>Ga0209048_10004355_pt1 | contig 13555 bp, 12 predicted proteins | sample FrelakmetCRP12CR_FD_187146 | JGI IMG/M metagenome (GOLD analysis project Ga0209048, IMG submission 187146) | Freshwater lake sediment microbial communities from the University of Notre Dame, USA, for methane emissions studies - CRP12 CR (SPAdes)... | ecosystem: Environmental > Aquatic >... | reverse complement strand
CCCGTCGTAGATCGGCAGGAACGGCTCGATCCACCCGCGCAGGTCGTTCTGCCGCGCGTAGGGGTCGCGGTTCAGCCAGTAGTGGTATGCGGGCAGGTCGAACTCGCAGACGCCGCCCGGAATAGCCGTGCGCTGCTTGATCGTCATCAGCCACTCGTTGTCGCGCAGGTGCACCCCGACCTTGCCGGTCTGCGCGAGCAGCGCCGCGCTTGCCCGCTCGATGTCGGCGAGCAGCGGCTCGAGCACGCGGGGCTCGATCGCGGGATTCGCGCGCAACGGCGCGAGCAGCTGCTTCTGCCGCTCGAGCTCCTGCAGGAGCTCAGTCTTCAGGTCGGCGCGCGCGGCGACGTCGGTGATCTCGAACAGGATCGCCAGTGCGGCGTGGTGGTCCGGCGGATCCGTCTGCGCGGCGAAGAACTGCGCGCGGCGATAGAGGTCCTCGAGGCGCATCAGCGTGCGGATGCGCTCGTTCAGCGGGTGCTCGTAGCGGATCACGGCGTGACAGGGGCGCGTGGAGCGTCGCGGCAATCCGCCATTTTGCCCGAAGTCGCCCCGCGAATTACGCGGCGGCCCCCGTAATTTTCGCGGCGGCCCGGGCCAGCTCGCGGTAGCGGCGGTCGAGATCCGCGACCCGCGGCGCGATCGCGGCCGGAGGCCCCGCATTGTCCAGCACGTCGTCGGCGCGCGCGAGCCGCGCGGCCCGGGTCAGCTGCGTCGCCATGATCGCGCGCACTTCGGCGGGCTCGAGGCCGCTTCTCGCGACGACGCGACGGACCTGCTCGTCTTCCGGACAGTCGACGACCAGCACCCGGTCGACGCCGGAAAGGTTGCCGCGCTCGAAGAGCAGCGGGACCACGAGCAGGCCGTAGGGGCTCTTCCAGGCGGCGACCTCCCTCCGGGCGGCCTCGCGGATCAGCGGGTGCAGGATCGCCTCGAGCCGCTGGCGCGCGGCTGCGTCGTCGAACACGAGCGCGCGCAGGCGTGCCCGGTCGAGGGTGCCGTCGGCGTTGGCGAACGCCGGCCCGAACGACGCCAGGATCGCGGCGTGCGCCGCCTGCCCGGGCGCCGTCAGGGCGTGCGCAATGCGATCGGTGTCGGTGACCTCGACGCCCAGCGACGCGAACGCGTCCGCCACCGCCGACTTGCCGCTGCCGATGCCTCCGGTGAGCCCGACGACGTAGGTCACGGGAAGAACGTCCTGACGAGCATGGGGCCGAAGAACAGCGCGATCGCCCCGGCGATGGCGAGAAAGGGACCGAACGCGAGCGGGACGTTGTGGTCGCGGCCCTTGAAGACGATCAGCGTGATCCCGATCACGGCGCCGACCACCGACGACAGCAGCACGATGACCGGAAGCACCTGCCAGCCCAGCCACGCGCCGAGCGCGCCGAGCAGCTTGAAGTCGCCGTAGCCCATCCCTTCCTTGCCGCGGATCAGCTTGAACAGCCAGTAGATCGTCCACAGCGACAGGTACCCGGCGACGGCGCCGATCACCGCGTTCGGCAGCGACGCGAACACGCCCCAGAGGTTCACGATCAGCCCGGCCCAGAGCAGCGGCAGCGTGATGCTGTCGGGCAGGAGCTGCGTGTCGAAATCGATCATCGTCAGCGCGAGCAGCGACCACAGCAGCACGCACGCGGCGAGTCCCTGCGGTGTCACGCCGAAGCGCCAGATCGCGCAGGCCGCGAGCAGCCCGCCCAGCGCCTCGACCAGCGGATACCGGGCCGGGATCGGCGCCTTGCACTTCGCGCAGCGGCCGCGCAGCGCGAGCCACGAGACGATCGGAACGTTCTGCAGCGCGGTGATCTGCTGCCCGCACGCGGGACACGCCGAACGCGGCACGACCAGGTTGTAGGTCGGCTCGGAGGAGGGCGCTTCTCCGCGCAGCTCGGCGCACTGGGCCTGCCACCCGCGCTCGAGCATCTTCGGCAGCCGATGGATCACGACGTTCAGGAAGCTGCCGACGCACAGCCCGACCAGCGCGGCAACCGTCGTCGCAAGCTCCGGAATCAGCAGGGAGGCCATGGGCGAGCCTGTTGCGGCACGATGACGATCGCCGCAGACCGCGCCGCGCACGGCCTCGACGCCGGCGGCGCGCGCGAACCGGGACGCGGCGCGGCCCAGACCCGCACGGTCAAACCACGGATCCGAGCTTGAAGATCGGCAGGTACATCGCGACGACCAGGCCGCCGATCACGACGCCGAGGAACACGATGATGATCGGCTCCAGCAGGCTGGACAGCGCGGCCACCGCGTCGTCGACCTCCCGCTCGTAGAACTCGGCGATCTTGGTCAGCATGCCGTCGAGCGAGCCGGACTCCTCGCCGATCTGCGTCATCTGCAGCACCATCGACGGGAACAGCTTGGTGTTGGACATCGCGTTCGTCAGGCTCGCGCCGGTGCTGACCTCGGTCTGGATGCGCTTGGTCGCCGACGCGTAGACGGCGTTGCCCGACGCGCCGGCGACCGCGTCGAGCGACTCGACGAGCGGCACGCCCGCCGCGAACATCGTCGACAGCGTACGCGTCCACCGCGCAACCGTGGCCTTCTCCAGGATCTTGCCGATCACGGGGATCTTGAGCGACACGCGGTCGACGGTGAACCGGAATGCGGACGATCGTCGCAGCAGGACGAAGAACGAGAAGATCGCGCCGCCGATGACCATCGCCATCAGCCACCACCAGGTGACGAAGATGTCCGAGATCGCCATGACGAGCAGCGTCGGGGCCGGCAGGTCCGCGCCGAAGCTCGTGAACACCTGCTTGAACGCCGGGATCACCCACACCATGATCACCCAGACGACGACGACGGCGACGACGATGACCGACGTCGGGTAGAACAGCGCCGACTTGATCTTGCTCTTGATCGCGAGGATCTTTTCCTTGTAGGTCGCGAGCCGGTCGAGAATCGCGTCGAGCATGCCGGACGTCTCGCCGGCGCTCACCAGGTTGCAGTACAGGGCGTCGAACTGGCCGGGGTGCTCGCGGAACGCCTGCGACAGGCTGGAGCCGGATTCGATGCGGCTCTTGATGTCGATCATGAGCCGCGAGAACCGCGCGTTGCCGTGGCCGCGGGCGACGATGTCGAACGCCTGCAGCAGCGGCACGCCGGCCCGCAGCATGGTCGCAAGCTGCCGCGTGAAGAAGGCGACGTCGCGCTCGCTGACGCGGCGCCCGCCGCGGAACGACTGGCGCTTGATCTTGGTGACGCGAATGCCCTGGCGCCGCAGGTTGGTCGTGACGACGGTCTCGGACGCCGCACGGGTTTCGCCGCGAACCTGGCGGTTGTTGCGGTCGAAGCCCTCCCAGACGTAGGTGAACTCCTTGACGTCGCGGCGCTGTGCAGTTGTGGCGGTGGCCATGGCTTCTTACCCTTTTCCGGTCGTCACTCGTTGGTAACGGCTTCCACTTCCTCGAGCGAGGTGACGCCCTGCTTGACCTTGATGAGACCCGAGTGGCGCAGATCGCGGACGTTTTCCTTCTTCGCCTGCTCCGCGATGTCGAACGCGGTGCCGTTGCGCATGATGAGCTGGCGCATGTCGTCGCTGATCGGCATGACCTGGTAGATGCCGACGCGCCCCTTGTAGCCGGTGCCCTTGCAGTGCTCGCACCCGACCGGGCCGAACGGCTGCCACGTGCCGTCCAGGTCCTCTTCGCTGAAGCCCGCGGCCAGCAGCGCCTCGACCGGAATGTCCTTGGGCTTCTTGCACTGCGAGCACAGCCGGCGGCCGAGCCGCTGGGCGGTGATCAGGATGACGGACGACGCGACGTTGAACGGCGCGACGCCCATGTTGAGCAGGCGCAGAAGCGTTGTCGGCGCGTCGTTCGTGTGCAGCGTCGAGAGGACGAGGTGGCCCGTCTGCGCGGCCTTGATGGCGATGTCGGCGGTCTCGAGGTCGCGGATTTCGCCGACCATGATGATGTCAGGGTCCTGGCGGAGGAACGCGCGCAGCGCCGTGGCGAAGGAGAGCCCCGCCTTCTCGTTGACGTTGACCTGGTTGACGCCGGCCAGCTGGATTTCCGCCGGGTCCTCCGCGGTCGAGATGTTGATCCCGGGCTGGTTCAGGATGTTGAGGCACGTGTACAGCGACACGGTCTTGCCGCTGCCCGTCGGGCCGGTCACGAGGATCATGCCGTACGGGCGCCCGATCGCCGCCAGCAGCGCCTCCTGCTGGTCCGGCTCGTAGCCCAGGGACTCGATGCCGAGCTTGATGCCCGACGCGTCGAGGATACGCATGACGATCTTCTCGCCGAAGAGCGTCGGCAGCGTGCTCACGCGGAAGTCGATCGCCTTGGTCTTCGACAGCACGATCTTCATGCGGCCGTCCTGCGGCACCCGCTTCTCCGAGATGTCGAGCTTGGAGATCACCTTGATCCGCGAGGCGAGCTTGTCCTTGATCACGAGCGGCGGCTGCGCGACCTCCATCAGGACGCCGTCGAGGCGGTAGCGGACGCGGTAGAACTTCTCGTACGGCTCGAAGTGGATGTCCGACACGCCAGCGTGGATGGCGTCGAGCAGGATCTTCTGCAGGTACTTGACGACCGGCGCGTCCTCGACCTCCGAGCTTTCCTCCTCGGAGCCCTTGTCGCTGTCGGCTTCCTGGAGGTCGACCTCGAGGTCCTCCATGGAGCCCATGTCCTTGAGCGTCGCCCCCGTGGCCTCGACCAGCTTGTGGATCGCGGCGGCGAGCTTGTCGTTCTCGACGACGACCGGCTCGATCACGAGATTGGTCTTGAACCGGATCTCCTCGAGGCCCTGCAGGTTCGCCGGGTCGGACGTCGCGACGAAGAGCCGGTTGCCGCGGCGATGCAGTGGCAGAACGTGCCGCGCCTGGGCGATCTTGAGGTCGATCAGGTCCTTCTGGAACTGGTCGACGTCGAACGCCGCGAGATCGAGGAGCGGGACGCCGAAGGCGCGCGACGCGAAGACGGCGAGCTGGCTCGGCGTGATCCGCTTGCCGGCGAGCACGTGGTCGACGAACGAGACACCGGCCTGTTGCGCCTGCGTCTGCAGCGCCTCGGCCTCGTACTCCGTCATCAGGCCGTGCTGCGCCAGCGCCCGGGCGAGGCCGCTGATGTTGCGCGTCGTGGCGGCGTGGGTGGCCATGGGCTAAACGATAGGAGATGGGCGCATGGGCAGGGGACTCCCGGTCATCCCCCGGGACAAGCAATAGTTGTGCCGTGTCTGCTACAACCCGCGGCAGTACCCATTATTCCAAGCGCATAAAACTTACTCGGCCGATGATGCCTGCCCGTCCGGGCTTTGTAAAGGCGCCGCGGTGGGCGCCCCCACGGGCGGAAGCAGGCGGACGACTTTTACGCCCCGGTCCTGGGTCTGCAGGATCTCGATGTCCTGGCCGGCGACGCGCACCCGCGTGCCGGCGTCGGGAATCTCTCCGAGTTGGGCCAAGATGAGCCCGTTCAGCGTTTTCGGGCCGTCGACGGGAAAAAGCGTGCCGAGCCGGCGGTTGAGCGACCGGAGCGGCGCCAGCCCGTCCACGACGACCGAGCCGTCGGCCGCCCGCCGGTAGGCGTCGGCGCCGTCGGGCGCCTGGGTCGTGAAGTCGCCGATGATCTCCTCGATGATGTCCTCGATCGTAACGAGGCCCACGAGCTCGCCGTACTCGTCGACCACGAGCCCTAGCCGTTCGCGGTCGGTCTGGAACTGCTGCAGCTGGACGAGCAGCGACGTGCCCGCGGGCACGAAATAGGCCGGGCGCAGGATCGACCGCAGCTCGTCCGGTCCGACGCCGCCCGCCTGCTGCAGGTGCACGACCTGCTTCAGGTGCAGCACGCCGACGATGTTGTCGAGCTCGTCCTCGTAGACGGGAAGCCGCGTGTGGTAGGACGTCGCGAGCTGCTGCGCGACCAGCGACGGCTTGGCCGACAGGTCCAGCGCGTGGATCTGATTGCGCGGCGTCATGACGTCGTCGACGGTCACCGCCTCGAGGTCGAGGAGGTTCGCGAGCATCGCGCGGTGCTTGCCGCGGAAGTACTGTCCCTCCAGCACGAGCGAGCGCAGCTCCTCCTGCGTCAGCGTCGTTCCCGCGTCGCTCGCCTGCCGGATGCGCATCAGCCTCAACAGGCCCTGGACGAACAGGTTGACGAACCAGACGATCGGCGTCACCGCCTTCAGCATCGGCGCGAGCAGGTAGCTCACGATCGGCGCGATGCGGTCCGCGTGCATCGCCCCGACGACCTTCGGCGTGATCTCCGAGAAGACGAGGAGCGCAAAGGAGATCGCGACCGTGCCGAGCGCGAGCGCGAGCTCGCCTTCGCCGAAGAGCCGCTTCGTGATCACCGCCGTGAGCGTCGCCGCGCCGGCCGCGACGAGCGTGTTGCCGAGCAGGATCACGCCCAGCAGCGTGTCGGTCTTGCCGAGCAGCGCCAGCGCCAGCCTGGCGCCGCGCTCGCCCCGGTGCGAGCGGTGCTTCAGCCGGTAGCGGTTGGCCGCCATCATGGCGGTTTCGGCGATCGAGAAGAACCCCGACGTCGCGAGCAGCACCGCGAGGGCCACCCCGAGCGTGCTCAGCGGAATGTCGTCCATCAGCGGCCGAGCAGGACCTCGAGAACGAACTTGCTGCCGAGGTAGGCGAGGAAGACGAACACGGTGCCGGCGATGATCCAGCGCAGCGCGACGCGCCCGCGCCAGCCGTAGCGCCAGCGGCCCCAGAGCAGCGCGCCGAACGTGAGCCAGCCCAGCACCGAGAACACGGGCTTGTGCGAAAACGTGACCGGCCGGCCGAAGATCTGCTCGGAGAACAGCATCCCGGACGCGAGCGTCAGCGTGAGCAGCACGAAGCCCGCGGCGACCAGCCGGAACAGGAAGCGCTCGAGCGTCAGGAGCGGGGGCAGACCCGCCGCGCCGGGATCCGGCAGCCGCCGGTGCAGGCGCTTCTCGAGCCCCATCAGGACAAGCGCCTGGAACGCGGCGACGAGAAAGAGCGCGTAGGAGACCAGCGCGACCGCGACGTGCGCCGCCGCGACCGACTCGCCGGCGTACGCGAACCGGTGCCGGCTCTGGAAGATCGTGGGAAACACGGCGGGCAGGATCGCCGGCAGCAGCGCGGCGATCGCCGCCACCGGGAGCACGACGGTGCCGATGGCGGGAAGCGTGCGCAGCAGACCCGATGCCCACGCGACGGCGGCGGTGAGGCAGCCGACCACGGAGATCGCATTGAGGAGCGAGAGGTCCAGGCCCTCGGGCGTCGCGACGTCCTGCACGATCAGCCATGCGTGCAGGAGCACCGCGGCGGGCAGCAGCCATGCCGCAGAGGCCGCCGGCGGGCGCCTCGAGGCCTTGTCCGCGGCGCCGGGCGGCGCGGGGACTGGCCACAGGACCCAGGCCGTCAGCGCATAGAGGGTCGCGACGGCGACGTGGAGTAAAATCATGCGCTTTCGGGGTGCGGCCTTCGCCGGATGTCGGCGCGCCCAGTTTACCTCAGCCGCACCGCCGCGGCCTTGCGACGCATCCCGGGCTCCCGATGTTCGACAATCTCTCCCAGCGCCTCTCCCGCGTCGTCAAGCAGCTCCGTGGCGAGGCGCGGCTCACCGATGCCAACATCCAGGACGCGCTGCGCGAGGTGCGGCTCGCGCTGCTCGAGGCCGACGTCGCGCTGCCGGTCGTCAAGGATTTCATCGCGAAGGTCCGCGACAAGGCGGTGGGCGAGGAGGTCGTCGGCTCGCTGACGCCGGGGCAGGCGCTCGTGGGTCTCGTCCACCGCGAGCTCGCCGCGCTGATGGGCACCGCCGCGGCGCCGCTCGACCTCGCGGTGCAGCCGCCGGCCGTCGTGCTGCTCGCCGGCCTGCAGGGCGCCGGCAAGACGACGTCCGCCGCGAAGCTCGCGCACCTGCTGCGCGGCCAGAAGAAGAAGGTCCTCGTCGTTTCGACCGACGTCTACCGCCCCGCGGCGATCGAGCAGCTCGCGACGCTCGCCGCGCAGGTCGGCGTCGACTTCTTCCCGTCCAGGGTGGGCGAGCAGCCGGTCGCGATCGCCGAGGCCGCGGTCGACTGGGCGAGGAAGCACTACCACGACGTGCTGCTCGTGGACACCGCGGGCCGGCTCGCGATCGACGAAGCGATGATGCGCGAGATCGCGCAGGTGCACGCGGCGGTGAAGCCCGTCGAGACGCTGTTCGTCGTCGACTCGATGCAGGGGCAGGACGCGGTCAACACCGCGCGCGCGTTCCGCGACGCGCTGCCCCTGACGGGCGTCGTCCTGACCAAGCTCGACGGGGACGCGCGCGGCGGCGCCGCGCTGTCCGTGCGCCACGTCACCGGCGCGCCGATCAAGTTCGCCGGCGTATCCGAGAAGATCGACGGCCTCGAGGTGTTCCATCCCGAGCGGATGGCTTCGCGCATCCTGGGCATGGGCGACGTGCTGTCGCTGATCGAGGACGCGCACAAGACCCTCGACGTCGAGGAGGCGCAGAAGTTCGCCAGGAAGTTGAAGGCCGGGAAGGGCTTCGACCTCGACGATTTCAAGGCGCAGATCGGGCAGATGCGCAAGATGGGCGGGCTCGCCGCGATGCTCGACAAGCTGCCGGCGGAGCTCGCGCGCGCCGCGCAGGGCGCGACGATGGGCGAACGGAAGATCGCGCGCATCGAAGGCATCATCAACTCGATGACGCCCGCCGAGCGCGCGCGGCCGGAGCTGCTCAAGGCGTCGCGCAAGCGCAGGATAGCGTCCGGCGCCGGCGTGAGCGTCCAGGAGGTAAATCAGCTGCTCAACCAGTTCGAGCAGACCCAGAAGATGATGAAAATGGTCGCGAAGGGCGGCATGCAGAAGATGCTGCGCGGAATGAAGGGAATTCTCCCGGGCATGCGGTGACCCCGGGGACCGCCCCGCCGGGGTGCCGGCGCACCGCTTGCGGAAAAAGCGGATTATGTCGTAAAATTAAAGACTTTCCTCCGCCAACCCGAACCAGAGAACCCATCATGGTGGTCATCAGATTAGCCCGCGGCGGCGCCAAGAAGCGGCCGTTTTTCAACGTGGTCGTTGCCGAGTCACGCAACCGCCGCGACGGCCGCTTCATCGAGCGCGTCGGTTTCTACAACCCCATTGCCAGCGAGGGCGAAGAGAGCCTCCGCCTCGCGGTCGACCGCATCACCTTCTGGCAGGACCGCGGCGCGAAACTGTCCGACACGGTCGCGGGCCTCGTGAAGCGGGCGGCGACACCCGTGCCGCCGGCTGCCGTCAGCTGATCCGGAACGCGGGATTCTCGGCGTCGCCAGGGGCCCCGCCTGCGATGGATCGGCCGCGGGGCGCCATCGTCGTGCTGGGCGAGGTCCTCGGGTCCTATGGCGTGCACGGGTGGTTGAAGGCAAGGACCTACACCGAGGCGCCGGAGTCGCTTCTCGGCTACGCGACATGGTGGCTGAAGCCGGCGCGCGGCTCGGAGTGGAGCGAATACGAACGGCTTGCCGGCCGGATGCATTCAGGGGTGCTTATCGCGCAGCTCTCCGGGATCGACAGCCGGGAGGCCGCGCTGGCGATGAAGGGATCCGAGATCGGCGTGCCGAGGACGGCACTGCCGGAGGTTGCGGAAGACGAGATCTACTGGTCCGACCTGACCGGCCTGGCGGTGAAGAACCGCACGGGGGTCGTGCTCGGCGAAGTGCGCGGGGTTACCGAGCATGGCGCGCATCCGCTGCTGCGGGTCGGCCGTCCGGCGGGTTCGCCGGGGGCGGAGCGTCTGATCCCGTTCGTGCCGGCGATCGTCGTGCGCGTCGACCGGGATGCCGGCGAGATCGAGGTCGACTGGGGCGAGGATTACTAGGGCCGGGCGGGCGCAGGATGCGGATCGATGTCGTCACGCTGTTCCCGGAGATGATCGGCCACGCCTCGCGGTTCGGTGTGACGGGGCGCGCGCTGGAGCGGGGACTGTGGCAGCTCGGTGTCTGGAATCCCCGCGATTTCGCGACGGACCGGTACCGGACGGTCGACGACCGGCCGTACGGCGGCGGACCGGGAATGGTGATGCTGGCCGGGCCGCTCCAGCAGGCGCTTGCCGCCGCGCGCGCGGCGCAGGTGGCAGTCGGTTGCAAGGCGACGCGCACGCTGCACCTGTCGCCGGCCGGCGTGCCGCTCGTGCACAGGCGTGTCGCGGAGCTCGCCGCGGCGGCGGACACGACGGGCTTCGTGCTGCTGGCGGGGCGGTACGAGGGCATCGACGAGCGGCTGCTGCAGCGCGAGGTCGACGAGGAAGTGGCGGTCGGCGATTTCGTGGTTTCCGGCGGGGAGCTGCCGGCGCTGATGCTGATCGATGCGATCGTGCGGCAGCGCCCCGGCGTGCTGAACGACGCGGAATCGGCGGCGCAGGATTCGTTTGTCGCGGGGCTGCTCGACTGCCCGCACTACACGCGGCCGGAAGAGCTCGGCGGCGACCGCGTGCCGGAAGTCCTGCTGTCGGGCCACCACGCGGCGATCCGCGAGTGGCGACTGAAGCAGTCGCTGGGCCGCACGTGGGAGCGGCGCCCCGAGTTGCTCGAGGAGCGGGGGCTGACGAAGAAGGAGCAGGAGCTGCTGGCGGAGTATCGCCGCGAGCGGATGCTGGCGACCGACCGCGGCGACGCGGAAGAATCGAAGGGCCGCGTGTACGAGGAACCGGCGACGGGTCGCCGCTGAACGGCAGCAGGCAGCGAGCAGCAGGAAACGGGAAACCGGATCCGGGAACGCGTCGCGGTGCGGGCAGAACGCCCGCCCCGGCGTACCGGCGGCTCCCGAACAATAATGTCGCGCGCATCAGGGGGCGCCCTGCGCTGCGCGCAAGGTCGACGACCGGAAGCAACCTCACGGAGAACGCAGAATGGACATCATCGCAACGCTGGAAAAGGAAGAAATCGCCCGGCTGGGCAAGACGGTCCCGGTCTTCGCGCCCGGCGACACCGTCATCGTCAACGTCAGCGTCGTCGAAGGCGAGCGCAAGCGCGTGCAGGCGTACGAAGGCGTCGTGATCGCCAAGCGCAATCGCGGACTCAATTCGTCGTTCGTCGTGCGCAAGATCTCGAGCGGCGAAGGCGTCGAGCGGACGTTTCAGACGTACTCGCCGCTCATCGCGAGCATCGAGGTCAAGCGCAAGGGCGACGTCCGGCGCGCGAAGCTCTATTACCTCCGCGATCGCTCGGGCAAGTCGGCCCGCATCCGCGAGAAGCTCGCGCACACGCGCCGGGACACGAAGGGCGAGTGACCGGCTGCCGCGCAGGGAACGGGGGCAGCAGCGCGGCTGCCCTTTCTTCCGCCTGTGCCGTCGTGGAACCCTGAGGCGAAGGTCCGCGGCATGCGTGTAACGCGCTGCGACGGACGGCGTCGTTCCCTCGCGACGCGCGGCGGCGACGCGATTTCGATCGCGCGCGGCGCTGCTTGCCTCGGCGCCGGATTTCCACCAAGATTCCCGCATCGAGGCGGGTCGTCTCCCGCCCGCCGGATTCGATGAGAGCCTCGCTCTACGAAGCGCTGGGAATCGCGCCGACCGCCTCCGACGAGGAGGTCCGGGCCGCGCTGCGGCGGCTCATCCGGAAGTACTACGCGAAGACGCGTGACGGCCAGGGCAACGTCGAGGAGGCGCTGCGCTTCATCAACCACGCCAGCCGCATACTGAGCGATCCGCAGCGGCGGGCCCGCTACGACAACGACCTGGCGCTGTCCGACGGGACGCGCGAGCAGCCGGTCGCGCACGTCGCCGTCAACGCGGTCGCCGACGCGGGCGAACAGACCGATGTCGGTCCCCCGGCCCCCGTCTCCGCGGCGGAGCGCGCCGCTGCTGCTGCCGCCGCCGCCGGCGCCGCGCGCAGCGTCCAGCATCCCGGCCTCACCGAGCCGGTCGCGTCGTTCGGCCGCCCGACGCTCGTGACCATCGCGCTCTGCGTGCTGTTCGGCGCGTTCATCGCCGCCGCGATCGTGCTCGTCATGCCGGTCGACACGGTGCAGGTCGCGAAGCAGGTCCTGGTCTGGCTCACGCTGACGCTGCTGACGCTCACGGCCGTCTACGGCGTCGTGCACAGCATCGCCTGGACACGGCGGCGCAGCGCGGCGCCGGCCCCCGTGCTCGTCCCGCAGACGGACCTCGCGATCCTCAATTGGCGCCGCGAGAAGAGCGTGTTCCTCGGCACCAACCAGCCGCAGGAGGACGCGAGCTGGATCTTCCAGCTGCGGATGGCCGAGCTCGAGCGCGCAAAGACCGCCCGCACGAGCGAACCGCGCCCGTGGAACCGGCTCGGCGCGCGGCTCTTCGATTACGCGATCTGGGGCATCGTGCTCGCGCTGCTGCTGGCCGAGCTGCAGGGTGCGCACATCGTTCCGGATCGGGTCGCCTTCTGGCTCGGTCACCCGCTCGCGGCGCCGGTCGTGATCACGGGCACGTGGATCGCCGTCGAAACGCTGCTGATGGCTTCCATCGGCACGACCCCGGGCAAGTGGCTCTTCGGCTGCTATCTGCAGTTCTCGATCTCCGATCCGTACGCCCCGCGCGAGGTGCGGGCACAGCTCGCGCGTGCCTTGAGGCGCGCGTTCCGCGTCTGGTGGCAGGGCGTGGGCTGCGGCCTGCCGCTCGTCTCGCCGATCCTGATCGCGGTTGCCTACGAGCGCGTCACGCAGAACCAGGAGACCGACTGGGATTTCGCGCAGGACTGTCTCGTCACCCACGCTCCGGCCGGGATGATCAACACGGTCACCGGCGTGTGCGGCCTCGCGGCAATGCTCTGGCTCTACGGCGTCGCGTGGCACCGGCCGCTGGCGGACTCGGTCGCGACGGCGGGCCGATCGATCGCCGAGTCGCTGCCGTCGGCACAATGGCTGGTGGAGAAGGGCATCGGCGCGAAGAACGTGGTCACCGGCGTCGCCGGGGAAATCACGCGGCCGGGCGGCGTTCCCGCCGCGCCGTCGGCAAAGGGCTCCGCGGCGGCGCCGAACGTGTCGGGCGCGCCGGTCGATGCCGACATGGCCGCGCTGTTCGCGCAGCGCAGCGCCCGGATCGCGACGCTGAAGGTCGAGGGGCCGCGGATGCTGCGCGCCGGCGATTTCCGCCGTGCGGCGGAGCTCTGCGGCGCGTGGACCGATCTCGAGCTCGCCAATGCGGATGCGTGGCGTTGCCTCGGCGAAGCCCAGCAGGCGCTCGGCAACCACCAGGAGGCGGTGAACGCGTTCCGCAAGGCGAAGCAGCACGCCCCGGACGATCGCACCCTCGACGCCGCGATCGAGCGCAGCCAGAAGGGGATCGTCAGCGATTTCGTGAACCGCTACCGCCGGTAGCGGCCGCGGCGGCGCTCGCTCAGGTCACGAGCGCGATCCACAGCGGCAGCGTGAGCGCCGCCAGCAGCGTGCCGCTCGAGATCAGGAGCGCCACGGGGGCGCCGTGGCCGTTCATCTGCGTCGCGAGAATGTATGCGGACGTCGCAGTCGGCACTGCGGCCATCACGACGGCGATCTGTCGCTCGACGGGGGACAGGCCGACGAGCGGCGCGAGCGCGAGCGCGATGGCCGGCAGCGCGACGAGCTTCACGCCGTTCCACCACGCGAGCGCCGGGAGCGGCAGCGTCTGCCGCGCGAGCGTCTCCT
>Ga0209048_10004354_pt1 | contig 13556 bp, 12 predicted proteins | sample FrelakmetCRP12CR_FD_187146 | JGI IMG/M metagenome (GOLD analysis project Ga0209048, IMG submission 187146) | Freshwater lake sediment microbial communities from the University of Notre Dame, USA, for methane emissions studies - CRP12 CR (SPAdes)... | ecosystem: Environmental > Aquatic >... | reverse complement strand
CTCGCGCGACCGACCCGCCGGGACTGAGTGCGACCCGCCGGGACTGAGTGCGACCCGCCGGGCGCGGGTTGAGCCGCGCCTCGACCGGCGGCACGGCTACGAGGGCTGAGCGCGCTCCTCGTCGAGCGCTTGGCGCTCCTCGACGAGCGCCTGCAGCTGGCCGCCGACCTCGGCGGAGATGCGCTTGAGATCCCATTTGCTGAGGGTGATCAGGCGCATTGGGGAGGTCGCGACTACGTCGGCCGTGCGCTTGGCGCCTGTGAGCATCCCCATCTCCCCAAAGACGTCGCCCGGGCCCAGCGACGCTACGACTTCGCCGCCCTTGATCACGTCGGCGGTGCCGGTCTCGATGACGATCAAGTCGTACGAGTAGTCGCCCTCGTGCACGAGCCGCTTGCCGGCGGACACCGACGTCTCGCTGGAGAAGACGGCCACCGTTTCGAGAGCCTTGTCGGACAGCGACGAGAACAGCGGAATGGTCTTCAGATGCGCGGGATCCATGACTTCTCGACTTTCGCGAGGGCGGCGGAAAACGGAGCGCAGAGCGCCGATGATGTGCACCCTACCGCCTGCGGCTACGGTCGCGGCCTGGATGCGGCTAGGCGCACCGACGACCGGCTCTGGCCTCCGGCCCCGACCGCGAGGGCCTAGCCGCCGAGGAGTCGAGGGTCAGGCGGTGAGGTAGGCAAATGCCCATTCTTGATTGGGGCCGTTGGTCGGGCCGACGAAGCCGTCGCCGCTGCCCGTTAGGCTGCGCTGGCGCGCCGGACGAGAGGTGTATTTCTTGGGCGTTGCCCTCAAGCCTGTAAGCAATCCTGCCGACCTCGTTCGGGTCGCGCCGCACGGATCATGCCCGCCTCGACGAAGGAGATCCGATGTTCAAGCGCCTCACAATCCTCGCCGTACTCGGCTCGCTGTTTGTGCCGGCGGCGGCTGGGGCAAGCACACCTCACAAGCCCCTCACTTCCCTTTCCGTTGCGCGAGGACGGGTAGCCATCACGCGTTACGAGAAGTCGTTCGGCGGCAGCGTTGGTGCTTGCCGGGCAATCGACTCGCTGCAGGTGAGCTGTCTAGCCTTCGAGTACATACCCGAATACGACGAAGAACGCGGATGGATAGCGATCGCCGTCCTTCATCCGCGCTCGCAGCGAATCAGCGTGTCATGGCCCTTCTGGTATGAGGTATCTCCTCATCCCTTCGTTGAACGAGCGGCCTAGGGACGGGCTCGGGAGCCGAACGACGCGACGCAGCCGGCAGACCCGTTGCTGCCTGAACAAGCGATCACCCCGCTTTCTCGGCCTGCGCCTATTGCGTGACCATTCTCAGCAGCCGCCGAGACTACCGCTACTCGTCCTTCGCGCAAACACGGCCCTGGCCCGTGATGGCTCCTGCAAGGCTTGATGAGCGAGGGCGTTGGCGAGAGCCGGCCTTGCGCGCTCGGCTCTCCAGCCGAGCTGCAACCACGCAAGACCGCAGGGTCGCCCGAGCGCCATGCGCCCAACAGGCAACCTCGGCGGCATCAACACGGTCTTCTACGGAGCAAGATGCGGCTTGACCCGGATAGCCTCGAGTGAGGCTGGGGTCTAGCTTGAGGGCGTGTTCTCCGGACGTGCCACGGCACGCGAGCGATCTGTAAACATCGATCCCCAGCCGTGGCGCTGGAGTCACCCGCGGGTGCTTGTCGAGCACCCGGACGAGGCGACCGGCCTTGCGATCGCCTCCGGCTTGCGCTTCGCCGGCTACGCGGTCGGCGTCTGTCCCGGCCCACGGGGACACGGGCAGTGTCCGCTGACCGGACCCGCGGGGTGTGCACCCGCCCACGACGCCGACCTCGTCGTTTGCTCCCTGGGCTACGAGCACGAGGCGGCTCGCGAGGTCTTGCGCGAATTGCGCACGCGTTATCCCGACACGCCGCTGGTGGTCGAGGTGCCCTCGAACATAGACGCGGACCTGCAAGAGCTCCTGGACGGCTGCAAGCGGTTGCCGGCACCGGCGACCCCCGAGCAGGTCGTCGTCGCCGTGCAGAGCCTGTACGGGCAACCTTCCAAGGAGAGCCCCGCCGGTGCGTAGCCCATTTCACAGCGAGCAGGAGGCCTTCCGCTTTGTCGTGCTGCTGATCCTCGCCCTGATCCCAGTCGTGCTCGCCGCGGCGCTCGGCCCGACGTGGCTCGCTGCCGTGGTGGCTGCGGTCGTACTCGGCGCTCTTGCCGCCCGCATGACGCACCTGCGCATGCGCAGGCTCCGCGGCCTCGAGGTGTCGGTGAAGATGGCTCCACCGCACGTCGGCTCAGCGACGGAGCGCCGCGTCCTCGTAGTCGCCAACGACACGCTCCGCGAGGAGGCGCTCCTCGGCGAGGTCGAGAGGCTGGCCTCCGTGCCCGGTACGCATGTCTTCCTGCTCGTTCCCGCTCTGATCTCGTCTGGAGCTCGCCTGACTGGCGGCGTCGACGGTCTCCTGGATCAGGCGCGCGCGCGCCTGAAGACGGCCCTCAACCGCGTCGGCCACGAGCACCTCGTCGCCGGCGAGATCTCGGAGGCAGACCCCCTGCGAGCCATCGAGGACACGTTCGCCACATTTGCGCCGGACGAGATCATCGTCTCCACCCGCTGGGAGCGGACCGCGAGCGGACTCGAGCCGCGGCTCGCGGGTCTGGTGCGTGAGCGTTTCGCCGTTCCCGTTCGTCACCTCGTCTTCGAGCCCGGCTCTGCCGCGCAGGAGCCAGACGGGGAGACCGAGGCGAGATATCGGTACGAATCCGGAGACCGGGCTGCCAGGAAGTTCGGGCTCAAGGCGCTGGCGGCTGCGGGTATCCTGGCGGCAGTGCTGATGTCGACGGTCGCGCTGATCCAGAGCAGCGAAAGAGATGAAGCACGCGCGGCATCCCAGGCCGCGGCTGCGCAGGCCGCCGGCCTACCGCCGGTGGCAAAGGTGGTCGATCTGTCGGTCATCGCGGAATACAAGCGTGGTCCGGAAGGCGAAAAGCACGATGCCTTCACCACGACCGAATTCTACGTCCGGGCGGGCCAGCCCCAAGAGCTGAAGATCGACAACACCGACAGCGTGCCTCACAGCATCACGGTGCCGAAGGCAGGTGTCAACATCGTGGTGAAGCCCGGCAACCACACCTACACATTGCTCGTGAAGCAGCCCGGAAGCTACCTTTGGTACTGCACCTTCGTGTGCGACGAATGGGCGATGCAGCACCCCGGCTACATGAGCGGCTACATCACCGTCACCTAGAGCTTCCCCGCGAAAGGCGCAGCTGGCCGGCGTTTCAAGGCTCAAGCGACCATGCCTCAGACGAAGCGGATGAGCCGATAAACGTCGGGGCCGGCCCGCTGACTGCGTGCGCGACTTCTCCGTCGCGATGTCATCGGGCGGTCCCGACCCGCCGTCCGTAGGAAGTCCCGTCCGAGCCCGCACCAGATGCATCGTGCAGGCACTCCTGCCGCACCCGTAGTTCGCTCGACACCGCTGCAGATTTCCCGCAGCCGAAGCACGGCTTTGAGCGCTGTTCGCGCGCCCCTGAGGTGAGAGGCTCCTTGCATGCGTCTGCGATTCCTCTTCAGCGCGCTCGCGCTGGCCACGACGGCTGCGCTGCTACCGGCACCGGCGGGCGCCACCGTGACGTTCGGCGCCAACCTGAGCCAGGTCCCGGCCGAGAACATCGTCGACTGCACCACGCTGCCGCCGTGGGGCGTCCCCACGTTCGCGACCAGCTGCACCTGGTACAGCAACGTCAGCGAAGCCGAAAGCGACATCGTGCCCCTCGGGGTCGGCGTTATCACGCACGCGAGGGTGCGTGTGGGCAGGGTCACGGGGCCGATGCAATTCGTGATCGGCCGCGCGCAGGTGGACAAAAACAAGGAAATCGGCCACCAACTCCTGTGCTGCGTCTGGCGCACCGCGGGGCCCGTCTTCACTCCGGCGTCGAACGCGATCGCCGAAGTCACGCTGAACGCGCCCGTCGAGCAGGTGAAAGACTTCGAAAGCAAACAGGACCTGTTCGACAACCTGGCGCTGTCGGTGCTCGCGCCCGGCGTGCCGATCCCGGCGGCCCCGGTGGGGCCGGGCGCGCTCAACATCACCTCGACGGCTGGCGCCTGCTGGCCGGCGGTGCAGCAGGGCAACTCCTACTGCATGCCCGGCGGCCCCGGGAGATACGTCGTGCTCTTCAACGCCGACTGGGAGTACAACCCGGCCGGGCCCCGCGGGAACCCGGCGGTCAACCTCGCCAGAGAGTTCGCCCTGGTGCGCCGGAACGCCGCGCGGGTGATTCTCTCCTGCCTGCTTGCGAAGTGCGACGGACAGCTGCAGCTCCAGAACGCGAAGGCCCCCGGGGCGGCTGCGGCGGCCGCGCGAAAGACCATCACCTACGGCAGCGCCAGATTCTCGATCGCGGCCGGCAAGACCAAGACCGTCGAAGTCAAGCTCAACGCGGCCGGCCGCGCGCTGTTGGTCAAGAAGAGGCAGGTGAAGGTCTGGGCCAACAGCGTCGTCGGGAGCGGTGCCGCGCGGCAGGTGCGCAGCGCCAAGCTCACACTCAAGCGCTGAGCCGGCCGCCGGTCGCGCTCCGATTCTCGGAGAGGTTCGAGGCCGGCGGGCAGGGTATCCGACTCGAACCTCGTCATCGCCGCAGCGTTCGCTTCCCGGGCGTCGAGTGCGCTGCCGACGACCTAGACGTCGCTCGGCTCCGGCGCACCGTCATGGCCGTCCGCCCCGGGACTACCGGTCCCATCTGTCTCGTGCCGACGCTGCTGTTGGAGATCTTCAGCGCCGCGTAGCCGACGTCGCCCAGCGCGAGGAAGTACGGACAACGACCAGGGAGCGCGGCTGGAGCCGTGCGCACATCGAACGAGGCTACCGACTAAGGTCTCGTCCCATGAGGGGGCTTGCGAGCGCTGTCGCGGCGATCTGTACGACGTTGGTAGCAGCGGCGCCCGCCGGCGCCGCCCCGACATGGCTTGCGCCATCGCCGCTGTCTGCGCCGGGGCAGAGCGCCGATACGCCCCAGGTGTCCGTCAATGGGCGAGGGGACGCCCTGGCGGTCTGGCGGCGCCTCGATCCGAAAAGCGCCCACTACGTCATCGAAGCGTCAGGCCGGCCGGCGGGAAGCGGCTCCTGGCAGACGCCCGTCACGATCTCGGACACGAAACACGAAAGCTCTCTTCCGGTGGTTGGGATCGACGCCGCCGGTGATGCGGTCGCGGTGTGGCTCAGCTTCGACGGCTCTGAATACTCGATCGAAGCCGCCACGCGGCCCGGCCTCGGCGGCAGCTGGCAGAAACCGGTTACGCTGCACGCTCTGGGCGCGACGACGGTGACCGAGCCCCAGCCGGACCTGGCGGTCGATGCGAATGGGGACGCCGTCGCCATCTGGGAGCGCCTGGAAGGCGCCGAAGACCTCGCCGAAGCGGCCGCCATGCCAGCGGGCGGCTCCTGGCGGGCGGCGGAAACCCTCTCCAAACAGGTGGAGAACCTGCACACGCCCGAAGTGGCGATCGACGCCGCGGGGGATGCGACCGCCGTCTGGGAAGAGAACATCGGGGGTGTAGTCCGCATCGATGCCTCGACGAAGCGGGCTGGCGGCAAATGGCAGACCGCGGTCACGCTCTCTGCGGCCCCTGGGAACGCGAACGAAGCGCGCGTCGCGATGAACGCGCGGGGCGACGCGGTCGCCGTGTGGGAACGCTTCGAAGGAGAAGAGCACGTCGAAGTCGCCGGCAGGCCTGTAGCGAGCGGCGGCTGGGAAAAACCCGTCGCGCTCACGCAGCCCGAACTCAACAAAGGAGAACCGGCGGCCCAGCAGGTCGCGATCGACGGCCAGGGGAACGCAGTGGTGGTCTGGTCGCGCGCGGACATGAAAACCAAACAGGACTTCATCGAAGCCGCCGTCGGGCAGATCTCCGGAGCGGCCTTCAAGTCCCCGGTCATGATCTCCGGGCCGGGGGGCAACGTAGAAGAGGGGCCGATCGTCGCCGCCGACGGCAAGGGCGACGCGATCGTGGTCTGGGAACAGTCGAACGGGAGCAACGACATCGTCCAGGCCACCAGCGGACTGGCCGCCAGCGGCTCCTGGCAGACGCCCGTCCCCCTATCCGCCACGGGCCAGAGCGCCGGCCAACAGCAGGTTGCGCTCGACGCCCAGGGCGATGCCGCGGCGATCTGGACACGCGTCGACGGAAAAGCCACCAACATCGCCGAAGCCGCAGGCTATGACGCCGCCGGGCCGGCGCTCGGCTCGCTCGCGATTCCGGGAACCGGCACCGTCGGGCAGTCGCTCGCGTTCTCGGTGTCACCGCTCGACGTCTGGTCCGCCCTCGGTGCGACGACGTGGAGTTTCGGCGACGGCACCGGCCAAACCGGCGCGGCGGTCGCCCACACGTTCACCGCGCCGGGCACCTACACCGTCACCGTGACCGGGGCGGACGTCCTCGGCAACGCGACCAGCAGCAGCGCGGAAGTATCGATCTCGGCCGCGGAACCGAAAGCCAAACCCTCGCCGCGTGCGCCTACCGGCATCGATGTACTGAGGAACCTCGTCATCTCGCCCGCGACGCTCGTGGCCGCCGACAGCGGTCCGTCCGTGCGAGCGGCGAGAACGCACGTCGCCAAGCGCAAGGCGGGCGCGATCGTCAGCTACACCGGCAGCTCGCCGGCAACCACGACGTTCACCGTGCAGCGTCCCGTCGCAGGGCGTCTCTCAGGACGCAACTGCGTCAAGCTCGCCAAGCGCAACGCCGGACGAAGGCGTTGCCAGCGTTATGTGAACGTCGGCGCCTTCACGCACGCTGACCTGTCCGGCGCCAACCGCTTCCGCTTCAGCGGCCGCGTAGCGGGGAGCAAGCTCCCGCCCGGCACCTACCGCCTGCGGGCGGTCCCGCGCAACGCCGCTGGCAGCGGTCTCGCCGTCTACAAGCAGTTTCGCGTCAATCGCTAGCTCGTCGAGGCACGCCGGGGATTGCGCGCGCCGAGGTGAGGGCAGCAGACCCGATCTCTGGAAGCCGAACTCAGAGGGGTGCGCTCGCGTTGCAGGTGACAGACCGCAAGGCACCGCTGCGTCACCCGTATTTCGGGTCGGGTCGCCAATCGCGCTCAGAGAAGACGAGGCCGCCGTGGGCCTGCAGCTCTGCCGTCCAGCAGTAGATGCCGAGCCTGAAGAAGGCCGGCTTGCGCTCGACGCGCCAGTACCCTGGCCGCTCCTCGATGACCGCCGCACGCTTCTCTCGCGCGAACGCCTCCACTTCGCGGCTGGCGGCCGCCAGCCGCGCGGGGTCGAATCGGACACCCTCCTGCCGTTCACCGTCCACGATCGGATCGTAGCTGCGGGCCGTACCGGGCACCGGTGCCCGACGCGCCGGGGGCCACCTCTCGAGCAGAAACCCGAAGCGGAGGGGCACGGGTCCCTTCCATGCTCGCAGGCGCGGTAGGGTCGCGGTTCACGCATGCGCATCCACGCCCTTACGACCGGGACCGTGCGGGTCAAGCAGTCGTTCCTGCTCCCCAGCCCCGGGCCGCGACGGCAGCTGGACCTGTTCCTGCCCGGCCCCTGGTCGGACCCGCTGCCGATCCACTGCTGGGCGATCGAGCACGACGGGCGCCTGCTGCTCATCGACAGCGGCGAGACCGCGGCGGCGAGAAACATTCCGTTCGCCCGCTTCGAAGTGGCGCGCGAGCAGGAGCTTCCCAGGGCCATCGCCGTGGCGGGTCTGTCGCTGGACGACGTCTCGGAGGTCGTGCTCACCCACCACCACGGCGACCACGTCGACGGGCTGGTCCACGTGCGAGCGCCGGTGCGGATCAACGACGCCGAGCTGCGGTTCGTCGCGACCGGCTTCTCGCGGGTGATGCGTCGCGTCCTGCGCCAGCCGCTGCCGCCGGGGTTCGCCCCGGAGCCGTTCGCCCTCGACGGCGGGCCGTTCGGCGCGTTCCGGCAGAGCCGCGCACTCAGCGACGACGGGCGTATCGTGGCCGTCGAGACGCCGGGGCACACTCCCGGTCACATCTCGGTGATCTGCGTCGACGACTCGGGTCACCACGTGATGCTGGCCGGAGACGCGACCGACACACTCGAGCAGCTGCACGAGCGGCGCGCCGACGCGGTGGCGCCCGAGCCCGAGACGCACGTGGCGACGCTCGAGACGATTCTTGCCCACTGCGCGCAGCACCCGACGGTCTACCTGCCATCGCATGACCCGCAGTCCGCGGCCCGCCTGGCCGGCACGATCACGGTCAGCTGAGAGCCGGTCGGTAGGCGATCTGCCGTAGATCGCGCAGCATCATGACCAGCGGCGGGCGCGGGTAACGAGGACCACCACCTCGCCGCCACCCGGATCCACCGCGGCGGCCCAGGGCGCGGGAATCGACGCCGAGCGCCCAGGAACAAGACGCACAAGGCGCTGTCGATGCAGGCAGCGCCCGTCCTGTCGCACCTCGACACGCACATCGTGCAGCTCCTCGCGGCTCCTCAGCCGGTGGCGTCCTGGTGCGTATCGCCCTGCTGGCACTCTGTTCGGGACGATCCATGCCAGGGGCTCGGCGCACATGATGCGCACCGGCGCGAGCGGCCAGGGCGAGCCGGCAAGGTGATCGAGCACGCCGCCCGCCACGTGGCGGCCGTTCAACGCGGCGACGTCAGCCGGTTCGGCGCCGTGCAGGACGTTGCCGGCGGCGAACAGCGCCGGTCGTGAGGTCCTGCCCATCGCGTCCACGGCGGGGCCGCGCGTCCCCGGATCGAGCTCGGCGCCGGCGAGGACGGCCAGCTCGTGGTCGGGCACCCAGTCGGCCGTGAGCACCAGGACGTCGCACTCGACCTCGTGCACGCGCCCACTGTCGAGAGCGGTCAGCTCGACGGCCTGCACGCGCCGGTCGCCACGGATGGCCGTGACCGCGGTCCGCGTGCGCAGTCGCGTCCCGAAGCGGGCGGCCGCACCGACGCGGAATGCCGCAAGCGACTGCTGGTGCCGAAGCTCGGTCGTCATCGCCACGGCGCGCGCACCGCCGTGATGAAGCGTGAGCAGCGCGGAGTATGAGACGTGCTCCGCGCCGACCACGACCGCCCGCTGCCCGACGCGCTCGTGCGCCAGATAGACGAGCTGTTGGAGCATCCCGGTGTTCATCACGCCCTGCGGTCGCGTGCCGGCGATCAGCCGTGCCGCGCGTGGGCGCTCCCTGCACCCGGTTGCGAGCACGACAGCGTCGGCCGCAAGCTCGTGTCGCCCCGTCGGGGTCGTGAGCTCGAGCGCTCCCTGCGCATTCCAGCCGGTCACCTGCGTGCGCAGCCGCAGCTCCGCTCCGGCTGCGAGCGCAAGCTCGGCCCGATGTGCGGCGTAGCGCGGACCGGGCAGAACCCGGCGCAGATCGCGCAGGCCGAAGCCCGAGTGACAGGCGTGGCGGGGGATACCCCCGGCAGACTCCTCGCGGTCCAGCACCACGACCGAGCCAACCCCGCGGCGGCGCAACTCGACCGCCGCCGCGAGCCCCGCGGGACCGGCCCCGACGATCGCCACATCCGCCCGGTCGGTCACCACCGCTACCTCAGCCCGCCGATGTCGATACCGCCCTCTCGCGCGAGCTCGCGCGCGACACGAGCTCCGCAGAAGAAGCCCTGGCAGCGGCCGGTCAGCACGCGGGTGCGCCGCCGCAGGCCGTCGAGGTCGCGGGGGGGGATGGCGCTACGCGCGGCATCGCGGATCTCGCCCAACGTGACCCGCTCGCAGAAGCAGATCACCTTGCCGTAGGCGGGGTCCTCTGCGATCAGCTCGTCGCGCGCGTACGGGCGGGGCAGAGCCTCACCGATGTTCGGCATCCTGACCATGGGCAGGCCTCCTGCGCGCTCTGCCAGGGCGAGACCGGCGCCGGCGAGCGCGTCGCGCATCCACTCGGCGATCGCCATCGCCGCCGAAAGACCCGTCGAGCGGATGCCGCCCGCGCAGGCGTACGCCAGGCCGCCGTCCACCTGCAGCTGATAGTCCGCGTGCTCGCTCGCGGCCCGCAGCCCCGCGTAGGTCGCGGTCACCTCATGATCGAGCAGCTCCGGCATCAGCCGCGCTCCGTGTGCACGCAGCCGTGCGAGCCCTTCGGACGTGCACGCCCGGTCCTCCTTGTCCTCGATGTCCTCGGCCGTCGGACCCAGCAGCACGTTCCCGAACACGGTCGGCGCGATCAGCACCCCCTTCGTGATGCCGGTGGGGACCGGCAGCAGGATGTGCGAGACCAGGGGGCGGGCCAGCTTGTCGAACACGACCAGCTCGCCGCGGCGCGGGGTGATCGTGAACCCCTCGCAGCCGGCCATGCGATGCACCTCGTCGGAGTACAGCCCGGCCGCATTGACCACCCAGCGGGCGAGCACAGGCCCGCCGCTGGTGTCGAGTCGCCAGCAATCCGCGAGCCGACTCAGCCCTACGACGCGGGTGCCGCGAAGCACCGCCACACCCGCGAGCAGTGCCTGCGTCGCCCACGCGAGCGGGGGGGTCCACGGGCAGACTATGGACTCGTCGGGAACCTCCAGCGCCCCGACCGCCCCCGCTCCGAGGTGTGGCTCGCGCCGGTACAGATCATCGAGCGCGATGAGAGCCGCGCGATCGTAGCCGTTCTCGCGCGCCCGCTCCCCGATCGCGGGCAGGGCCTCCAACTGCTCATCGTCCCAGGCCACGAGTAGCGCACCGGTCCGCTCGATCGGGATGCCCACCTGCGCTGCATAGTCGCTTAGCAGGCGATGGCCGCGGGCTACGAGCCGCGCCTCGAGCGTGCCGGGCTTGGCGTCGAAGCCGGTGTGGAGGATCGCTGTGTTCGCCTTGCTCGTCCCGGCGCCCACGTCGCCGCGGTCGAGCAGGGCGATGCGCAGCTCATAGCGCGCGAGCTCGCGCGCTATGGCGCTGCCGACGTCCCCCGCACCGATGATGGCAACGTCGAACGCGCCGCTCACGCCGTCGCTCCCGGCGCGACGGCTGCCCCCTCGAAGAGCGCGGATCCCCCGCCGACGCGCAAGCTCGGCAGGTCGCGCCCCGCGTCACGGTCTTGCTCCATCGCGCGAGGGCCTTGAACCGGCTAACCGACCGATTCCTCCGCTTCGGTGCGCCCCCCGGCGCTCAGGACGATCAGCTGTGCCGCGTCCGCCGGTGTGAGCTTGTCGGTGTTGATGACCAGGTCGTAGTGCGTCGGCAGCTCGGCACTGATGCCGTAGAAGCGCTTGATGTAGTCCGCGCGGCCGGCATCCGATCGCTTGAGAACCTGGGAAGCCTCCTTCTGATCGACGCCCAGAGTCTCCGCTACTCGCCGCTCGCGCGTCTGCGGCGATGCCGTCACGAGCACCCTCAGGACGTCCGCGCGCTCGGCGAGCGCAAGCGATGCCGCGTGCGCGACGATCACCGCGCTCCCAGCCGCGGCCGTTTCCTCGATGACCGACCTAATCAGGCCCCTCAGCTCGTCGCTCGCCGGTTGACCATGGCCGTGGATGTCCGCGGCGGAAATCGTATAGCCCGTCCCCATGCCTGCCGTGCCCAACCCTTCGACCAACCTCACCAGTAGCGACTTGCGCCGCTCGACATCCGCGACAACCCCCCGGTCGATCCCGGCCTCGACCGCAGCGCGCGTGACGATGTCCTCGTCTATCAGGCGAAAGCCCAGCCGGCTCGCCACGAGCTGCGCGGCCTCCTGCGCGCCGGCGCCGTCCTCGCTTGAGATGCATACGACCTCGTGCTTCACGGCGCGCAACACTATGCACCCGGCACTCAATCGTCAACAGCGACCCCTCGCTCGTCCTCGCCTTGGGCACGCCCGGGCGCTGAAGCCGCGAACGACGCCCGCGAACGTCGCCGATGATCACCCGCTCCCGGGCCGCAACCCAGGGGTCTGCTTCCGCAGGGAGTCCAGGTGAAGGGCTCACCGACCAGGACGGTGGGACACGCGCCCCTGCGATCATCTCGCCCATGAACGCCGCCGCAGTCGCCCTGGGGCCCGCCGGGAGCGACCGCCGGCGCTGGGTGGCGATGCCCTTCATCGCGCTGGGGGTGGCGATGATCATCATCGACGCGACGATCGTCAACGTCGCCATTCCGACGATCATTCGCGACCTGCACACGACCGCGGCGACGGCGGAGTGGATCAACTCGATCTACTCGCTCGTGTTCGCCGCCCTGCTGATCACGCTGGGGCGCGTCGGCGACATGTTCGGCAGGCGTCGCCTGTTCAGGGTGGGGACCATCTGGTTCGTCCTGGCGAGCGTCGTCGCGGCGACGGCGTCGAGCAGCGCGATGCTGATCTTCGGCCGCTTCCTGCAGGGCATCGGCGGGGCGATGATCCTGCCGGCGACGCTGTCAACCGTGAACAGCCTCTTCCGCGGCCGGGAGCGCGCGATCGCCTTCGCGGTCTGGGGCTCCACGATCGGCGGCATGGCCGCCGTCGGGCCGTTCCTGGGCGGCCTGCTCACGACCGACCTATCGTGGCGCTGGGCGTTTCTCATCAACATCCCGCTCGGGATCGCGATCCTCGTGGGGCTGTTGACGGTCGTCCCGGAGACCTACGACCCGGACACGCCGCGCGGACTGGATCTGCCGGGTCAGGTCACGCTCATCGTGGGCCTCAGTGCCCTTGTCTTCGGCCTGATCGAGGGCCAGACCTACGGATGGTGGCTGTCGACCAAACGACTCGACCTGCTGGCCTGGCCGGCCGGGGTCATCTCGATCGTCCCGATCGCGTTCGCCGTGGCAGTCATCGCGCTCGTGGGCTTCGTGCTGATCGAGCGCTCGCGCCTGCGCGCGAACCGGCTCGTCGTCGTCGACCTGCGGCTCTTCTCGATCTCGAGCTTCAGCCGCGGCAACATCGCCGCCCTGATCGTCGCGCTCGGGGAGTTCGGCATCCTGTTCGTCCTGCCGCTCTACCTCCAGGGCGCCCTCGGCCTCAGCGCGCTGGACACCGGCGCAGCGCTCATACCCCTCGCCGCCGGAACGCTCCTCGCGGGCGGCGCCACCCCACTGCTCGCGCCGCGGCTCGGTCCCCGCGGCGTCGTGCAGCTGGGGCTCCTGCTCGAGGTCCTCGGGATCGGAGCGCTCGGCCTGTTCCTCGGGGCGGACACCTCGGTGTGGACGATCATCCCGCTGCTGTTCGTCTACGGCGTCGGCGTCGGGTTCGCCACCGCCCAGCTCACGGGCGTCGTGCTCACCGACGTGCCGGTCGAGGCGAGCGGGCAGGGCTCGGGCATCCAGAGCACCTTCAGGCAGGTCGGCTCGGCGCTCGGGATCGCAATCCTCGGAACGATCCTGATCACCACGCTCGGGTCAGGCGTCAGCGAGCGGCTGCGCGCAGTGCCCGGCCTGCCGTCGCCCCAGCGGGAGGCCATCTCCGACGCGGTTCGCCAGAGCGGGGGCAGCGCGATCGTCGAGCTGCGGGCCCGGCCCGGCAGCGAGCAGGTCGTGGCGGCCTCATCGGAGGCGCTCGCCTCATCGGCGGGCACCGTGGCCTTCGCGGCCGCGGGCTTCGTCCTCTTCGGCCTGTTCGTGACGGCGGGCCTGCCCAACCCACGGGGCCGGCCCGACGAAGATCCGCCCACTTAGCC
>Ga0209048_10004353_pt1 | contig 13573 bp, 12 predicted proteins | sample FrelakmetCRP12CR_FD_187146 | JGI IMG/M metagenome (GOLD analysis project Ga0209048, IMG submission 187146) | Freshwater lake sediment microbial communities from the University of Notre Dame, USA, for methane emissions studies - CRP12 CR (SPAdes)... | ecosystem: Environmental > Aquatic >... | reverse complement strand
CCGCGACGGCCTGCTTGGCGAGCAGTTCGGCCTCGTGGGGGTCGCCCGCACGCCCATGGACGACGAGGCGTTCCGGCGGCGTGTCCGGACGGCGGCACCGGACGGCGGACCCCTCTGGGACCACATCGTCTCGAGCGCCCGCTACGTCTGCGGGGACTACGACGACCAGGGGATGTTCGACCGGCTGGCCTCGACACTGTCCGACGTCGACCGTTCCAACGGGACCGCGGGCAACCGGCTCTTCTACCTCGCCACCATCCCTGCGGTCTTCTCCCAGGTCATCACCGCTCTCGGCACGTTCGGCCGAGCGGCGACGGCCCCGGACCGGGGCTTCAGCCGCATCGTCATCGAGAAGCCCTTCGGCCGGGACCTGGCAAGCGCCCGCGACCTCGACCTGGTCATCCACCGGCACTTCGACGAGGGCGAGATCTACCGCATCGACCACTACCTCGGGAAGGAGACGGTCCAGAACGTCCTGGCCCTGCGCTTCGCCAACGCCATCTTCGAGCCGATCTGGAACCGGCGCTACGTCGACCATGTGCAGATCACCGTGGCCGAGAAGCTCGGCGTCGAGCAGCGGGCGGGCTTCTACGAATCCGCCGGCGCGCTGCGCGACATCGTCCAGAACCATCTCATGCAGGTCGTGGCGCTCACAGGCATGGAGCCACCGACCACCATCGACCCCAAGGGCATCCGTGACGAGAAGGTCAAGGTCGTCCAGGCCATCGAGATCATGGACGTCGGACGCGTGGCCCAGGACGTGGTGCGGGCCCAGTACGGGGCGGGGGTCGTCGAGGGGAGCGAGGTGGCCGGCTACCGGGAGGAGCGGGGCGTCGCGCCCGACTCCCCGACGGAGACCTACGTCGCCATGAAGCTCGCGGTCGACAACTGGCGCTGGGCCGGGGTGCCCTTCTACCTGCGCACCGGCAAGCGGCTCGCCGAACGGGTGACCGAGGTCGCCATGCAGTTCCACCGGGTGCCCCACCTCCCCTTCGCGGCCAGCGAGGCGCGCGGACTGCAACCGAACTCCCTCGTGCTCCGGATCCAGCCGAACGAGGGCGTGTGCCTCCAGTTCGGGGCCAAGGTGCCCGGGCAGGGGTTCACGGTGCGCTCGGTCGCCATGGACTTCTCCTACGCCGAGGGATTCGACGAACGGCCCCACGACGGCTACGAGCGCCTGCTGCTCGACGCCCTGGTGGGCGACCCCACCCTGTTCATCCGCAGCGACGAGGCCGATTCGGCGTGGCGGGTCTGCGACCCGATCCTGCGCGGATGGGCCGACGGGGTCGGCGTCGTCGCCCGGTATCCGGCCGGCTCGTGGGGCCCCAGGGAGGCCGATCGCCTCCTCGAGCGGGAAGGGCGCCACTGGCGTCGCCTCTAGGGGTCCACCCGCCGTGCGGGCCGGGCAAGCGGCGGTAGTCTGCCGCTCCATGTTCGGCGAGCTGAAGGTTGTCGAGGACGTCCCCGCCGCATTCGCCGGCCACGTCGTCGAGGCCTACGAGCACCGCCCCGACGAGGACTTCTCCCTGGTCCTCTCGGGTGGCCCGACCGCCCGCCGCTGCTACGAGCGCCTGGCCGCGGAGGCCGGCGAGGAGATCGACTGGTGGAACGTCGACATCTACTGGGGAGACGAGCGCTGCGTCCCCGCCGAGAGCGAGGACTCCAACGAGCGGCTGGTCCGCGAGGCGCTGCTCGAGCGGATCGGCGGAGCGCACGCCGTCCACCCGATGCGGTGCGCGGACGGCGCCGACCGCTACCAACTTCTGGTCGGCGAGGTCGGGCGCTTCGACGTCGTGCACCTCGGGGTCGGACCCGACGGGCACACGGCCTCACTGTTCGCCGGCTCGGCCGCGCTGGACGCCGATCCGGGCAGGCTGGTCGCGATGAACCGCGATCCGGTGGGCCGAAACGCCTTCGAGCGGATGACCTTGACGCTGTCGGGGATCGGCCGGGGGCGCCTCGTCCTGTTCACCGTCTCAGGAGCCGCCAAGCGCGACGTGATGCAGGCCATCGCCGACGGGGCCGACATCCCGGCTGCCAGGGTGCGCGCCGAGCGGGTGGTCTGGCTGGTGGACCCCGCCGCCGCACCCCGCTGAGGACCGAGCGTCCTCCGCCGACCCGCGGCGAGCCTAAGGTTCGGCCATGAGGCCGCACGTCGACACCCCGCTCCCCGACCTGCTCGCCGCAGCGGCCGAGCGTCGGGACCGGTCCTCCGGGACCCGGGTCACGTTCTCCCCGAAGGTCTTCCTCCCCTTGACCCGCCTGTGTCGCGACCGCTGCGGCTACTGCACCTTCGCCACCGCCCCCGCCCGGCTCGATCGCCCCTACCTCACGCCCGACGAGGTCCTCGCCATCGCCCGAGCCGGAGCCGAGGCCGGGTGCCACGAGGCCCTGTTCACCCTGGGCGAGCGCCCGGAGCTCCGCTACCCGCTGGCGGCCGAGTGGCTCGCCGCGAACGGCTTCGGCTCGACGGTCGACTACCTGGTGGCGATGTGCGCCCTCGTCCGGGACGAGACGGGCCTGCTCCCCCACGCCAACGCGGGTGCGCTCTCGCTCGACGAGCTCGCCATCCTGCGGCGGGTCTCGGCGTCCCAGGGCATGATGCTCGAGACCCTCCGGGCGGACCTCGAATGCCACCGCGGCGCCCCGGACAAGGAGCCGGCGCGACGCCTGGCCACGCTGGAGGCGGCGGGGCAGCTGGGCATCCCCTTCACCACCGGCATCCTCGTGGGCATCGGCGACAGCCGGTCGGACCGCCTGGACGCCCTGGAGGCGATCGCCGCGGCCCACGCCCGGTACGGCCACGTGCAGGAGGTCATCGTCCAGAACTTCCTGCCCAAGGACGGGACGGCGATGCACCGCGCCCCGCCCTGCCCCGAGGACGAGTACCTCTGGATGGTCGCGGCCGCCCGCGTCCTCCTGCCCGTCGACGTGCACCTGCAGGCCCCGCCCAACCTGTCGGACGACTTCGGCGCGCTCCTCGATGCCGGCATCGACGACTGGGGCGGGGTCTCGCCCGTCACGATCGACCACGTCAACCCCGAGCGGCCCTGGCCCGCGCTCGACCGGCTCCGGGCGGTCACCGAGGACCGCGGGCTCGTCCTCGCCCCCCGCCTGACCGTCTACCCGGCCTTCGCCCTCGACCCGGCCCGCTGGCTCGACCCGGCCATGCGCTTCCCGGTCCTCGTCCGCAGCGACGCCGAGGGCCTCGGTCGCGACCTCGACCCCTGGACGTCCGGCGGTGAGGAGCCGCCGCCGCTCATCACGCCCGGCCGGCTCCCGGCGCGCCCGGCCCGCCCACGGGGAGCCGTCGTCGAGGTGCTCGACGGCGTGCTCGACGGCCAGGTCCCCGGGACGGACGAGATCGTCTCGCTGTTCGGCGCCCGCGGCCCCGAGGTGAGGGCGGTCGCCGACGTGGCCGACGAGCTGCGTCGCCAGGCCGTCGGCGAGGTGGTGACCTTCGTGGCGAACCGCAACATCAACTACACGAACATCTGCACCTTCAAGTGCCGCTTCTGCGCCTTCAGCAAGGGGCCGCTCTCCCTCAACCTCCGGGGGGACCCGTACCTGCTCGGCGTGGACGAGATCAGCCGGCGGGTCGCCGAGGCCGAGGAGATGGGCGCGACCGAGGTGTGCCTGCAGGGCGGCATCCACCCCGACTTCGACGGCGAGTACTACCTCGAGGTCATCCGAGCCGTCCGGGCCGCGTCGCCGACCATCCACATCCACGGCTTCACCGCCCTCGAGGTCACCGAGGGCGCCCGACGGCTGTCCGAACCACTCGACTCGTACCTCCGTCGCCTCATGGATGCCGGGTTGAAGACGCTTCCGGGGACCGCGGCCGAGATCCTCGACGACGAGGTCCGGGCCGTGCTCTGTCCGGACAAGATCACCACCGACGAGTGGCTCCACGCCCACCGCACCGCCCACTCGGTCGGCCTGCGGTCGAACGTCACGATCATGTTCGGCGCGGTCGAGCAGCCCGTGCACTGGGCCCGTCACCTCGTTCGCACCCGGGACCTGCAGGCCGAGACCGGCGGGTTCACCGAGTTCGTCCCGCTCCCCTTCGTCCACATGGCCACGCCGATCTTCCTCCAGCGCAGGTCCCGGCGAGGTCCCACGTTCCGCGAGGCGCTGCTCATGACCGCGGTGGGCCGCATCGCCTATCACGGCTTCATCCCGAACATCCAGGTGTCCTGGGTGAAGATGGGGGCGTCCGGCGCCGCCCAGCTGCTCGAGTCGGGGGCCAACGACCTGGGCGGGACCCTCATCGACGAGAACATCTCCCGGGCGGCGGGAGCCTCCCACGGGCAGATGATGGACGAGGCGGCGTTCAGCACCATCGTCGCCGGGCTCTCCGGGGGCCGCCGCCTCGAGCAGCGCACGACGCTCTACGGGCGGGTGCCGGCACCGGCCTGAGGTCGCCCGGCGTGCCCCCTTCGGGGCCCGGCGCCACCCGCATCCGGTACCGGGGTCGCGCCTGACCTGCCCAAGGTGCAATCCTGGCTGGCGCATGCCCGAACGCCTCCCCCGCTACCGGACCAGGGACCGTGAGCTCGACCAGCGCCTGGTCGAGCTCCTCGACGCTGTCGGCGCGACGGCGAACCGCGACCAGCTCTTCGAGATCCTGGTCACCGCCGTGCGGCTGGCGGGCGACGACGCCGACCGCCTCGACCTGAAGATCACCAACGCCGCCCTGAAGGAGCTCCGGTACGCCTTCAAGGTCTTCGCGCCCTACAAGGAGACCCCGAAGGTGACCATCTTCGGGTCAGCCAGGACCCTCCCCGACGACCCCCTGTACGCCCAGGCCCGGAGCCTCGCCTCGCGGATGGCCGCCGAGGGCTGGATGGTGGTCACGGGGGCGGGGCCGGGGATCATGGCCGCCGGTCTGGAGGGTGCGGGGCGGGCGATGTCGTTCGGGATCAACATCCGCCTCCCGTTCGAGCAGGGGGCCAACCCGTACATCGCCGCCGACCCCAAGCTGATCGAGATGAAGTACTTCTTCACCCGGAAGCTGGCGCTCATGAAGGAGAGTGCCGCGTTCGTGGTGCTGCCGGGCGGCTTCGGCACCCTCGACGAGCTGCTCGAGCTGCTCACCCTGATCCAGACCGGGAAGGCCGAGCCCGCGCCGATCGTGTGCCTCGAGGTCCCCGACGGGGACTACTGGAAGGGCTGGTACGAGTTCCTGGAGTCGCAGGTGGCCTCCCGCGGGCTGATCTCGCAGGAGGACGACTGCCTGTTGCACGTCACCGACGACGTGGCGGGCGCCGTCGCCCACATCCAGGGCTTCTACCGGAACTACCACTCGATCCGGTACGTGGGCGAGCTGCTGGTCATCCGCCTCCGCGCCGCGCCCACGGAGGGTGAGCTCGACGAGCTCACGGCGCGTTTCGCCGACATCTGCCAGGAGGGGGGCATCGAGGCCACCGACGCGCTGCCCCCCGAGGTGAGCGATGCCGACGTCCCGCAGCTCCCTCGGGTGGCCCTCCAGTTCGACCGGATCCACCACGGACGGCTGCGTCAGCTGATCGACGCGCTGAACGGGCTCCGGAGCGCCCCGGACGTGTCCTCCCCACCCCCCGAGCACGCGCACGTCACCGACGACTTCTAGCCCCCCTCGTGCCCCGATCGCGGCTCAAGTGGGGGTCGGCAGCCGCCGACAGACCCCGGGTGAGGATCTGCGACTCGTGCCACTGCCCGGCGGCCTCCACCCGGGACGTCTGCCCGTTCTGCGGCGCGACCCTCGACCGCGCCGAGCCGGTCGCCTTCTCGCTCGAGCACCGGGGGAGCGGGTACGAGTGGTACACCGACGACGCCCTGGTGGCCTCGGCGACGGTCGTCCACGGCTACTGGAAGCTCACCGACGCCCGGGGGGCCCACGTCGTGACCCTCGTCGGTCTGGGTGAGAGCGGGGGCGACGCCGAGGGCATGGCGCTCCTCGGCCCGGGTGCCCGCCTCGTGGGATCGATCCGCTCCCACGAGGACGGTTCGGACGGATCGTCGGGGTCCATCGCCAGCGACGCCGACGGCCGCCCGGTGCTCGTGCTCCGCAGCGACGGGGACCAGGCCGCGCACGTGGTGGACCGCAACGGGGACGTCGTCGCCGTCGCCAGCTGGGAGGACCGGGACGGGGCGACGGACCTGTTGGTGACCGCCATCGGCACCCGTCACTCCCTCGCCCTGGTGTTCGGCCTCCTCCTCGCCTTCGAGGTGGCCCGCCACTCCGACCGCACGCTGTAGGCCCGCCCGCCTCAGTCGGCGTCGTCGGGGCTGCGCAGGATCGCCGCCGCCTTCTCCACCGCCCGACGGGCCCGGGTCAGCCGGCGCTCGTCGACGGGGAGCTCCGCACCCCCGGCGTCGATGGACTCCCGGAGACGCTCGAGCGCCAGATCGCCGAGCTCCTCGGCGATCGCCTCCAGACGCTGGCGGATGTCCTCGAACTCACCCGACACGGGCTCCACGCTACCGGCCGACCCGGCCCGGCCCACCGCCTGTCACCTCGGACGGAGCTCCTCCGGACGCCGGGCGGCGGGCTCGCCCACGGCCCCGCCGGACCGGTAGGTTCCAGCGGGTGAGGCTCCCCCCCGACGCCCGCCTGACGCCCTTCGTGGAGACCGATCACGACCGAATCGTGGCCCTGCTGTTCGACTGGCTCCGGATCCCGTCGATCTCCGCCCAGCCCGACCACGCGCCCGACGTGCGCCGCTCGGCCGAGTTCACCGCCGACCTGCTCCGCGACGCCGGGCTCGAGCACGTCGAGATCCTCGAGACCCCCGGGGCGCCGTCGGTCTACGGCGACTGGCTCCACGCCGGGTCGGAGGCGCCGACCGCCCTCGTCTACGGCCACCACGACGTCCAGCCCGTCGATCCCCTGGAGCTGTGGCGCGATCCGCCGTTCGACCCGGAGATCCGCGACGGTGAGTGCCGGGCCCGGGGCGCGGTCGACGACAAGGGCCAGGTCCTCTACGAGGTGGAGGCCATCCGGGGGCTGCTTCGCGCCGACGGGGCGCTGCCGGTCAACGTGAAGTTCCTCATCGAGGGGGAGGAGGAGGTCGGCTCCCCGCACTTCGAGGCGCTCCTGCGCCGGGAGCAGGACCGCCTGGCGTGCGACCTGGTGGTGGTCTCCGACACCGGGATGCTGGCGGCGGACCTTCCGTCGACGTGCGTCGCCATGCGGGGCCTGGTGGGCTTCGACATCCGGGTGCGCACCGCCACGACGGACCTGCACTCCGGGCTGTTCGGAGGCGCCGTGCCCAACAGCGCCCGCGTCGTGGCCGAGCTGGCGGCCGCGCTCCACGACGATGAGGGGCGGGTCGCCGTCCCCGGGTTCTACGACGCCGTCCGAGCTCTGACGCCCCCCGAGGAGGCGTCGCTGACCGCCGTTCCCTTCGACGAGGCCGCCTGGATGGCCCAGGCCGGCGTGACCGCGACGGCGGGCGAGGCGGGGCGCACCGTCCTCGAGCGCGTCGGAAGCCGGCCGACCGCCGAGATCGTCGGTATCACCGGCGGCTACGGGGGCGAGGGCATCAAGACCATCGTTCCCGCGACCGCCGACCTCAAGGTGGCGCTGCGCCTGGTGCCCGACCAGGACCCCGACGACATCGCGGAGCGGTTCGAGTCATGGGTCAGGCAGCGGGTGCCGGCCGGAGCCCGGATCGAGATCGCCCGGGAAGGCGGCGTGGCGCCGGCCCACACGCCGGTCGACCATCCCGCCGTCGGCGCCCTCTGTCGGGTGCTCGAGCGGATCTGGGGGAGGGCGCCGCTGTTGACCCGCGAGGGTGGCAGCGGGCCCGAGGAAGCGCTCGGGCGGATCCTCGGCGGGCCCGTGCTGTTCCTCGGCGTCGGCCTCCCCGGGGACCATGTCCACGCCCCCAACGAGCGGATGGTGATGGCGCAGTTCTGGCGAGGGCTGGTCGACGCCGGCGAGCTGTGGCACGAGCTCGCGGCGGTCGTGACCGGCCGCCGGTGAGCAGGGTGGTCGCCAAGAAGCCCACGGGCCCAGCGAACCCCCGCGGGGACACCGCACCGCCCGGGGCTCACGACTGGGTCAGCTTCCCGGACCCCGACGAGGACCGGACGTGGGTTGTCGACGTGACGTTCCTCCTGAGCCGCTGGCGCTGCATCTACGGGGACGGCTGCCAGGGCGTGCTCACGGGACCGGCTCCCGAGCTCGAGCAGGGCTGCTGCTCGTACGGGGCGCACTTCACGGGCGACGAGGACGTCACACGGGTCCTGGCCCGGGCGGCCACGCTTTCCCCGTCGGAGTGGCAGCACCACGCCGCCGGACACCGGCGGGGCGAGCTGGACGTGGTCACCACGTCGGAGGACGGCGCCCCCGTCACCACGCAGGCCGACGGGGCATGCGTGTTCCTCAACCGACCGGGCTGGGACGGCGGGGCCGGGTGCGCCCTTCACGCCGCGGCGCTGGCGCGAGGAGAGCGGGCGATGGACTACAAGCCCGACGTCTGCTGGCAGCTGCCGCTCCGTCGGGAGGACGAAGTCGACGGCACGGGGCACGTCACCTCCGTCATCCGCCAGTGGGACCGGCGGGACTGGGGTGAGGGCGGGTTCGACTTCCACTGGTGGTGCACCGAGGCACCGGAGGCGTTCAGCGGCACCCGGCCCGTCCACGAGGACCTGCGTGACGAGCTCGAGGGCCTGGTCGGCCGGGGCGTCCACGCCCTGATCCGGGCCGAGCTCCGACGGCGGGAGTCGGCGCCGACCACGCCACTGCCCCACCCGGCGGCCGTCCCCGTGGCGGCGCCCAGGCGCAGGCGCGAGCACTAGTCGCACGCCTCCCACCCCTCCCCGGTGCGCCGCCTCCGGTCAGTGGCCAGGCGGATCCGGTGTCGAGGAGGTCCCCGCGAAGGTGGCGACCCCCCAGCCGTCGTCAGTGGCCGGAGCCGGACCGGTGGTCGACCGTGCCCTCGGGGGCGTCCTCGTCGAGGTCGGCCGTCGCCATGCACCACGAGGCGTGCTCCTCGTCCGGCTCCGCGCCACACTCGGCGCAGGGCTCGAGGACGACAGCCTCGTTCGTCTGTTTCAGGGCACGCGCTTCCTCGAAGCGCCGATGGCGACCCTTTTTCATCGAGCGTGCTCCCGACTCCGGTGGCCAGTGGAACCTGCTCAGTGTACCGGCCACGGCCTCGCTCCGGGGAGGCGCTGCGGCCCCTCCCGTCCCGCAGGCGAACCGTTGCGACGGCGGCGCCGCTATCGTCACCCGTCATGGCCGACGACTTCGATCCCGCGGCGATGGTCGAGCGCTTCCGCGCACGGGCCCGGGCCGTGCGCAGCCGCGGGATACCGCCCATCGAGGGACCGGAGCGGAAGCGCTTCGTCGACCAGATGCAGCTGGACTACCAGGACTTCGCCATGGTCGGGGACGCGGTCGCCACGCTTGACGACGGGATCCTGACCCTGCGCATCGACCTCCGCCCGCCATCGGGCTGAGTGACCGGTCCGAGGTCGGGCCGAGCGGCCGCCTCCCGACGTGGAAGCCGGGGGACGATCCCTCCCGGAACATCGTCCGTACGTTCCAATGGACCCGGCGACCGGAAACCAACAGCCCGAGCCTCCAACAGACCCAGGGTGGTTCATCCGCTTGGGGCTTAGGGGTGGTCTGCGGCTATCTCCTCGAGGGCTCTTCGTACGAGCACGGTGGCCAGGTGGCGGCGGAACTCGGGGGTGGCGTTGAGGTCGGTCGGCGGTTCGAGGCCTTCGGAGGCGAACTTGGCGGCGTCGGACGCGGAGGACCCACCGGCGACTGCCCGTTCGACGGCCGCGGCCCGAACGGGTGTGGTGGCCATGTTGACCAAGGCGATCCCGCCGCCGGCGGGCGCGCCGACCGCGGCGACGCCGACGATGGCCCAGTCCTGGGCTCGCCGGTTGAACTTCTGGTAGGACCAGGCGGCGCCGTGCATCTTCGGTACCTGGATCTCGGTCAGTAGTTCGTCGGGGGCGAGGGCGGTCTCCAAGAACCCGCGGAAGAAGTCCGAGGCGGGGATGTCCCGCGGACCGCCGGGGCCCTGCGCCACGATCGTCGCGCCGAGGGCCAGCACGGCCGCTGGTAGGTCCGACGCCGGATCGCCGTGCGCGATCGAACCGCCGATCGTTCCCCGATGGCGGACCTGGGGGTCGCCGACGAGGCTGGCCACATGCGGGAGCAGCGGCACCTCAGCGGCGAGCAGCGGGTTGTGTTCCACATCGTGGTGACGGGTGAGGGCGCCGATCGCTACGTGATCACCGCCGTCGCGCACGTAGGACAGGTCCCGCACGCGGCCGACGTCGACCAGGACCGATGGCGACGCCAACCGAAGCTTCATCAGCGGCAGCAACGAGTGGCCACCGGCGAGGAGCTTGGCGTCGTCACCCAGCTCGGTCAGCGTGGCGACGGCTTCCTCGGCGGAGCTGACCCGGCGGTACTCGAACGCTGCGGGGATCACGCGTGCACCTCCGACCCGGAAGCGGCGAGAACAGCTTTGACGATGTTGTGATAGCCGGTGCACCGGCACAGGTTCCCCTCGAGCCCTTCGCGCACCTCGGCCTCGGTGAGCTGACCGTGCTCGGCGATCAGCGACACCGCGGCCATGACCATCCCCGGGGTGCAGTAGCCGCATTGGAGGCCGTGGTGCTCGTGGAACGCTTGCTGGACCGGGTGGAGGGTGCCGTCTGAGTTAGCGAGACCCTCGATGGTGGTGATCGCGCAGCCGTCAGCCTGGGCGGCGAGCACGGTGCAGGATTTCACGCTTTCGCCGTCGAGCAGCACTGTGCACGCGCCGCACGACGACGTGTCACATCCGATGTTCGTTCCGGTCAGCCCGACTGTCTCGCGGATGAAGTGCACGAGCAGCTGGCGGTCTTCGACGTCGTGCTCTTCGGTCTTGTCGTTGACGGTCATGCGAACCTTCATCGCTGAGCCTCCCTGGTCGCGTCGGTGATCGCCTGCCAGACCCGTTCGGGTGTGCACGGCATGTCGATGTGGCGGACGCCGAGATGGGAGAGGGCGTCGACGACGGCGTTTTGAATTGCCGGGGTTGACCCGATCGTGCCGGACTCCCCGATGCCCTTGGCACCCAGGGGGTTGCGGGGGCTGTCGGTCTCGGTGTTGGACGCCTCAAAGCTCGGGAGTTCACTCGCCGCTGGGATCGCGTAGTCCATCAGGTTGGTGGTGAGCGGGTTCCCGTCGCCGTCGTACTGGACCCATTCGAACAGCGCCTGAGCTGCGCCTTGGGCGATCCCGCCGTGCTGCTGGCCGCGAACAAGCAACGGGTTGAGGATCCGCCCGCAATCGTCGACCGCGATGTGTCGTCGCATCGTCACCTTGCCGGTCTCGGTGTCCACGTCGACCACGGAGACGTGCGCCCCGAACGGAAAGGTGGAATTCGTGCCGTCGAAGTCGCCCTCGTGACGCAGGGGCCCCGGCTCCAGGCCGGGGGGCAGACGGCTGGCGTCTCGGGAGGCGGCCGCGACCTGTTCCCATAACACCGTCCGGCCAGGCATGCCGGCCACGTGAACGCCGCCCTCGCCGACGACGATGTCGTCGGGGCTGGCCTCGAGTTCGTGAGCGGCGATCTGGCGCGCTCGGACCAGCACCACCTGGGAAGCGGCGAGCACCGCGTTGCCTGCCGTTTGGAGTGACCGTGAACCCAGCGTGCCCGAACCGCGCGGGACAGCTGCCGTATCGGAGTTGACGAGGCGGATCTTGTCCATCGGGATGCCCAGCACGTCGCTGGCCACCATGGCGAACGCGGTGTGGTGGCCTTGGCCGTGAGAACTTGTGCCCACCGCCATCGACGCGGTGCCGTCCTCGTGGACCTCGACCGCGCCGTACTCGGTATGCAGGCCCAAAGGAGCGGTCACCTCGACATAGGCCGACACGCCGATCCCGAGTTGCACCGATTCGCCAGCCGCCCGACGGCGCGCTTGCTCTGAGCGCAGCTCGTCGTAACCGGCCGCGACCAACGCGGCGTCGAGAGCCTTCGCGTACTCCCCCGAGTCGTACGCACCGCCGGTGATCGTGGTCAACGGAAACGCGGCAGGATCGAGGAAGTTCCGGCGCCGGATCTCAGCGGGGTCAACGCCCATCTGGTCGGCGGCCACGTCGAGGACCCGCTCGATCAGCTGGGTGGCCTCCGGCCGGCCCGCTCCCCGGTACGCGCCGACAGGAGTCGTGTTCGTGACCGCCGTGGCGCCCTGGAAGCGCACCTTCGGAATGTCATAGACGCCCACCACCATCATCTGAGTGAGCATCGGCAACACGGCGCCGAGGGCGGGATAGGCACCGCCCGACGCGACGACGTTGGCGTCGAGCCCGACGATCTTGGCGTCTCGAGTCAAACCTAGCTTGGCGTTCATGACGTAGTCGCGGCCCTGGACCAACGCCACCATGTCCTCCGAACGGGTCTCCACCCACTTCACCGGCCGGCTCAGCTGCAGAGCCGCAGCGGCGGCCACCAAGAACTCCACATACACCGCGGCCTTCGGACCGAATCCGCCGCCCACCCACGGGCACACAACCCGCACGGCTTCGGGCTCAAGCCCGAGCACGCCGACCAAGGCCGGCTGCACCGAATGAGGCGCCTGATGCGATATCCAACAGGTGATACCCGCGGGCGGGTCGCCCGGCACCATGAGACACCCGTTCGACTCCATCGGCACACCGGCGAGACGCTGGCTCACCATCGCCACCTCAGCGACGACCTCAGCCCCCTCGAGCGGGTCCTCGTCTTCACCGAACGAGGTGGCAAAGCACACGTTGCTCCCATGGTCAGGGAAGAGCAACGGAGCCTCCGAAGCGAGAGCGGCTTCTTGCGAGACGACCACCGGCAGCGGGTCGATCTCGACAACAACGGCCTCAGCCGCGTCGACCGCTTGCGGTCCGGTTTCGGCCACGACCGCCGCCACGATGTCACCGACGAAACGGACCCGGTCACGAGCGAACACCGGCCGGTTGAACGACTCCGCCAACATCGGGAACGACTGGAACGGCATCAACCCCAGATCGTCGCCGCCGGCATGATAGACCGCGACCACACCCGGCATGCCCCTCGCACCATCAACGTCCACGGAGCGCAGCAGGCCGTGCGCTATCGATGACCGCACGAAGACCACCCGGGCTGCTCCAGGCGACTCGAGATCGTGAACGTACCTGCCGGCGCCCGTCAACAACTCCGGGTCCTCCAGCCGCATCACCGCGTTCCCCAAGATCGAACCGGCATCAGCCATGGAACCCCCCCTGGTCCAGTCCACACGGACCCTAGCGGACTCTCCTCGCCGGGTTCTGTGCCCAACGCGTACCCCGACGCCTACGGACACTGCGCCTCGATGACCTCCAGCGAGATCATCACGCAGCGCGCTGACACCGGGTTTGAAGGAGGAGACGGACCTCTCCGAGCGATCGGACACGCGAAATGGCCCCTGACCAGCGCAAACGTTGTGAATCTGGCAACGACCTGTAGACCTGGCGGGACAGCTCTCAAACCATCCCGAGGCCGTCGAGACCCTCGCTGACCAGGGGTTTCAGGCGCAGACACTGTCCACGAAGCGCCCCAGGCGGGACGAGAATCCGGCTGCC
>Ga0209048_10004352_pt1 | contig 13574 bp, 13 predicted proteins | sample FrelakmetCRP12CR_FD_187146 | JGI IMG/M metagenome (GOLD analysis project Ga0209048, IMG submission 187146) | Freshwater lake sediment microbial communities from the University of Notre Dame, USA, for methane emissions studies - CRP12 CR (SPAdes)... | ecosystem: Environmental > Aquatic >... | reverse complement strand
GTGCTGCTCGACTCCATCACGCGCATGGCGCGCGCCTTCAACCTCAACACGCCGGCCAGCGGGCGCATCCTCTCGGGCGGCGTCGACAGCACCGCCCTGTACCCGCCCAAGAAGTTCTTCGGGGCGGCGCGCAACATCGAGGAGGGCGGCTCGCTCACCATCCTCGCCACGGCCCTGGTCGACACCGGCTCGCGCATGGACGAGGTCATCTTCGAGGAGTTCAAAGGCACCGGCAACATGGAGATCCGCCTCGACCGGCGGCTCGCCGACAAGCGCATCTTTCCGGCCATCGACATCGAGATGACCGGCACGCGCAAAGAAGAGCTGCTCATGGAGCCCGCCGAGGCGGCCGCCGTGTGGAAGCTCCGCGGCGTGCTGCACAGCCTCGAGCCGGCGGCCGCCATCGAGCTGCTCATCAAGAAGGTGCGCGAGACCACGAGCAACGCCGAGTTCCTCAGCGCGTTGCAGAAGAACTCCCGTTGAGGGCCGGGCCGGCGTGGCTCGCCGGCCCGCGTTTGAAGCCGGGAACGATTTCAGCCGAGATGCTGTTCCGTGCTATCATGCCGGCTCGGCCCGTGTGGGCCGTCCGCGAGTGATCCGGGTTTGCTCCCAGAAGGGATCCGTTGCCATGAAGAAAGACATCCACCCGAAGTACGAAGAGGCGACCGTGCGCTGCTCCTGCGGCAACACGTTCACGACGCGCAGCACCAAGTCGGAGCTGCACATCGAGCTGTGCTCGCAGTGCCACCCGTTCTACACGGGCAAGCAGAAGCTGGTCGACTCCGGTGGGCGCGTCGAGCGCTTCAACCGCCGCTTCGACAAGAAAGCCGAGCCGACGAAGGCCGAGGCCGCCGAGGCTGCCCCTACCAAGACTGAAGCCCCGAAGGCCTGACGGGAGCCCTGCGGTGAGCGCCGAGCTCCGCGTCACACTCCTCCAGTACACGCCCGACCCCGACCGCGCCGTCGCGATCGCGGGTCGGCTCTGCTACGCGCCCGTGTCGGCCGCCGACCTCAAGCAGGACATGGGCGACGAGGACGTCGCCAAGCTCGTGCGCATCCTCGTGCGTTCCGGGCACCACTCCGCCCTTGAGCACGCCTCCTTCAGCTTTGCGGTCGACGGTGTCTCACGCGCCCTCACGCACCAGCTGGTGCGCCATCGCGTGGCCAGCTACAACCAGCAATCGCAGCGGTACGTCAATTTCGGGGCGGGCGACAGCTTCATCGTCCCGCCCTCCGTGTCCGCCAACGCCGAGGCCGAGACCGTGTTCCTGGAGGCCATGGCGCAGGCCCGGATGGCCTACGACAGGCTGGTCGAGCTGGGCCTCGCCGAAGGCCGCACGCGCGAGAGCGTGCAGGAAGACGCGCGCTTCGTGCTGCCCAACGCCGCCGAGACCAAGATCGTCGTCACCATGAACGCGCGCGAGCTGCGCCACTTCTTCCGCGTGCGCTGCTGCAATCGCGCGCAGTGGGAGATCAGGGCGCTCGCCTGGGAGATGCGCGGCATGGTCAAGGAGCTGGCGCCCAACCTCTTCGAGGGCACTGGCCCCGGCTGCCTCTACGGCACCTGCCCGGAGGGCAAGATGACCTGCGGCAAGCCGTACAAGCCCGAAGACGTCGACGGGCCGGCCGCCGCGCGCGCTTGAGCGCCTCTCGCGCGGCGGCGCGGCCCACGCTCCCGTCTCTGCCGTGATCACGCGCCTCACCCGTGATGCGCTCGCCGTGGTGGCGCTGGCCGCCCTGTGGGCGCGCCGCGCCCAGGTCGGCGGCCAGGCGGTCATCGAGGGCGTCATGATGCGCGGCGTGGATCACTGGTCGCTCGCCGTGCGCCGCCCCGACGACACCATCGGCGTCCATGAGTTCCCCCTGGTCAGCTGGATGAAGCGCTATCCCATCCTCAAGACGCCGGTCGTCCGCGGCGTCGTGGCGCTCGTCGAGTCGCTGGTGATCGGGGTGCGCGCCCTCACGATGTCGGCCAACGAGTCCATCGGCGAGGAGGAGCAGCAGCTCAGCCGCAAAGAGATCGGCGGCACGCTCATCGTCGCCTTCGCCTTCGCCATCGGCCTCTTCTTCGTGGCGCCGCTGTTCCTGACCGGGCTGTTCCGGCACTGGATCGGTGGCGGTTATCTGTTCTGGGCGGTCGAAGGCTGCGTGCGCGTGGGTATCTTTCTCGTCTACCTGGCGATCATCACCCAGATCAAGGACCTGCGCCGCGTCTTCGAGTATCACGGCGCCGAGCATATGAGCATCCACGCGCTCGAACACGGCGACGAGCTCACCGTCGAGAACGTCCAGCACTACCGCACGCTGCACCTGCGCTGCGGCACCTCGTTCCTGCTCATCGTGATGCTGGTGGCGATCTTCGTGTTCGCCTTCGTCGGCCGGCCCGTGTGGTACCTGCTCATCCTCAGCCGCGTCATCCTGGTGCCGCTCATCGCCGGCGTCAGCTACGAGATCATCAAGTTCGCCGGTCGCCACGAGAACAGCGCCTTCGTGCGCGCCGCCATGGCCCCCGGCCTGGCGCTGCAGTGGATGACCACCAAACAGCCCGACAGCGCCCAGGTCGAGGTGGCCATCGCCGCGCTCGAGAAGATCATCGAGCTCGAGCCCCAGGACCGCCCGCCGGTGAAAGGCGTGGAGGTCATGGCGTAAGCTCTGCGCATGGCCGCCATCGACAACCTCATCGACGAGATCGAGCGCTCTTACGAGGAGCTCAACGCGCAGCTCGCCGACCCCGAGGTGTTCGGCGACCGCGGGCGCTACGCCGATATCGCCCGCAAGCACGCCGAGCTGCAGCAGGTGTACGAGCTGGCGCGTCGCTTCCGCGCGGCCGAGCAGACCGTGGCCGACGCCGAAGGCCTCCTCGGCGACGACTCCTCCGACGCCGAGATGCGCGGTTTCGCGCAGGAGGAGCTCGGCGAGGGCCGCCGCCGGCTCGAGGAGCTCAGCGAAGAGATCCGCGTGCGCATGCTCACGCGCGACCCCAACGACGCCAAGGACGTGATCATCGAGATCCGCGCCGGCGCCGGCGGCGACGAGGCGTCGCTGTTCGCCGGCGAACTGGCGCGCATGTACACGCGCTACGCGCAAGCGAAGGGCTTCGAGGTCGACATCCTGAGCGCCAACGAGAACGACAACGGCGGCTTCAAGGAAGTCACCCTCGAGGTCAAGGGCCGGGGCGCCTACTCGGCCCTCAAGTACGAGAGCGGTGTGCACCGCGTGCAGCGCGTCCCGGCCACCGAGGCCGCGGGGCGTATCCACACCTCTGCCGCTACGGTCGCCGTCCTGCCCGAGGCCGAGGAGATCGAGATCGAGATCCACGCGGGCGACCTGCGCGTCGACATCTTCCGCGCCCGCGGGCCCGGCGGCCAGAGCGTCAATACCACTGACTCCGCGGTCCGGCTCACGCACGTGCCCACCGGCGTCACCGTGAGCTGCCAGGACGAGAAGAGCCAGTTGCAGAACAAGGAGCGCGCCCTGCGCATCCTGAGAGCGCGCCTCTTCGATCTGGAGCAGGCGAAGCAGGACGAGGAGCGCGGCGCGGCGCGGCGCACGATGGTCGGCAGCGGCGACCGCGCCCAGAAGATCCGCACCTACAACTTCCCGCAGAACCGCGTGAGCGACCACCGTATCGGGCTCACCAGCCACCGCATCGCCGAGATCATGGAGGGCGAGCTGGACGAGTTCACCGAGGCCCTGGCCGCCGAGGACCGGCGCAAGCAGCTGGCGGCCGCCGGCGGGGAGTGACGCGGCGGGCGCCGCCGCAGACAGCGATCGTCACCCTTGCACGTGGCGAGCACTTGGCCGATACTGATAGAGACTAGTCGTAGACCAGTCTTGACGCGGAGGAGATGGCTGATGGCTACCGTTGGCGCCTACGAAGCGAAGACCAAGCTCGCCGAACTGCTCAAGCGCGTCGAGCTCGGCGAGCACATCACCATCACTCGACACGGGACCCCCGTGGCCGTGCTCGTCCCCATCGGCGAGTACCCTCGCCGCGATCCCAGGGCGGCGGTCGAGGCGCTCAAGGAGTTCGCCAAAGGCCGGCACTTGGGCGATCTGGAGATCCGTGCGATGATCGACGAAGGCCGGCGGTACTGAGCATGTTCGTCCTCGACTGTTCGGTGACCATGGCCTGGGCCTTCGACGACGAGGATGCGCCGCGCGCGGCAGGCATGCGCGACCGCCTCGGCGAGGACCTGGCCGTCGTCCCCGCCATCTGGGCGCTCGAGGTGGGCAATGCCCTACTCGTGGCTGAGCGGCGCCGGCGCATCAGCCGGGCCGAGTCCGCGCGTTTCGTCGAGATCCTGCGTGCCCTGCCGATCGATGTCGATGCCACGCCTGTCCTGAGTACCTTGGACAGCCTGCTGTCGCTGGCGCGTCAGACCGCCGTGTCGGCCTACGATGCCTGTTACCTCGACCTGGCTGCCGCTCAGGGGCTCCCACTGGCGACGCTCGACAAGGCCTTGGAACGAGCTGCGCGGCAGATCGGTGTCGCGCTTCTGGAGTAGGCGGAGTGCGGATCATCCAGGTGCGCGGATGACGCGGCCGGCGAGCGTGGGCGACACGCTTCGTTCGGCCACGCAGTGGCTGCGCGCCAGCGGGTCGCGCTCGCCGCGGCTCGATGCCGAGCTGTTGCTCGCCACTGCCCTAGGCGTCGACCGCGCCGAGCTGTTTCGTGCGCCGGAGCGCGTCCTCACGCGTATCGAGGAACGTCGCTTCGACGGCTACCTCGTGAGGCGCCAGGCCCGCGAGCCCGTAGCCTACATCCGCGGGCGCCGCGCCTTTCGCGCCATCGAGCTCGAGGTCACGCCCGCGGTGCTCATCCCGCGGCCCGAGACCGAGACGCTGGTGGACGTGGCGCTCGAGGCGCTGGCTGCGGTGCCCGCGGGTCTCGAAGCAGCCCCCGGCCGCTACGAGCCTCTGGCGCTCGATGTGGGCACCGGCTCCGGCTGCATCGCGCTTGCCCTGGCGGCCGAGAACCCGTTCGTGCGTCTGGTGGCCATCGATGTGAGTGAGGCCGCCGTGGAGGTGGCGCGCCGCAACGCGGCGCGCCTCGGCCTCGGCGGCCGCGTCGACGTCCGTCGCGGCGACCTGCTCGACGATCTGCTTCCACAGGAGCGCTTCGACCTCATCGTGTCCAACCCGCCGTACGTCCCCGAGGCCGAGTACCGCACCCTCGAGCCGAACGTGCGCGACTACGAGCCGCGCCTGGCGCTTCACGGCGGGAAGGACGGGCTCGATGCTTACCGCCGGCTTATCCCGGCCGCCGCCGGGCGCCTCCGCCCCGGTGGCGTGCTGGCCGTTGAGGTCGGGGCGGGGCAGGCCGCCGCCGGGAGGGCGCTGTTCGCGGCGGCCGCCGCGTTCGAGGCGGCGCAGGTACGCGCGGATCTGGCCGGCATTCCGCGTGTCGTCTTCGCCCGTCTCTCGGCGCGCGACCTCGGAGGCTGACGGTGCGCAACGAGAAGGCGCGCGCCATCGTCCTCAGCTCGCGGCCCTTGGGTGAGGCCGACCGGATCGTGCGCCTGTTCACGCGCGAGCTGGGGCGCGTCGACGCGGTGGTCAAGGGCGTGCGCAAGACCATGTCCAAGTGGGGTGGCCGGCTGGAGCCCTACAACGTCTGTGACCTCATGCTCTACCAGGGGCGTACCCTCTACACAGTGACGCAGGCCCACCTCGTGGACGTCTTCCTCAGGCTGCGCGACGACCGCGAGGCCCTCACGGCGGCGGCGGTGGTCTGCGAGGCCGTCGCGGGCCTGACGCCGGAGCACGAGCCCGAGGAGCGCGTGTTCGCGCTCCTGCGCAACACGCTCAGGGAGCTCGACGCAGGCCTGAGGGGGCCGGCCCTGGAGGCGCCGCTGGTGCTGGGCGCCTTGCTCAAGCTCCTGTACGAGGCCGGCTACATGCCGGTGCTCGACCAGTGCACCGCGTGCGGCGGCGGCGAGCGCGCCCTGGGGTTCTCGGCGGCGCTCGGCGGCCTCGTCTGCGAGAAGTGCCTGGAAGACGCCGTGCCCATCACGCCACAGGCGATCGAGGCGCTGCGCGAGGCGCTGGGACGGCCGCTGGCCGAGCTCCGCGCAGCGGAGCCCACGGCGGCCGTCGCCGAGGCTCTGCGCGACGTCCACGACCTATACGGCTACCACACGGGGTCGCGCCTGCGCGCCCTGCGCTTCGCGCGCGCCGCAGGCTGAGCGAGGGTCGCGGCCGACCCCCGAGCACTGTATCCGGGGCTGACAACAGCGGCGACGGAGCACTTGTCCATGGCGGCCACCGGCGCATCCGCGCCGCCGTTGGCCCGTCGACGGCGGCCCTGCTAGAATCGGCGACTCCGACCGAAAGGACACGTGACCGACCACGCCCCGGGTGAAGCCGTCTCGCGCGGGCTTCCCACGTTCCAGCAGATCATCGGCCGGCTGCAGGCCTACTGGGAGCAGCAGGGCTGCGTCGTCGTGCAGCCGTATCACACCGAGGTCGGGGCCGGCACGTTCAACCCGGCGACCTTCCTGCGCTGCCTCGACGCGCGCCCGTGGCGCGCGGCCTACGTCGAGCCGTCCATGCGCCCCACCGACGGGCGTTATGGCGAGAATCCGTACCGCCTGGGTCACTACTACCAGTACCAGGTCGTCATCAAGCCGTCGCCGCCCGACATCCAGGACGTGTACCTGCAGTCGCTCGTAGCTCTGGGCATCGACCTGGCCGAGCACGACGTGCGCTTCGTCGAGGACAACTGGGAGGGCCCCACCCTGGGCGCCTGGGGGCAGGGCTGGGAGGTCTGGATCGACGGGATGGAAGCCACCCAGTTCACGTACTTCCAGCAGCTGGGTGGCTTCGACCTCGACCCGATCACCGTCGAGCTCACCTACGGCCTGGAGCGCCTGGCCATGTACCTGCAGGGCGTGGACAGCGTCTACGACTTGCTGTGGTCGCAGTGGGACGAGGACGGTGAGACGGTGACCGTGACCTACGGCGACGTCTACCGCGAGAACGAGCGCGAGTTCAGCCGCTACAACTTCGAGGTCGCCGACACCGACATGCTCTACCGCCACTTCCGCGAGCACGAGAACGAGGCCGGGCGCTGTCTCGAGGCGCGCCTGCCGTTGCCCGCCTACGACCACGTGCTCAAGTGCAGCCACGCCTTCAACATGCTCGACGCGCGCGGCGTGATCAGCGTCACCGACCGCACGATGCACATCGGCCGCGTGCGCGACCTCGCGCGCCAGGTCGCCGGCCTGTACCTCGAGGTGGTGGGCGCATGAATACCCTCCTCATCGAGATCGGCTGCGAAGAGCTGCCCTACAAGGCCTGCGAGTCGGTGCTCCGCCAGCTCGAGGACGCCGCTGGGGTGCCGGGGCTCGTGCACAAGCTTCTCGCGGCCGAGCGCCTTCTCGAGAGCGCCGCCCCCGACTTCAGGGTGCTGGTCTCCCCGCGGCGCATCGCCGTGCTGGTGGCGGGCGTGCCCGAGCGCCAGACCGCCAAGACCGACCACTACCGCGGCCCCAAGGCCGTGATCGCCTACGACGCCGCGGGCGGCCTCACCAAGGCCGGGCTGGGGTTCGCGCGCTCGCGCGGCGCCCAGCCCGAGGACGTGCGCCGCGAGGTGGTCGATGGCACGGAGTTCGCCGTCGTCCGCGTCGAGGCCGAGCGTCGCGACGCGGCCGACGTCTTGCCGGGCCTCATCCCGGCTCTGGTCACCGGCCTGCAGATCCCGCGCGGGATGCGCTGGGGCAGCCGTCCCGCCGGCGAGGCGGAGTACCTGCGCTTCTCCCGTCCCATCCGCTGGCTGGTCTGCAAGCTCGGCGGCAAGACGGTGGAGGCGACGTTCTACGGCCTCACGTGCGGCGACGTGACCCAGGGTCACCGTGTGCTCGGCGCGCCGATCATCATCGACAGGGCCGAGCACTACGAGAAGCACCTCGCGGAGCAGAAGGTGGTCGTCTCGCAGCAGGAACGCCGCCGCCTGATCGTCGAAGGTCTCGACGCGCACGCCGCCGCGCTCGGCGGCGAGTGGTCCGACCCCGGCGACGTGCTCGCCGAGGCGGTGTACCTCGCCGAGTGGCCGAGCGTCGCCCGCGGGGCGCTCGCCGAAAGTCACCTGCGGCTGCCCGCCCCCGTGCTCGTCACGGCCATGCAGAGCCATCAGCGCTACTTCCCGGTGCGGGACAGCGACGGCCGCCTGCTGCCGGCGTTCCTCTACGTGAGCAATGCCGATCCCCGGGCGGCCGGCATCGTCACGCGCGGCAACGAGCGCGTGCTCGAAGGCAGGCTGGACGACGCCGAGTTCGCCTACGACCGCGACGTCGCCGAGGGCCTCGACACCATGGCCGACCGTCTCGGCGACGTGGTGTTCCACGAGAAGCTCGGCTCGCTGGCCGACAAGGCATACCGCCTGCAGGGGTTGGCAGCCGGTCTGGCCGCCGGGCCCGGCGCCGCAGGCGCCCGCACCGGCGGCAACGGCTCGTCGGCGCCGCTCGCCGAGACGCTGCGCCTGGCAGCGCGGCTGGCCAAGGCCGACCTCGTGAGTCAGGTGGTCATCGAATTCCCGGTGCTTCAAGGCGTCATGGGCGGCATCTATGCGGAGTCTGGGGGGCTGGGCGACGCGATCGCCGGGGCCGTGGGCGAGCACTACCGCCCGCTGTCGGCCACGGCGCCGCTGCCGAGCACTCTGAGCGGCGCCCTGCTCGCCATCGCCGACAAGGCCGACAACATTGTCGGCGCGTGGGTGGCCGGCCAGAAGCCGTCCGGCTCGCGCGACCCGTACGGCCTGCGGCGCGCCGCCATGGGCATCGTGCGCATCGCGCTCCAGTACAGCCTGCGCTTCCCCATCGCCGGCCTGCTGGCCTCGGCCGTCGACCAGTTCGAGCTGCAGGGCGCCGAGGGACTGGGCGACGAGCGTCGCGCCGTCATCGTCGCCGAGACGGCGGCGTTCGTGCGCGAGCGCCTGCAGGCGCTGCTGCTCGACGAAGGGCTGCCGTTCGCGAGCGTCGAGGCGGCGCTGGCCGCGCCCGCCGGCGACGTGCCGGCGCTCGCGGCGCGGGCGCGCACCTTCGCCGCGCTCGCCGGCCGCGCTTTCTTCGAGGACGCCGTGACCGCCTACAACCGCTGCGCCGCGCTGGCCGCGACGGATGCGGGGGCCGGGTCCCGCGCCGTCGACCCGGCCCTGTTCGCCGACGACGCCGAGCGCGAGCTGGCCGTGGCCTACGAGGCGGCGCACGGGCCGCTGCTCGACGCGCTGGCTCACCTGGAGCTCGAGAGCGCCGTGAAAGCGGCGGCCGGCCTGCGGCCCGCCGTCGACCGCTACTTTGACGCCGTGATGGTCATGGCCGACGACGCCGCCGTGCGCGGCAACCGGCTGGCGCAGCTGGCCGCCGTCACGGCTCTGATCGGCCGCATCGGCGAGTTCAGCCGCCTGCCGCTGGCGCAGGCGTGAAGAAGGTACCTATCCCGAGGAGCGATTGATGTCGAGCAAGTGGGTCTACCAGTTCAACGAGGGCGACAAGAGCATGAAGAACCTGCTCGGCGGCAAAGGTGCCAATCTCGCCGAGATGACGAGCATCGGGCTGCCGGTGCCGCCCGGCTTCACGATCACCACCGAGGTCTGCAACCATTACTCGGCGAGCTCCAGCTATCCGGCCGGCGTCGACGAGCAGGTGGCCGCCGCGCTCGCCGCGCTCGAGGCCGACACCGGCAAGATGTTCGGCGACGCCGCCGATCCGCTGCTGATCAGCGTGCGCTCTGGCGCCCGCGCCTCCATGCCCGGCATGATGGACACGATCCTCAACCTGGGCCTCAACGACTCGACCGTGCAGGGCGTCATCGCGACGACCGGCAACCCGCGCTTCGCCTACGACTGCTATCGCCGCTTCGTCTCCATGTACGGCGACGTGGTGCTCGGCTGCAAGCCCGAGCACGAGGACGAGCGCGACCCGTTCGAGGAGATCCTGGAGACCGCCAAGAAGGCGAAAGGGATCGAGCTCGACACCGACCTCGACGAGGGCGACCTCAAGGACCTGGTCGTCAAGTTCAAGGCCGCCGTCAAGCAGCGTACCGGCAACGACTTCCCCGATGACCCTCGGCAGCAGCTCTGGGGCGCCATCACCGCGGTGTTCGGTAGCTGGAGCAACGACCGCGCCGTGGCCTACCGTCGCCTCTACAACATCCCCGACACGTGGGGTACCGCCGTCAACGTGCAGACCATGGTGTACGGCAACACCGGCGAGGAGTCCGGCACCGGCGTCGGCTTCACCCGCGACCCCGCTACCGGCGCGGACGTCTTCTACGGGGAGTTTCTGGTCAACGCCCAAGGTGAGGACGTCGTCGCCGGCGTACGCACGCCGCGCCCCGTGAGCGAGCTCGCCGAGGTCTTCCCTCCGGCCTACAAGCAGCTTCTCGAGGTGCGCCAGACCCTGGAGCGCGAGCTGCGCGACATGCAGGACTTCGAGTTCACGGTCGAGAAGGGCCGCCTCTTCATGCTGCAGACGCGCAACGGCAAGCGCACCGGTCTGGCCGCCATCCGCATCGCCGTCGACATGGTCGACGAGGGCCTTATCACCTCCGACGAGGCGCTCATGCGCGTCGATCCGGAGGCTCTGAACCAGTTGCTGCGGCCCATCTTCTCGCCTGAGAGCAGGCGCGCGGCGCTGGCCGAGAGGCGCGTCGTCGCCAAGGGTCTCGCCGCCGGCCCGGGCGCCGCGACCGGCAGGGTCGTGTTCAACGCGCCCGACGCAGAGACGTGGGCCGATCGCGGCGAGAACGTGCTGCTGGTGCGCATCGAGACCAGCCCCGAGGACATCCGCGGCATGGACGCCGCCCAGGGCATCCTCACGGCGCGGGGCGGCATGACGAGTCATGCCGCCCTCGTGGCACGCCAGATGGGCAAGGTGTGCGTGGCCGGCTGCGAGGAGCTGGACATCGACTACGTGTCGCGCACGATGACTGTCGACGGTCAGGTAGTGAAGGAGGGCGACTGGGTCTCCATCGACGGCTTCACCGGCGAGGTGATCCTCGGTCAGCTCGAGACCAGGCCGGCCGAGGTGCTGCAAGTGCTGCTGGAGAAGTCACTGGCGCCCGCCGACTCGTCTGCCTACAGCTACTACGCTCACATGATGGAGTGGGCGGATGAGCGGCGGAAGCTGCTCGTCCGCGCCAACGCCGACCAGCCCGATCAGGCGGCCAACGCCATCGCCTTCGGCGCGCAGGGCATCGGCCTCTGTCGCACCGAGCACATGTTCTTCGGCGGTGACCGCATCACCGCCGTGCGGGAGATGATCATCAACGCCAGCGACGCCCGCACCCTGCTCGAGCGCGTCGAGACGCTTGAGCGCAAGGTCGCGGACAGCCCCGACGACACGCAGGCCGTCAACGAGCTCGCCAAGGCCCGTCACGAGGTCGCCGCCAGCAAGTCGGTGAGCGACTACCAGAACGCGCTCGCCAAGCTCGCGCCGATGCAGCGCGACGACTTCGTCGGCATCTTCCGCGCAATGGGCGCGCGCCCTGTCACGATCCGCACGCTGGACCCGCCGCTGCACGAGTTCCTGCCGCACGACGCCGCGGGTCAGGCCCAGGTAGCCCGCGAGATGGGCGTCGATCCGGCCGTGATCGCCGCCAAGGTCGAGGAGTTGCACGAGTTCAACCCGATGCTGGGCCACCGCGGCTGCCGGCTCGGCGTCGCCTTCCCCGAGATCAGCCGCATGCAGGCGAGGGCGATCCTCGAGGCGGCCTGCGTCGTCAAGCGCGAGGGCATCGACGTGCACCCCGAGATCATGATCCCGCTGGTGGGCATCAAGAAGGAGCTCGAAAACCAGGAGCGTCAGGTGCGCGAGAGCGCCGCCATGGTCTTCGCCGAGCAGGGCCTGACCATCGACTACATCGTCGGCACGATGATCGAGATCCCACGCGCGGCGCTGACCGCCGACGAGATCGCCGGCGTGGCTGAGTTCTTCAGCTTCGGCACCAACGACCTGACGCAGATGACGTTCGGCATCTCGCGCGACGACGCCGGCAAGTTCCTGCCGCTGTATCTGCGCGAGGAGATCTGGCCGGCCGACCCGTTCCAGACCCTCGACCAGGCTGGCGTGGGGCAGCTCGTCGAGATCGGCGTGGCGAAGGGCCGTGCGACGCGGCCCGACCTCAAGGTCGGCATCTGCGGCGAGCACGGCGGCGATCCCGAGAGCGTCAAGTTCTGCCACCGCGTGGGCATGGACTACGTGAGCTGCTCGCCGTTCCGCATACCGGTGGCGCGGCTCGCCGCGGCTCAGGCCGCGATAGAAGAGCGCAGCGAACTCAAGCTCGAGAAGTAGGCGGGGCGCTGCGTGGCCAAGCTGGGCGACGAGGTCGCGGCGACGCTGGCGGACGGGCGCGGACTGCGCGTGCGAGACGCACGCGCCCGCGACGCCCGTCCGCTGGCCCGCCTGCTCGACGACGTGGCCGCCGAGCCGACCGTCACGCTGCTGATGATCCCCGGCCAGTTCGGCGCCGGCGTCTGGCGGCGTCGCATCAGTGATGCGCTCGCCGACCCGCGCTGCCTGCAGCTCTCCGCCGAGCTGCACGGCGAGCTCGTCGGCAACCTCGGCCTGCGCCCCGACCCTCATCTCGGTTCGGCGCACGTCGCCTGGGTCGGCATGTCCGTGGGCGAGCGCTGGCGCGGGCTCGGGGTGGGCGGCGCGCTCCTCGAGGCCTCCGCCACCTGGGCTGCGGCGCACGCCGTGAGCAAGCTGGCACTCGGGGTCTTCCCCGAGAACCGGCGCGCTATCGGCTTCTACGAACGGCACGGGTTCGTGCGCGAGGGGCTGCGCCGCGCACAGTACCAGCGCGCCGGGCGGTATCATGACGAGATGCTCATGGCGCGCTTCCTCACGACGACGGCCTGAGGCCATGGACCGACGCCGCCTTCTCATCATCCTCGTCCCGGTGGGGCTCATCGTTCTGACCCTGGTTCCGGCGACGGTCACGTTCGGCCTCGGATGGCTGCGCCTGCCCTCTATCCAGCCCCCCGGTGCCAGTCCGGCCCGCGATACCACGTCTCTCGAAGCCTGGACGCTGTTCGCCGTTTTCTACCTCGTCTGGATGGTCGCGCTGATGGTGCTCTTCATCTGGTCCTACGACCGTCTGGACTACCACTGGCAGTACCACCAGCGTTCGCCGCGCCCGCCGAAGAAGCAGCGTCGGCGTCTGGCCGCCGGCCTGGGTCTACTGAGCGGCCAGGAGAAGGCGCGGCGCGCGGGCAAGAAGGGCGGCCCCTGAGGTGCCGCTCATCGCCCGCGCCAGCATCGAACAGGTCCAGGCCGCCGCCGACATGGTCGAGATCGTCGGCCAGTACACCGAGCTGCGCAAGGCCGGCGCCAACTTCAGCGGGCGCTGCCCGTTCCACGAGGAGCGCACGCCGTCGTTCTCGGTCAACCCGATCGAGAAGCTGTACTACTGCTTCGGCTGCAACCGCGGCGGCAACCTCTTCGGCTTCGTGCAGGAGAAAGAGAACCTCGACTTCGCGGCGGCCGTCGAGTACCTGGCGGACAGGTATGGCATCGCGCTCGAGTACGAGGAGTCGAGCGCTCGCGGCGATGCGGAGCGTCATCGCCGCG
>Ga0209048_10004351_pt1 | contig 13575 bp, 11 predicted proteins | sample FrelakmetCRP12CR_FD_187146 | JGI IMG/M metagenome (GOLD analysis project Ga0209048, IMG submission 187146) | Freshwater lake sediment microbial communities from the University of Notre Dame, USA, for methane emissions studies - CRP12 CR (SPAdes)... | ecosystem: Environmental > Aquatic >... | reverse complement strand
GGCTCGGCGATCTGCTTGCCGGTCTCCTGGACCGGGTTGAGCGCGTTCATCGCCCCCTGGAAGATGATGCTGATCTCCTTCCAGCGGATCTTGCTCATGCCGTACTCGGTACGCTTGGCCAGGTTGCGCCCGTCGAAGAGGACGTCGCCGCTGACGATGCGGCCGTTCTCGGGCAGCAGCTTGAGGATCGAGAGCGCGGCGGTGGTCTTGCCGCAGCCGCTCTCGCCGGCGAGGCCGAGGCTCTCGCCGGGCTCGACGACGAAGCTGACCTTGGTCACTGCCTTGACGTCGCCGGCGCCGAGCCTGAAGTGCGTCGTGAGCTCGCGGACGTCAAGGAGTCCCTGGTGCTCGATGCGCTCCACGGCCTTCCTGTCGGAGCTCTTGGCCTTCTTCTCAGAGGCCTTGGTCTTCGCCTCGGGGCTCATTCGTCCTCGCCCCCTTCCTCGTCGTCCCGTATGTGGCCGCCGACCCAGCCGCCGCTGTCCGGGCTGCCGATGCTGCCGCCGGCGGGCTTGTCGAAATCGGGCATGGCGTCGTCGGTCTGCTGGCCCGGCGTGAAGATGGCGGCGCCGCCGCCGACGCCGGCTCCGCCCATCGCCGCGACCGGCGTCTCGGTACGTGCCGCGAAGCGGCTCTCCGTGCCGCTGTCCTCGCGCTTGCGCAGCTTGGGATCGAGCACCTCGTCGTAGGCGGTGCCGATGAACGTGAAGGCCAGCACCACGAGCACGATGGCGATGCCCGGCGGCATCAGGTACCACCAGGCGGGCAGACCCGCGGCGCCGTTGATCCACGCGTTGCGCAGCATGGTGCCCCAGCTGAAGTTGAGCGGGTCGCCCAGGCCGAGGAACGAGAGCGTGGTCTCGGAGAGAATGGCGATCGCCACGACGAGCACGAGGTTGGCGAAGATGAGCGGCATCACGTTGGGCAGCGCGTGCCTGCGCATGATGTGCCCGTTGCTCGAGCCGATCGCGCGCGCACGTTCGATGAACTGCAGCTCGCGCACGCGCAGCACGTCCGAGCGGATGACGCGCGCCGTGCCCGGCCAGCTGGTGATGCCGATGATCAGGATGATGATCCCGTAGTTCTGGCCCCAGGCGGCGGCCAGTACCATGGCGAGCGGCAGCCAGGGGATGACGAGAAAGGCGTCGGTGAGGCGCATCCACACCTCGCTCTGCCAGCCGCCGTAGAACCCCGCGATGATGCCGATGCCGGCGCCGACCACAGTGGACATGACGGCTGCCAGAAGACCGACGATGAGCGAGATGCGTGAGCTCCAGATGAACTGCGCGAGCACCGACTGGCCTACCTGGTCGGTGCCGAACAGGTTCTGCCAGCTCAGCGTCGGTGGGTGGTAGGGACCTAGCAGCTGGCCGTCGGGGCCCGCGAGTTGAGCGTTGGGGTCCAGCAGCGCGTGGCTGATGAGGAACGGGGCGAGGAGGGCCATGAGGATGAAGAAGAGCAGGATGCCGAGGCCGAGCATGCCCTGCCAGTTGCCCCGGTAGAGCCTCCACACCTGATGCGTGTTCCAGGTCGTGAGCTCGGCGCGCTCCGGGTTACCCAAGGCCCAGAAGTAGGCGGCCACGCCGCCGAGCACGACGACGATCGTCTGGAACACCCAGTCGTAGCTGATGACGTTGGCGCCGGCGGACCACGCGGTGGGGCCGCCGCCGGCGAGGAACGCCCATACGACGAAGACCACGCCGATCGCGATCAGCAGGTAGTTGAAGACGACTGCCTTGGTCTTGCGCAGCACGCCGAGCACACCGACCACCAGGACGGCGACGGCCGCGACCACCAGCACCCATACCGGGTAGTCGGCGACCGTGTCGGCGAAGAAGCCCTTCAGCATCACCCCGACGCCCTGCGACCACCAGATGTTCTTGGGGTACGTGATCAGCTCGAGCACCAGCCAGGTGACCGGCGTCCAGAAGAAGACCCAGTTCCTGAAGCGACGGGGGATCATGCGTGCACCCTTGGGTCGAGGTAGTAGTACATGATGTCGGCGATGAGGTTGGCGATGATCACGGCGATGCTGGCGATCAGGAACACCATCTGCATCACAGGGTAGTCGCGCTTGTTCATCGAGTCATACGAGAGCAAGCCCAGGCCGGGCCAGTTGAACACGCTCTCGGACAGGATGGCGCCGGACATCACGAAGCCCAGGTTCATCATGACGATGGTGACCGTCGGCAGCATCGCGTTGGGGACCACGTGGCGCCAGAGCACGTTGTTCTCGGAGAGGCCCTTGGCGCGAGCGGTGAGGGCGAAGTCCTCCTTCATGACGCCGGTGATGGAGCTGCGCATGATGAGGTGGTACTCGCCCACGTAGGCGATCGCGAACGTGAAGGCCGGCAGGAAGAGGTGGCGCATGAGCGACTGGAACGCCGGCCAGCCGTGCAGGTCGACGCCCGGCTCAGCCATCCGCCCCGTGGGGAACCAGCGCAGCTTGGTGGAGAACAGCATGATCATGAGGAGGCCGAACCAGAACGTCGGCATGGCGTAGAGGACCATGCCGGTGTTGGTCGTCACGACGTCGAAGGTGCCGTTTCTTCGCCACCCCGCGAACACGCCCGTGATCATGCCTATCACAGTGGCGAAGATGGTCCCCACCCCGACCAGCAGGACCGTCGGCCACACGCGCTCGGCGACGACCTGCGATACGGGCCGCTTCTCGGCGAAGGACATGCCGAACTTGCCCTGGATGGTGTCGCCCCAGTAGAGGACGAACTGCTGCCACATGGGTTTGTCGAGGTTGAAGATCGCACGCTGCTTGGCGACCGCCTCGGGCGGCTGTTTGCCCTTGGGCAGAAGGAGGCGCGCGGGATCACCGGGCAGGATCCTGAAGAGCGCGAAGTTGAACGACGCCACCAGGATGATGGTGAGCACGGCGTTCAGGACCTTCCGCACGAAGTATCGTCGTTTGTCCACAGTTCACCGGACCCGCCGTGCGCCCAGCCCCGAACGGCTGCGGGCCCTTACCTCCTTCTTACTACCGCGATTGCCTGACCCGAGCTCTGGTCAACACCTGCAGTCGTGTACCTCGCAGAGGCGCGCGAGGAGTGTCGTGCCGCCGGGATCCGGCCTGCGAGCGGCGCGGACGAGAGATCCGCGTGCCCGCCAATACTAGTCGCCCGGCGCGACGCACGGCAAGCCACGGGCCTATGGCCCGGCGGGCAGCCAGGCTTCTCGCCCGTGCTTGCGCATGATCTCGACCAGGCGGTCGAGCGGCAGTTCGTACGCGATGTTGCCGTCCCGCCCCACGGTGGTGCGCGCCGCGCAGATCGAGTTGACGACGCTCTCCGCCGTGGCGTCGACCGCCGCCTCGAAGAGCTCGCACGTGTGGTCGTTGGCGACGGAGGTGCACTGCAACGGCGCCGCGTTGACGCGAGGGATGCGATGAGCCGTGGTGAACGCGACCATGATCTCGCCGCTGCCGTCCGACGCGTAGGAGCCCGTGAGCGCCAAGCCGAGCGCGCAGCGCTTGGCCAGACGCTCGCACTGGCGGGCGCTCAGGGGCGCGTCGGTCGCCAGGACGACGATGCATGAGCCCTCACTGCCGTCCACCGGCATGAGGTCGGTGATCTCGCGGCCCACGGGCACCCCGTCGATCTGCAGGCGGTGCCGCGCGTAGGCGCCGAAGTTGGTGAGCGCGAGGACGCCGACGGTGTAGTCGCGTCCATGTGCCTGCACGAGGCGTGAGGAGGTGCCGATGCCGGCCTTGAAGTCGAAGGAGCTCATGCCGGTGCCGGCCCCGACACAGCCTTCGGCCACAGGGCCGGCGCACGCGCCGTCGAGCGCTTCGCGGACGTGCTCCTCCTTGACGTGCATGCCGCGCAGGTCGTTCAGAAAGCCGTCGTCGCATTCGCCCACGACCGGCATGACGGCGTCTTCGATGCCGGCCAGCGGGTTGCCGTCCATCATCCAGCGCACGGTGGCGTCGTAGACGGCGCCGGCGCTCTGCGAGTTGGTGAGCAGCACCGGCGTCTCGATCAGCCCCCACTCTCGGATCGCGCTGATACCGATCAGCTCGCCCGCGCCATTGGCCGTAAATGCGCCGGCGACCACGCGGTTGTTCCAGATGTCGTCGCCGTGCGGGAAGATGGCCGTGACACCCGTGCGGGCGGGCCCGCTGCCGTGAGGCAGCTCGGGCCCGCCCCACGAGACGGTGGAGTGACCGACGGTGACGCCGGGGACGTCGGTGATGGCGTTCAGCGGGCCTGCGGGCAGGCCGCCGACGGAGATGCCGAGCTCACGGGCTCGCGCCCGCGACGCAGAAGTCACGACTACTCCAGGATGCCGGCGCGGTGAGCCTTGAGGTAGTTGCCGCAGAAGTTGTCCTCGCCGCGCAACGCCTCGATGGACTTGATGTTGGCCATCATCTGCTTGTTGCGCACGTCGACGATCAGGCCGTCGAGGCCGAGGCCGGCGCACATCGCCACGAAGGTGCGGTTGAGCAGCGCGCGGTTCGGCAGGCCGAAGCTCACGTTGCTGAGGCCGCCGGTGGTGCGCACGGGCAGCTTCTCCTTGACCAGCTTGAGCGTGTCCATGGTGACGCCGGGCGCGCACGGGTCGGCCGAGACGGCGAGCACCAGCGGGTCGATCCAGAGATCCTCCGCGGGGAGCCCGGCGCCGGTGCACATGTCGTAGAGCTGTTTGGCGACGGCGAAGCGGTCCTCGGCGGTCGGCGGGATGCCCTCATCGCTGAGGCAGAGGCCGACGACCGGGCACTTGTACTTCTCGATCAGCGGCAGCACGGCGTCGATGCGCGGCTGCTCGCCCGAGATGGAGTTGATGAAGGGGACCTTGCCGCCCTTGTCGATGACGTGCTGCACGCCGGCCTCGAGCGCGGTCGGGCTGGCCGAGTCGACCATGAGCTGCATGTCGGTGACGCCCATCACGACGTCGATGAGCCAGGTGAGGTCTTCGATCTCGTTGCCGCCGGCGACGCCGCCGTTGACGTCGAGGAGACCGGCGCCGGCCTCGACCTGATCGGTGGCGAGGGTCTTGATGAAGTCAGCGTCGCGCGCCTGGATCGCTTCTGCGACCTGCTTGCGCGTCCCGTTGATCGATTCACCCATCAACAGCATCTTCACAACCTCCACGACGATTATCCGGGACGGACGTCCCCGGAGTATATGCGAAGGGCCGGGCTCGCGAGAAGCCGGATCGCTCAGGGAATGCGTTGCGGTCCACGACGCGCAGACGGCGTTGCTCGGCGGCGCGGCGCCGGGCAGTGCGAGCGGCTCAGTCGGGCGGCACGATCCAGGCCGGCCGCGCGTGACGGCGGTCGCGCGTGCGCCGGTCGAAGCCCACCGCGACCGGCGCGCGGCGGCGCTCGGCGGAGCGGCGGTCCTTGACCACCTCCACGCCGTCACGCCCCCAGAACAACCGGCGGAAATGGTCGTAGAGCAGGTCTCGCTGTGGCCCCGTCACGACCAGCCGGTAGCTTTGATCGGCCCGATTGTCCACGTGTTCAGTGTACCCAGGCGCGGCCACACCGCACCAGGCGCCGCCCCCGTGCCCCACCGCGCGCTCAACCGTAGGTCACGTAGACCGTCTTGGTGCGCGTGTAGAACTCGATCGCCGCGGAGCCCTGCTCCTTGAACGTGTTGGCGCTCGAGAGCTTGAAGCCGCCGAACGGCGCCTGGAGGGCGAGGCCGGTGGTCGGTTCGTTGACCTTGACGACGCCGGCCTCGATGCGGTCGACGAAGGTGAGGGCGCGGCGCAGGTCGTCGGTGACGACGCTGGCCGCGAGGCCGTACCCGACCGCGTTGGCCTTGGCGATGGCGTCGTCGAGGTCGCGCGCCCGCACGATGCCGATCACCGGCCCGAAGATCTCGTCCTGGGCGAGCCGGCTGCCGGCGTCGACGTGGTCGAACACCGTCGGCTGCACGAAGTGCCCGCCGTCGCCGGCGCGGCCGCCGCCGGCGAGCAGCTCGGCGCCGTCGTTCTTGCCGATCGCGATGTAATCGAGGTCGGTGGCCAGCTGGTCGTCGCTCACTGCCGGGCCCATCTGCACGCCGTCCTCGAGGCCGTCGCCGACCTTGAGCGCCGCGGCCGCCTCCGCGAGGGCCGCGGCGAAGCGATCGGCGATGCCCTCCTCGACGATCACGCGGCTGGTGGCCGTGCAGCTTTGGCCGGTCAGGGCGAAGCCGCCCATCACGACGATCTTGACGGCGAGCCCCAGGTCGGCGTCGTCGAGGACGATGGTCGGGTTCTTGCCGCCCATCTCCAGCTGGACGCGCGCGAAGTGCTCCGTCGCCTTCTTGTAGATGCCGGCGCCGGTGCCGTGCGAACCGGTGAACGTGAGGCCGCCGACGAACGGACTCGTCGCCAGCGTCTCTCCGACGGCGGCGCCGGAACCCGTCACGAAGTTGAGGACGCCGGCCGGCAGGCCGGCGTCCTGCAGGCACTCGACGAGCTTGAGCGCCGTGAGCGGTGCAGGCGACGCCGGCTTGAAGACGACGGCGTTGCCGTAGGCGAGCGCCGGCGCGATCTTCCAGGCCGGGATGGCGATCGGGAAGTTCCACGGCGTGATGACGGCGACGACGCCGAGCGACTCGCGCCGGCTGAAGAGCATCGCTTTGGGCGCGTTCGCCGGCAGCAGCTCGCCGGCACGGCGCCAGCCCTCGCCGGCGAAGTACCGCAGGATGTCGCGCGCCCGCGTGACCTCTCCCCGGGCCTCCGCGATCGTCTTGCCTTCCTCACGCGTCAGCGTGGTGGCGATCTCCTCGAAGCGTTCGTCGACGAGCTCGGCGGCCCGAAAGAGGATCGCACCGCGGGCCGGGGCCGGCGTGGCGGCCCACGCCGGGAACGCCTCGGCCGCCGCCGCGACGGCGCGCTCCGCGTCGGCCGCCGTCGCGCTGGGGAACGTGGCGAGCACCACGTCGCTGTGCGCGGGGTCGCGAGTCTCGAAGCTGCCGTGGTCGGACGCGCCGACCCACTCGCCGCCGATCAGGTCCCTGCAGATCTCCATGTCGCCCACCTCGTCGCCTGCTCGTGTGGCCTCTGTTGGGGCGAACGATACTACGCCCGCCGGCGACCGTGGCCGTCGCACGCCGCGACGCACTTGCCGGCAGGCCGCCGCGCCCTGGACCGGCGCCCGCCGCGCCCGCTCAGCGCGGGGCAGGCAGCGGCACCAGCGTGCGGTCCGAGATCCTGAGGGTCTCCCCGTAGCCGGCCTCGATCGCCATTGCCATCGCTTCGTCCCAGAGCCGCCCGACGTGGTCGGCGGCGTGGGCGTCCGAACTGACGACAAGCGGGATGCCGCGGCCGAACGCCCGCCGGAGGACGTCGACGGAGGGATACATCACGCCGGCGGGGTCGCTGATCCGGTCGGTGTTGAGCTCGATGGCGCATCCGGACGCCGCCATGGCGTCCAGCACGGCGTCGATCTCCGCCACCACGCTGGTCCCGGCCTCGTGGCCCCACAGACCGATGTAGCCGAGGTGGGCGATGATGTCGAAGCGGCCGAACTCCGCGGCGCGACGCACCGCCTGGTAATAGGCGGCGAAGAGCGCGTCGGGGTCGGACCAGCGGACGTCGTCGCGCTTGGCGGGGTCGTCGAAGTCGAACCCGTCGAGCACGTGTACCCCGCCGACGACGTAGTCGAAGGGGTAGGCCGAGAGCAGCTCCGCAAGCCCGGCCTCGTGTTCGGTCACGTAGTCGGCCTCCACGCCGAGGAGCACCGTGATGTCGTGGTGACGCTCGGCAACGGCCTGCACCTCGCCCACGTAGTCGTCAAGCTGCGCGAAGGAGATCGAGGCCGCGTCCCACGCCGCGTCCTCGACGCCCGAGAGATGGTCGGCGATGCCGATCTCGGGCAGGCCGATGGCCACGGCGTGCCGCACGCACTCCTCGACGCTGCCGCTGCCGTCAGAGAACGTGGTGTGGACGTGGTAGTCGCCGGGCGGCGCCGGCGTCTGCCCCGGGTCTCGTCGTGTCGACATGAGGATACCCCTAGGGTCGTTTCCCGCCTGGAACCTAGAGGTGTGCGCCGTCTCCGTCAAGGCCTCGCGACTCGCCGCGGCCCGGCATACGTTGTCCTCGGGCCGAGGCCTCACTATGCTGGTCGCACATTGCACCGTGGAATCCTTCGGAGGGGCCTGACGATGGTTGCCGCAGCACACAGGCACGCGGCGTGACCGATATCCCCGAGGCCCGCTGGGCGCGGACCGTCGACGGCGCCTGCATCGCCTATCAGGACATCGGCGAAGGCCCGGTCGCGCTGGTCGTCATCCACGGCTGGGTCTCGCATCTCGAGGTGTACTGGGAGCAGCCGCGCTACGTGCGCTTCCTCACGCGGCTCTCGCGCAACATGCGCGTGCTCGTCTTCGACAAGCGCGGCATCGGGATGTCGGACCGCGTGGCCGGAGCCCCCGATCTCAGCATCCTGCTCGACGACGTGCGCGCCGTGATGGACGCCGCCGGCGTCGAGAAAGCGGCGCTGCTCGGATGGGGGGAGCCGGGGCCGGAGCTGGCTGGCTTCTTCGCCGCCACATACCCGGAACGCGCCCTGTGCCTGATCGTCGACGGGCAGTTTCACGGTCGCGCCGAGCCGGACTACCCGCTCGGCTGCACGTCTGAGGAGTTCGAGCAGGAGCTGGCGTCGGAGCTCGAGTCTTGGGGCACCGTCGCCGGAGCCCGCGTGATGGTGCGTACGAGCTACGGGGACGTAGATCCCGACCGCGCCCCGTACAGTGACGCCGAGTTCCTGCGCTGGAACGCCAAGCTCGCACGCAATGCAGCGACTCCCGCCAGCTATGAGGCGTTCGCGCGTATGTGGTTCGCGACCGACGTCAGGCCTGTGCTGCGGAGCATCGGTGTGCCGACGGCCATCGTGTACTCGCCGTCGACCCCGGGGGACGAGGCGTATGCGCGCCAGGACGCCGGCCTCGTGCCCGCGGCGCAGCTCCTGCCCATCGCGAGGACCCACCCCATCATCTGGATCGACGAGCCCGAGTCGACTGTGTCGGCGATCGAGAGCTTCATCGCGTCGGTCCGTCAGGAGGAGGCCGCCCTCGACCGCATGCTGGCCACCGTCCTCTTCACCGACGTGGTCGGCTCCACCGAGAAGGCCTGCGAGCTCGGCGACCGCGGGTGGACCGAGCTCCTCGAGCGCCACCATCGGACGGTGCGGGCGCTCCTCGCCCGTTACCGCGGCAAGGAGGTGAGCACCGCCGGCGACGGCTTCCTTGCCACCTTCGACGGGCCGGCCCGGGCAGTGAAGTGCGCGCAGGCCATCTGCGAGGCGGTCAAGCCTCTGGGCATCGAGGTGCGTGCCGGCTGCCACACCGGCGAGATCGAGCTGCTGGGCGCCGACGTCGGCGGCATCGCCGCGCACATCGGGGCCCGGGTCGGGGCTCTCGCCGGGCCCTCCGAGGTCCTCGTCAGCTCCACCGTCAAGGACCTCGTCGCCGGCTCCGGCCTCGTCTTCGAGGACCGCGGCGAGCACGAGCTCAAGGGGGTGCCGGGACCCTGGCACCTGTACGCGGTGGCCGCATCGAGCGATCGATGACTGCGATTCGAAACCTGGCCGATGCCAGTCCACAGGAGGAGGAGACATGAGCGAAGAACGGACGCTCGGCCCCACGGAGCGGGAGGCGGGCCAGCCCATCGAGGGCGTGCTCCGCTCGCGGCAGCTCGAGACGCTCGAGCGTACGCCGCTGTTCCAGGCGCTGCCCAAGAAACATCGCGCGAAGGTCGCCGACCTGGCAGAGCTCAGGCGCTACGCGGATGGCGCCGACATCGTGCGTGCCGGCGAGCCGGGAGACTCGTTCTACGCCATGCTCGAGGGCGAGGCGCAGGTGACCGCCACCGACGGCCAGGAGCACCAGCTGGGACCCGGTGACCATTTCGGTGAGCTCGCGCTCCTCGACGGAGCTCCGCGCGCCGCCACGGTCACGGCGGTCGGCGACGTCACCACGGGGCGCATGTCGGGGGCAGACTTCCGGCAGGCGCTCAGCGAGGAGCCGGCTCTCGCGGTCGCCCTCTTGCCCGGGCTGGCCCTTGTCGCCCGCGACCTGCTGAGGACCGACGCGCAGCAGGTCCCCGACCACGGGCGTGTGGGAGAGTGGCGCGAAGGGGAAGGCGCGGCGGAGGCTGAGGGCAAGGTCCTGGAGGGCATCGACGCCCTCAGCTGGCTGATGATCCTGCGTCACGTCGGCGTCTTCGAGGCCCTGCCCGAACGGCATCTGCACAGCCTGGCCAAGTTCGTGACGGTCGAGCGTTTCGCCGACGGCGCGAACGTCGTCGTCGCCGGAGCGCGCGGCGACTCCCTGCACATCATCCTGAACGGACGCGCCCGCATACGGACGCCCGGCGGGCACACGCGCGCCCTTGGCCAGGACGACTGCTTCGGCGAACTGGCGCTCATCGACGGGGCGCCTCGAGCCGCGACCGTCACGGCGGTCGGTGAGCTGACGACGGCGAAGATCAAGCGCGCCGACTTCCAGAAGCTGCTGAAGGCGGAACCGGGCATGGCCATCGGCCTGCTCGACGGCGCCGTGTCCCTCGTGCGCGACCTGCAGCAGGCGACGGCGACGGTGTGATCGTGGCTGCCTCACAGGCGACAACGTGAGGCGCGCCCGACTATGACCGCTGTGCCACAGGTCCACTGGGCCAAGACCCCTGATGGCCTGTACATCGCCTATCAGGACGTCGGCAGCGGGCCGGCCCTCGTCCTCGTGAACGGCATGTACTCCCACATAGAGGTCTACTGGGAGTGGCCGCAGTTCGCCCGCTTCGTCGAGCGTCTCGCGACGAGCCTTCGGGTGCTGCACTTCGACCGCCGCGGCACGGGCATGTCCGACCGCGTCACCGACGACCCGACACTGGAACGTAGCCTCGATGACGTCAACGCGGTGCTCGCGGCGGCCGGCGTGGAACGGGCCGCGATCTACGGGTGGAGCGAAGCAGTGTCGCTGGCAGCGCTGTTCGCCGCGACCTACCCCGAGAAGACTCTCGCTGTGTTGCTCGACGGCGACCTGAAACTGAAGTGGGCCCCCGACTATCCCTGGGGGACGAAGCCCGACGAGGAGGAGAAGTTCGTCAACCGGCTCTATGAGATCTGGGGCCAGGACGAGCACGCCCTCGAGATCGGGCAACTCACCTGCGGCGACCGTCCCGAGGACGGCCCCTGGCACGATGAGGCCTTCGTGCGCGTGCACGCCAAGCTGGCGCGCTTCGCGACGACTCCCGGCGGCTTCCTCGCGTTCACGCGCACGGAGTACGAGACCGATGCTCGCGAAGTCGCTCGCACCATCCACGTCCCGGCGGCCGTGCTGGTGAAGGAGGGTGCCGCGGCCGTTCCTTCTTGGCTTGGCTATGGTGCAGCCCTGGGGCCGCCGGCGATGGACTCGTCGGCCAGCGCCAAGCCAGCAGACCTCACCATGCGGGCGGTGGCTGAGTACACCGCCTCCCTCATCCCGGGCGCCCGGCTCGTGACCGTGCCCGGAGCGGCTGCGATCCCCTTCTTCGACCAGGAGGAGGCCTACGCCGACGCAATGATCGCCTTCCTGGAGTCGGTCCAGCACGAGGAGGCTGCCCTCGACCGCGTGCTCGCCACCGTCCTCTTCACGGACATCGTCGGCTCCACCGACAAGGCCTGTGAGCTCGGCGACCGCAAGTGGACCGAACTCCTCGAGCGCCACAACCGGGTGCTGCGCGCGATGCTGGCGCGCTATCGAGGCACCGAGGTGAGCACCGCCGGCGACGGCTTCCTCGCCACCTTCGACGGGCCGGCGCGGGCGGTGAAGTGCGCGCAGGCGGTCTGCGAAGCAGTGAAGCCGCTCGGCCTCGAAGTACGGGCGGGGTGCCACACGGGCGAGATCGAGCTCATGGGCGCCGACGTCGGCGGCATCGCCGTGCACATCGGGGCCCGGGTGGCCGCACTCGCCGGCCCCTCCGAGGTCCTCGTCAGCTCCACCGTCAAGGACCTCGTCGCCGGCTCCGGCCTCGTCTTCGAGGACCGCGGCGAGCACGGCCTCAAGGGCGTCCCCGACCGCTGGCGACTGTACCGGGTGGTGAGCTGATGTACCGCAGCGACGTCCAGTTCGCGTGGAGCGACGATGTCGCGATCGCCTATCAGGTGGTCGGCGATGGACCGATCGACCTCGTGTACCTGCCACCGTTGGTCTCGAACCTCGACTGGCAATGGGAGTATCCGCCCCACGCGCGCTTCCTCGAACGGCTCGCATCGTTCTCTCGACTGATCGTGATCGATCGCAGGGGCTGGGGCTGCTCGGACCGGGTCGCGCCCGGGTCCTTCCCTCCGCTGGAGGTGGTGGCGGACGACATGATCACCGTGCTCGACGCCGTTGGGTCGACTCGGTCGGCGTTGTTCGCTGGTTCCGAGGCGGGCTGGGGCGCTTCGATCGCGGCCGCGACGTACCCGGATCGCATCTCCGCGTTGATCCTCTACCAGGCTGCCGTCACCTATGCGCGCACGGAGGAGACGCCGTGGAACCTTTCCCCAGAGGAGGTCCGCGCGGACGAAGACTACTGGCGCGACGCAGGAACGGTCGGCCTCGCGGAGGATTGGATCCGTGTCATGGAGCCTTCGCTCGCCGGGGATCGTGCGGCGACCGAGTATCTGGCGAAGATGTTCCGAGGGACCATTGGCCCTGGGGGTGGTCTGGCGGAGGTCAGGCGCTATTCGGCGACCGATATCCGCGCGATCCTGCCCTCCGTACAGGCGCCGACATTGGTGCTGTGCCGACCGGCGAACAAGACGACGTGGGCGAGGAACGGCCCCCTCCTCGCGTCGAAGATCCCCGGCGCGCGCCTTGTCGAGCTCCCCGGAGCGGACTACCTGCCCTGGGTCGGCGAGTCCGAGGCACTCCTCGGCGAGGTCGAGGAGTTCCTGACCGGCGTCCGGCCCGTCCCCGAGTCCGACCGTGTCCTCGCCACGGTCCTGTTCACCGACATCGTCGATTCCACCAAGACGGCCGCCGATCTCGGGGATGCGCGCTGGAAGGCGCTCCTCGCCCGACACGACGAGGCCGCCAGGTCGGAGATCGCGCGCCACCGCGGGACCTACATCCATACGACAGGTGACGGGCTGCTCGCGACCTTCGACGGGCCGGCGCGAGCAGTACGGTGCGCGCGGGCCATCGCGGACGCGGTCCGATCGCTCGGGCTTGAGGTGAGAGCCGGATGTCACACTGGCGAAATCGAAGTGACTGGAGCTGACGTGCAGGGCATCGCCGTCCACATCGGCGCCCGGGTCGTCGCCCTCGCGGCACCGTCGGAGGTGCTGGTCACCTCCACCGTGAAGGACCTCGTGGCCGGTTCCGGTCTCGCGTTCGAGGAAGCCGGCGAGCACGAGCTGAAGGGTGTCCCCGCCCGTTGGCGTCTCTACCGGGTGGTGAGCTGATGGACCGTCCGGAAGTCCAGTACGCGAGAGCGTTCGACGGCACCTACCTCGCCTACCAGACCTTCGGACGTGGCCCGATCGACATCGTCTGGCAGCAGGAGATCTTCGCCATGGTTGACGAACTCTGGGACTCGCCGCCGGAGCGGGCGTGGCATATGGGGCTGGCGGAGTTCGCCCGAGTGACCACCTATGACAAACGC
>Ga0209048_10004350_pt1 | contig 13579 bp, 7 predicted proteins | sample FrelakmetCRP12CR_FD_187146 | JGI IMG/M metagenome (GOLD analysis project Ga0209048, IMG submission 187146) | Freshwater lake sediment microbial communities from the University of Notre Dame, USA, for methane emissions studies - CRP12 CR (SPAdes)... | ecosystem: Environmental > Aquatic >... | reverse complement strand
GGTCTTCGTGCCTGGCGACGGGCACAGGCCCGGCCTGCATCTTGACGGCCCGCACGTGTCGCGAAAGGCCGTCGTCAAGGTGAGTGTGGCCTACCGGGACCGGCAGCGCGCGCAGACAGGTCGGTAGCCGCGGGCCACTTCCAGTGGTCGTTGTCCACGTGCGCCTCGCGCATGATGGCCGAGACGCGCTCGACGAGCTTGGGCTCACGGATAGCCAGGTCGGCTGCCTCGGCGCGGTCGGCCGCGAGATCGTAGAGTCGGATCGGCGCCGCAGGCGATATCAGGCGGATGCCTTTCCAGCGGCCCTCGAGCAGCACGGCCTGGCTGAACCCGCCTTCGTAGTACTCCCAGTACAGGTACTCGTGTCTGGCCTGCGATCCCTGGCCGAGTAGTGTGGGAACGAGGCTGAGGCTGTCGGGCGCCGCCGGAGCGCGGCCACCAGCCAGCTCGCTGAACGTGGCCATCATGTCGCCGAAGTAGCCGACATGCGCCGCCGTGCCGCCGCCCGCAATGCGGCCCGGCCACCGCGCGATGAACGGCACGCGGATGCCGCCGTCGGTCAGGCTCCGCTTGATGCCGCTGAACGGGCCGTTCGCGTCGAAGAAGTCGGGGTCGTAGGCCGGCCCGCCTTCGTTGTGGGGACCGTTGTCGCTCGTGAAGATGACGAGCGTACGCCCGTCGATGCCGAGCTGCTTCACCTGCGCCAAGAGTTCGCCGATCTGGCGGTCCACGCGCGTGATCATCGCCGCCTGGCCCTTGAGCGGATCGGCCCAGTCCCTGTCGGCGTACGGGCCGTAGTCGGGCACCTCCTGGCCGTCGCCGAGGGCCCGGGCGCGCTCGTTGTTGGCATGCGGCACGGTGAGCGCCAGCTCGAGGAAGAACGGCCGGTTCCCGTTCCGATCGAGAAAGGCGCGCGCTTCCTCGAAGAACAGGTCGTTGGCGTACTGCACGCGCCGGGTGGCGTAGCCGGCGCCGGGCACCGTGCCCACGGGCGTGACGATGTTTGGAAGCGCGACCTTCTCGGTATTCCGCCAGAGGAAGTCGGGAAAGTGGTTGTGCGCGTGCGTCTGGTTCACGAAGCCGTAGAAGTAGTCGAACCCGTGGCGCGTGGGCTCGCCTTCGGAGCCAATCTCGCCGAGGCCCCATTTGCCGATGAGCGCCGTCGCGTAGCCGGCCTGCTGCAGCACGCGGGCCACGGTGATGTCGCGGGCAGCGAGGGTCTGAGCAGCGTAGTTGCCTTCGCCCGCGTTGCCGCGCACGCGGGTATGGCCGGTGTGCTGTCCCGTCATCAGCACGCTTCTCGACGGCGCGCACACCGTCGATCCGGCGTAGAACTGCGTGAAGCGCAGCCCTTCGGCCGCCAGCCGGTCGAGGTTTGGCGTCTGGATGATCCGCTGGCCGTACGATCCCAGGTCGCCGTAGCCGAGGTCGTCGGCCAGGATGAAGATGATGTTCGGCCTGGGCGCCGGCTGCGCGGCCGCTCCCGAGGCGGCGACGATGGCCAGCCAGGACGCGAGCAGCAGGCGCCTCACGTCAGACCGTTTCCGGAACCGTGAACGGCGCGCGGTACTTCCGGGTCAGGAACCTGTTGGCTTCGTCGTCGTTCCTGACGAGCCCGGTCGCCGGGTCGATCTCGAGGACGCGATTGACCCGCGCGCCGGTGAGCGCGTAGTGCGAGAGCGCCGATGACCAGTGCCCCTCAATCGGCGGCGCGGTGACCGCAGCGAGGTCCCGGCTGCGGACGCAGTCGACGAAGTTCCGGTAGTGATTCAGGTCTGTCCCGTCCTTCCCCTCCTTCACGAGCTTGTTCTCCCGTCCCTCGTACATCTTGTAGCTCTCGTAGTTCGGGAAGGTCATCCAGCCCTTCTCGCCGTAGAAGATCACGCCGAATGACGTGCCGCCGGCTTCGTCGTTCGTGCACCACGGGCGCACTTCGAGCGTCATCATCCGGTCCTTGCCGTCCTTGCCCTTGAACATGAACGACGTCGAGGACACGTCGAAGATCTGCTTCGCGTCGTCCCACAGCAGCAGCCCGCCCATCGACGTGACGCGGTACGGCACGTCCACGCCGAGCCCCCAGCGGGCGGCGTCGAGCTGGTGGATGCCCTGGTTGCCAATGTCGCCGTTGCCGTAGGCCCAGTGCCAGTGCCAGTTGTAGTGCACGAAGAGCCCGTCGCCCTTCGCGTCGACGACGAAGGGCTCTTCCTGCGCGGGGCCCTGCCAGATGTTCCAGTCGAGCTCGGCCGGCGGCTTTCCGGGCTGGCCCTTTCCGATGTCGGGACGCCACTTGTAGCAGACGCAGCGCGCCATGTAGACCTTGCCGATGGCGCCGTCGTGCAGCAGCTTGATGCCCTCCTGGAACCCGGGGTTGCTGCGGAGTTGCGTGCCGTGCTGGACGATGCGCTTGTACTTCTTCGCGGCGTCGATCACGCGCCTGCCCTCGAAGATGTTGTGCGTCATCGGCTTCTCGACGTACACGTCCTTGCCGGCCTGGCAGGCCCAGATCGCGGCCAGCGAGTGCCAGTGGTTGGGCGTGGCCATCGACACGGCGTCGATGCTCTTGTCGTCGAGGACCCGGCGGATGTCCTGCTCGACTTTCGGGGCCGGCCTGCCTGCGTCGGTGAAGAACGTCTTGATTCTCGGCGCGAACAGGCGGGAATCGGGATCGCACAGCGTCGCAACCTCGACGTTCTCGAGCGCGCCGTAGCCCTTCAGGTGCGACTGGCCGCGCCCGTTGAGGCCCATCTGGGCGATGCGGACTCGATCATTGGCGCCAGCCCAAGTCGTCCGGGACGTGCCGAGGAGCACGGTTGCCGCGGCGGCGGTCTTCACGAAGTCTCTGCGGGTCACCTGCTCCATACCGACCGTCCTTTCTAGCTGCCCTTCCGTCCGCTCCCGGCACGGCCGCGTGTCCAGGGGCCCGTTTCGACAGGGGCGCTGTCGCCGGAGATTATGGACCTTTTTCCTCCGGGGTTGAAGCAGGGAGAACGACCTGAGATACTCGGCACGTCGAAAGGCCGCACAGGAGGGGGTCCAGATGGATTTCAAGACCGATAGCGCGAAGGCGGACGGCTCGCTGCCGACCCGCCGCACATTCCTGCACCACGCCGCGGCAGCCGGTGCCGTCGGTGCGTTCACGATCCTGCCGGGCCGCGTTGTCGCCGGACAGCGAAGGCCAGGCCCCAACGACAAGCTCAACCTCGGCGCCATCGGCGTCGGAGGCATGGGCGGGTCGAATCTCGGCCGCTGCGAAACGGAGAACATCGTCGCCCTGTGCGACGTGGATTCGCAGTTCGCCGCCAAGACGTTCGCGAAATACCCGCAGGCCCGCCGCTACGGCAACTTCCGGGAGATGTTCGACAAGGAGAAGGACCTCGACGCGGTCATCGTCGCTACGCCGGACCACACGCACGCCGTCGTCGCGATGGCCGCGATGCGGCGCGGCCTTCACGTCTACGTGCAGAAGCCGATCGCCCACGCGGTGTGGGAGGCGCGGCTGATGACCGAGACGGCACGCAAGCACAACGTCGTCACGCAGATGGGCAACCAGGGCCATTCGGGAGAAGGCGTGCGCCTCATCACGGAGTGGGTGGCCGCCGGGGTGCTCGGCCCGGTGAAGGAAGTCCACGCATGGACGAACCGCCCCGTATGGCCGCAGGGCGTCGAGGTGGACCGGCCGAAGGAGCAGCCGCCCGTGCCCGCCACGCTCGACTGGAACGAATGGATCGGCCCGGCGCCGACGCGTCCGTTTCACCCCACGTACCATCCGGGACGGTGGCGGGCCTGGTGGGATTTCGGCACCGGCTCGCTCGGTGACATGGGCTGCCACATCCTCGACCCGGTGTTCGGAGCGCTGGATCTGAAGTACCCGGAGAGCGTCGAGGGTTGTATCTCGACCTACTACGAGGAGTTCTGGAAACTCGTGGTGCCGAAGAACGAGACCTACCCGCGCTCGACGATCGTGCGCTACAGGTTCCCGGCGCGGAAGAACCTCGCCCCGGTCAACCTGACGTGGTGGGACGGCGGCCTCATGCCCGCGCGTCCGGCCGAACTGGAAGTCGGCCGCAAGATGGGCGACGAAGACGGGGGCGTGCTGCTCATCGGCAGCGAGGCGACGATCATGGCCGGCTGCTACGGGCGCAGCCCGCGAATCATCCCCGAGGCGCGAATGCGGGACTTCCGCCCGCCGGCAAAGACGCTGGACCGCATTCCCAACGGCGAGGACGGCCACGAGCAGGACTGGATTCGCGCGTGCAAGGGCGGCAAGCCCGCTGCGTCGAACTTCGACTACTCGGGGCCGCTGTCCGAGATGGTGCTGATGGGCAACCTCGCGGTGCGCTTCCCGAACCGGCTCCTGCTATGGGACGGCGAGGCCATGAAAGTCACGAACGACGACGAAGCCAACGCCTACGTGCGGCGGCAGTACCGGGAGGGCTGGACGCTGTAGGCAGGTTCAGGAACCTGAGGTATAACCGGACATCAGGGTAACCGGCAATAGAACCGCGGTGCGCGCAGTTCCGGGGGCGGACGCACGCACGGCTTCAGGGCAAGGACCACGCCAGGATGTGTGGAATCGTCGCTTTCTATTCCCGCCGCGATCCGATCTCGGAGGCGGCCCTCGAACGCGCGACGGGCAGCCTCTATCATCGCGGCCCGGACGGGCAGCAGCACTGGATCTCGGCTGACCGCAGAGTCGGCCTCGGCCACGCCAGGCTCAGCATCATCGATCTGACCACCGGCGACCAGCCGATCGCCAGCGAAGACGGGCAGACGCGGATCGTCGTGAACGGGGAGTTCTACGGCTACGAAGCGATCCAGCGCGAGCTCGAGGCCAGGGGGCACCGCCTCCGCACGCGGTCCGACAGCGAGATCGCCCTGCACCTCTACGAAGACTTCGGCGCGCAATGTCTGCACCGCCTGCGCGGCGAGTTCGCCATCGTGCTGTGGGACGAGCGGCGCCGGACGATCTTCGCCGCGCGGGACCGCTTCGGCATCAAGCCGCTCTTCTACGCCTGGCACGCCGACACGCTGTATTTCGCGTCCGAGGTGAAGGCGCTGTTTGCCGCCGGGGTGCCGGCGCGATGGGACGACGAGAGCGTCTACAACTCGGTCGCGTTCGGCGGGCACCAGGTCCGCACGCTGTTCGACGGCGTCTTCCAGGTGCCCCCCGGCCACTATCTGATGGCCACCGGGAAGCACGTGCAGGTCACTTCGTACTGGGACTTCGATTACCCGCCAGCGGGCATGACCGTTCCCGGTCGTTCCGACGCCGACTATGCCGCCGAGTTCCGCCACGAACTGGAAGAGGCGGTGCGCATCCGCCTCCGGGCCGACGTCCCGGTGGGCGTGTACCTGAGCGGCGGGCTGGATTCGTGCGCGGTGCTGGGCCTGGCGGCCCGGCATCATCCCGATCCGATTCGCGCGTTCACGTTGACGTTCGAACAGGCCGCGTACGACGAGGGCCCGATTGCGAGGGAGATGGCTGCGCTGGCGGGCGCGGAGTTCAACGCGATCCCGATCCGGCAGCAGGATCTGGCCGACAACTTCGCCGATGCGATCCTGCAGGCGGAAACGCTCTGCGTGAATGCGCACGGCGTGGCCAAGTACCTGTTGAGCCGCGCCGTCCGAGACGCCGGTTACAAGGTCGTGATTACCGGTGAGGGCTCGGATGAGGTGCTGGGCGGCTACCCGCACTTCAGGCGCGACATGCTGCTCTACAACCGGGAGGGACAGGACCCGGCCGCGATCGCGGAACTGCTGGAGTGGCTGGACAGCCAGAACTCCGTGTCACGCGGGCTGCTGCTGCCGGACGGCGAGATCGGGCCGGTCGACCGCGTTCGACGTGTGCTCGGCTATGTGCCGTCCTGGATCGACACGTTCGCCTCGCGGGCCGTCAAGATGCGACCTCTGCTGTCGAGGGAACTGCTGGATCGGTACGGGCCGACCGAAGGCACGTACCCGATCCTGGACGACATCGATGTGCGGCGGCAGCTCTCCGGCAGGGATCCGCTGCATCAGTCCCTCTACCTGTGGTCGAAGACCGCGCTGGCCGGCTACATCCTGACCATGCTGGGCGATCGCATGGAGATGGCCCATTCCATCGAAGGACGCGTGCCGTTCCTCGATCACCATCTGGTGGAGCTCATCCGGTCGCAGCCGGTGAATCAGAAGATCCGCGGGATGACGGAGAAGTTCGTCCTGAGAGAGGCCGTGCGCGACGTCATCACCGACACGGTGTACCGGCGGCAGAAGCACCCGTTCCTGAGCCCGCCGGCCACGCTGAGCCCGGACGAGACCTTCCACACTTACGTGCAGGACACGCTCCGGGGGCCGGTGCTGGCGTCGATGCCGTTCTTCGATCAGCGGCAGGTGGTGGACTTGCTGGACCGCCTGCCGGAGATGGACACGGGAGCCCGGGTGGCCAATGACCAGGTCCTGATGCTGCTCGTGAGCATGTGCGTGCTGCACGAGCGGCTCCGGCTGGGCACCGCGTAATCCCGTCGCCGGGCCGGCGTTACGTCCCTGCCTTGAACCGCGGCAGGCGCGACCACGGGTTCGCCAGCGCGCCGACGATGTCCAGGTGCTCACCCGAGAGCGCCGCGGCCGCCTGCATGCCGGCGATGACCGCCGCTTCCACCGCGCCGCCGAGTCCGGTGAACACCCAGTCGCCGGCGAGCAGGAGGTTGTCGAAGCCCGAGCCGTCGGCGTCGAGGCGGTATCGCGAGGTGCCCGGGAGATCGAGGACGTAGCGCTCCGACGGCGTGTAGTTGGCGCGGGAGTACTGCGCGTCGAATCGCGCAGGCCCGGCGCTGCCGTCCGAAACGGCCAGCAGGTTCCAGTCGATCTCGGCTCCGTTCATCGCACCCGGATAGAGGTGCGGAAGGAAACGCCGGCACCAGTCGAGGGCGACTTCCCGCGCTGCCGCCTTCTGCTGCTTGCCGAACGCCGGGTCGGCGCCGTCGGGCACGCGGTCCGGCGTCAGCATCGGCCCGCAGAAGTACACGACGCTTTCGGGTCGGCTGGATCCTGTCCAGCACTCGCGCGGCAGCACGTGAGACATGTCGGACCAGCTCTCGAGCGGCTGGCCGTACCCGGTGCCCGTCGCGAGTTCTCCGGTGGTGCCAAGCGCGCTCGTGGGGCGCGTCCACCACAGCTGCAGCGCCTGCGTCTGAATCGTGTGAAGGGCGTCGACCATCTGCCGCCATTCGGGCACGCGGTCGATGAGCTGCGGGCAGATCATCCGGTGCGCCCCCACGGGGATGCCGAGCACGACGATGTCGAAATCCCGTCCGGCGCGAAGCTCGAGTTCGGTGCCGCCGTCCCATCCGCTCCACGGGTCTTCGAGATCGAACGCGCCGCCCCGGAGCCGCGCCGCCTGGTCGTCGCGCAGTTGGTCGTAGCGCGGCTCGGACGGCCAGCTCGGCAGCCCTCCCACGTCGCACAGCGGTTCGTACTCGCCACGGGTGTCCGCCTGGCGGAGCATCCGCACGGCCGCGATCCGCCGCGTCGCCGGATCAGGCACGAGTTCGCGCACCTCGTGGAAGAACGCGAACCGCACCCCGTTTCGCCGGCACAGCTCGTAGAGCGGCCCGAACACCGCGTCGCCCATGCCGGAGCCCATCTTGAAGAACAGGCTGCCCTTGTAGGTGCAGACGAGCCGGAGGAGGTGGTAGAGCCCCATCGCCGCGCTCATGCGCGGCTGTGCCGGGTCGCCGTGGTCGTAGGCGAAGAAGTAGTCGTAGTAGCCGCGCATGGGCGCCGACTCCAGCGCGAGCGCCGAGGCTCCGTGGGATCGCAGCCATTCGGTGAAGTCGCGGTCGTCGACCACCGTGAATCCGCTCTCGACGACGCCGTCGCGGATCATGCCGCGCACGATCGCCGCGCAGAGGTCGGCGAGAATGAAGAGCCGGCGCGATTCGTCGTGCGCCGCGATGGCGTCCATCGCGTGCGAACGCAGCCACTCCCAGAAGCCGTCCACGAGGTCGGCCACGGTCTCGTGACCCTCGTGTCCAGGCCCGACGGTGGCGGCCGATGCAATCGCATGCGCCGCGTGAAGCAGGGAGACGGCCGCTCCCTCGGCCGCGCCAGCCAGGGCGTGCTCGACGCCCCGCACGGCATCGAGCAGCCGCCCGGCAATCGGCGCTCCGGGCGCGGATGCCGCATCCCGGATCGACTCGTGCGGGAAGGTGATGATGACGTCGCGGATGAAGCCGACCATCATCTGGATGAACTGGCTCGGCGTCGGCAAGTCGCCGCCCTCCCCCGGCACGCCGGAGTTCGGCGGTACCTCGACGGGCCAGTGGTGCCACGCGCCGCCGACCTCCTCCTCCCAGAACACGTGCGGGCCCGGGATGAAGGCGTCGTCGATCGTCGCGAGCGGCGCGCCGGCGGGCCGGCCCAGCTCCGCGTAGCACGCCCGCATGGTCCTGAACGCGTTGTGGTAGAAGCCGCCCCACACGTGCAGGCCGTGCTCCTCGATCCGCTGCGAAGCGCCTGCACGCCTGCCGCTGGCGCCCTTGCCGCCCAGGCGCCAGCCCATCTGGTACACCGTCACCTCGAACCGATCGCGCAGCTCGGGCGTGTGTGACAGGTAGTAGGCCGCCGTCATGCTGCCGGCGCCGCCCCCGAGAATGGACACGCGCGTTCGTCCGGTGCTGCTCACTTGAGACCTCCGACGACAGGAATGGGATCGCCCGAGAGCGCCGACGCCGCGTCCATGCCGGCCATCACCGCCGCCTCCACGCATCCCGCGTTGATCGACGTGCGCACCCAGTCGCCCGCCAGGAACAGGTTCCGGAAGCCCGAATCGCCTGCCCTCAGCCTCGACTTCGACGTGCCGGGCAACGACAGGACGTAGCGCTCGCTCGGATCGATGTTGACGCGCACGTATTGCGCATCAATCCGCTCCGCGCCGGTGGCGCCGCTCCCGTCGTACAGGCGCGACCAGTCGAAGCCGGCGCCGCCGGCCGCCGCCGTGCGAGACCAGATGGCCGAGGCGTTGTCGTTGAGCCACTGCACGGCGTGGGCCCTGAACCGCTCGCGTTCGCGAGAGGGAAACCCGTGGTCTGTGTAAGGCGGGATGACGTCGGCGTCAGGGAACTGCCCGCACAGGTAGGTGATGAACCGCGGCCCGCGCTCGGGCCACGTTTCTCTGGCGAGCAGGAAGCTCATGTCGGACCACGTGTTGAGGTTGTCCACGTAGCACGAGGCGATGGGCGGCGGCGACGGCGCGCCAATGCCCGCCGCGTCCTCATCGAACCAGAGCTGCAGGCAGCACGTCTGCACGGTCTGGACCGCGTCGAGCATGCGCTGGAACGGGCTGCCGGGCGGGGCGAGGCCGCGGCACACGTCCTTCACGCCGGCGATGGAGATTCCGAGGATCACGTCGTCGAAGTCCCGGCCGCGCTCGAGCGTGACGACATCTCCTGTCGGCGGCGCCCACGCGGACTCGAACTGCGCGCCGGCGAACCGGCCGCCATCCACCAGTTGACTGAGATCCGGCGCGGACGGCGACGAGGGCACGCCGCGGATCGTGGTGAGCGGCTGGTACTCGCTGCCGCCTTTCACCTGCGCCTGGCGCCGCATGTCGATGCGCTGCACGAAGGCGCCGGCCGGGTCGGCCTCGATGCGTTCGACGCGCCTGAAGAACTCGAACTTCACGCCGCGCGACTTGAGCACCTCGTAGGTGGGCGCGAACACGACGTCGCCCATGCCCGCCTGCATCTCCCAGAAGAGCGAGCCCTTGAAGGTGAAGAACAGCCGGAGGATGCCGTGGACGGCGGTGCCCGCCTCGAGCGCAGGCCGATCGGCCCTCCCCTGTTCGTACCCGAACACGTAGTCGTAGATGCCTCGCACCGGCGCCGACGCGAGCGCGTCCGGCGTGGCTCCGTGCCGGGCCATCCATGCCGCCCAGTCGATGTCGTTGATGGCCTCGAAGCCGAGTTTCAGCACCTCGTCGTCGACAAGGCCCACCACCGTGGCGCTGCCGAGCGAGAGCATGGTGCGGAGGCGGCGGGCGTCGGCGTGGTGCGAGCCGAACGGTGCGAGCACCGCCTCGGCGGCGGCGGACGCGTCGCGCACGATGTGCGCAATCAACGCGAGGTGGATCGGGTTGTGGTCGGCAGGATCGGCCGGCAGCGCCGCCGCGAGTGCGCGCGCGGCCTTGAGGAGCGGTATGGCCGCGTGGCGCGCGACGAAGGCGACGCCTTCCGCGGTGAGGACACCGGCCTCGCGGAGCACTGCCGCCACCGGGTGCTCCACCAGAGAGCCGAACGCCTGCTCGACGCGGCGCAGCCATCCGCCTGCGTTGGTCGCGTGGTCGGGCGCGGGCGTCGTGAGATCGATGTCCGTCCGCCCGGCATGCTCGATGAGCGCATCGATGATGAGGCGGAGGTACTCGCCGGGGGCGGGAAGCTCGCCGCCCGTCGTGGGATCCGACTCCGGATCGTCGGCCGGGTCCTCGGCGAGGGTGATCGGCCACGGCACCCACTGGCCGTCGACGTGCTCCTCGAGGATGACGGTGCTGTGCCGCTTGAACGCGTCCGACCACTGCTTGAACAACCGCCCGTCTTCCGGCTGCGCGGCGTAGATCTCGCGCATCATGCGGAACGCGTTGCGGTAGAACCCGGCCCACACGTGCAGGCCGTGCTCCTCGATGCGGTTGCCGAGGGAGGCGTTGCGCCCGCTCGCGCCCTTGCCGCCGAGCCGCCAGCCCATCTGGTAGACCGTGATGTCGAAGCGCTCCGCGGCATTCGGCAGCGAGGTCAGCGCCCAGAGCGCGCCCATCGATCCTGCGCCGCCGCCGAGCACCGCGACGCGGCGCCGTGTCCCCGTGGTCGTCGAGTTCAAGACGATGCTCCTCGTGATGGAGGCTGGAGGTCGGGCCAGCCGATGATGGGAATGGGCTCGCCGCTCAACTCGCGCGCGGCGTCGAGACCGGCCATGGTCGCGGCTTCAACGCACCCGGCGTTGATGGGCGTCCACACCCAGTCGCCTGCCAGGAACAGGTTGGAGAATCCCGACTGTCCGGCGCGAAGCCTGGACAACGAGGATCCCGCCACCGACAGCACGTAGCGCTCGGAGGGATCGATGTTGGCGCGCAGATACTGGTCGAGCAGCGGGTCGCCAGGATGATCGGGCGCGTGGAGCCAGTCGAGATCGAGGCCCGACGGGTTGTGTGCCCCGGCCCCCTTCGGCAGGACGACCGCCGTGTGGCTCTGCAGCCAGGTGCGCGCGATGTTCAGCACCTGGAGCGCGCGCGACTCGACGTAGCCGGGGTCGCCGAGGGCGTCCGGCTGGCGTCGCAGCGGCCCGCAGAGATACATGATGCTCTGCGGCGATGACGCGTCCTTCCAGTCCTCCGACACGAGCAGATCGCTCATGTCGGCCCAGGTGTCCAGCGGCTCCGCGTAGGTGCCGCCGACGCTGGGCGGACCGTTCCACCCCAACGCGGCCAGCGGCCGGCGCAGCCATACCTGCACGCCCTGCGTCTCGACCGTCTTCACCTTGTCGCACATCTCGCGCCACGGCGCGCTGCGATCGAGGAGGCCCGCGCAGATCTCCGGCAGCGCGCCGAGCGAGATGCCGAGCACGACCTCGTCGAAGTCCCGCCCGCGGCGCAGTTCACGGGATTCAGCGACGGGCCACGTGCACCAGTACGATTCGAGGTTCTGGCCCGACGCCGCGAGGGCGTCGCCTCCCTCAATCTGATCGAAGTCGGGGGCGCTCGGCCAGCACGGCAGGCCCTTCACCGTCACGAACGGGTCGTACTCCGCGAGCCCTGGCTTCAGCGCCACCTGGCGATCGACGGCGATGGTGTCCACCGCCTGGCCGTCGCCCGAGAGGCCGAGCGACCGGACGCGATGGAAGAACTCGAAGCGCACGCCGCGCCGCTTGAGCGCTTCGTAGTAGGGCCCGAACACGACGTCCCCCATGCCGGCGTTCATCCGGTACATGAACGCGCCGCGGTAGGTCAGGGCCATCAGCAGGACCGTGCGCAGGAACACCGCCGCGTCCATGTCGGGCCGATCCAGCTCGCCGTCCGCGAACGCGAAGCAGAGGTCGTACATCGTGCGCACGACGGCCGAGGCGCGCACCTCCTCGCCGGCGCCGTGGCGGCGGAGCCACTCGCGGAAGTCGGCGCCCGCGATCGCGTCGAACCCGCGCGTGAGCACGCCGTCGCGCACCATGCCGCGCGCGATGGCCACGCCCAGCTCCATCAGCGTGCAGACGCGGCGGACATCGTCGTTGGCGTCGATCAGCCGGTGCGCCAGGGATCGCAGGCGATCGAGGAAGCCCTCGAGATGGGACACGAGCGCTTCGAGGTCCGCGCCTGCGTCTGCGCCTGCCGCCGACGCGATCCGGCCGGCCTCGTGCAGGCCCTCCACCAGCCAGGCGAGGTGCCCCGCTTCGTGCCCGGCGGCCGTCAGTCCGCCGAGGCCCGGCAGATGCGACTCCATGAACCTCGCAAGCTTGCCCAGTTCCTGCCCGAGCCAACCGGGGCGGCCATCGTCACGCCACAGGTCCAGGAGCTTCACGAGAACCGGCTCGTGCACGGCGCTCGTGAATACCCCGGCCATCCAGTGCACGAGCATCTCGAAGAGCTTCGTGACCTCGTGCGCCTCTCGATTGGTCCCTGGCACACCGGGCAGCTTCGGCACGGCGATCGGCCAGGCGCGCCACCGGCCGTTCACGAACTCGTAGAGCACGATGTCGTTGTGGGGCCGGAAGGCGTCGGTCCAGGTGCGGATCGGGCAGCTCGCGGGGCGAGCGAGCTCCGCGTAGCACTGCTGCATGGCCCGGAAGGCGTTGTCGTAGAAGCCCATCCAGATGTGCAGGCCGTGCTCCTCGATGCGCTGGCCGTATTCCGCGTTGCGCCCGCTCGCGCCTTTGCCGCCGAGGCGCCAGCCGAGGGTGTAGATCGTGATCTCGAATCGATCGGACCAATTGGGCAGGCTCGTGAGCGCCCAGGCCGTCGTGATGGAGCCGACGCCGCTGCCGAGAATGGCGATTCGCTTCTTAGGCATGATGGGATCCTCGAACGTCGGGCGGCATCGGGGCCCTGAGCGCGGCGGGAAGGCGCGACGCCAGATACGGCCGCGACAGCATCCAGTCGCAGGAGAGGTGGAACGCGCCGGGCAGACCATCGGTGATGCTGCCGGCGTCGACCGCCATGGCCGGCAGGCCTGGCGCGCAGCCTTCATGGAGCGTGAAGCGCGCGCGGGCCGGCTGAACGATCGCGTGGTCGAGATCGAACCACATGCGCGAGCCCAGCCATGGCAGCGGCGCGAAGCGCCCGATGAAGGGCTGCGCGAACACCGCCGCGATCGATGCCGCGCCCGGCAGCTCGCCCCACGGCACGGCGGTCCCCGCAGGCTGCCACTGCATCTCCACTCTCGGCTTCGCGCCAAGGAGCGTGCGGACGTCGTAGGCGCCGGGAGCCGCCGCCACCCGCGCGAGCACCTTGGGATACGCGTACAACCAGCCGAGGAAGACGAACCACGGGCTGTCGAGAAACAGTCGCGACATGTGTCCCCACGGCGACACGCGCCCGTGCGAATCGGTCCATTCGAGCAGCGGC
>Ga0209048_10004349_pt1 | contig 13579 bp, 10 predicted proteins | sample FrelakmetCRP12CR_FD_187146 | JGI IMG/M metagenome (GOLD analysis project Ga0209048, IMG submission 187146) | Freshwater lake sediment microbial communities from the University of Notre Dame, USA, for methane emissions studies - CRP12 CR (SPAdes)... | ecosystem: Environmental > Aquatic >... | reverse complement strand
CTACCTCAAGAGCAAGTACGCGGCGCTGATGGACAGCATCGACAAGACCAAGGACCTTTCGGCCGACGACGAAAAGGCGCTGACCGCCGCGGTCGAGGACTTCAAGAAGAACGGCGCCTATTGACGAATTGAGGTAGCCACGAGCGCTGGGCGATTCGCAACCAAGGCTAGATATGGCAGGCTCAAAAGAAATCAGGACCAAGATCAAGAGCGTGCAAAGCACGCGCAAGATCACCAAGGCGATGGAGATGGTCTCGGCCTCGAAGATGAAGAAGGCCCAGGACCGGATGCGCGCGTCGCGGCCCTACGTCACGCGGGCATTGCAGATCGCGATGCACATCGCCAAGGCGAACACCGAATACCGGCATCCGTTCCTCGTCCGGCGAGAGGCGACGAGGCGCGTGGGCGCGATCGTGGTCACGACGGACAAAGGGTTGTGCGGCGGCCTCAACACCAACGTGCTCCGGCTCGTCCTGCAGCAGCACAAGGACTGGCTCGCGAAGGGGATCGAAGTCGACTATGTCGCGATCGGCAACAAGGGCCTGGGCTTCCTGCAGCGGCTCAACGCCAACGTCATCGCGAGCGCGGTCCAGCTGGGCGACCGCCCGCACCTCGACCGGCTGGTCGGGCCGGTCAAGGTGCTGCTCGACAAATACATCGGCGGCACGGTCGACGAGGTGCACGTCTACTTCACGACGTTCATCAACACGATGAAGCAGGAGGCCCGGCACGGAACGATGCTCCCGATTCCCGAGCAGTTCCGCTCCCCGGGCGCGGGCGAGGTCTTCCGGCCCGACACGCAGACGGGATCGTGGGACTACATCTACGAGCCCGACGCGAAACAGCTGCTCGACGCGATGCTGCTCCGCTACGTCGAGGCGCTGGTGTTCCAGATGGTCAACGAGAACATGGCCTCGGAGCAATCGGCGCGAATGGTGGCGATGAAGGCCGCCTCGGACAACGCCGGAACGATCATCGACGAGCTGCAGCTCATCTACAACAAGACACGCCAGGCCGCGATCACCAAGGAGCTCGCCGAGATCGTCGGCGGCGCCGCGGCCGTTTGACGGGCGCTTCCCTATCCGCGCCGAACCGAATTGACATCGCAGAGCGAAAGACCGAGGACAAAATGAATCAGGGAACGATTGTTCAATGCATCGGCGCCGTCGTCGACGTCGAATTCCCGCGCGACCAGCTGCCCAGGATCTACGACGCCCTCAAGATGGACGAGATCGGGCTGACGCTCGAGGTCGAGCAGCAGCTGGGCGACGGCGTGGTGCGGACGATCGCGCTGGGCTCCTCCGACGGGCTGCGGCGCGGCATGAAGGTCGTCAACACCGGCGCGCCGATCTCCGTTCCGGTCGGCGGCACGACGCTCGGCCGCATCATGGACGTGCTCGGCCGTCCGATCGACGAGCGCGGCCCGGTCGTCTCGAAGAAGACCATGTCGATCCACCGCAACGCGCCCGCGTTCGACGAGCTCTCGCCGTCGCAGGAGCTGCTCGAAACCGGCATCAAGGTGATCGACCTCATCTGCCCGTTCGCCAAGGGCGGCAAGGTGGGCCTGTTCGGCGGCGCCGGCGTGGGCAAGACCGTCACGATGATGGAGCTCATCAACAACATCGCGACCGCGCACTCCGGGCTGTCGGTGTTCGCCGGCGTCGGCGAGCGCACGCGCGAAGGCAACGACTTCTACCACGAGATGATCGAGTCCGGTGTCATCAACAAGGACGACCTCTCGAAGTCGAAGGTCGCGATGGTGTACGGCCAGATGAACGAGCCGCCGGGCAACCGGCTGCGCGTCGCGCTGACCGGCCTCACGATCGCCGAGGACTTCCGCGACGAGGGCCGCGACGTGCTGCTGTTCATCGACAACATCTACCGCTTCACGCTGGCCGGCACCGAAGTGTCCGCGCTGCTCGGCCGGATGCCTTCCGCCGTGGGCTACCAGCCGACGCTCGCCGAGGAGATGGGCCGGCTGCAGGAGCGGATCACGTCGACCAAGACCGGCTCGATCACGTCGATCCAGGCCGTCTACGTTCCCGCGGACGACCTGACCGATCCTTCGCCGGCGACGACGTTCGGTCACCTCGACGCGACCGTCGTGCTGTCGCGCGACATCGCCTCGCTCGGCATCTACCCCGCGGTCGATCCGCTGGACTCGACGTCGCGCCAGGTCGACCCGAACGTCATCGGCGAGGAGCACTACAACACGACGCGCGGCGTGCAGTCGGTGCTGCAGCGCTACAAGGAATTGCGCGACATCATCGCGATCCTCGGGATGGACGAGCTCTCGCCCGAGGACAAGCTCGCGGTGTCCCGCGCGCGCAAGATCCAGCGCTTCCTGTCGCAGCCGTTCAGCGTCGCCGAGGTGTTCACCGGCTCGCCCGGCAAGTACGTGTCGCTGAAGGACACGATCAAGGGTTTCGCCATGATCGTCAACGGCGAATGCGATGCGCTGCCCGAGCAGGCGTTCTACATGGTCGGGACGATCGAGGAAGCATTCGAGAAAGCGAAGTCGCTGCAATAGGCGCACCGAGATGACCCACACGATCAAGGTCGATGTCGTCAGCGCGGAGGAGCAGATCTTCTCGGGTGACGCCGAATTCGTCGTGCTGCCCGGCGTCATGGGCGAGCTCGGCATCTATCCGCGCCACACGCCGCTGCTGACGCAGATCAGGCCGGGCGCCGTGCGCATCAAGGTCCCGGGCCAGGCGAACGAGGAGCTCGTGTTCGTTCATGGCGGCTTCCTCGAGGTGCAGCCGGCGCACGTCACGGTGCTCGCCGACACCGCCATCCGCGCGCACGACCTCGACGAGAAGGCGGCGCTCGAAGCCAAGCGCGCCGCCGAGGAGACGATGCAGAACAAGACCTCGCGCGAGGAGATCGCGCAGGCGGAGGCCGAGCTCGGCATCGCCGTCGCGCAACTCGCGGCGATCCGCAAGCTGCGCCATCGCGCCTGACGCCGGCACAATCTGGGGGGAGGCAACGGGGCGGCCGATGGCCGCCCTTTTGTTTGATCTGACCCGTGGCAGGCGGCCAGACGATGGCGTAGGATGTTGCATCGCAGCAATCCTTTCCCCGGACCCTCGTGGCTGATCCCGACACCAGCATCGACCACGCTTCGGGAACGACGACGCGTCGCTGATACGGCGACGGACGGAGGCGACGATGTCACGGCTATCCAACCGCACGTTCGACGAGATCAAGGTCGGCGCGACCGAGACGGTCAGCCGCACGCTGACGGCCACCGACGTCGAGGCGCTCGCGCTCGCCGCCGGCGACGTAGAGGGGTTTCATCTCGAAGGCGGAAGCGCGGACGACCGGATCTCGGCGCAGGGGGCCTCCGCCATCGCGCTGGTCGCGGGACTGCTCAATCGCCGGCTCCCCGGGCCGGGCAGCGCAATCGTCGGCACCGCGTTCCGCTACGCCGGCGCGTGCCACATCGGCGACACGCTGACCGCGACCGTCACGGCGAAAGCGCGGCACAAGCGCACGAACACGATCGACTTCGTGTGCACCTGCACGAACCAGCACGGCACGACCCTCGTCGACGGCGTGGCGATGGTGCACGCGCCGACCGAGCGCATCGCGTACGCGGACGTCGCGACGCCCGAGCTCGTCCTGCGCCGCAACGACGGGTTCGCGAAGCTGTTCAAGCAGTGCGAAGCGTTGCCGCCGGTCACCTGCGCCATCGTCCATCCCTGCGACCGCGATGCGCTGCTGGGCCCGATCGAGGCGGCGAAGCGCGGGCTGATCGTTCCAGTGCTGGTCGGGCCGGAAGCGCGTATTCGCGCCGTTGCGCGCGCCGAGAACATCGACCTTTCGCCCTACCAGATCGTTCCCGTCGAGCACAGCCATGCCGCCGCCGCGAAAGCGGTCGAGCTTGCGCGCGCCGGCAACGTCGACGCGCTGATGAAGGGAAGCCTTCACACCGATGAGCTGATGGGGGCCATCGTGTCGACGACCGACGGGTTGCGCACGGCGCGCCGGATATCGCACGTGTTCGTGATGGACGTCCCGACCTATCCGCGCCTGCTGATGGTCACCGACGCCGCGATCAACCTCTATCCGAATCTCGAGGACAAGGTCGACATCTGCCAGAACGCGATCGACCTCGCGCATATCCTCGGCGTAGCGAAGCCCCGCGTCGCGATCCTGTCCGCGGTCGAGACGATCAACCCGCGCATTCCGGGCACGCTCGACGCCGCCGCGCTGTGCAAGATGGCCGACCGCGGCCAGATCCACGGCGGCGTGCTCGACGGGCCGCTCGCGTTCGACAACGCGATTTCGATCGAGGCCGCGCGAACCAAGAAGATCGGCTCGCAGGTCGCCGGCCGGGCCGACATCCTGCTGGTGCCCGACCTCGAGGCGGGAAACATGCTGGCGAAGCAGCTGCAATATCTCGCCGGCGCCGATTCCGCGGGCATCGTCCTCGGCACCCGGGTGCCGATCGTGCTGACGTCGCGCGCCGACAACGTGCGCACGCGCCTCGCGTCGGCCGCGGTGATGAAGCTCGTCGCGAACGCGCGGCGCAGCAAGCTGATGCCCAAGGAATAGCGGGAGATTTCCGCATCCAAGGGGAGGGCGCTTTGCAATCGCGTGTCCTGCCCTGCGGCGTCGCGAAGCGGTTTCAGCCCGCGAATTGCCGTGCTATTTTCCGCTCTTGCATGCACGCGTCGCGTAAATGGCTGACCTTCCCACCGGCACGCTGACCTTCCTGTTCTCCGACATCGAGGGAAGCACGCGCCTGTGGGAAACCCGGCACGCGGAGATGCGGGCGGCCCTCGCCCGCCACGACGCACTGTTGCGACAATCCTTTGCCGCCCATCGCGGGCACGTGTTCAAGACCAGTGGCGACGCCTTTTGCGCGGTGTTTCCTTCGGCCCCCGACGCCGTAGCCGCGGCGCTGGGCGCCCAGCGGTCGCTCCGAGCGGAGCCGTGGCCGCATCCGCTGCACCTCAGAGTCCGGATGGCGCTGCACACCGGCACCGCGGAACTGCGCGAAGCCGACTATTTCGGCGAGCCGCTCAACCGCGTGGCGCGGCTCCTTGCAGCCGGTCACGGCGATCAGACGCTGGTCAGCGAAACAACCAACGACCTGTGTCGCGATCATTTGCCACCGCAGGCAACCTTGAAGTCCCTGGGTGAACATCACCTCAAGGACCTTTCCCGCCGCGAGCCGGTTTTCCAGCTCGTCCACCCCGAATTGCCGCAGGCCTTCCCGCCTCTCAGAACGCTGCTGCGGCCGACGGATGCAGAAACGCCGTCGATCGCAGTGCTGCCATTCGCGAACCTTAGCCGCGACGAGGAAAACGAATACTTTGCCGACGGATTGGCAGACGAGCTCTTGAGCATGCTCTCCAAGGTTCGCGGCTTGCGTGTTGCGTCGCGGACGTCCTCGTTCTACTTCAAGGGCAAGGATGTGGACCTTGCAACTGTCGCCCAGAAGCTCAACGTCGCCGCCGTTCTCGAAGGCAGCGTTCGCAAATTCGGTAACCGGGTGCGGATAACGGCACAGTTGATCCAGGTCGCGACGGACTCACACCTGTGGTCGGAGACCTACGACCGCGAGCTGACCGATATCTTCGCCGTGCAGGACGATATAGCGAAATCGGCCGTAACCGAATTGCGCAACGCACTGGTTGGTGAAGCGCCCACCGCGATGGCGACCGTGCAAGTGGCCGCGGAAGTCGCGGCGCTGGGGCGAGCCCGCGGCGAGAACGCCGAGGCGTATCGCCTGTGCCTGCAAGGGCGATTCTTCATTGCTCGAAACCTTCCCGAGGACAACGCGCGTGGCATGGAAATGCTACGCCAGGCGTTGGCTCTCCAACCAGATCTCGCGCTGGCATGGACAGGGCTCGCGTGCGGGTATCGGCACCTCGCGGAATTCTTCAGCGCGACAGTCGCGCCCAGCTACGCGCAGGCCCGCAGGGCAGCCCAACGTGCGCTGGAGCTGGCGCCGGATCGCGTCGAGGGGCATATCGAACTGGGCCGGATTCGCACGTCGGACTGGGACTGGCAGGGCGCTGAGGATGCGCTGCACCGGGCGATGCAGTTGGCGCCCGAGAGCGCGGAGGCGCTCCTCGCGGCGGGAGTGCTCGCCAGGATCCGTGGGCATTTGCCGAAAGCGATTGCGTTCGGCCAGCGCGCGGTGACGCTGGACCCGCTCAGCGTCGACGGGCACCAGGAGCTGTCGAGGACGCTGATCGCCGCCCGACAACTCGATGCGGCCGAGGATTCGATTCGTACCGCCACCGATTTGAGCCCCGCAACCGGGTTGCTGCACGCACGGCTCGGCATCATTCGCATGATGCAGGGGCGCCCCGACGACGCGATCGTCGCATACCGCAGGGAACGGCTCGAGTACGCGCGTCTGACCGGCTTGGCGTTGGCCCACCAGTCGACGGGGCAAGCCGCAGACTCGGACGCAGCGTTGAACGCGATGGTCGAGCGGTATGCCGATACCTGCGCGTACCAGATTGCCGAGATCCATGCGTATCGCGGTGACGTCGACGCCGCGTTTGCCTGGTTGGAGCGCGCTTTCGTGCAGCGTGACCACGGCCTGCACGCCGTCCTGCACACCATTTTCCTTGACAATCTTCGCAGTGACTTGCGGTGGCCCGCGTTTCTCGCGAAGCTGCGACTCGGCGATTGAGCGCCGCTCAGATCGGGATACCGCGGGCGAAAGTTACGCCGCCGGACGCATGTTCGCTGCTGCCGGCAACTGCTGTTCCGCCAGCGTCACCCAATAACTCGCACCGACCGCGAGCGCATCGTCGTTGAAATCGTAGTGCGGGTTGTGGACGTTCGGCGTGTCCGGCCCGCGCCCGGCGCCCAGCCAAACGTAGCAGCCCGGCTTCGCCTGCAGCATGTAGGCGAAATCCTCGCTTCCCATGTTCGGCACCGGGTCGGTCTCGACGTTGGCGGCGCCGACGACCGAGCTCGCTGCCGCGATCGCATGCTTCGTCTCGGCCTCGTGGTTGACGGTCGCCGGATAGCGGCGCTCGTAGCGGACCGTCGCCGTCATCTCGAACATCGCCGCGATGCCGGCGACGATGCTGCGCATCCGCTGTTCGATCAGATCCTGCACCTCGGGCTTGAACGTGCGCACCGTGCCGCGCAGCACGACTTCCTGCGGAATGACGTTCCACGTGTCGCCGCCGTGCACCTGCGTTATGCTGACCACGCCCGCGTCGAGCGGATGCAGGTTGCGCGAGACGATCGTCTGCAACGCGGAGATCGCGTGCGCGACGAACAGCATCGGATCCTTGCCGGTATAGGGCATCGCCGCGTGCGCACCCTTGCCGGTGGCGATGATCTCGAAGATGTCGAACGCCCCCATGAACGGGCCCGCGCGCATCGCGAACGTGCCGAAGGGCTTCTGCGGCCAGTTGTGCATGCCGTAGACCGCGCGCATCGGGAACTTCTCGAACAAGCCTTCCTCGACCATCACGCGGCCACCGCCCTCGTTCTCCTCGGCGGGCTGGAAGATGAAATACGCGGTGCCCTCGAATCTCCTCCGGCGCGCGAGCGCGGCGGCGGCGCCCAGCAGCATCGCGGTGTGGCCGTCGTGGCCGCAGGCGTGCATCTTTCCCGGGACCTTCGACGCGTGCGTGACGCCGGACTTCTCGGTGATGTGGAGCGCGTCGAGGTCGGCGCGCAGGCCGATCGCGTCGCTGCCGTCGGAGGCCGCTGCGCCATTGCGAAGGACCCCGACGACGCCGGTACCGGCGAAGCCCGTGTGGACCTCGAGTCCCAGCGCGGCAAGCTTGCCGGCGACAAACGCGCTCGTGACCTTTTCCTCGAACGCGGTCTCGGGATGCGCGTGGATCTGATGCCGCCAGGCCTTCATTTCCGGGACCAGCGCGGTGATTTCCGGGACGAGCTTCATCGTCGATGCTCCTCCTACGTGGACGGGCGGCCGCGAGATCCGCGACGCGCCCGATAATGTTGATCCAAGCTTAACATCGTGTGCGCGAACGAGGCCATGCCCGAACCGCGGCGCTAGAATGGACCATCGTTCGGGAGCGGGCATGAACATGGCTGGCGGGAAGAACAACTTCGATCTCATTGTTGTCGGCGCGGGCATCAACGGCGCGGGCATCGCCCGCGATGCTGCCGGGCGCGGCCTCTCGGTCCTCGTCGTCGAGCAGGACGACATCGCGGCCGCGACGTCGCAGTGGAGCACCAAGCTGATCCACGGCGGCCTGCGCTACCTCGAGTATTACGAATTCCGGCTGGTGCGCGAATCGCTGTCCGAGCGCGAGATCGTGCTGCACCAGGCGCCGCATCTCGTGCAGCCGCTGCAGTTCGTGCTCCCGCACGAGCCGCACCTGCGGCCGGCCTGGATGCTGCGCATCGGGCTCTTCATGTACGACCACTTTTCCCGGCGCGTCACGCTGCCCGGATCGTTCGGCGTGGATCTCTCGACGACCAAGTGGGGCGCGGGGCTGCGCCGCGACTTCCGCAAGGGCTTCGTGTACGCCGACGCGCGCGTCGACGACGCACGGCTCGTGCTCGCCAACGAGATGTCGGCGCGGACGCTGGGCGCCGACGTCCGGGTGCGCACGCGGTTCGCCGGCGCGCGCCGCGAGGCGGCCCCGGACGGCAATCGCTGGCGGGCGACGCTCGTCGACCGCGCCAGCGGGCGCACCGAGGAAGTGACCGCCAAGGTCATCGTCAACGTGTCCGGCCCGTGGGTCAAGGTCGTCCGTGACACCGTGAGCGCGACGCCGTCGCGCGAGAACGTGCGCCACGTAAAGGGCAGCCACATCGTCGTCCCGCGCGTGCATGCGGAGGACCACGCCTACATCCTGCAGAACGCCGACAAGCGGATCGTCTTCGTGATCCCGTTCGCCGACAGGTATTCGCTGATCGGCACGACCGACGTCCCGGTCGACGAATTCGAGCACCCGGAGATCTCGGAGGCCGAGATCGATTACCTGCTGCAGCTCGCCAACACGTATCTCGCGAAGCCGCTCGCGAAGTCCGATGTTGTCTGGACGTTCAGCGGCATCCGCCCGCTCTACGACGACGGCCAGTCGGATCCGTCGGCGATCACCCGCGATTACGTGCTGAAGCAGGACGGCGCCGAAACGGGCGCGCCGCTGCTGTCGGTCTATGGCGGAAAGATCACGACATATCGCAAGCTCGCCGAGCACGTGCTCCTGCAACTGAGGCCCGCGTTGCCGGCGATGGGGCCTGCGTGGACGCTGGACCGGACGCTTCCCGGCGGCGATCTTCCCGCGGGCGGCATCGCGGCGTGGGTTGCGGAAGTGCAGCGCCGCTATCCCGGCCTCCCCGCCGACCTGGTCCGCGGCGTCGCGCGACGGCATGGCTCGCTCGCGACGAAGGTGCTGGGAGACGCAAAGGTGGCAGCGGACCTCGGCGAGGACTTCGGCAACGGGCTCACCGTGCGCGAGATCGAATACTTCGTCCGCGAGGAATGGGCGCGGAGCGCGGACGACGTGCTCTGGCGCCGGAGCAAGTGCGGGCTCGGGATGACCGCCGCGCAGGGCGCGCGGGTCGCGGCCCGCGTCGCGCAGGCGGTCGCGGCCGGCACGTGAGCGTACCGGCCGCCGGCACGATGCAGCCGCTCGTCGCCATGCCGGGCGCGGTGCGGCGTGCCGTTCGCGGCGTCCTGGTCGACATCGACGACACGCTGTCCACGCACGGCCGGCTGACCGTCGCCGCGTACGCGGCGCTCGGCCGTCTCGCCGAGGCGGGCAAGCTCGTGATCCCGGTGACCGGCAGGCCCGCGGGCTGGTGCGATCACATTGCAAGGATGTGGCCGGTCGACGCGGTGGTCGGCGAGAACGGCGCGTTCTACATGCGCTACGACCGTGCGGCGCGAAGGCTCGCCAAGCGCTTTGGCGTCGACCTGCCGACGCGCGAGTCGCGGCGGGAGCGCCTGGCCGCGATCGGGGCACGGATTCTCGCCGCCGTGCCCGGGTGTGCGCTCGCGTCCGACCAGCTCTATCGCGAGGCCGATCTGGCCATCGATTTCCGCGAGGACGTGCCGGAACTGCCGCCCGCCGCCGTCGACCGCATCGTCGCGCTGATGGAGGCCGAGGGCCTGACCGCCCGCGTGAGCTCGATCCACGTCAACGGCTGGTTCGGCGCGTACGACAAGCTGTCGATGGCGCGAACGCTGCTGGCCGAGGCGTTCGCGACCGACCTCGACGCCGAGCGCGAGCGCTTCGTCTTCGTCGGCGACTCGCCGAACGACGCGCCGATGTTTGCGTTCTTCCCGCACGCCGTCGGGGTCGCCAACGTCCGCGAGTTCGCCGGCCGGATTCCGACGCTGCCGCGCTACGTGACGGTCGAGGCGGCGGGGGCGGGCTTCGCCGAGCTGGTCGATTTCCTGTTGCAGCCCTAGCCGCGACGCCTGCGGATCACGGACCGGGGCGCCCGGCGCCAACCCGCCGCCAACGGCGTGTAGCTGACAGGGAACGTCAGCGGGATCGATGCGTGTGCCGCCATGACCACAATGTTCATATGGTTTTGTTGTCGTGGTTAAGTGGGCGCTTACTACTCGCAAAACAGTTGCCTGGCAACGATTCGTTCAGACGGGCGCATTCGCTTCGGCGCCAACAGACATGCTCAATTATTGAGCAGGGCCGCGCCCGGCGCCCGGGTATGATATTTGCATAATCATGAGCCTTTGAAGTGAACACTCAGGCGCGGCAGGGCGGTTCGCAGGTCAGCGCGGCGACAAAGCCACCGCACGATGGGCAGGGAGGCAAGGCGATGATCCGCTTCGGCTTTCACATCAGGACCCGGACAGGACAGAAGGTCGAGAACATCTCGATCGTGGCGGCGACGCAATCGGATGCCGAGCGACGGCTGCGGCAGATGTATCACCATTGCGAGATCATCGAGTGCAACACGCAGGCGGTGCCGCGGCACGTCGACACCTTCGACATGACCGGCATCCTCGGCATGCTGAGCGCGGTGCCGGCGACGCCGTCCCAGGGCGCCACGGTCTTCCGGCTGCGCGACAAGACCGGAACGCACTGACCGGTCCGCCGAAGTCCGCCGCGGCGCGCCAGCGCCCGGCGATCGCCCGCGCCAGACGCGGCGGGCTTTCCCGCGATGCGCCACGCCGACGTCCGCGCCGACCTCCTCCGGCGCGATGTCGTATCATGCAAGACCGTCGCCGCTGCGCCGATTCGCCCTCATTTTCCCGTGGCTTCGCAATCTCTGCAGATCATCGTGATGGCCGCGGGCCAGGGCAAACGCATGCACTCCGCGCACCCGAAAGTGCTGCACGCCCTGGCCGGACGCCCGCTCGTCGCGCATGTGCTCGACGCGGTGCGCACGCTCGCGCCGCGGGCGCTGTGCCTCGTGGTCGGCCATGGCGGCGAGGCAGTCCGCACGGAGATTGCCGCCCCCGACGTCGCCGTGGTCACGCAGGATCCGCCGCGCGGAACCGGTGACGCGGTGCGGGTGGCGCTGGCTGCATTGCCGGCGGACGGGGTGACGCTGGTCGCCAACGGCGATTGCCCGCTGATCCCCGCGGCGACGTTCGCGACGCTGGTCGAGCGCGCGGGCGCGGGGCACCTCGCGCTCCTCACCGCGCGCGTTGCCGACCCCGCGGGTTTGGGTCGCGTGGTCCGCGACGCCAAGGGCGGCGTGCGCGCGATCGTCGAGGAAAAGGACGCTTCGCCCGCCGAGCGCGCGCTCGACGAGATCTACACCGGCGCGCTGGCGGCACCGACCGAATCGTTGCGGCGCTGGGTCGCCGCGTTGCGCAACGACAACGCGCAGCGCGAGTACTACCTCACCGACATCGTCGCGCTCGCGGTCGCCGAAGCGGTTGCAGTCGACGCCTGCGCCGCCGGCCACGCGGAGGACATCCTCGGCGTCAACGACCGCGCGCAGCTGGCGGCGATCGAGCGCATCGTGCAGACGCGCAACGCGCAGGCGCTGCTGCGCGCGGGAACGTGGATCGCAGACCCCGCACGCATCGACGTGCGCGGCCAGCTCACCTGCGGCCGCGACGTGCGGATCGACGTGGGCTGCGTGTTCGAGGGCGTTGTCGCGCTCGGCGACGACGCCAGCGTCGGCCCGAACTGCGTACTGCGAAATGTGACGATCGGAGCGCGCACCCGGATCGAGGCGTTCTCACACCTCGACGATGCAACGATCGGTGCGGATTGCAGGGTGGGCCCCTACGCCCGATTTCGGCCCGGCGCCGCGCTCGGCGACAACGTCCACGTCGGGAACTTCGTCGAGATCAAGGCCTCTACGCTCGGGCACGGTGCAAAGGCTAATCATCTGGCCTACATCGGCGACTCGACCGTCGGGGCCAATGTAAATGTAGGTGCAGGTACGATCACTGCAAACTACGATGGCGCAATCAAGCATCGCACCGTGATCGAGGATAATGCCTTCATCGGCTCGAACTGCGTGCTGGTCGCTCCAATCACCATCGGACGGGGCGCAACGATCGGCGCTGGCAGCACGCTGTCCGAGGATGCGCCCGCGGAGGCGCTGACGATTGCGCGGGCGAAGCCGGCGACGATCGTTGGCTGGAAGCGACCGGTCAAGAAACCCGCGACAAAGTAGACGACAGGCCGAAAGGACTCCATTCCATGTGCGGCATCGTCGGCGCGGCATCGACGCGCAACATTGTCCCCACCCTGATCGACGGCATCCGCCGGCTCGAGTACCGCGGCTACGATTCCGCGGGCCTCGCGGTGATCAACGGCGCCGCCGGCGCGCCGCGCCTCACGCGCCTCGTCAGCACGGCGCGCGTCGCCGACCTCGACGCGCAGGTGAAGGCCTCCAGGCTCGACGCGGTCACCGGAATCTCGCACACGCGCTGGGCCACGCACGGCGCGCCGACGCCCGACAACGCGCATCCGCACACGTCGCACGACGAGATCGCCGTGGTCCACAACGGGATCATCGAGAACTTCGAGGCGCTGCGCGCGCGCCTCGTCGGCCAGGGCTACCGGTTCAACACCGAGACCGACAGCGAGGTGATCCCGCACCTCGTGCATTCGCACTGGCACGAAGCCGGCGGCGGCGATCTGCTGCGCGCGGTGCAGGCGACGGTCGCCGAGTTGCGCGGCGCGTACGCGATCGCCGTGATCTCGACCCGCGAACCGGGCCGGATCGTCGGCGCGCGCGCCGGGAGCCCGCTGGTCGTCGGCATCGGCAGCGACGACAACTTCCTCGCGTCCGACGCCGCGGCGCTGCTGTCGGTGACGCACCGCTTCGCCTATCTCGACGAGGGAGACATCGCCGACGTGCGGCGCGATGGCTGGACGATCGTCGACGCGCGCGGAGAGCCCGCCGACCGCGCCGTCGTGACGATCGAAGCGTCGGGCGCAGCGGTCGAGCTCGGCCCGTATCGGCATTTCATGCAGAAGGAGATATTCGAGCAGCCGCGCGCGGTCGCCGACACGCTGGAAGGACTGTCCGGCATCGACGCGACGCTGTTCGGCGCCAACGCCGAGCGAATGCTGGCGGGCGTCGACGGCGTGCTGATCCTCGCCTGCGGAACGAGCTACTACGCGGCACTGGTGGCGAAGCAGTGGATCGAATCGATCGCGCGCATCCCGTGCAC
>Ga0209048_10004348_pt1 | contig 13579 bp, 11 predicted proteins | sample FrelakmetCRP12CR_FD_187146 | JGI IMG/M metagenome (GOLD analysis project Ga0209048, IMG submission 187146) | Freshwater lake sediment microbial communities from the University of Notre Dame, USA, for methane emissions studies - CRP12 CR (SPAdes)... | ecosystem: Environmental > Aquatic >... | reverse complement strand
CAGATCAGGAGGGCTATCGAGCCGAGGTGGCCCGCCTGGTCGTACAGAAAGAGGGGTAATCGCTAAAATGGCGATACATCCCGACACCTGACATGGATGTCAGAGGAGAATGATCATGTATAAACGAATTCTTGTACCACTGGATGGGTCAACACGCGCCGAAAGTGCTGTTCCCATTGCTGCGCGCATTGCGCAAGCCTCTGGCGGATCGGTAATATTACTGCAGGTCGCGGCAATCCCGATTGAAATTGAAACTGAAAAGAAACCGCCAGAGATCTACTCGCAGACAGCCTTTGACAAAGGTATTGCTGACACCAAAAGTTACCTGGAAGGCGTTGCTAGATCGGACGTCCTGAAAGGCGTTAAAACGGAAACAGGAGCTGTTACAGGCGCCATAGCTTCATCAATCCTTTCGGCTACTCAAAGCCTTCATGCCGATCTGATCGTAATGTGTAGCCATGGGTTTACAGGTTTCAAGCGCTGGGCGTTGGGTAGTATAGCTCACAAACTTGCGCCGCACAGTCCGGTACCTGTTCTGATACTACGTGATGGTGGTTCAGTTCCTACAACTGAATCTCAACAACCTATGCGCGTATTCGTGCCATTGGACGGTTCACCTCTCTCTGAGTCCGCACTAGAGCCAGCCGCTCAACTTATCACAGCCCTGGCACCATCAACGCAAAGAGTTATTCATTTGATACGCGTGGTAGATGTACCCTCTAGTTATGGAAAATTCAGAAGCTCGGTCGATGAACACTATGATGCCGGGGTAAGAGCAGAAACGAAACACGAGTACGAAGCGTACCTGGATGCCGTTGCTAAGCGCTTTACAGAAGGCGATCTGGCAGCATACAAACTCTCTGTCACGACCTCCGTTCCTATCAATATGGACGTCGCAGAAGCCATTGTGCAGTCGGCAGAGGAGAACGAAGGAGCAGAACTTTCGGGTTATGACCTTGTTGTTATGGCTACTCATGGCCGAGGTGGAGTTCAGCGCTGGGTACTTGGTAGTGTTGCTGAACGCGTGTTACATGCAACGAAAGTACCACTGATGATTGTACATTCTTTCCCAATGAAGAACGAACATCACAAGGAAACACAGAACGAGGCTCAGCACTCGCGTGCTTGAGTCTGAAATATTGATTTCGTAAAGTCGAGGAGTTCTTGATGACCAGGAACTCCCTGGTCCTGAAAGGACAACGTAGATGTTTAAACGCATTCTTGTACCACTGGATGGCTCAGCCCGTGCTGAACAAGCCATTCCTGTCGCAGCTCGCATTGCTCGCGCCATAGGTGGTTCAATTATATTGCTGCGTGTAGCAACTGCTCCGGTAGACACGGGAAAGTACAGTTCGACTTCAGGGTATGTCGAGGAAACAGTTGATGTTGATCTTGCTGGCGCTACCAATTACCTCGAACATATTGCCGGATCAGATGAACTGACTGGTATCAACACAGAAGTCAAGACCTTCATCGGCGCAGCTGCACCGACGATACTCTCCGCCGCTCAATCGTTTCACGCCAATCTGATCGTAATGTGTAGTCATGGCTATACCGGTTTCAAGCGCTGGGCGCTGGGCAGTGTAGCTGATAAAGTGACACGCCATTCTTCGATACCTGTACTTGTCTTGCGGCAAGGCGGAACCGAGCCTGCGACTGCAGACCATCAGCCTGTGCGAGCACTTGTTGCTGTAGATGGCTCTTCTCTCTCAGAAGCAGTGCTTGAGCCAGCAGCATTTCTGGCAACAGCACTGGCGAAGGCTACCTCGCAGCAGGGTGCTCTGCATTTGTTACGCGTAGTAGATCTTCCAGTCAGTGGTGGGAAATTCAAGAGCGACGCACATATTGATACTGGCTTGAAAGAACAGGTGAAACACAAGGATGAGGAGTATCTGGATACCCTGGTACATCGTCTTAGCGTAGGTGATCTGGCACACCTGGATCTCGCGGTCACTAGCTCTGTTGAAGCTGATCCAGACATAGCTGAAGCGATTGTGAAGAAATCGGAACAGGAAAAGTTCGATTTCATCGCCATAGCGACGCATGGACGGGGCGGGGTGCAGAAATGGGCATTGGGAAGTGTAGCCGGGCGTGTGCTCCATGCTACTACATTGCCCCTTTTGATCATGAGACCTCAAGACATTCAAGCCGGTGCCAGGTCGGAAGAGAAATAGGAGTGCAGAGGACGCAGTCCTTTGCCGGGGTTTGGGGCCGCGAAACTGGGGGATGCAATAGCGGGTCCCCGAATAACTCCTTTTTCCTTTTTTCGCAGCAGTATGCGGCGAATCAAAGATGGTTGAAAGGAGAACCACCATGTATAAGCGAATACTTGTTCCACTAGATGGATCAACCCGCGCCGAACGATCCATCCCAGTCGCAGCGCACATCGCGCGCGCTACCAATGGAACTGTAGTGTTGGTACAAATAGCCACATTGCCATTTACCTACAGCCCCTATCTGGGTTCTGCCACCTATGCTGACGAAGCCATCAAAGCAGACCTGAATGAGGTAGAACGGTACCTGAACTCCCTTGCCAATTCAGAACCCCTGACGGGCATCAAAACGATCACAAAAGCAATACTTGGGTCGGCAGCGCCGGAGATCCTTTCCACCGCAAACTTGTACAACATCGATTTGATCGTAATGACTAGCCAGGGAAATACTGGCATGAAACGTTGGATGCTAGGGAGCGTGGCACAAAAAATAGCACGCTATAGCGCTATGCCTGTGCTTGTGTTGCATGAAAAAGGACCTCTACCTGTAGGTCCACATCTAGATACTCGTCCATTGCGCGCGCTAGTGCCACTGGATGGTTCTACACTGGCAAGGGCTGCTATAGAACCAGCCGCACAACTTGTGGCCGCAATTGCGGCCCCTGGACAAGGCTCAGTGCATCTTATGCGCGTGGTAAAACCAACAACGACATCAGAACTTCGAGCGGCGAGCGACCAGGGGTCTATTGAGAGTCTTGAAGAGAATAAACTGCACAGAGCAAAAACCTATCTAAGCTCTATTACAGATCAGTTGCGCGATAGCCCTCTTGCGAATCTGAACCTCTCCATTACCTGGTCGGTAGCAGTTGCCCAGGATGTAGCCCACGCGATTATTCAAATGGCTGAAAATGGTGAAGATGCAGAAGGCGCTGGCGCTTTCGGTCGCTGCGACCTCATTGCCATAGCAACACATGGGAGGGGTGGATTGCAACATTGGGTCCTGGGCAGTATCACGGAACGTGTGCTCGGCGCTACAAAACTCCCCATTCTAATTGTGAGACCCGAGTCTGCGGAATTTAAACATACCTTGAACAGCGAAGAGGGAAATAAGACTCAGTTACCAATCAAGTCTGCCTCGTTTTAGAACACCAACTAGTAAGCAGGATAACACAAATGTAGGAGTCCAATCGATTGGACTCCTACATTTGTGTTATCCTGCTTACAGCTATCTACGAGTATCAGCCTGCGGTAGGTACAGGAGGTGTAGTCTGTCTAGACTTCTCCGCTTCCGCTTTAGCCAGCGAACCTGTCCATGGTGTACCCAACAGTGGGAGCAGCCAGCGGTCAACGCCATAGTAGCCAGCTATACGCCAGGCCAGTACCAGGAGGATCGCGAGACCACCGATGATCGGGTTAATACTGACAGCACCAGCCAGCAGGAAGTTCATGTTCATGAACACTCCGAAGAAAGCGGCAATACCGGTTAACATACCAATAATCAAGCCAATACCAACAGCTATTTCACCAAATGTGACCAGGTAAGACCAGAACCCAGCGCTAGGTATCACAATGTTCTGTAAGTACCAGGCATACCAACCCTGAACGGCTGGATAAGGTCCTGTAGCTTGTGCTATCCCACCTTGTGCAAAGCCTGTGATCTGTGCACCAAGATGCGAGGTGAATATCCAGGATTTACTGATATCACCAGTACCAAACCCAGATCCAATCTGAATGTTGTAGCCAAACAGTTTGTCTACTCCAGCTACCAGCCACTGGTAACCAACATACACACGAACGATCAACCAGACCCAGGCCATGCGCGTATCGGCAAACAAAAACCGTGCGATCGGTGGCTCAGGGATTTGAATGACGGCCTTTGGCCGAATGTTCTTTACAGTGCTACTCATGATCTGTTTATCTCCTCTTAGAACGGAATACTCAATGCTCACACCGAGTGAGACGTTATTGATAATTTCTTTTCCATTCCGTTCGTTACTAAAAGCATAACCCCTTCGTATCACGGGAAAATCACAGCGAGGATGTGTTATATCACGGAAAAATCACAGCGAAAGGGGCCTAAATCACGGAGAAATCACGAGTAGCAGGACATTGTTTAGCTGGCAACATCCTTGATAAAGACAACTTTTGTTGGCAGAACCCTCACAAGCAACTCGCCCTCCACACTATTGCGCTTTCCATAAGCCTCAGCTAACTCTTCTCCCATATACCTGGCAGCAATACGTGTGCTCCAGTATTTCAGCGCTTCGCTATCAGCGCTCAGGACTGCTGTTCCCTCAATTTGAATATAGCTGAATGGCGGCTTCTCATCATCGACACACAGGCACACACGTCCATCACGCTTGATATTCACTGCCTTAACAGACGTATGCCATGTAGTAAAGACCAGTGTGCCGCCATCCAATTCAAACCAGACAGGAGTAACATGCGGCCGTCCATCTTTGCGCACTATCGCCAGCTTGGCCGTCCGAACTTGCTCCATCAAGAAATGTTTATGCTCGCTCGTTAACTGGTGCATGTGGATTTATCCCGTTCTTCAGATACCCCACCAACTCATCCTCTTTCACTTCCACCTGTTTGCTTTCCGTACCCAAACCCTCAGCTTGCAGGTCCTTGACGGTCACAAAACCACCCTCGAGTTCTTTCTCTCCGATCAATACGGCGTACGATGCCCCGGAGTTGTTGGCCTGCTTCATTTGTGATTTGGCGCTGCGTTCACCGAACGCCATCTCTGTCTTGATGCAATTATGACGCAAGGTTGCCACAGTCCGTATTGCTGCTTCTTTATACTCAGATGTCTTACCAAAGTAGACGACAAATGCCACAGGACGCTCTTCTGCTGGTGGTGTGACCTTTTGTCTTCTCATCTCCTGGATAATGCGCTCCATGCCTGCGCCGAAGCCAATGCCTGGGGTATGAGCGCCACCGAGTATTTCTGCCAGGCCGTCATAACGCCCGCCGCCGTTAAGCGCGAGTTTATTGATATCGGATGTGAACTCGAATACTGTGCGTGTGTAATAATCCAGCCCGCGTACGATCAATGGATCATGCTCAAACGGCACTTCGTATATGCTCAGAAAACGCTTTACAGCATCAAAATGCTCGCGACAAGGCCCGCACAGGTAATCACTTATCTTTGGTGCGGCGGCGATTTTTGGCTGATCTTGAGGCTCTTTGCAGTCCAGCATGCGCAGCGGATTCTTGTTGAAGCGTACCTGGCAATCCTGACAGCAATCATTCAGCAAAGGGCGATAGTAATCTTTCAAAATCTCGATGTATTGCGGTCGGCAGTTACCATCACCGATACTGTTGATGAAAACATGGATGTGTTTCAAACCAAGGTGTGCGTAAAAGTCGTACAGCAAGGCAATCATTTCTGCATCGATTGCCGGATCACCGTCTCCCAAAGCCTCGCATCCAAACTGGTGGTGTTCTCTTACTCGTCCCGCCTGTGGTTTATCATGTCGAAACATTGGCTCATGTAAGTAGAAAACTTTGACCGGCTGAGCCAATTTAAACATGCCATGCTCAAGATATGCGCGCACAACTCCTGCTGTTCCTTCCGGTCGCAGCGTCAGGTTGGTGCGATTGCCCTCCTTATCAGCACGATCGTCAAAGCTATACATCTCTTTCTCGACGATATCGGTGCCTACACCAGCCGTCCGCAAAAAGACTGCCGTCTCCTCGAGTAGCGGCGTCTCTATTCGCCTGTATCCATACAGAGTAGCCACTTCTATTGCGACTCGTTCAACCATGCGCCAGTAAGGTTGCTCATCGGGCAGAATATCTTTGAAGCCTTGCAAGGCCTTAAATTGTTCGGGCATAACTTGATCCTTCTCTCCCATCGGTTATAATGCGAGACTATTATAGCAGATTAACCCCTGTTTCCAAACTTTTTTGTTACAAGCTACATACTCAGCACGTTTCTTAAAGGGAGAAACACGAATGAAGATACAAGAGCCTGGAGATATTGGATGACCCAAACAAGTGGGGCTATAGGGCAAACCAGCGAAGTAAAACAAAGTGAAGATGCAAAACAAGCATCGACGCTTAGAGAGCGCGTGCTACATCTTTTTTCCTCCACCTGGCTACTTTGTATACTGGTGGGTGTAATTGCTCTGGGCTTCGACCTCTACCGCATGGGAACCCCCAGTATCTGGTTTGACGAAGCTTTCTCGGTTGAACTTGCACGTCAACCGCTCACTCAACTCTGGCACATCATCTGGGGACCAGAGCCTAATATGGAACTCTATTACCTGTTTCTCCACTTCTGGTTAGGTTTCACCAGTTTTCTAGGGTTACATGCAACTGAATTTGTCGTACGCTTTCCCTCGGCTATCTTTGCTGCCCTCAGCTCGGTTATGGTTTTTCTTCTTGGGCGGCGTTTCTTAGGAACTACTGCTGGACTGGTTGGCACTGGTCTCTATATTCTCAATAATCTACAACTTACGTATGCCCAGCAAACCCGAGCGTATAGCTTGCAACTGTTGCTCATCTGCATTGCCTGGTACGCGCTCTTTACACTACTTTCGCAGTCTTCACATTACAAACGCTGGTGGATATGCTACATTGCGGTAACAACGCTGGCTATCTATTCCCACCTTTTCACACTGGTTATTCTGTTTGCCCAGCTAACCGCCTTTGTGGGTCTATTGATATTGCCCTCTACATGGCGTGCTACGACCCGAAAACAGCTACCTGCTTTCATTGTCAGCCTTGTGAGTATTGGCTTACTGAGTATACCCATGTTACTTGTAAGCCTTCATGGTCCAAAAACAGGGTGGCTTCCTGTTCCTTACTTGCGGGATCTTTATGACCTCTTCGTCGTTTACAGCGCCAATAGCAAATTCTATATGCTTGTCTTATTTGGGTTCTGCGCGCTCGGTCTACTGGTTGCGGTACTCGTTTCACTGCCTGAAGGGAAACAGGTGCTCGAGCAATTTGCGCTTTACAAAAGCGGGGAAGACAAACGTAATGCAATGCTGGAACACTACGTGCCAGTGGCATTCGGGCTGTTCTGCTGGGTAGTTGTGCCTGTTGTCTTCAGCTTTGTTGTTTCTCAAGGGTCAATGCGCCTCTTTTCTACGCGCTATCTTGTCACCATCCTCCCGGCATTGTTCTTACTTGTGGGACTTGGAGTCGCTTCTTTGCGCTGGCGTGTCGTACAGGTGGGGCTGGCTCTCGCCTTGCTTTTATTTGCGTTACATTACATTCCCGCTTACTACAAAGGCGCTCAGATCGAAGATTGGAATTCCACAGTATACTGGTTGCAGCAGCGTTTTCAGCCTGGTGATGGTCTCGTCTGCTATGATAGTGCTGTAGAGCAAGGCTGCCAGGTTTCTGTCGAATATTATCTCCACGCTTATCCCAGCGCGTCGCATTTTAGTGGTGATTCTCCCGGCGAGTTTTCCTGGTCAAACTTTGGCCCTACTAACCCACGTTTGGGGGCAGAGGCTGCGGTTGACCCATCTGCACTCTCTGCCTATGCCTCGCAGCATTCACACATTTTCTATATCGTTGGTCGCATTCCAGATGACGCAGCTGCGGCGAGAGCAAAGGTTGCCCAAAACTGGTTAGACACTCATTATCACTTGCTGAATCGCATTGTGACTCCGACTGTGACGATAAGTTGGTATGACACAAGTGCTTAATCTCCCGCTTAATTGAGTCGTATTGCCAGGTGTGCTAGGATTATGTTGCGCCAACATTATCGACCAAAGATAGGTAGAAACAGAGGAGAGTACAGTGTCTGAAACGTTTGAAGAACTCTATGCTCAACAGCTCAAAGACGTATTCAAAACACAAGCACAACAACAAATAGAAGAGGGTGCGGATGCACTGGCATCCTCTCATGCGTATGCAGAGCAAGGTAAGCCCGAATTTACACTGGCCTTTCTCTTACTTGTCGATCTGCCCGATGACGAAAAGCGTGAATTGCTTGCCCGTTCGTATGAACGTCGTGCTGCTCTCTCCGAGAAAAAGGCACAACAACTCGATATCCAATTTCACCGCTCTTTCCCGCTCATCAAGATGGAAGCCCAAAAAGATCGCCAGGTAGCCAGATCTATCCGAGAGGGCAAATAGCTTTACGTTTGAGTCAATTTTCTCCTACTCTACTACTTCGCCTTCGTTCTCCTGTTCAGGCTCTACTTCCTGCTCCTCGCTTACTTCTACCTCATCCTGTTCTCCGCTTACTTCTACCTCATCCTCGGCGCCATTCTGCTCTTCGATTTTTTTACCATTCGTGGTTGCCACAGCCACCACCGCATCACCCTCGCCTAGATTCATTAAGCGAACGCCCTGCGTGGCACGCCCGGCAACATGGATGGTACTGACATCGGTACGGATGACAACTCCGACAGCAGAGATGATCATCAGATCATTGTCTTTCTCGGTGATTACGCGAGCTGATGCTACCGGCCCAGTTTTCGTTGTCACTTTAGAGGTGATAACACCACTACCACCGCGACTCTGGCTAGGATACTCATCAATCGGCGTTCTTTTACCATAGCCGTTCTCGTTGACCACCAGCAATTGGCTGTCCTTTGGAGCGAGGTTGAGGGATACGACTCTATCACCTTTAGCCAGGCGAATACCTCTTACACCTCCGCTGGTGCGTGAAGCCGAACGCAATTGCGATACTGTGAAACGGATAGCCTTACCTTTGGCGGAGATCATAAGCACATCGTCATCCGCGTGAGCTAGTTTTGCTCCTATAAGCTCGTCATCATCTTCCAGGTTCATCGCGATTAATCCCGAGCGGCGTACCACTTCGAATTCATCCATCGCTGTTTTCTTGACTTCGCCTTTTTTGGTGGCAACAATCATAAAGTCACGACTGACTCCCTTGGGAACAAAGACCATGGCTGTTACTCGTTCGCGCTGCTCAATTGAGATCAGGTTGATGATGTGTTCGCCTTTGGCTGTGCGACTGACGTCGGGTAATTCGAAAACTCGGAGCCTGAAGACTCTTCCCCTATCTGTAAAGAAGAGCAAGGCATCATGGTTATGCGCAACCAGTAAGTGACGTACCGTATCATCTTCGCGGGTAACCATGCCTGTGATGCCGCGTCCTCCTCTACGCTGGGCGCGGTATGTGTTTGACGGTAGTCGCTTAATGTAACCTTTCTCTGTCAGGGTGACAACGACTTCTTCGTTGCGAATCAGATCCTCGTCTTTGAACTCGCCCGCCTCGCCTTCAACAATATCGGTGCGGCGGTCATCGCCATATTTCTCTTTCAACTCCAGCAGGTCTGCTTTAATCAACTTGCGTATCTCATTGATATCTGCCAGCAACATGTAGTAGTAGTCAATGTTTTTAAGCACATCTCGCAGCTCTTCTTCGACCTTGCCACGTTCCAGGGCAGCCAGGCGAGACAGGCGCATATCAAGGATTGCTTTGCCCTGCTCCTCTGACAGGCTGAACTGTTGCATCAGGTTGACCAGTGCCACCTCGGCCGATTGCGATTGGCGAATGGTGTTGATAACGGCATCCAGGTTATCCAGAGCGACTTTCAAGCCCTCAAGAATGTGTTTGCGCGCCTCGGCTTTCGCCAGTTCGTAACGCGTGCGGCGTGTGATTACTACCTCACGATGATTGATGTGATGTTGTAAGAAGGCTTTGAGCGTCAATATGCGAGGCTGTTGATCAACTAATGCCAGCATATTCGCATTGAATGCGCTCTGCATGGCTGTATATTTGTAGAGTGAGTTGAGTACGCTTTCAGGAGTAGCATCGCGTTTCAATTCGATCAATATACGCATGCCATGACGATCAGATTCGTCACGTATCTCCGAAATGCCATCAATTTTTTTGTCGCGAGCCATTTCAGCGATCTTTTTCACTAGCTCGGCTTTATTCACCTGGTAGGGCAGCTCAGTAACAACAATGCTCATACGGCCGCGTTCAGCCTCTTCGAGTACAGTCCTTGCTCGCACAACGACTCGGCCACGCCCATTAGCATAAGTGTTACGAATACCCTCGCGTCCCTGGATGATTCCCCCTGTTGGGAAGTCAGGGCCACGCACGATACGTGACAGGTCTTCTGTAGTAGCATCGGGATTCTCAATCAGATAGATAATGCCGCTGCAAACTTCCATCAGGTTGTGTGGTGGAATGTTTGTTGCCATACCCACAGCAATACCTGTAGAACCATTCAAAAGCAAGTTGGGCAGGCGGGCAGGCATGACCGTTGGTTCTTCTGTCTGATTATCGTAGTTTGGTTTGAAATCAACTGTATCTTTATCGATATCCCGCAGTAGTTCATCGGCAATAGCAGCCAGCTTGGCCTCGGTATATCGCATCGCGGCAGGGGGATCGTCATCTTGCGAGCCAAAATTTCCCTGACCCAACACCAGAGGGTAACGCATTGACCATGGTTGAGCCATACGCACAAGCGAGTCATAGACAGCCACATCGCCATGGGGATGATAGCTCTTCAAAACTTCACCGACAGTACCGGCGCACTTGCGAAAGGATTTTGTGGATTGCAGGCCCATTTGATCCATAGCGTATAGCACGCGGCGATGAACGGGCTTGAGTCCATCACGCACATCAGGGAGAGCGCGGCTCACTATTACACTCATAGAATAGTCTAGATACGCACCCGTCATTTCTTCTACAATACTTACTGTTTTAACATTGCCGAGTTCCATAATAATTCCTCATCAAAAAGTCATAGTAAGGGCATTCCATATGAGTGTTTAAAGCAAATAGTGGGTTGAAATGTATAGCTGGGAGGGGGTCCCGCAATATTCGAGCCTACTTTCTAGTATTATATCACATTTGCTGCGGTGATACGAGCTTTTAGCCACATCTGGCAATGCGGAAAGCTAGTTTTCCCCTCCGTTCAAACGACCTATTGCTGAAATTAAGCGAAAATACACTAGGCTTTATCGACGACCTGTGGTATGATTTATGCAAGAGCAGATTCATCCAGAGAGAGCATTAGAACATAAAAGGTTACTCCATCTTCAGGGCGGAATCGGGTTCTCAGCACTTGTTCCCCCTAAGCGACGACAAAGGGTATGTGTAGTGTAATTCTCGATGTCCCCTGTATAGATGGAAAACCCGTTACAAAACTGTCTCAGTGTAGATCTGCACATTTTTGAATACAATTGCGGAGGAAGGCTTGCAGGAATGAGTTTAACACTTGGATCACCACAATGCTTCGCCCTTGCTATCATCGTTTTCGGTTTTTTCGGCTTTCTACAAGGCTGGCGTATCGCATTAGTTTTGATGGCATTTACCCTCGCAGCTATCTTATTTTTGTTTATAGGTGGCGCGGAAGGCATTGCATCATTCATCTTTGTGCGCCTTCCTGAAACGCTTCATACACTCACTGGTGGGGCGCTTTTCTCTGCGTCTATGCCACCGCCAACAGCTAACGAGGTGCTCATTTCGGCGCTTATTGCACTTGGCGTAACTATGTTTGTGGGTCTTATTGTTGGCAATAGAGCTTTTGCTGGGAAACCAGGTTCCGTGCCGACCAAAGATCATTTTCTGGGCGTCATTCCTGGTTTGGTTACAGGATACGCTATCGTTAGTTATGCCAGCCATATCTTCGCTGGTACCCAAAATGTAACGTTTGGGGTAACTACTCCTTCTACAGCCAGTGTTGGTAACTACATTATTGTAATCGTTGTTATTGCCGTAATCGCTCTTGTACTTGGCCTTATAACGGCCAGATTTGGAAAATAGGTTTTTGGGTGTCCACTATCTAACAAACGAGCCGAGGTGATGACTTGAGTAGCAATGCGCCCCAAGCCCAACAGGCACATAATGATCCATTTACACCCAGGAGTAAGCAAGGCGGATACTGGCGTGCTCGCCGTGTCGGCAAGGGGAAAAACAAGCACTGGGAGTTTAAAGGACAACAACCGAACGAAGTAGTTAAAGCAGTATTACGCAAGCACAAATTCTTTCTTATCGCTCCAGCTTTCCCTTTCATCGCCTCTATTCTTGGCTTCATTATAGTTGGCGCCTTGAATGAGTCTAACCCGAGTGCCAGTGCTTTTTGGACCTTATTACTTGTAATCCTCGGCTTCCTTATCATTGGTACTGGTGTGTACTTTCTATACACCGACCTGGCGCTCTGGTGGGTGGAGACCGATATCATCACTAATGAGCGTGTACTAATTTGGAAAGGCTTATTGAGGCCGAATCGCAAGGAAGCGCCAATTGAAAATGTGGTGCAGGTAGGAGTTAACCAGCAATCCTTACTGAGCCTCATACTCTCCTATGGAGATGTGCATCTTAACCTCGTTGGTGGCAGAGGACTCATCCTGGAGAAAGTAGCCAACCCCACAAAGGTGCGAGATCTTTTTAATAGAGTTACCGTAGAAGTAAAACGAAGAAAGCCTCCCAAGGAGCCACATCCGCTACCCGCAAACGCTAGTTTGCTTACAGTGCTGGCAAAGCTATCTGAAAACGAATCACTGCCACAACTGCCGAATCCAGATGAGAAATATGCTCGTTTTCATCGACCTGACAAGGTTCATGGTCCTTTGCGTACTTTTGCAGGTCCACTCCGTCTGCCCTGTAATGTAACATATACAACAGATGAACAAACTGTGAAGTACATACAGCGATCCAGGTCTGTACTTGTTGTTCGACTCATTTTGCCTGTCCTGATCCTTATAGGTTTGGTTATTTGTATGGTCTATTTTACCTCTTTAGAGGTCTATTTTGCAATCGCCCTTTTCTTCATGTTTTTTGTGATTGCATATACAATCATCAACTATGTCGATGATGTTTTCATCCTTACCAACAAGCGCATCATTGACATTGATCGCAAATTCCTTTTCTTTAATGAGGAATCTGTCACAACAGATTACGAACAAATCAGGGATATCACTGTAGACGTGGGCAATCCACTTTTCCTCCTTCTGGATGTTGGTTCGGTCATTGTTCAGACGCCAGGTGACAACCCAAACATTGGAATATCGCCTGCTGATCATCCTTTCGACATTCAGGATATAATTGTTGCTCTCAAAGATCATAAGGGCAAAGTCGAAAAAATCAAAAATAAGAACGATCGTAAGAATGAACTGAACGAGTGGTTTGGCACTGTGCTTGCGACCATGGAGAAAGGCGCCTCAGGCAAGGGTGTGCCGAACTTACAAAAGCTGGATTTATTCGCTGCAGCCGAAAGAGCAAATGCGCTTGGTATGAAAGTTGTGCCAGTTGGTGAGGTTTCATCATATCCCAATATAGCGCCTGGCTTGATCGTTTCTCAAAATCCTATGCCTGGTACCATGGTAGAATCGATAGATTCCAACGAAAAACCAGAGATTCATGTCTATCTGAGCAGGCGACCGTAATTCTATTATATGTAAATGAGGTAGAG
>Ga0209048_10004347_pt1 | contig 13580 bp, 14 predicted proteins | sample FrelakmetCRP12CR_FD_187146 | JGI IMG/M metagenome (GOLD analysis project Ga0209048, IMG submission 187146) | Freshwater lake sediment microbial communities from the University of Notre Dame, USA, for methane emissions studies - CRP12 CR (SPAdes)... | ecosystem: Environmental > Aquatic >... | reverse complement strand
CAGTTGTTGACTTCAGGAAGAAGTTCTCGGAAAAGGGGATGAGGACTTCACCTACGAGTCTACAGTCTGAGGTAATGCTGAGGGTCAACAATTACCAGTAGAAATGCACAAAAAAGGCAGGGCCACCCACTAATAGACAGAAATGACCCTGCCCTTGCTATTATCATTGTCTGACAATTAACGCTAATTTCCTGCCTGAATCCTACAAAATCTAACTTAACGGTTCTTACGCCGTTCAGCGACAAAATTGTCCCACAGATCGCACTTTTCTTTTCGCAGCCCTTGACCAACCTTAACCACTTCTCCAAATTCGATGTGTTGGTCTTTAGTTGAATCATAAGCGGGCCACTCCGCTAAACCTTCTTTATTGGGATTTCCCGTTTTCGCAAACTGCACCCAATATCCGCTCATCGTGTTGGCTAGGGCTTGGTGTTTCCCTTCAAACGGTACTTTGAACGTATTCTTCACGCGTTCGATGTCGTTGAACACATAAACAATTTCTGCCGTGTGAAAAACCCCCAACGCGGCCAAGGGGCCCAGCCCCGTCATTGTAAAATGGTATAGATACGTCTTACTCGCAGCCTTGTTCATCGCACGTACGAGGCTCCGAGCTGGGGCGACAAACCTATAATCAGCCAATACATCACGAATTGCCTTCAGAATTTCAGAAGGTTCTTTGGCGGGATACATCGCAAACACCTCGTCTGCAAACGTTCTGTAGGTTCCTTTGAGGAATCCACGATAAGCTTCCACACTGTCGAAGGGCGACTTCATGAGAAAGATGCTTCCCTCATCGGCATTTGTTCCTGCGACCAGCGGCACGATGTTCTGTTTTCCTTGCTCGAATATCGTCATGACGTCGTCCGGAAGAACCCAGCCATCCACCACCGGGGTAAAAAGGTTGCCAGGGGGCATCATGACCGCCTTGGAGCCTTCAAGGATCTTTTCTGCGCTGAGAGCACGAAGTGCTGCGAGGGGGTCTGCGGCTTCCGCGCATCCGAGATCCTTCGTGACCCGTTCGCCCTGTTTCTCCATTGGCTCCATGCCATACCAGCCCTCGCGGAGATGACGGTTTGCAAAAATGCCGAAAGCAGTGCCGCTTTCGCTAATGGCTCGATGGAAAAGGCCTTTCGCAAGAGGGGAGGCCATTAAGTAAACGACATTAGTTGCGCCAGCAGATTCCCCAAAAATGGTGACATTTCCAGAATCACCCCCGAATGCTTTTATATTGTTTTGAATCCATTTGAGAGCGGCAATCTGATCAAGCAGGCCGTAGTTGCCCGACACGTTGTGCTGAGACTCTTTGGATAGCAAAGGATGCGCAAAATAGCCGAACGCGCCGAGGCGATAGTTGATGGAAACAACAACAACCCCTTGCCTGGCCAGAGCCTCGCATTCATTCCCAGTGGGGGTACTTAAATGAGCCGCACCTATGATATTCCCACCTCCATGAATCCACATCATGACCGGCCGATTTTCACCAGCACTCTTCGCGGCAGTCCACACATTGAGATAGAGGCAATTTTCGCTCCGCTTCTCATGTTTAAGAGTCCAGCCGTCAAGGTTCGGCTGAAGACACGCAGGGCCATATTCGGTGCACTGACGAACCCCCTCCCAGGCTTCCACCGGCTGGGGCGGCTTCCAGCGCAAGGGGCCAACAGGTGGCTTGGCATAAGGAATCCCCTTAAATGAAAGGACATCCTTATTTTCTCCCAACGCCAGCCCGGTTATTTTTCCACCCTCAATCGCGATGGTTTGCGGTAGGCCTCCGCTGCCCTGTGCAAGGGCGGTCACACCACTCAGCAACAACGAGACGAGAATGAGTAATGAAAACAAAAGAGATATCAGAGCGGTCTTGTTGAATGTCTTTTTCATTTCAACTAATATCATGCCCTCCTCCTTTCCCTTCTGAAAGAAGTTCTGACATTATGGTGATTCGGATATATTGTTTCTAAAAAGCATACAATTAAGATTGCCTCCACAGGAGCAAAAAACTCCCTTGGAGGCTTCATATTAGGATCTTTAGGAAACTCCTTGTCATGATGTCTTCCAGAAGGCTAAAGGTTAAGTTGTGAGGTTAATTAGTTGTAGGTGGAAAACGACGGTCAGACAATACTCTTGATCTTATTGAAAGTCAAGCTGAAAATTGTTTTCCATTTTTCAAGGGCAGGTTAATGATTTGCACTTGAAATGTGACATTCTTAGCAGAAATCGCAAAAACAACATAACAGGAAGGAATCTTCGGAGTCGGCTTACCCGAAAATTTAGGAAAAAGTTTCTCTGGGATCAGGGGATAAGCTCTCAAGGTAATATTTTGGGGGGTGACGTTACTGGTCCTTCGCAGGAATTACTGTGACAAAATTGTGAAAAAATTAAGGGAAAAAGACTGAAACAGATGGAGTAGAATGGAATAGACTAAAAACCCTCTAACCCTTTATTCTCAAGCCTAACCGGGAGATCAGACCAAAAATCAAGGGGTTAAGAAATATTCCCTTATTTGAGTGCCAATCAAATTCTCTATATTTCTCCCTTGTCCATAGAGAGATCTTGATGAGGTGTGGTTCCCTCTATCTCGGTATTTAAAATCTCTCCTCTGGATATCTCTTCAAGCGCTGGAGGAGGTTGGATTTCCTTAAGGGTGGGAAGATCGGACAGTGTGTTGAGGCTGAAGAGTTCAAGAAAAGTTTTAGTGGTTCCATAGACGATAGGACGTCCCGGAAGGTCTTTGCGGCCCATTATTTTAATCAATCCCTTTTCCAAAAGGGTGTGAAGTACAGACCCCGAATCCACTCCGCGAACCTCCTCGATGGCAGGTCGAATGATAGGCTGACGATAGGCAATAATGGCTAATGTCTCTAAGGCGGCTTGGCTCAACTTAATTGCTTTCGTCTTTTTCAGTCGGCTGACCCATCCAGCCCACCTGGGTTTGGTTCGAAATTGATAGCCTCCGGCTATCTCCGTCAGTTCTATCCCCTTAGAAGGGTTCTCATATTCTGCTTGAATCTGGTGAATTTCCTCTAAGATAGCTTCTTTATTTGATTCGGGAAGAATCTCGACAAGGGTTTCGAGCCGGATTGGAGAATCCGAAACGAAAAAGAGGTTTTCCAATATCGGTTTAATCTCAAAATCATCCATAATTAACTCCCTCCCAACCCTTCCCTCCCCTCTCCGAGGGGGAGGGTGAGAGTGGGGGTGCGATCCTATTTTGTCTCAAGAAATTCTAATTTTCCACCAGGGGAAATAGAACAGATGGCATGTTTATAGACCAACTGATCCGTCTCTCCTCGCAGGACGATACAGAAATTATCAAAGCTAAGAATGACTCCTTCGATCTTACGGCCAGCGGTCAATTCGACAACCACATGGTTTCGATCTCGCCGGATACGATTGAGGAACTGATCCTGGATATTAATCTGATTCTTCATCATGCCGCCGTCCCTCCTCTCCCCCAAAAAGATTTGATTTTGAGAAATATTTTTTGCCGATCAGTTGATTCATCCCACCATTGGACTTCTGGATCAGCTTTAAACCATGTTAATTGCCGCTTGGCATAATGACGGGTATCCCTTTTCATCTGTCCGACGGCTTCGTCCCATTTGATTTCTTTCGAGAGAAATTGAACCATTTGTTTATAACCTAAACCCTGCATCGGCTTCAATTCAGGTCCATAACCCACCTCCATCAACTTCTCGACCTCTTGAAGGAACCCTTTTTCTAACATCTGATTCACTCTTTCATCGATCCGACGATAGAGCATGTCCCGGTCCATCTCCAGACCCATTTTTAAAGTCAGATAGGGTCTTTCTCCAAAACGATGTTGTTCTCGATAGAAAGAGATGGGGGCTCCCGTCGAATCAAAGACCTCCAGGGCTCTTATAATTCGAAAGAGGTCATTGGGATGGAGGCGAATGGCTGTATTAGGATCGACCTCCTTCAAACGTCCATAAAGGGCATCCGCCCCTTTTCCCTTTGCTTCTTGTTTTAGACTTTCCCTTACCTGGGGATCGATTTTTGGACTGGAGAAAAGCCCTTGGGTGAGGGTCTTTATATAAAGTCCAGTTCCACCCACAACCCAAATAGGTTTCTTGTCCTGGTATAATTGATCGATCGTCTTTCGACCCAGTGTTCGATAGAGGGCAGCGTGAAAAGGTTGATCAGGGGTCACTAAGTCAATCAGGTGGTGCCGTACTCTTTTTTGGTCATCGAGTGTGGGTTTGGCTGTCCCGATATCCATATACCGATAGGCTTGCATGGAATCAGCGCTGATGATTTCACCCCCTAATTCCTCCGCCCATTCAATCGACAATCTAGACTTCCCCACTCCCGTTGGACCGAGGAGAATCACTAACCGAGGCTGTTCTATTTCAATCCTTGCAGCCATATGGAGTGGATTTTAATGAATTCACAATGAGACTTCAAGTGTAAAGTAAATGAGAGGAATAGCCAATAAATTTTTCTTGAAATTGAAAATCAATTTGTATAGGATTAACCCTGTCGTTGATGGAAAAGACACAAAGGATAAAAAACAATCCTAACATTTAAAAAACTTTTATTAAACTTGGAGATCGATTTTTTCAACAACAGGGTTAACCCTCGGAAATAAACTTCAGGTAATCCTGTTTACCAAAACCATCGCTTGATTCGAGTCTCAATAGATTGGAGCCTGATATGCCCTCCACATTTTTCATCAACCCGCGGTCAAATCCCGAATTGAGGAGCCTTTACGAAATCATCCTGCTTCCTCAGCAGAACCACCTCCAAGACTACTTTCTTGCAGCGATGGCGATCCTGTCTGAATATTTTTCAATCAAGTATTCAGCCCTTTTCCTTCAAGACCCCCAAAAGGATTCTCTCCATGTCGAAGCCCTCTATGGAATTGGGAAAGAAATCCATCCCCTCGCTTGCAATAGCCAGAAAGGGACGATGGGGAAAGTCCTTGAGTCACGGCAGCCCATGGTCATCCATAATTTAAGTCAAGAGCCGCTCTACGAGGAGATGATGAAGGGCCAGAAGCGGATCGAGAAGATTCAGCCCCCTTTACTCTGTGTGCCTCTCGTTACGGACAATGAACCAATGGGTATGATCAATGTGAATTCCCTCTATGGCCCCAGAGACGAATTTATTGAGGATTTCCATTTTCTCTCTATTCTATCAGCCATCCTCTCTCCGGTGATTAAAAATTATTATCTGAAAAAGAACGAATCTCTTGCAAAAGAGAGCAAACCCAAAATGAAACCTCATCTCCTGGATGAGATCTTAGAACAGAAATTGGCTGAAGTTCTGTATAAGATTGACCCCTACGTGGAGGCAAAGACCCAGATGGGGATCTTTGACGATATTATCAGAGTGGTTGAGAAGATTTTAATCAAGTCTGCCTTAGAGAGGGTGGACCACGTTCAAATTGCTGCTGCCCAATTCCTTGGGATCAATCGAAACACCCTTCGTAAGAAGATGAAGGAACTGAAGATCAAATCTCGGTAATTCCTATAGTTCGGAGTAAACAATTTAATTTTGATACTTCGAACTCTGAACCCCGAACTCAAAACTCTATTTTCAATCAAATACCCTTGAAATAAACTTCCTTTAGAGCCACAATTTGTTTTATGACGGATGCTAAGGATAATACCGAAAAGATCAAAACGCTCTGTCACCAATGGGGAGGTTCTCTGTTTGGAGTTGCGGATCTTCGCTCTTTCAAAAGAGAGGAAATTCTTCTCCCTCCTTCCTTAATGGATAAACTTTCCTACGGCATCTCGGTGGGGTTTCATCTTTCCGATGCAATTTTGGAAGAGATTCTAAATCAACCTACCCCTCTCTATTTCCATCACTATCAGAGGGTCAATATTCTTCTGGACACTGTCGGGCTGATGGTGACCTCAGCCATTCAAGACCTCGGGTATCAGGCAATGTCCATCCCTGCCTCTCAAATTGTGGATTGGAAAACCCAAAAAGGCCATCTCTCCCATAAACATGTGGCCTCGGCTGCGGGATTGGGATGGATAGGCCGAAACAACCTTCTCGTCAATGAAGAATTTGGATCACGGATTCGCCTGGCCACTGTTCTCACCGATCTTCCCCTTGTGATCAGTCCCCCTTCAATAAAAGACTGTGGTTCCTGTCTGGATTGCTTATCGGTCTGCCCTGCGGGAGCGATTAAGGTACGCCAGGAAGAATTCGACCACCTTCGATGTTACGAACAACTGAGAACCTTTGCCAAAACCCTCCATTTCAGCCATAATATCTGTGGTGTCTGTGTGAAGGCCTGCCGGGGCCAAGAACGACGCAAAGGGCAGAGCGCATAGAGCATAGCGATTTATTAAATCCTAAATTCCAAGCACCAATAACCAAATAGCCACCAATTCTCAATGACCAAAATTCAAAGATAAAGGTTATATAAGTTTTGGTGATTTGGACATTAAAAAATTGTGATTTATTTGGGATTTGGTTATTGGAATTTATTGCGTCGGGCTTTGATTTAATTTCTACAACTTAGAGGTCATATATCTCTCATGGCAAATTATGATGTGATTGTGGTGGGTGGAGGGCATGCTGGGATTGAAGCCTCTCTGGCCTGCGCCCGAATAGGCCATCTTACGCTTCTCATCACTCAAAAAATAGAACAGATTGGTTATATGTCCTGTAACCCTGCTGTGGGTGGATTGGCCAAAGGCCATCTGGTAAAGGAGATCGATGCACTGGGTGGAGAGATGGCGAAGGCGACTGATGAAACAGGAATACAGTTCCGCCAACTCAATGCTGGAAAAGGACCTGCTGTTCGTTCTTCAAGGGCCCAAGTGGATCGCCAGGGGTACCGACTTCGAATGAAAAGGACTGTCGAGGGTCAACAAAATCTCACGATCAAAGAGGCAACGGTAGAGGAAATATTAGTGGATGGAAATCAGATCATCGGTGTAAAGACAGATTTAAATGAAACCATTCAGACCAAAGCTTTGATCCTTGCTCCAGGGACATTTTTAAACGGTCTTATCCATATCGGTCTCACCCGATTTTCTGCTGGCAGGATGGGTGACCCACCCTCCATCGGTTTATCAGAATCGCTCAAAAAACTGGGGTTTCAGATAGGAAGGCTTAAGACCGGAACCACTCCAAGGCTCGATAGCAATACCATTGATTTCTCTCAACTGCCCCCTCAATACGGAGATGAACCACCCATTCCATTTTCTCTCGTAACAAAAAAGATTGAAATAGACCAGGTCCCCTGCTATATCACTTATACAAATCCTACCACTCACGAAATTATTAAGAACGGCCTCGACCAATCCCCTCTCTACTGTGGAATCATTAAAGGCATCGGTCCCCGATATTGTCCCTCCATTGAGGATAAAGTAGTTCGTTTTGCAGATAAGAAAAGACATCCGATCTTTTTAGAGCCCGAAGGCCGAAAGTCCAATGAGGTTTACCCGAACGGGATCTCCACCAGCCTTCCTCCGGATATCCAGAACCGAATGCTTAGGTCGATCAAGGGGCTTGAAGAAGTGGAAATGATCCGTCCAGGTTATGCCATCGAATATGATTATGTCGATCCCACGGAGCTCAAGCCTTCTCTTGAAACAAAAAATATCAGAGGACTCTTTCATGCCGGACAGATCAATGGGACCTCTGGCTATGAAGAGGCAGCGGCACAAGGATTGATGGCAGGGATCAATGCCTCTCTTTCTATTAGAGGTGAGGAACCTCTTATCTTAAAACGCTCCGATGCCTATATCGGTGTGTTGATCGATGACCTGGTCACCAAGGGGACTGCCGAACCCTATCGAATGTTCACCTCCAGAGCGGAATACCGCCTTTATTTGAGAGAAGACAATGCCGACTTGAGGCTGAGAGAAAAGGGATATGAGGTTGGATTGGTGAAGGAAGAGGATTACCAAATCTTTCTTAAGAAAAAAGTGGCCATCGAAAAAAGTCTCTCCCAAATCTCAAATCTAAGAGTCAATCCAACAAAGGAAAATAATGAAATCCTCCAACAATGGGGAAGCGCCCCTTTGAGAAAAGACTCTTCCCTTCAAGAAATATTGAAGAGGCCTGAAGTTCATTTCAAACACCTCTTTGCCTTTGATCGAAGCCTTGAAACTTTCCCAGAGGCAGTCCAGGATCAGATCGAGATTCAGGTGAAATATGATGGTTATATCAAGAGGCAGATGGAGCAGATTGAAAGGTTTAAAAGATTGGAGGAGGTGAGCTTCCCCGAAGGATTTGATTTCAGTTCTGTGATCGGACTCTCTACAGAGGTGATGGAGAAATTGAAGAAGATTAAACCCTACTCCCTCGGCCAGGCCTCAAGAATCTCAGGTGTCACTCCTGCTGCTATTTCTATCCTGATGGTCAACCTAAAAAAACAAGGTTATCTATAGCCAAAACTTAATTTTTCAGATAATAGAAAAATTATTGTATCAATTTTTTCCTAATCGATAAGACGATTGAGAGTATTGGGTACCTTAAGTAAATCTCATTATTTGACAAAATTGTTTCATGGTGGTAGACGAATTCATAATACTACTTATCTTACTCAAATTTTATGAACCAACAGATACGATTCTGTAACACTTGTGACGGCGTCAGAATAGCCTGTTGCACTGCTGGTGAAGGGCTGCTCCTGGTCAAAGCCAACCATTGGATTCAGGAGTTATTATGAGATTGGCTCCTGAAATATCTAAACTATTGTCCCATGTTCGGGAAACAAACATCCGAGCGTGTATTATTGGATTTCTTAAATATGGAGTTGGAGATTTTATTAGACTTGAAGCCTCCTCTATCTGCCAATTAAAATGTCCACTATGTCACCCAGCCCACGGTGAGCTGGGGGTCGCCGGGAGAGGGTATTTGAGGTTTAATGATTTCAAGAATTTTGTGGACAACTATCCCCATTTTAAAAGGATAGAATTGTCAAATAATGGAGAAATTTTCTTGAATCCTGAGTTGGAGGAGATTATCAGATATGCGGATTGCAAACATATTCGTCTTATGGCAAACAATGGGGTCAATTTAAACACTGTAAGCGAAGCGGTACTTGAGAGTTTAGTCAAATATCGATTCAAGGATCTTACTATCTCTATAGATGGTGTTACGAATGACACCTATACCATTTATCGAAAAGGAGGCAATTTCAATACGGTTCTCGAAAATATCAAGAGAATCAATTACTACAAACAGATTTATCAAATCCCGTTTCCGAAATTACGGTGGCAATTTGTTGTTTTTGGACATAATGAGCACGAATTACCTACCGCACGAAGGATGGCGAAAGAGTTAAATATGGACTTTAAGGCAACCCTGAATTGGAATGAGTCCTATTCTCCTGTCAGGAATAAAGACCTTGTAAGAAAAGAGATAGGGTTTGCGTCAAAACATGAGTATCAACAGAAATATAAAATGTTGTATTTGAGGCTATGTGAGCAACTCTGGCTTTGCCCTCAAATTAACTGGGATGGAAAACTTCTTGGTTGCTGCGTCAATTACTGGGGAGATTTTGGAAATATCTTTGAATCAAATTTGGAAACGTGTTTAAGAAGTGAAAAATATCGTTATGCTCGAAAGATGATATTGGGGTTAAAAAAGGAGAGGGAAGATATTCCCTGTTCTCGCTGTGGTAGATATAAAATCATGAAGACTACAAATCGCTATCTATTACCTTTTGTTACACCAGATTAGATTCTTACATATTTCGATCTGAGAATTTGTCCCTAACATTTTCAATGGTCAACCTGAAGAAACAAGGCTATCTATAGCCAAAATAACATCTTCTAAGCAATTCCCAACGGAACAACATTCCTTCCTGTAATCGTCACGAACATAGTTTCCCCTAATATTGCAGACTTCAACCAGCAATCATCAGTAGACTCTTTTTGAAAGACTTTTCTAAAAAAACAGAAGAACACACAGTATTTTCTGAAAATTTTTCAATTTTGATAAAATGTCATAAAACCTTACACTTTCTTAGTTTAAGAAAAATAATATAATTATAACAACTTATGCTAACAGTGAAACTTGGTATAAAAAATGCTTGAACAGGAAGTTAAAGAAGCAAATTCAGGTGACAGAGGTTTTATTTATATGGTGGCTTACGAATTATTCTCATATGATGAAAAAAATGGATATGAGTTTATTGGGATTTTACCAGAGAGAAGAAAGGATCCAAAGAGAATAACAAAGGAATCAGTTTTGAATTGGGGGAGGATGATTTTAGGTAATAATACAGATGGTAAAAAAATCTTTTTCAAGTGTATGACAATAGATGATGTTTCAGGTAAAACTTTTGAGGTTAATTCGCCTTTCAACGATTATTAGAAAGAAAATCAATATTCAATTGTCAAAGACGAAGGCAGGGTCAGAAGTGACTCTGCCTTTTTTATTATCCATTCACCCTCTCAATCCATAATCTTCAAAACTCAGATACGATTCCAATCGAACATTTGTAAGTGTACTCGTTAGGCAAGAGGTAATTTGACAGGGTCTGTTAGATTAAGTATCGTTCAGAGACCTATTCTATACTATAATTAAATATGCGTTTTTGCCACTTCTTCCAATAGAGTTTTAAATTTATGGAGGTTCACTTCATCGATGGATTGAAATTGCAATCCATACCGCCGTTCCCGCCAATTTTCCCTAGAAGCCAAATCAGACCAAACCACTTTTACAGTTGTTGTGATTGTTTCCAATGATAAACCCTTCACATAAAATATTTCAATTTTTAATAATGTCCCTATTTCTATTCTTTCGGGGAGATAAACGAGGAGTCCTCCTTCGCTTGCATCTACCGTAAGCCCACCATTATAGGTGGTTTTACCATCCACAATGGAATAATCTAAAGGAAACTCTATGCTGAATCTGGGATGTTTCCTCCTCTCAATGGCGAGAACACCTTCTTGGGATTGTGATTTGCCATTATTTTTCTTGCTTCTTATCGTTGTCAGGAAATCTTGATGACTCATAAAAATATTTATCTGGTTTAGGCGACGAGCGCTAAAGCCTTGGCTATAAGGGGGGGAGATATTCTTTTCGAATTTACGTCAACTCCCCCTTTCAGTTCATTATATTTCTCTTCAAATCCGCTCCACTTAAAATGGAAGATTAGCCTTTTTTTTGTGAAAAAAAGGATCCTATCCTTCCTTCTGTATATCAAAATTGAATAATCCGCTTCATCATCAGAATCGACGATTAAGTAAAGGGTTTTCTGCCTAGAGAAACTTCTGAGTCTTTTAAGACAAATATGGAACTCCGGTTTTCCCCAATTTTGGAGAAGCATGGTTTGCCTGATTCCGGTTAACATTAAATGATGATGTGCCGTCGCATGCGAGGGTTGTCTTTTCCCTAAATTTTGAATAACTTTTAAAGGGGAAATGGTCATATTAACTGAATAACTCATTAACACATGCAAACTTCTTTTCTATAGGTAAGAAGATAATTCTTTTAAGTCAGCATAATTTGTGCCAAATTGGCAGAAGGTGTTCAAAATCCATTCAAACTTCTAATTGATTGATTAAATTAAGAATATTACTAATCCGTATTTCGTAGATTATAAAGTTGAATAAATACAAATGGACACTACGTACATTAAAGTACATTAAAAATGACACATATTTATAGGCGGTGGCTACCAGAGACTAAACTTAAATGGAAACGGTTCCACATTTTTTGGTGGTCCGGTCATCTCCACCAACATGGATAAGTTAAGGAAAGAATGGTCCATCGGTGGGGGTTTCTCGATTAAATTCAACTAAGATCTAAAAATTTTTATGATGTTAATTTCAGGGCGGGGGAAACCCCCGCCTTTTTTTGTTTCCTCTCTCACAATTTTAATTATGTATATTTCTACCAGTAATCGTTACCTTCCAGAACTAGCTTAGAGTGAAGACTTGTAGGTGGAACATTTAGTAAACATTTTCCTCCTTCTCTCTACCACTATTCCTTTTTGACCAATTCGATAATCTTTTGGGCCGTGTATTCAGCCGTATCCGCCAGTCCGGCTACGGGTAGAAAATAGGCCGCGTTGGAAGGAAAGAGGCAGGGTGCTGATGCAGGAAACTCCTCATTGGGTAGATTAAAGATGTAATAAAGGGCAACCCGAGGAAGTGGATAAAGAGTGAAAGAAAAATCACATCTTCTGGCATCCGGGTTGGTGTGACCAGAAAATCGGTCTATAAGTTCTTGCTGATGTTGCTGGATGGCCGTAACCAAACCTTTTACAAATATTCTTTTTGAATTTCAAGAAAATTTTGAGGCGTAAATATGATGACTCCCTTATTTAAATATCTCTCTGAAGAAGGTCTTCATTGCCTCCCAGGAGCGCCTATCAGCTTTTTCATTATATGCGGCACCTCGGGATGGATCATGACCAGCATCGGGATTGGTAAAGCTATGGACTGCACCACCATAAATAACGATCTGCCAGTCCACGCCCGCCTTTCTCATCTCTTCTTCGAATTTAACCACTTCATCGTCCTTCACAAAGGGATCATCGCCACCGTGAAGGACGATAACTTTTCCTTTAATGTTCTTTGCATCAGCAGGATTGGGCGTATCGAGATTTCCATGAAAGCTGACCACCCCAGCCACATCCGCTCCACTCCGAGCTAATTCAAGAACGGTTCCACCTCCAAAACAATAACCCATAGCAGCAACACGCTTCACATCTGTGAGAGGATGTTTCTTTAAAACATCCAACCCGGCATTGACACGCGCTCGCATCAGGGGGCGATCTGCCATGTAAAGGCCTGCCAGGGAAGCAGCTTCCTTTGGATCCTTTGCTCGGACTCCTTTACCATACATATCGATCACCAAAGCAATATAGCCCATCCTTGCAAGCTGCTCCGCTCGCATTCTGACATAAGGATTATGACCCATCCATTCATGGACGACAATAACGCCGGGACGCTTTCCTTTCACTACATCATCATAAGCCAGATAACCCTCCAGCACGATATCGCCATGTTTGTATTCAATGACTTCTGTTCGCAAAGCTGCCTGAACGTTTACCGATGATAACGAAACGAGAATGACTAATAGGAATAAAAAATATTTCATGATAACCTCATTAACCCTCACTTCTTCCTTAGGGTGACACGGAAAAGCCTCTTGGGAAGTGTCCCTTCTTCAAATTCATCAAGCCTCACTATCTCAAATCCTTTTGCTAAATGTTCCACCTTCTCTTTACTAAAAAAGTGAATTACGAAACCTCCGATTTCATATATCTCTTCACCTTGGTGGATGCCTGTTTGGAAATGGGGATCCTTTGTGTTTCGAACGGTATAAATATTCAGCCCATTTGGTTTTAATACCCGCCTGATTTCATCAGAAAGAAATTCAAGTTCGGCCGTCGTAAGCGCCATACAATAAAGCATATGGGAATAGCAAGCATCGAAAGTTTCGTCATCGAACGGAAGAGGCTTTCTTGCATCGTGACACGCAGCAGTAATAGACTTTGATACACCCAAGCCTTTTGATTTTTGTGTGATGGCCTCAATCCCACTCTCACAATAATCTAACACGGTTACTTGGAAACCATTTTGAGCAAAGAAGATCGTATCTCGACCCTGCCCTCCCCCGAGCTCAAGAATCTTAAC
>Ga0209048_10004346_pt1 | contig 13584 bp, 14 predicted proteins | sample FrelakmetCRP12CR_FD_187146 | JGI IMG/M metagenome (GOLD analysis project Ga0209048, IMG submission 187146) | Freshwater lake sediment microbial communities from the University of Notre Dame, USA, for methane emissions studies - CRP12 CR (SPAdes)... | ecosystem: Environmental > Aquatic >... | reverse complement strand
GTCAAACCAAACTTCCCGAAGAAAAGGAGATGATGACGCACCCCTGACGCCGGCATTGCCAGCCCTGATGATAACCCAAGATCGGCGCCTGAAAGAAATCCTGGATCTTTGCCGCAAAGTCGCACCCAGCAAAGCTACGGTTTTGATTCAAGGGGAAAGCGGAACGGGAAAAGAACTCTTGGCCCGCTTTCTTCACCAACAAAGTTCAAAGAATCAGGGGCCTTTTATCGCGGTGAATTGCGCTTCCTTGCCAGAAACCCTGTTGGAGAGCGAATTGTTCGGCCATGAAAAAGGGGCCTTCACTGGGGCGGTTGGAAGAAAAATCGGCAAATTTGAACTCGCCCATCGGGGAACCCTTCTGCTCGACGAAATCAGCGAAATGAATACCTTCCTACAGGCCAAGATTCTAAGGGTCCTGCAGGAAAACGAAGTAGATCGGATCGGGGGAAGCCGCCCGATTCCCATCGATATCCGCGTCGTCGCCACCACCAATCGTGATTTAGAGTCCTCGATTCGAAAAGGGGAATTCCGCGAGGATCTTTTTTACCGTCTGAATGTGATTGGAATCCGTCTGCCCCCCTTGCGCGAACGTAAGGGAGACATTGAAATGCTGTCCAACCAGTTTTTAAAAAAATTTGCCGCTGAATATCATCGCCCGGCCCAGGACATTTCCGGCGCAGCCATGGCTTGGCTGAAAGAGCAGGAATGGCGGGGAAATGTGCGCGAACTCAAAAATTCCTTGGAGCGAGCGGTATTGATCTCTTCCCAAAGCATACTGGGGATTCAAGATTTTGGCACGCCAGCGTCAGAGACTCGAACCGAGGAGGCGGAAAAGAGGGAAAATTCACTCTCTCTCCGGAACATAGAACAGAAGGTGATCCTGGGGGCTTTAGAAAAAACTCAGGGAAATCGGACCCATGCGGCAAAGATTTTGGGGATTAGTATCCGGACGTTACGCAACAAGCTGAATGAGTACAAGCAGGAAGTTGTCCCGGGAGAAAAGGCCTGAATCCATTTGGGGGCCATTGGCACATTTATTGCTAAATTAAATACTTATGGACAAGATTGAAATCGGGAAAAAACTTTTTGATCAGACGGTGGGAGTGTTGAACCGGTCGCTAGATGTGCGGACCGTTCGCCATCGGGTTCTTTCAAGCAATGTCGCCAACGCCGAAACCCCGAATTACACATCCAAGGATCTGCCCTTCCAGAAAATCCTGGAGCGGTCAGTTGAAAATTCTTCCACCATTCCTTTGCAAAAAACCCACCCCCAGCACTTTCCTGAATCCGGATCCTCTCTGCTGACGACCGACTGGTCATCGGAGGTCGAGAGCCAGCCCAATGAAGAGGGGGTCAATATTGATCAAGAGATGGCCAAGCTGGCGGAAAACAACCTCATGTTCCAGGCAGGGATACAGTCTTTGGTGAAAAAATTGGAAGCTTTGAAAATGACGATTGCCGAAGGGAGGTAAACCGTATTTATGGGCCTATTTGAATCCATGAAGGTCAGCGCAAGCGGGCTCAATGCCCAGCGAAAGGTCATCCAGACCGTAGCGTCGAACTTAGCCAATGCCCATACAACTCGCACAGAGAGTGGAGGGCCCTACCTGCGGAAACAGGCGGTCTTATCCGAAACTCCTCCCGGAGACGGCTTCGCCCAGGTTCTAAACCATCGCATGGGGGCCAATTTGCCAGCCGTGAAGGCAGAGGTTGTGGAGGATACCCAGGGGTTGAAGGTCGTTTTCGATCCCTCCCATCCGGACGCGGATGGGTCAGGGACGGTCACACTGCCCAACGTAAACGTGGTCGAGGAAATGGTGGACCTTTTGCGGGCCACGCGAAATTATGAAGCTAACGTGACCGCCTTCAATTCGGCGAAAAGCATGGCTCTCAAAGCTTTGGAGATTGGCAACAAATAATCCTAAGGAAGGCAAAGATAAAAAGTGGCTGATCTGAAAATTCAAAATCATGTCTCGCTGCCCGCGGAAAGCGGATTGAAACCCCAGAAGGTTACCCATGACCCCCTTTCCGATTTTAAGAAAGTCATGAAGGGCTCCATCCAGGAAGTCAACAGCCTCCTGAATCAAGGGGACCGGACGACCCAGGAAATGATTGTGGGAAAACAGGATATCCACCAGGCGATGGTGGCCCTCGAGCAGGCCAATCTTTCGTTACGCCTAATGCTTCAGGTTCGCAACAAGATGATTTCCGCCTATGAAGAAATCATGCGCATGCAATTCTAAGGATTCAATTGAGGAACCATGGCTAATTCAATTCTGGACCCAATGACCCAGTTTTTAAATTCTTCCGCAAGGCGAGGATTGGCGATTGGGATCGTTCTTCTGGCTTCCGTGGCCACCTTTGGATCCCTGATATACTGGAACAGCGCACCGGATTACCAAATCCTCTTCAGTAATCTCGCTCAGGAAGATGCCGGAGAGATGGTGGCGAAACTGAAAGAGAAGAAGATCCCCTTCCAGCTTTCACCCAGCGGTACCTCCATTTCAGTTCCTAAAGAAGCTGTCTATGAAGTCCGCCTGGCCCTGACGGCGGAAGGGCTTCCGAAAGGCGGAGGGGTAGGGTTTGAGGTTTTCGATCGGACGAGTCTGGGGGTCACGGATTTTGTGCAGAAGCTGAATTATCAACGCGCCATGCAGGGGGAACTGGCCCGAACCATCAAACAGATTAAGGAAGTAGAACAAGCTCGGGTCCACATTGTCACCCCGAAAGAATCCCTTTTTGTCGAAGAGCAGAAAAAGCCCACGGCCTCGGTCTTTCTGAAAACCCGTGCGGGCATGAGTTTGTCCGCCTTGCAGGTAGAGGGAATCGTACACTTAGTGGCCAGCGCTATCGAGGGGCTGGAGCCTAACCACATCACCGTGGTTGATACTTCGGGAAGGATTCTATCGAAGCGGAATGATTCTTCCATCCTCGGGCAGATGACCACCAACCAGCTCGAATATCAACGAAATTTGGAGGAAGGGTACAAGAGAAAAATTCAAGGAATGTTGGAGGAAGTGCTGGGTCTCAACAAAGCCATCGCCCGAGTATCGGCGGATATTGACTTCCAACAAATCGATATTACCGAAGAACGGTTTGACCCGAACGGCGTCGTGCGCAGCGAACAGAAGAATACGGAACGTTCTTCCCTGAATTCGGGAACGCGCGCCGTGGAACCCAAATCGGAAAAAACTGCCGAGCCGCCGGCAGCCAAGGGAAGGGCCCTGGTGCCTCTGGAAGCCTCCCCGAAAGCCCCCGCTCCGACATCAGCCCCGTTTCAAAACAATCAGTCAGAGCGGCAGAACGAGATTCGCAATTTTGAGATTTCCAAAATCAATAAACATATTAGAAATCCCGTAGGGAATATCAAGAAATTATCCGTGGCCGTCGTCATCGACGGAAATTACAAAGAAAGTGCGGATGCGAAGGGCGGCGGGAAAACCAAGCAGTTCACCTCCCGGCCTTCCGAAGAAATGAAGAAGTTGGAAAATATCGTCAAAACGGCTATGGGCTATGATGAAAAGCGGGGCGACCAGGTTGAAGTCATCAATATGCCTTTCAATTTTGCCATCATGGAGGACGAGACCAAAGGGGTCCCCGCCGGGATTCCATGGAAGGAATACTCGCTCCTGGCCTATAAGCCATTGGTGAGCCTGATTCTGGCGGCCCTCTTTATCTTCTTCGTCGTTCGGCCCCTATTGAAGCGGAAGGGATATGCACCCGTGGAATCCCCGATGCTGCCGGGAAATTCTCCTCTCGCCCTGGCGCCACAAGGAGCTCCAGGGATCAAGGGCGGAGATATGCGGGACCAAACCCTGCAACTGGCCCAAGGGAATCCCTCTAAAACCGTTGGAATTGTTAAGACCTGGTTAAATGAAAAGGAATAGTCATCGGCTATGGCGACGGAACGTCTAACCGGACCCCAAAAGGCGGCGCTCTTTCTTTATCTCCTGGGAGAAGATTTGGCCTCGGAAATCGTGAGGAGCCTGGATGAAGAAGAAATCCAAACTCTGGGAGCATCCCTGTCCAAGATCCTCTCGATTTCTCCAAGAACCGTGGACTCGATTTTTGCCGAGTTCCAACAGTTGGTCTCGGTCGCCCAAACGGTTCCCTTGGGTGCAGGGCGGCGAAATCAATTTATCAAAAGCATCTTCTCAAAAGCTCTGGAAGGAGGAAAAGCCGAGTCTCTTTATGAAAAGATCTGCGAGGAAGGGAATGGAAATCTGTTCAAGAAGGTGCGCAAGGTCGACCCAAAGACTTTGGCCCCTTTCCTGCAGAATGAACATCCCCAGACGCTAGCGATCATTTTAGCCAACTTGGAAGCAAAGCAATCGGCATCGATTCTATCCAATTTTCCATCCTCCTTACAGAGCGAGATTCTATATCGGATAACCCAGCTGGAAAATATTCCCCCCGGAATTCTCGAAGAAATCGACCAGACCTTGGAAAAGGAAATTTCCCATTTAACCAGTTTCGAAGGGAAAAAATTTGCCGGCGTCAAGACCGTTGCGGATATTCTCAACCGAATGGATGTTTCTTTGGAAAATGAAATCCTGCAGGGCATGGAAGGGCAAAGGCAGGGCTTGGCGGATGACATCCGCCGCCTCATGTTTGTCTTAGAAGACTTAATTCAGGTCGATGACCGGAGCATGATGGCCCTTTTGAAAGAGATCAATAGTGAAAGCCTCAAAATGGCTCTGAAAACCGCTTCGGAGGAGTTGAAGGAAAAAATATTCAAGAATATGTCGGAAAGAGCGGCCCAGTTGTTGAAGGAGGATTTAGAAGTCATGGGGCCTGTTCGATTGAAGGATGTGGAAACGGCCCAGCAGGCGATCATTCAGACCGCCAAGAAATTAGAGAGCGAGGGCAAGGTGGTTTTGGGCGGGAAAGGAAAGGAGGAGGCCTTTGTCTAAACCTTCTTTCTCTTCGGAAGCTCCTGCCAACACGACCGCAAGAAAGTTTACTCCTTCCTTTTTCCCGGAAGGCCCCAACGCTCAGAAATCCTTTCAGGCCGATTCGCCGCTCCTTCCATCTCCCCAGGGGATATTTCCCTTTGGCCAATCTTTGAAGGACCTGAGAGAGCAAATTTTAAAAGAGGGGAAGGACCAAGCGCTGCGAATCGAGAAGGAGGCATACGAAAAGGGTTTTGCGGTGGGGGAAAAGGACGGCTGGGAACTTGGCTGCAAACGATTTGAAACGGTTCTTCAGTCTTTCCAAAAAATTTTGGAAGCGGTTCAGGGGTACCAAAAGGAATTCTACCGAAGGCATGAACGGGAGATGGTGCGGTTCCTTCTCACTCTCGCGGGCAAAATCCTGCGCCAGGAATTTCCGCATGCCGAAGAGGTCATCACCACAACCCTGCGGGAAGCGTTTCAGTATGTGGAAGAACGAAAGAAAGTCCGGATCCACCTCCATCCCAAGGACTATGAATTTTTGGTAAATCATCCTGACCGCCTTCCTTTTTCCTTAAGCGCGGAAAATCCCGAAGGCATAAATCTTGTGGCCGATTCATCCCTTCTACGGGGGGGATGTTTCATTGAAACTTCTTTCGGGGATATCGACGCCACGATCGAAAGCCAGCTGGAACAGGTCACGGCTGGCATCTGGCGGGAAATCGATCTTCGTGAAAACAGACCCTCGGAATCCAACCGATGATTCCCCCGGCAAGCCCCTGGGAAACCTATCAAGAGATCGTGCGGAAGGCCATCCCGATTCGCCGTTACGGACAGGTGAATCAGGTGATCGGTCTGGTCATTGAAGGACTCGGCCCGGCGGCGGCGATCGGGGATATCTGCCAGATCCAGCTCAAAGGAAAAGGGGATTCCATCCCGGCGGAAGTAGTGGGGTTCCGAGAGCACAAAATGTTGTTGATGCCCTTAGGGCACCCCCGTGGAATTCAACCGGGGGACCCGATTCTCCCTATGGGTATTCCGGCGCAGGCCCAGGTGGGGAAAAATCTTTTGGGGCGGGTGCTGGATGGGATGGGAAATCCCATGGATCATCTGGGGCCTCTTACCTGTGAAACGGAATACCCTCTCTATGCTCAACCTTCCGACCCGATCTTCCGGCAACGAATTACCCAGCCAGTCGATGTGGGTGTAAAAGCCATCAATTCTCTTTTGACGATCGGCAAGGGACAGCGAATGGCCATTTTTTCTGGGTCGGGAGTAGGCAAAAGTATTCTCTTGGGAATGATGGCCCGACATACGACCGCGCAAGTCAACGTGGTTGCCCTGATTGGAGAACGGGGCCGGGAAGTGCGAGAGTTCATCGATAAAGATTTGGGGGAGGAAGGGATGAAAAAATCCGTGATCATTGTTGCCACCTCCGATCAACATCCCCTCTTGCGTATGAGGGGCGCCTATCTCGCGACCGCCATTGCCGAATATTTTCGTGACCAGAAGAATGACGTCCTCTTGATGATGGACTCCATCACCCGTTTTGCCATGGCGGCGCGGGAGGTGGGACTGGCTATCGGTGAACCTCCGGCCTCCAAAGGATACACTCCGAGTGTGTTTGCGCAGCTTCCCAGACTGCTGGAAAGAGTCGGGACGACCCCCGGGCAGGGAAGTATTACGGGGCTTTACACCGTGCTGGTTGAAGGGGACGACTTGAACGATCCGGTTGCGGACGCGATTCGCTCCATTGCCGACGGCCATATTGTCCTCTCGCGAGATCTAGCGAATCAAAACCATTACCCGGCCATTGATGTTTTGGCCAGTGTCAGCCGGGTGATGAATGACATTGTTTCTCCCGAACAGAAAGCCGCGCGCAATCAACTGGTCGCCCTACTGGCCATTTATAAGAAAGCGGAAGATTTGATCAACATCGGAGCCTATGTAAAAGGAAGCAATCCACAAATCGATTACGCGATCAAAAAAATTGCCGACATCCATTCTTTCCTGCGCCAGGCGGTAAACGAGAAAATCCATTTTGAAGAATGCCTCGCCAGCCTTCAAGCCTTATTCCCATAAACAACCATGCGATTCCCTTTTTCTTTACAGCCGCTTTTGGATTGGAAACGAAACGTAGAGGAAGTCGCTCAAATCCGACTCACCGCGAAGATGACTCTCCTGAAAACCCAAGAGGAAGAAATCGAGAAATTAACCCTGAAAAGACTTGCTTACGACGAAGACCTTCAGAATAAAATTTCTCGGGGGATTCGGGCCACGGAATATGTCATTTACAAGCAATTTGCCGAGGAGAGCCGTGCCGATCTGAAAGTTAAAGAGCATAAAAAAAAGGAAACGGTCCAGGCGATTGAACGGGACCGGGAAAAGTTGATCCAGCTCTCCAAGGAAAAAAAGGTATTAGAACGCTTGAAGGAGAAAAAGTATAAAAGCTTTTTATACCAGGTGGAAAAAAACGAGCAGAAAAGAAGTGACGAAATGGTTATCACGCGCTACCGGCCCTTATCCCCACGCAGGATGGGTTGACGAAGACCATCTGACATAGGGCTCTCATATTTCTTCTTCCGTAAAACGCCCTCCGAAAAATCCTCGTAAAAGAATCTGCATTTTAAAACAAGTGGGTTTTGCCCGATAAGAAATTCTTTCAAAACGGGTGCCGCCGGCGGATGAACATTTAGCGGGATCTATCGGTAAGGAGAAAAGCAAGCCAGTCATAATTGATGGTTTCGTAAAAAGTCCATCTGCTGCGCTGCACTTCACCTTCGTCGTTGCAACGTACGTGTAAGTACGCTTCACTCCTCAGTTTTTGCGCGCCTTGCATTGTAGGAGCGAGCTGCGCTCGCCCGGACATGGGCGTCCGCGGGACGCCCCTACGATCGAAACCATCTTTCTGTGACTTTTTACGAGATCATCATAATTCCTACCTACCCGTAACTTTCTCAAATTCCCGCCTTAAAAGAGGGAGAGGGTGAAATTTTTTCTTTCTGACTAAGATCAGTTTTTTCTGGCACGCCCAATGATTCATACACTTTTTTCGATGAGGAAAATATTTCTCAACCGGTATAGAAGGGTTGGGAAAGAATTGCCGGTAAAAAATTCCAGGATCGAGAGCTTCACCGATAGATGCGTTTAACTATTGAATAACACAATATAATTTATTTTTATGTTTTTGGGAGAATTTGGCATTCCCCTTGCTGAACAATAGAAACAAAATTATGGAAACAGCTGCGCTTCCTCTAACAACATTATCTATTGAACCGGCCACTGGAACCCAATCCACGACCCCTGATCAGCCTTCCGGAGAGTTCGCTAAAGTCCTCCACGCCCAGACTTCCCCAGCTGATGACGGGAAAGGAAAGAATTCGAAAGGGCCAGAAAAGGATTCCGTTCCAACCATGAGCGGAGAAACTCCCGGGCTCCTAGCCCTACTGCCAGCCACTTTGCCAATTGGAAAAAACCCTTTGGAAAGAAAGGAGGTAAATGAAGCTCTATGCAAAATTCAGACTCCTAAAGCCAGCGGGGAAGCGGTCCCAGCCTTTCTTAGCCTTGAAGGATTCAAATCCATCCCAGCGATGCCCTGCCTGCAAGGGGTATTAATAAAAGATTCTCCATCGGGGCCGATGGATGAGTTCATGAGCTTCAGCTTCACGGGTGGAGAGGGTTTCAAGCCAGGAGATTCATTCGCCAAAAATGTATCCTCATCGCATGGCCAAGCAAATTCTCCTCCCTTGGAAAAGACCCAGGGTTCTGATTGGGATAAAAGATTTTCTTATCGTCCCGAAAACAGCGGGAATATTCTTGTGGATTGGAAACCTTCAGCAAAAGGAGAGTTGGCGAATTTCAATGGGGAATTTTTGATGAAAGGGGGGAATCCCATTGCTGTCGACACAAAATCCACTGACCTCTCCAAAGCCGAAAGCCACCAGGGGGAAGAAATTTCTGGATTTTTTGCTAAGCAGGCTGATCATCCCCTGTCGGTTAACTCTTCGGGGGAGATTGGACGTGAAAGGGCTCCAGGCTTGGGACAGACTCAGAAGTTGGAAATTTATGAGCAGATTGGACAAAAGCTGATCTGGTCCCTCAACAACCGCGAAGAACAATTCCGCCTGACCCTGGATCCGCCGCAGCTGGGCAGCATTTATATGGAGATTCAGCGCGAAAAAGAACATATCAAGGCAACCCTGTGGGCGGAGAATCCAAACACTAAAAACATCCTGGAAGCTAATCAGCTTTCGATTCAAAAAATCATTGAGAGCGAAGGATTTTCCCTGGAGTCATTTAGTGTTTTCATCGAACAAAACTTGGGATCTTTTCAGGAGAGCCGGGGGGGAAGGATGAACCCCGAACCCAAGGCCCCTCCCTCAACTGCCGAGATCAACCAGGAGACAATCGGCGCCACGACCTCCGCGGCCCTTTCTTTTCAGGAGAGGACGGGTCTGATGCGAGCGATTGACTTAATTGTGTAAAGGAGGATAAAAATCATGGCTCTTTCTGCTTCTTCTCTGACCAGCAGTAATAGTATTTCCGGGAGCGTCGCCGCAGCAGCAACCACAGGAACAAGAAAAACTACCTTAACCCAGGAAGATTTTCTCAACCTTTTGGTCACCCAGATGCGCTATCAAAATCCTCTGGAGCCCATGGATAATTATCAGATGGCCAGCCAAGTAGCCCAGCTGAGCAGCGTGGAAAGTCTGAAAAATATCTCCCAGTCCATCGATCTGCTCGCCACGAATCAGGCTTCGGCGAACAATTTCCAGGCTTCAGGGCTGATCGGGAAAAAAGTTGAATATCAAGGAAATACCCTGACCCTAAATCAGGGAACGGCTTCGGAGGCTTATTACCAACTGGCAAGTCCGGGAAAGGTGTTGACTCAGGTCTATGATAGCGCCGGGAATTTGGTCTGGCAATCAGAGGCCGGTTCCAAAGATACGACGAAACAAAAATTCGAATGGAGCGGGCGAAACCAAAACGGAACCCTCCTCCCCGATGGGTCTTATTCGTTCCAAGTTGTGGCCGTGGATGGAAAAGGAAACTCTATCCAGGTTACAACTGGCTGTGCGGGGACGGTGAGTGGGATCTCATTGGAAAATGGAACTTCTTCCATTCAAGTGGGTCGGAACAAAATCTCTTTGAGCAAAATTACCGCCATTTTGGCGCAATAAAAATGAAAGGAGTTGAGTATGTCGTTATCATCCTCTTTTTACACGGCTCTGAGCGGTCTGGATACCCACACCACCGCCATGCAGGTCGTCGGAGATAATATTTCCAATCTCAACACGATTGGGTTCAAAGGCAGTACGGCTCTATTCGAAGACGTCCTGGGAAGCGCCATGACTACGGTCACCGGCGTTGACCAAGTCGGGGTGGGGTCCAAGGTTTCCTCCATCGACGGCGACTTCACTCAGGGAACTCTCGAGACCACTGGGGTGAATACAGATGTGGGGATTACGGGCAAAGGCTTTTTTGTGGTGAAAGACACAAGCACCAACGTCAACTATTATACCCGGGCAGGCCACTTCAGCATGGATACGGATGGTTATTATGTAACCCCTCATGGGCAGCGGGTTCAGGGGTACCTGTATGATAGCACGGGTACGAATCTCATCCAGAGCCTGACCGATGTCCGGCTGACGAACCGAAACATGGCCGCGCCTCGGGTGACCAGCACGGCCAGCATGGTTTTGAACTTGGATGCCACGGCGACACCGATTGCCGGCGGTTGGCTTATCGGCAGCCCAGGAACGACATCCAATTACTCCACAGCCACGCAGATTTACGACTCTCTCGGGAATGGACATAATGTTCAGGTTTATTTTACCAAGACCGGAGCTCAAGCCTGGCAGTGGAATGCGGTTGTCGACGGCTCGGACGTCTCGGGGGGCACTCCGGGAACGGCGGTCCTTTATGGGACAGGAGATTTAGCCTTTGATACGAATGGTCAACTGACCACAGCCATGCCGGAAAACTTTTATACCGGCGCAATTAATTTCGCCAATGGTCTCGCCGCTTCGGCCACAACCATCGATTTTGCGGGGTCCACCCAGTATGGGTCGCCATCCTCTATGCAAAGTGTCTCCCAGGACGGATATGCTTCCGGTTACCTTTCCGGAGTGGTCATTGAATCAGATGGAACCATCTCCGGGAACTACACCAATGGAGTCACCCAACGAATCGCCCAATTAGTTTTGGCCGATTTCACCAACCTTTACGGCTTGGCTCAGGAAGGGTCGATGCTCTATATGGCGACCAGTGAATCCGGCAACCCTCTGTTCGAGCAGGCGGGATTGGGGGGAATGGGAACCGTTTCCAGCGGGATGCTGGAGGAGGCCAATATCGATTTAGCCGCGGAATTCATCAAAATGATGATTATGCAGCGAGGATTCCAGGCGAACTCCAAGGTGATTACGACCACTGATGAGATGATGGCTGCTTTGATTGCTATTAAATAGAAGGCTTTCATTTCATGGGGAGAGGGGGAGGGTTTTTTTCATCCCTTCCCTTCGTTGGTGGTTTCCCTCCCCTTTCTCCTCTTTCTCGTTTCCTCCGTATTCAAATCAACCTGCCTTCCTCCGCCATGTTGAAAGATGCGCAATCCCGTTGCTTTTCCATCGAATTAGGGTGAGGGTCGCTTGCATTTTTCTCCCGCCGTCAAAACTTTGACCGATCCCCTGGGTCTTTGACGAAATTTCCCAAAAAGGGGGGTCTTCCACTTTTAAAAACGCAATAAATTCAATTTATTGTTGCTAAGGTTGCGCTCTCAGCCCTTGGCATGGGCATTGCAAAATTTGAGAAGAAAGACGTTGGAAGCGAGAAAAGGGAAAGGAAAAGTTCTTTCCCCATAGGCAAAGAAAAAAGTTGAAATCACCAAAGCTCAAAAATTCCAAAAACTTATTGCTGATCGTCTTGGGGGCCCTTCTTTTGTTGGGAGGCGGAGGAGGATGGATATTCTTCCTTTCTCCGTGGAAGGTCACGGAGAGCGTAAAAAAACCGGAAAGAGAAACGCGGAATTTTATTTATAAGATGGATCCTTTTATCGTGAACTTGGGTGATTCCGAGAGAATGCGGTATCTCAAGCTCAAACTGGAAATTGAAAGCAGCGAAGGAAAAAGCAACGAGGAATACGAAAAGAGGCTTCCGCAGTTGCGGGACACGGTGCTTTCACTCCTGGCAAGTAAAGCCTCCAAGGAAATTATGGATTCCGATGGAAAGAAAAAGCTCCGGAATGAAATTGCCTCCCGTTTGAACCAGCTGTTGACGACCTTTCAAATCGAGACGGTCTATTTCGCCGAATTTGTCATTCAATAAGGCATATGGAAAAGATTCTGACCCAAGAAGAAATCAGCGCCTTAGTTCAGGGCATCGAAGACGGTAAGGTCGATGTGACCGGAGAGAAGGCAAGGGGAACCGACGCGGTCCCTTACGACTTCACCCGTCCAAACCAGGGACTGCCGACAGAGATGCCAGCTCTGGCGCGCCTGAACGAACACTTTTGCCGATCTTTCCGCCAGAGCCTTTCTTTGGTTTTGCGCAAAAGAATCCAAGTGGTTTGCGCGCAAAACCAGCCGGTTCGGTATAGCGATTTCATGCAAACCCATTCGGCGCCGGTGAGCATGCATATCTTGCGTATGGACCCTCTCCGGGGACAGGTGCTTTTAGTATTAGAGCCCAAGTTGATCTTTTCCCTCGTTGACATCTTTCTGGGGGGGAGCGGGAAGGGGTCATTTCCTTCGGAGGGCAGGGATTTTACGGCGGTGGAAGCCCGGGTGATTCACAAAATAGTCACCCAGATTCTGAAAGACCTGGAAACGGCTTGGAACACGATCCACCCGCTTACTTTTCATTACCTTCGCGGGGAAAAGAATCCGCAGATGGTCTCCATCGCTGCGGCAAACGACTGGATGCTCCCGGTTCCCTATGCTTTGGAAATGGAGCAACCGCTGGGCCTGATCACATTATGCTTGCCTTTGAGCATGATGGAGCCCATCAAGGATAAGCTCTGTGGTGTGCAGAGAAAAGAATCCGTGGAAGTGGATTCACGATGGGTGGAAGGATTGGTGGATCGTTTAAAAACTTCGGAAGTGGAAGTGGTGGTTGAATTTGGAAAAGGCCAGATTAAGGCCCAAGACCTTCTGGGCTTAAAGGCCGGCGATATTCTCCCGTTGGGCAAAGATATGGCCGAGCCTTTGATTGCCAAGGTTCAGGGAATTCCTAAATTCCTCGGGAAGGGCGGGATTTATGGGCCCAACAAGGCCTTTCAAATCGAAGGAAAAATAACCTGACCATGACCCGGGCGGGGAAGGAGCAGCGCCATGGAAAGTGAAAAAATGGAAGAAACAAGAGAGCGAGAGCTAAAAGGCGTAAAAGAAGGGAAGCAGAACCCGATGAAGGAAGGAGAGGTTTTCGCGCGGGGAAAGGAAATTTCCAACCTCGATTTCATCCTGGATATTCCTCTGGAAGTTACGGTGGAGTTGGGGCGAGCGAAAATTCTGATCAGTGATCTGTTACAACTCGGGCAGGGCTCGGTGATTGAGTTGACGAAAATCGCCAGCGAGCCCTTAGAGATCTACGTGAACCAAAAGCTCATCGCCCGGGGAGAGGTGGTGGTGGCGAATGAAAAATTCGGAATCCGGATGACGGATATCATCAGCCCCGCGGAGCGGGTAAAACAGCTGGG
>Ga0209048_10004345_pt1 | contig 13585 bp, 10 predicted proteins | sample FrelakmetCRP12CR_FD_187146 | JGI IMG/M metagenome (GOLD analysis project Ga0209048, IMG submission 187146) | Freshwater lake sediment microbial communities from the University of Notre Dame, USA, for methane emissions studies - CRP12 CR (SPAdes)... | ecosystem: Environmental > Aquatic >... | reverse complement strand
TAGTGCCGCTATTTCGCGAACTCCGCGTGCGGGTGAGTTGTGTAGAAGTGCAGGCCGTGGTGTGGGTCGAAGAACCGGTAGAGCGGGACAGCGCCGGGCACCGGGTCGGAATTGACGAAGAAGGCAACTCCCGCCGGCTTGTAGCCCTTGCGCAGGACACCCTCCCCGTCGACCGCGGTCGTGTAGATATGGTCTTTCCGACTGTGCCAGCCAAACAACGGGACCGCGCCGGGAACCGCGTGATCGAAGACATGGCAGGCGATGCCCTCGTTCACAAAGTTTGGTCGGTCCGGCCCACCGGGGAAAGTAGTGTACTCGTGAGAGCCGACCCGCCGGTCGAACCAGCGGTAGAGCGGAACAGTTCCAGGCTGAGGAGTGGAGAACACATAGCCCACAATGCCCTCGGACTTGAACCGCGTCAGGTCGAAGTGAAGGATGACCTGGTCGGGTGTGTAGTCAATTCCGCACAAGGCACCGTATTCCTTGAAAACGGCCGACCGCTTGACGACCTCGGCGTTGAGCTTCTGGCTCATGAGCGATGCGCGCCCGTCGGCGATCTGGGTGACCACATCGTCGAAGAACTTGCCCAGCAGCTTGGCCAACAACCCGGCGATCCCTTCCAGTTCGGCCTTCTTGACCTCTTCGACCTCGACACGGAACCGGGGCGTCGCGTCGGGCCCGGCCTCGATATTCACCCCGGCCGTGATCTCGAACCGGAACTTGCGCACCCCTCGGGTGTGGTCTTCAGCGCGGCTGACGCGCTCCGATATGGGCCCAGCAACGGGCGGCCTGAACTCTCCCTCGACCTGGCAGTTGGCCAGAAATCGGCGGAGCTTGGGATCGATGGCCAGTAGCCGGTACGAGTGAACCGTCCCCCGATACTGGCCCTTCTTCTCGAAAGGGCTGGGAGGAAGCTTCTCGACGATTCCGGCCAGAAAGTCCTTGTCGAGCCTTACCTCGGTGGCTGCTTGGGCACGATGTCCAGCCAGGTGGAACAGGATGAGGCATGCAGCCAAGCGCAGACACGGATCTCGTCGATGCATTCCTGCCACCTTTTCTCTCGACTGTCCGGCCGAGCCAGCAAGAACGGCACCGCGCGCGACGGGTCGATCGATGGATAAGTGACAGCGCGATTGGCCCGGGTATTCCAGGTGGTTTCTTACCAGCAGCCAAAGGATCTGACCAGAGGAATCAGCCCGTCGAGATCAGATCACCGCGGCCGCGCCGGACGCGCGGTGTCGATGAGCAGACAATTGCCGGCGATGTCTTCCCAGGCGAAGAACTTGAAGTTCTGTCGGCCGTTGCGCTGCCGTCCGTCCTGGCAGACAAAGAGCCCGCGCGGGAACCGGCTCGGTCTCGACACGAGCCACCGGCGCAACAAGGGGCTCGCTCCCGCCGGTCGGCGGCTCATCGGCGGCCGCCCAGACCCAGACGCCGAGCGAAATGGCAGCGGCGATCACGAGCACAAAGATCCTCTTGACGATCGACATGGCTGGAATCCCTCTGAGAGGCAAGCTCAATCACTGTCGGCCGACATGACTTCAGCGTCGGCGCTGGCACCCAGAGATCGACACTATAACCGCATATTTATGAGCATTCAATCGCCTCTATTATGAATAATAGAAGAGCGCGCAATGAAGGATTTGCTAGGGGCCGGGGGGGTCTCGAATGCTGGATAAGGTCCACCGCCTTGCACATGAACGCCTACGGGGCGGAAAGATAAAACGGCCAGATCAGGGGGATGAGAATGACAGCGGCGGTCATCATGAGCAGGTTGAGGGGCACTCCGACGCGGACGAAGTCGGTGAAGCGATAGCCGCCGGGGCCAAAGACCATCATGTGGGTCTGGTAACCGATCGGCGAGGCGAAGGCGTAGGATGCGGCCAGGGTGACGGCCATGATGAAGGGACGCTCGTGCACGCCCAGCAGCCGCGCGGATTCGAGGCAAAAGGGGAACGCCAGGGCGGCGGCCGCGTTGTTGCTGATCAGCTCGTTCAGCACCATGGTGCCGAAATAGATGGCCGCCAGGGTGGCGGTCGGGCCCCAGGGCCGGGTAATCAGAACGAGCTGCTCGGCGAACAGTTTCGCCACGCCCGAGACCTCCAGGGCCTTGCCCATGCCGAACGAGGCCCCGATGGCCAGGAGCACGGGCCAGTCGATCGACTTCCGCGCGTCGGCGGCCGAGATGCAGCGGCAGGCAACCATCCCTCCAGCCGCGAGAAAGGCCGCCAGCATGATGTCCACCTTGCCGCTCACAAAGGCCGTGATCATCGCCAGAAAGATGATCACGGCGAACGAGGCGCGGTCATACCGCACCGGTCGTGAGTCCTCGACATCGCTGATCAGGTAGAAGTCTGGATTGTTGCGGTAGGCCCGCGTGAAGTTGGGGCCGACCTGGAGCAGAAGCGTGTCTCCGGCGTGCAGCTCGATATCTCCCACCTTGTTGGTGATGCGTGCGCCGTTGCGATGAACGGCCACGACAGCCGCGTCGTACAGTGCCCGGAAGTCGGTCTGGCGCACGGTCCGGCCCAGGAGCGGCGAGGAGGGGCTGATCACGGCCTCGCAGAGCGTTCGCCCGCGCTGTTTCACGGGCGACACCTCGTAACGAGCATCGGCCGCCGGAATCAGGCCCGGTATCTTCTCCAGATCAAGGATCGTGCCGACGATGCCCGTGAAGACCAGCCGGTCGTTCGCGAGGATGATCTCCTCGGGGCCGACCGGTCCAGTGGCCAGGCCGTCCCGGTCGATCTCGATCAAGAAGAGCCCGGGCAGGTGCCGGAGCCCGGCCTTGCCGATCGTCTTGCCCACCAGCCGGCAGCCTGGCTGAACGAGCATCTCCACCAGGTATTCCCGGCGCGACTCCTCGAGCTGCTCGATCAGTTCCTTGCGGTCGGGCAGGAGACGCCGTCCCAGGGTCAGTAGATAGGTCGCCCCCAGCAGCGCGCACGGGAAGCCAACACAGCCGATCTCAAACATGCTCATCGGCCTGAGCTTGGACTTGATCAACAATCCTTGGACCACCAGGTTGGTGCTGGTACCGATCAGGGAGCAGGTGCCTCCAAGAATGGAGAGGAAAGAGAGCGGCATCAAGAGCCGCGACGGAGAGATCCTCCGTTTGCGGCACCAGGCGATGAGCACGGGCACGAGCAGGGCGACCTTGGGCGTGTTGTTGAGCACCATGGCCGATGGGATGAGGACGGCCGCCATGGTCAGGAGGGCCTTTCCCTCCGTCTCCACGTGGCCAAGGAACCGCTCGCCGATCAACTCCATGACCCCGGTTTCGCGGAGCGCGGCGGCCACGATGAAGAGAGCCGCGACTGTAAGCATTCCCGAGTTGGCGAAGCCACCGAAGGCATCCTCCGGCTTGATGATCCCGAGCGCGGCCAGAAGGACGACGGCTCCGACAAAGAGCACGTCGGTCGGCAAGTCTCGGACCAGACCGTACAAGAGCGCGGCGAGGATCGCGATTGTCGCGCACATCTCGACCGTCAGACCAGATCCCATCGATAGCCGTCTCCAGGGAAACCGACGGTTCTCAGCATAGCCCCGGTCGACTGGTGTGGCCGGTCATGGCATCACCCGCAAGACTCCCGCCGGCCAGGCCTCGACTGCGGCACAAACGGACATTCCGCCAAAGAGACGACCGCTCATCGCACAGGGGTCGCGGCGGACTGAAGAGCTCTCCGGCCTTCTTGCGCCGGGCAAGTCCGGACGACTGTAACAGAACTGTGAAGATTGCAACAAGAATCGTGGAGATGTGCGACCTGGCACCGTCCGTCGTGTACAGATTCGACGAAGGGAGTCGTCGTACCCTGGCCGTGGGGCGTTTATCCACCGTGGTGAACGGAACGTCTTCTCGCCCTGTTCGGCTCGGCTCAGAGCTCAGTCACCGCCCGGATCAGCGATTCCTTGACATTATGGGTCATCTTGAAGCCCAGTTTCTCGCAGATGCGTTGCATCTCGATATTTTCCGGAAGGATGTCGCCAAAGATCCGGTTGATGTTCTCATCGCGGCCCACCTGGAGGAGCCGGCTGACCAGCTCGGTGCCCAGTCCCAGTCCCTGGTAGCGGTCGCTGACGACCAGCGCGAACTCGGCTTCGTCGGTGTCCCGGATCTTGCTCAGCCGGCCGACCCCCCGGATCTCGTGCTCGCCGGTCTCGGGGCTCTTTCGATCGGCCACCAGCGCCATCTCGCGGTCGTAATCGATGAAGCAGATCCGAGTCAATCTCTCGTGAGCAACGCGGGCCGTGAATTTCATGGCATGGAAGTAGCGAAGCGATACGCTGCGCTCGGAGAGGGTGCCGTGAAAGTTGACGAGCAGTGGCTCATCTTCGGGGCGAATTGGCCGGAGAGTGACCTGGGTTCCATCCTCGTCTGTCCAGGAAGTGATGTATTGCGTGGGGTAAGGGCGGATGGCCAGTCGAGGAAGGTCCGCAACCCGGACATCGAGACCGTGAACGATGACCCGGGCATCCAGCGCCAGGAGCCTTTCGGGAGAGGCGAGCAAGGGATTGATGTCGACTTCCTTGATCCATTTTTGCTCAACCACCAGATGGCTGAACCGGACCATGAGCTGCTCGAGGGCGGCGATATCGACCGGTCGGCGGCCACGGACTCCCCGCAGCGCGGTACAGATCTTCGTCTGCTCCATCATCCGCCGGGCCAGGGTCGTGTTGAGCGGAGGCAAGGCCAGCGCGAGATCCTTGAAGACCTCGACGAGCTGACCGCCGGTACCGAACAGGAGCACCGGTCCGAACTGCGGATCGAGACTGCTGCCGATGATGATCTCGTAGCCGTCGAGCTTGATCATGGGCTGGACGCTGACACCCTGGAAGTGCTCGGCGCCCGCGCGCTCGCGAACCGACGACTCGATCCCGCGGAACGCGGCGCGCACCGCATCGGCGTCTCTCAGGTTGAGTTGGACTCCGCCCACGTCGGTCTTGTGGGTGATCGTCTTGGAATGGAGCTTCAGCACGATCGGGTAGCCAAAATCCTCGGCGGCGGCCACGGCCGCATCGGAGCTCTCGGCGATCGCGGTCTTGACCGTGGGGATCCCGTAAGCGGCCAGCAGTTGTTTCGATTCAGACTCGGTGAGCACCGTCCGGCCCTCGCGGCGGACCGCGGCGATGATCGCCTCCGCGCGCTCTCTGGCATTGGTCGCTGTCTCGCTGTCGACAGGCAGGTTCGGCGTTTCATACAGCCCCTGGAGGTTGTATGACGAGCGCCACATGAGCGTGAAGACGTGGGCGGCCGTGTCGGGATATTCGTAGGTCGGGATTCCCGCCTGGTTGAGGATCTGCTTGCCCGCCTCGACGGCCTCGCCGCCCATCCAACTGGCCAGGACCGGCTTGCCGCTGATCTTGGCGTGCTGCCGCAGGTGCTCCGCCGTGGCGGTGGGGTTGGTCATGGCCTGCGGGGTCAAGATCGCCAGCAGCCCATCGATGCTGGGGTCCTTGGCCGTGACCTCGAGCGCTCTGGCATAGCGCTGGGGGTCGGCGTCGCCCAGGATGTCGATCGGGTTGTTGTGGCTCCAGGCGGCAGGGAGAATGGCGTTGAGCGCGGCCATGGTCTCGGCCGAGATCGGGGCCAACTCCCCCTTGTTCTCGATCAGCGCGTCGGTCGCCAGGACCCCGGGGCCGCCGGCGTTGGTCACGATCGCCAGCCGCGGTCCCTTGGGCCGGGGCTGCTTGGACAGCACCTCGGCCATGTCGAACACCTCGGAGATCGAATTGACCCGCAGCACCCCCACGCGCCGGAAGGCGGCGTCCAGGACCTCGTCACTGCCTGTCAAGGACCCGGTGTGCGACGCGGCCGCCTTGGCCGCCGCTTCCGTCCGTCCCGCCTTGATCACGATGATCGGCTTGGCCAGCGCCACCTCGCGCGATGCCGACAGGAACGACCGCGCATCGCCGATCGATTCCATGTAAATCACGATGCATTTGGTATAAGGGTCGTCACCAAGATAATCGATCAGGTCGCCCCAGCCGACATCAAGCATCGAGCCGATCGAGATGAACGCGCTGAAACCGACGTGCTCCCGGAAGCTCCAGTCGAGGATGGCCGTGCACAGGGCGCCGCTCTGGCTGATGAAACCAACCGAGCCGGGCCGGGCGACCTGGACGGCGAAGGTTGCGTTCATGCCGCTGTAAGGCCGCATCACGCCCACGCAGTTGGGCCCGATGATCCGCATCCCCCCCCGCCGTGCTTCCTTCAACACCTCTTGCTCGAGCCTCGCACCTTCCGGACCGGTTTCCTTGAAGCCGGCCGAGATCACGATCGCTCCCATCACACCGGCATCGACACATTCGCTGATCACGGCGGGCACCGTCGTCGCGGGCGTGACCACCACCGCCAGATCGACTGGATCGGGGACCGAGTTGATGTTCTTGTACGCCTTGATCCCCAGCACGTTGGGCCGGTTTGAATTGATCGGATAGACCGTGGCGCCGAACGGGTTGCTGATCAGATTCCAGAGAACGGCCCGACCGACACTGCCTTGCCTCTCGGTCGCGCCGATCACCGCAACCGTTCGGGGTGCGAAGATCGCATCCAGCGGCCGCCGATTCTCGGGCTCGCCATCGGAAGGAAAGGACATAACAGTGGGATCAATCATGGAAGGCGACCTTCTCTTTTGTTGGCCCTTTGAGAACGAGGACCCATCCTCGTTAAATCGACCGAGTCAACCAAAAGGGTGTGTTTGTAGGTTGAGAGCGAACCGGAAAATTGATCGAAGAGGAACCGAGGCCAGAGAACAACCCTGGCCGAGTCTTGCTCGCCAGGATTCTTGAGGTCATGGTGGGATTATTGATTTTCTCTTATACTGCTTGCGCTGTCCATGAGATTTCTTGGGGTTGCAGCGTAGCATACTATTTCCTTTCGATCGAACGTTTTAATTTTTTCGGAGATACCGAAAAAACCCACGGCCCAGTCGGTGAACACCAGCGCGGTGTGCGGACCAGCGTTCCCTTCATCAATGAGGTCCTTCCTTCATTAGTTTACGATGCTCGTGGCCGTTCCAGAACAACTTTGGACCCGCTTTGGTGGAACCCGGCATTGAGAGCTTGGTCTCCACGGAGTAGGCTGGATGATAGGAAGCCGCGCACCGGAGGAGTCCGTTCATGTCCCGGCCAAACTCGGTTACGGATTCACCAGCCATGCTGATCGAAGGCCAGCGGCTCGACCAGCCGACGTTCCATGCGCTTTACGAGGCGATGCCGCCCGGCACTCGAGCGGAACTGGTCGGTGGAGTAGTTTACATGCCCAGTCCCGTCGGCCGCGCACACGGGAAGGCGCAAGTGCCCGTGATCGTCTGGCTCAGCTATTATGCGGAGAACACTCCCGGCGTCGAGGTCCTTGACAACGCCACGACGATCCTTGGGTGGAAGAGTGAACTTCAACCCGATGGATTGCTCCGTGTCTTGCCCGAGTGCGGAGGACGCACGAGCAATGAGCGAGGCTTTGTACGGGGCGCGCCGGAGCTGGTTATCGAGGTGTCCAAGGCGACCCGCTATGTCGACCTCGGCCCGAAGCTTGCCGATTATGAGCAGGCTGGAGTTCTCGAGTATGTTGTTCGTGCGCTCGATCCCGACGAGGTCTTCCTCTTCCGACAAGAGCAGGGCACACTGATTGAGCGCCCGCTGGACGAGGACGGTCTGTACCGCCTGACCTCATTTCCTGGACTTCGGCTTGATCCCCAAGCGTTGATTGAGGGCGATACCCGCCGCCTTCGAGCCGTGGCCGACCTTGGTCTGGCGACCCCCGAGCATGCCGAGTTCGTGGCACGGCTTGGCGAGGGGCTAGCCGCGAGCTCCTGAAGCGAGAAGCTGATCGTCATGTACCTCACGCCCACGCTTCGGCTTCGCGACCCAGGACGACGGGATGAAAGGTATGGCTCCGGGCGTCGAATACGTTGATGTGCCGGGGTGTGACGAAAACCGAATCGCCGGCTGCGAAGTTGAGGTCGAGCGACTGGTCGCTGGGGAGCTCGAGGTGGATGCGATGGTCGGCGTTGATCGAGAGCTCCAGGCGCACGGCACCTCCGAGCGGGGTGACGCGCTCGACCCGCGCGCTCCAGCAGGGACGCCCATTCCGCTGGCGCTGGACCTCCAGGTCGTGAGGCCGCACGTAGATCTGGGCATCGGACTGCGGGGCGAGCCCGGGGATGGACAAGGGGAAGAGTGCACCGGTCCGGGAGCCGAGCTGGATCGTCTCCAGAGGCAGGATGTTGACCTGGCCCAGGAACTGGGCGACGAACGGGCTGATGGGCCGCTCGTAGAGGTTCTGGGGAGGCCCGACTTGCTGCACCTTTCCCTCGTTCAGGACGACGATTTGATCGGCAACTTCGAAGGCCTCTCGCTGATCGTGGGTAACAAACAGACTTGTGACGTGGACCTCGTCATGCAGTTTTCTCAGCCACGAGCGAAGCTCGTCGCGAACCTTGGCGTCGAGGGCGCCAAAGGGCTCGTCCAGGAGCAAGACCTTCGGCCGCGGCGCCAGCGCCCGCGCCAGGGCGACCCGCTGCCGCTGTCCTCCCGAGAGCTGGGACGGATAGCGGCCGGCATAGCCGGCAAGTTGCACGAGATCCAGCAGCTCGTCGACCCGGGCCTTGATCGCCGATTTGGGCAGCTTGCGCACCTTGAGGCCGAACGCGATGTTGTCGCGCACGGTCATGTGGCGAAACAGCGCGTAGTGCTGGAACACGAAGCCGACGCCGCGCTCCTGCACGGGCAAGCGGGTGGCATCTTCGCCTGTCAGCACGACGCCGCCCGTGTCGGCCGCCTCCAGTCCGGCGATGATACGCAGAATCGTGCTCTTGCCCGACCCGGAGGGGCCCAGCAGGGCGACGAGCTGCCCGGCGACGACCTCGAACGAGACATCTTTCACCGCCTGGAACGACCCATAGCGTTTCGAGAGGCTCCTGACTTCGATGCCCACGGTTGACTCCTTGCTCGCTGCCTGGTTCGTGATCCAGGAATGCCCCGCGCCAGGGTCGGTCTTCCATTGCGGGCGGGTTATGCGGGAAACTCTGGTGCTTGAGCTGTTCGCGACGGTCATGGCCGATTCTCCCTTCCGCCTTCGAGATGCTTGCGTACGAAATCCATTCCCACCAGCAGGATGAACGAGATCGCCGCCAGGACAAGGCTGGCGGCGTAAGCACCCTCGGGATGAAAGCTTTCGACGCCTTCCTCGATGTACAGCGTGGCCGTCTGGGTATGGCCGATCACGTTGCCCGAGACCACGAGGACGGCGCCGAATTCGCCCAATGACCGGGCCACCGTGAGGGTCACTCCGTAGGCAACGCCCCACCGGATCGACGGCAAGGTGACGCTCCAGAAGGTTCGCCAGCGGCCCGCGCCCAGAGTATGCGCCGCCTGTTCGTACTCCTCCCCGAGCTCGCGGAGCACCGGCACAAGCTCCCGCACCACAAAGGGGACGGTCACGAACATGGTGGCCAGAATCATGCCGGGCACCGCGTAAACCACCCGCACCCCGTGCGGCTCGAGCCAGCGGCCCAGCCATCCCTCGGGACCGTACAGGACGATGAGCATCAGTCCCGCGACGATCGGCGAGATGGCGAAAGGCAAGTCCACCACGCCGTCCACCAGGGCTCGGCCCCAGAACCGTTGCCTGGTCAGCACCAGGGCCAGCCCGATCCCGAAGATCGTGTTCACAACCGTGGCCAGGGCCGTGATTCCGAGTGACATGCCAAAGGCCCGCTGCACTTCGGGCCGGGCCAGGGCCAGAAGGAAGGGCTTCAGCCCGCCCACCGCGACCTGGCGCACCAGGGCCAGGCTCGGCACCAGGATCAGAATCGCGAACCAGCCCAGCACCGCGCCGGTCAGCAGCCAGCGTCCCAGCGACGAGGGGCGGACGGCCTGCCCAAGGTTCAGGGCTCGAGATTGCAGCTTCGTCTGGTCGACTCCCAGATCAGTCGCCATGATTGACTCCTCCCCAGCGCTGCAAGGCATTGAGCCCGAGCAGGATCAACAGCGAGCTGGCCAGCAGGACCGACGAGACGACAAGGGCGGCATGGCGGTTTCCGCTCTCGATCTCCCCGTAGATGTGAAGTGGTGCTGTCTTGGTCAGGAGAGGATGATTGCCGGCGACCATGACCACGCTGCCGAACTCTCCCAGGGCCCGGCTGAAGGACAGCCCCGAGCCGGTCAGGATCGACGGCCAGAGGACGGGGAGCGTGACCCGGCGAAACGTTGTCCAGGCCCCTGCTCCAAGCGTTGCCGCGGCTTCCTCCTCGGCGCGGTCAAGCTCCATCAAGACTGGCTGGACACTGCGGATCACGAACGGATAGGAAACGAACAGGAGCGCCAGCACGATTCCCGGCTGCTGGTAGATCACCCCCCAGCCGAACCGCCCCAGCACCGTTCCGATCGCGCTCGAGGGACCGTACAGGACCACGAGCATCAAGCCGGTGACGACGGTCGGCACCGCGAAGGGAAGATCGATCAGGGCGTTGACCAGGCTGCGTCCGGGGAAGTCATAGCGCACCAGGACCCAGGCGGTGGCGGTGCCCGTCACGGCGTTGATGACGACCATCACGAAGGCCGTCAGGAACGTGAGTTTCAAAGCGTGCCAGGCATAGGGGTCAGACAGAGCCCGCCAGAACGGTTCGATGCCGGGACTGGCCGCCTGCACACATAGCGTCACCATGGGCAGGACAACCATGACCCCGAGGTAGAACAGGGTCGTCCACCTCAGGGCCAGGTCGGAACCGCGGTTGTGCGATGTCACCGCATGGGCCTCCATGACCGGTCATCTCCCATGTGCCTGGGATCGCTCCGCGGCGATCGTGGTCCAGAGTCCTTGGGAACCGTAAAGCGCTTCCTCGACCTTGGCCCAGCCTCCCAGATCGGCCATGGTGAAGAGCTTTCCCGGTGATGGACGCTCGCCGGACGATGGTTTTGCCTCGGGGTTGACGGGCCGGAAACCATAGTCTGCGAGGATTTGTTGACCTTCGACCGAGAGCAGGAACTCGAGAAACGCTTCCGCCAAGGCGCGATTGCCGTGCCGCTCGACCGAGGTCTCGACGATCGCCGCGGGGCTTTCAATCAGCAATGTGAAAGGAGGGATCACGTAGGGAATTGGCTCGCCTTCCTTGCTGCGGAGCAACAGCTCATTCTCATAGGTGACAACGGCATCACCGGTCTGTCGCTCGGCGAAATTGGCCATGCTTTGCCGTCCCGATTGATCCATGTTGATCACGTTGGCCTGGATGCGAGACATGAGGTCGCGCACGGAGGCAAGGTCGGTCTGACCCTTGCCGCCATCAGGAACTGCCAGCAGGGCCGCCCCGTAAATTGCGTTGATGTTCCAGCGGGCACCTCCGGAGGTCTTCGGGTCGGGATACAGCACGCCCACCCCCGGACGGCCCAGGTCGGACCAGTTCTTGATCTGCTTGGGATTACCTTGCCGGTGACCGATCACCACCAGACTGTTGGTGAGAATGCCTCGATGCGGCCCGGAGTTCCAGTCGCGCTTGACCTTTCCATCCTTGACGAGGATCTCCATGTCGCCCTCATGCGACAGGATCGCCAGGTCGGCGTCGAAACCCGAGGCGATCGACCGGGCCTGGGCGCCGGAGGCGTTGTACGACTCCTCGAACTGAACCTCGCGCCGGGTGTTGCTCTTCCAGCGGGCCGCGAAGGCCGGGATCAAGCCGTCGTGAAACACCTCGCGAACGACCGAGTAGGCGCCGATCTTGAGGGTGTCAGAGTCGGGCCGGGACGAATTGCCGCAGCCCGACACCGTCAGCGCGACCAGTAGAGCACATACTGTCAGGGACAAGCGGTTCATCAGGAACTCTCCGCGGCTCAGTATTCATCAGCCGAGACAACCTCGCCGCCAGCAGCGGAGATGATTTTCCGGAGGACCAGTACGCTGGCCGATTCCTTGATGAACCTGACCGAGCCGTCACCGAAGAGAGCGTTACAACCTCCGGGATGGAAGGAGAAGGGCTCCTGATTATTGCCCGCTTGATTGGTTGTGCCGAAGGCCGGGTCACCTGGCTGTGGGTAGAAACCCTCGGCATGCATGGGACGCCACTTGTTGTTGATCACTCCGGAGACACCCAGTCCGACGCCGTTGGCTTCACCCCAACGCCAGGCGCGGCGCTGCCCCGGAGGGACGGGACGCGAGACATTTGGCTGAAGGGGAGACACATACGACTCGGCCCGCTCACTCACATATCGCGCGTCGCGCCCAGCGTCCTCCATGGCGAGGACCGTCGTGCTCAGCCCATCGACGGTCGCGGAGATGGTGCCCACGGGGTGATGAAGAATGCCGTCGATGCGTGAAGCACGGTTGCGATACGGCGTGATCGGTGTTGAGCCAGTTTGGCCGGTCAGTCCATTGGGGTCGATGTCGACGTAGGTTGTGAAGCCATAGTCGTTGACCGCATAGCCCGGCCCCGCGAGCTCGAAAGGGGCACCGTTGGGATCGCTGGTTGCGTCCCGTCCCCCATCCGGCGAGCGAATCGCGCTCGGGCAGACAAAGGTGTTGACTACTGTCGAGTACGCCGTGTAGTTGGAACCCGAGATGTGGTTGTAGTCGAGCGAGAAGTTGATGGCGTTGAACACCTGACTCTGCTCGAGAAACCCAAGGGCGCGGGCATGGGCCCCCGTGCCGTCAACATACATCGTGTCCGGGATCGGGACCCCTGTATACAGCGAGCCCTGACCGGCCAGCGGGAAGCACTTGTTGGCGCTCTCGTAGTTATGAACGGCCAAGCCGAGCTGTTTGAGGTTGTTCGTGCATTGAGCCCTACGGGCCGCCTCGCGCGCCGCCTGCACGGCGGGAAGGAGAAGGGAGATGAGTACGGCAATGATGGCGATCACCACCAGAAGTTCGATCAGCGTGAAGCCGCCAGGACGATGGTCATTCCGGGACGATTCTCGCACGTCGAGATCCCTTTCTGGAAAAAAGAAACGAGACACTTGCTGTAAGATTGATGCTTCGCTCACTTCAGGATGAATGGCTCAAGCTGATTTGGTTCAGAGCGAACTGTGACGACGAGGCCTGAACTGTCCTCGTCCACGTATTTCACGGGGAAATCAGGCTTGGTCTTGCGGGGGTTCTTGCTTCCGGCCGGCTCGATGCGCACCTTGTACTTACCGGGAGCGGCGCCGTCTCCGGGGCTTTGAGTGGTGAGGGAAAACGCCCCGTCCGTGCCTACCTCTCCCGAGGCTAGGGGAAGCAAACCGTCTTCGGCCACGAAGATTACCCGGCCCGCAGCCAACGCCTTCCCGGTGGGTAGAAGCACCTTCCCCTTGACTTCATATGTCGGCAGGGACGAGGAGGATGACTGACAGCCCGCCAGGACGATGACCGTCAGCATCAGCATCAAATGAGGCACAGGCAACCATGGAGTGCGGCCGGCCGGCCGAAATATCTCGGGTAACAGGCGCAGTTGGGTGTCGAACCCTCTCATCATTCAATCTCCATGCACAGGGACGCCGGCTGGGTGGTCCATCCAGCCAATCCACTCTCGCCAGGAAAAGAGACGAAGCAGGCGGACTCCCGCAGCCGGAAGCCCGCCCAACTATGATGTATGCACAGGTGTTACCTTAACAT
>Ga0209048_10004344_pt1 | contig 13589 bp, 10 predicted proteins | sample FrelakmetCRP12CR_FD_187146 | JGI IMG/M metagenome (GOLD analysis project Ga0209048, IMG submission 187146) | Freshwater lake sediment microbial communities from the University of Notre Dame, USA, for methane emissions studies - CRP12 CR (SPAdes)... | ecosystem: Environmental > Aquatic >... | reverse complement strand
CCTGGCGGGGCGCCGGCCTGGGGCACGGTCTGGCCGGCGCGCGCCTCGACGCCCCTATCGGGCAGATCGAACGCGTGGACGACGAACGCCAACAGCGCCGGTGCCGGCGCATCGTCAGTCGCAGCGTGCGTGGGTGCCTGCTGGTCGGCTTCGCAGTGCGCCTTGCACAGCGACGGGTTCGCTGCGTCTGTCGCCGCATGCGGCGCACCGTGGCAGTCGGCAACCGTTGTCGGCGCGGCGACTGCCGCCGCGGCCGGTGTCATGCGCTGCGCGGCCACCGGGCAGGCATGCGCCGCCACCAGCCATTGCGCCAGCAACAGTACACCGATCATCCAGGCGGACAACCGGCGCCGGCCGATGCGAGACATACCCATGGGCGCGAGTCTAGCCGCAAGCGCCTCGGCGGCGAATGCCGACGCCGAGGCGTGTGTTGACATGAGTCAAGCGGCAGTCAACGAGGCCGACGCACCCACCGGGCAGCGGCACTAGCGAATGCCCTCGCGCCGCCTGGCTTCGCAGACGAAGTCTTCCATCTCGGGGTCGAGCGCGTCACGCATCGAAACGATGCCGACGGGCTTGCCGTCCTCGACCACCGGCACGTGGCGAAAGCCATAGTCGTGCATCAGCCCCAGCGCATGGCCGAAGGTCCGCTCGGGGTCGACGGTCATCGGCGACGGCGTCATCACTTCGAGCAGGCGGGTCGCCTGCGGGTCGCGCCCCTGCGCGATGACGCGAAAGACGGCGTCGCGCTCGGTGAAGATGCCCACCAGTGCGCCGGCCTCGACGACCACGACCGCGCCCGTGCCGGCGCCGGCCATCTGCCTGGCAGCCTCGCCCACTGTGGTCCCCGGCGGCGCCAGCAGCAACTTCTCGCGCTCCATCACGTTCCTGATGCGCAGACTGAACATTGCATCCTCCTGACCTTGGTCGACTCAGGCCCACCACCCCGGGTTCATCGGCAGCAGCACATCCCAGCTTGAGACTTGCGCCAGCCGCCACCGCTCGCGAAACTGGCGCTAGGTCCGGTCAGCGACGATAGCGGCTGCGCTGCGCGACACTTTGACCTCGCACAACTCCGTGTCAGATCGGTGGCGGATTTCGAGCCCGCGGTCCACCAGAGCGTTGCCAAGCGGCAGGCACGATGGCGTCTGGGCCGGCGATTTCGCGCTGACCAGCGAACCGCCGCTGCCGCAGGTGTCCAGCGAAGGAAAAGTGCGACCTGAAGGTCTTGAGCGGGCTCGACGGCGCATTTCTTCACCTGGAGAGCGCCGAGACGCCGATGCACGTGGCGTCGCTGCATCTGCTCGACCTGCCGCCCGGGTACGATGGCGACTTCCACGCCGACATCAGGCGGCTGATGAAGCAGCGCCTGCGCCTCGCGCCGGTCTTCACGCGCAAGCTCGCGCCGATGCCGCTGCAGTTCGCCAACCCGGCCTGGGTCGAGGACGAGCAGATCGACCTCGACTACCACGTGCAGCGCGTGACGCTCCCCGCGCCGGGGACACAGGCGCAGCTCGAGGACTGCGTAGGGCGCCTGCACTCGGAACTGCTCGACCGCAACCGCCCGCTGTGGCGCATCGCCGTCATCGACGGCCTGCACAGCGGGCAGGTCGCGTACTACGACCAGGTCCACCACGCGGTGGTCGACGGGCAGGCCGGCGTGCTGCTGGCGCAGGCGCTGTTCGACGTGAGTGCGCGGCCGCGGCGAATCGCGCACGGCAAGGCGCACGAAGGCGAAAACCCGGGGAAGGTCGAGCTCGCCGCGGCCGCGTTGAAGCACGACGCCGGCCAGTACATCGAGCTGCTGCGTCACCTGCCGGAGGTGGTGAAGACGCTCGCCGGCATGCGCGGCACGGCGCCCGAGAAGACCAGGGGGCGCGTCGGGCAGAACTTCTCGTTCGGCCCGAGGACGCCGCTGAACGTGCCGATCACCGGCGTGCGCGGCTTTGCCGCGCTGTCGATTCCGCTGGGCACGCTCAAGCAACTGGCGGCGGCGCACGAGGCCAAGCTCAACGACATCGTGCTCGCGCTGTGCAGCGGCGCGTTGCGCCGCTATCTGGCCAGCCGTGGCGGCGTGCCGAAGAAGCCGCTGATCGCGGCGATGCCGATCTCGCTGCGCGATGCCGGCAACACCGAGTACACGACGCAGGCGACGATGAGCATCGTCAACCTGAACACGCAGATCGCCGACCCGCTCAAGCGCCTGCGCGCAATCCGCGACGCGACGGGCGCCGTCAAGGCGCTCGCCAGCCGCGCCAGGGGCGTGACGCCGACCGACTTTCCTTCGATCGGCGTGCCGTGGCTGTTGCAGGGGCTCGCAGCGCTCTACGCGCGCTCGGGGCTGGCCGGCGCGATGCCGCCGATCGCCAACGTGGTGATCTCCAACGTGCCGGGGCCGCAGGCGCCGCTGTACGCGGCGGGCGCCCACATGGCAACCTACTGGCCGCTGTCGATCGTCGAGCACGGACTGGCGCTGAACATCACCGTGATGAGCTACGCCGGCGCGATGGGTTTCGGCTTCACCACCGCGCGCTGCGCGGTACCCGACGCGAGGGAGCTGTCGGCGGCGCCGCTCGCTGCGCTGGAGGAACTTGTGGCCAGGATCCGGCGCGTGACGACGAAGCGGGCACCGACGGCCGCGGGCGAGAAACCGGCAAGCCCGCGACCCGGCGCAGGCTAGGAACCGCGCCGCGACCTCCGCTACTTGAGCGCGACCATCCCGAGTTGCTGCGGAAGCCAGAGCGACAGCGTCGGCCAGTAGGTGACGAGGACCAGGAACACGAGCATCGTCAGCAGCCACGGCCAGGTCGCGATCGTCAGCTCGGTGATGCCCATCTTCGTGATCCCAGACGCGACGTAGAGGTTCAGCCCGACCGGCGGGTGGCACATGCCGACCTCCATGTTCACGACCATCAGGATGCCGAAGTGCACCGGGTCGATGCCGAGCTTCATCGCGATCGGGAACAGGATGGGCGCCAAGATCAGCACGATCGACGACGGCTCCATGAAGTTGCCCGCGGCGAGCAGCAGCAGGTTGGCGATCAGCAGGAAGCCGATCAGGCCGACGCCGGTGCCGAGCATCGCGTCGGCCATCGCTTGCGGGATATTCTCGTGCGTCATCAGGAACGAGAACAGCACCGCGTTGGTGATGATGTAGAGCAGCATCGCGCTCATGTTGGCCGACGACAGCAGCACCCGCGGCACGTCCTTCAGGCTGAGGTCCTTGTAGATGAAGACCGCCGCGATGAAGGCCCACACCGCGCTCACCGCCGCGGCTTCGGTCGGCGTGAACATGCCCGAGTAGATGCCGCCCATCACGATGACGATCAGCAGCAGGCCCCAGACCGATTCGCGGAAGGCCTTGAAGCGCTCGGCCCAGGTCGCCTTCGGCAGCCGCGGGTAGTTGTTGCTGCGCGCGCGATACCAGGTGGTGATGCCGAGCATCGTCGCGAGCACGATCCCCGGAATGACGCCGGCCATGAAGAGCGCGCCGACCGAGGTGTTGGTCGAGACCGAGTACATCACCATCACGATCGACGGCGGAATCAGGATGCCCAGAGCGCCCGAGGTCGTGAGTACGCCGGCGCCAAAGCGCTTGGGAAAGCCCGCCTTGACCATCGCCGGCAGCAGGATCGAGCCGATCGCGACCACCGTCGCCGGAGACGAGCCCGACACCGCGGCGAACAGCGCGCAGGCGAGCACGCCACCGAGCCCCAGCCCGCCGTGGAAGTGGCCGACCATCGACGTGGCGAAGCGGATCATCCGCTTGGCCACCCCGCCGTGGGTGAGGAAGTTGCCGGCGAGGATGAAGAACGGGATCGCCATGATCTCGAACTTCTCTATTCCGGTGAAGAGCTTGAGCGCGACCGATTCGATCGGCACGCTGGTGAGAAAGAACAGGAACGAGAGCACCGTGAGGCCGAGCGAAATCGAGATCGGCATGCCGGTCAGCATCAGCACCACGAGCAGCGCGAAGATGATGGCGGTGTTCATGGCTGGGTATCCCCGTGCGTGGACGCCGCGCCGAACAGGTCTTCCTTGCGCCGGTCGGCGCCGCTGCGGCGTTCGGCCTCGCCCGCAGGCGGGCCGACGTTCTCCATTCGGCGATCGGGCCGGCGGCGCAGGTCACGCGGATGCAGACCGTCCTCCATTCGGTAGATCTCGTCCTCCTCGCCTGGGAGCGGAAGCTGCACTTCTTCCACGCCTTCGACATGACCGTGGTCGTGGTGCGGCAACTCGCCGGTGCGGATGAAGCTCCAGGCCACCTGCAGAAAACGAAAGCACATCAGGCTCGAGCCGAGCGGAACCGCCGAATAGACGATCCACGTCGATACCTCGAGGTCGGGCGTCGTCGGCCCTTCGGGCAGGTCACCGGTGGCGAGGCCGAAGAAATGAAAGAACGCATAGTGGGCGCCGTTCTCCCACACGAAAGTGGCACCGAGCGCGCCGACGATGCCGGTGAAGGTCGCCCCGGCGAGCAGACCGAAGGTGATGAGCTTGGCGCGCTTGCCCGAGCTCAGCCGGTTGATCATCACGTCGACGCCGACATGGATGCCGGTGCGAACGCCATACGCGGCGCCGAACTTGGCCATCCAGACGAACATGATGATGCACAGCTCCTGCGCCCAGCCGAAGCGCAGGCCGAGCAGCCAGTCCTGCAGCACCGGGATCGCGAAGCCCGACGCGTAACGGTGAACCACGGCGGCGAAGATGATCAGCGTCGCCGCGCCCATCAGGAAGGTGATCAGCCATTCCTCCAGGTGATCCAGGACCTTCAGCATCGCGAATTCCCCCGTGCGACGGGCAGGAAAATGGCCACCGGTCGAGCCGACCCAGTGGCCATGGCGGGTCTAGGCTGCGTTACAGCTTGGTCGGATCGTAGCCCGTCTCCTTGTAGACCGCCTCAATGGTTTCCCTGCCAATTCGCGACTCCATCTCCTTGTGCACCTTGGCCATCGCTTTCTTCAGCGCCAGGCGTTCGGCCGGCGTCGGCACGTAGATCTGCGTCTTGCCCGACTGGCGCACCTTCTCGAGCGCCTGGTCGTTCTCGTCCTTCGCGATCTTGTTGGCGAAGTCGGTCGCCTCCTTCATCGCCTGTTCGAGCTGGCCGTGCACGTCAGGCGGCAGGCCGTCCCAGAACTTCTTGTTCGTGATCACTGCGTAGCCGAGGTAGCCGTGCTCGGTCAGCGTCATGTTCTTCTGCACCTCGTAGAACTTCTGCGTGTAGAAGTTCGAGTGCGGGTTCTCGGTGCCGTCGACGACGCCGGTCTGCAGCGCCTGGTAGACCTCGGAGAACGCCATCGTCTGCGGTATCGATCCGACGGCGCGCATCTGCGCCTCGAGCACCTTGGACGACTGGATGCGCATCTTCAGGCCCTTGTAGTCCTCGGGCATCTTCAGCGGCTTGTTGGCCGAGAACGACTTGAAGCCGTTGTCCCAGTACGCCAGGCCCTTGACGCCCTTGGGCTCGAGCATCGCGAGAAGCTTCTTGCCGATCGGGCCCTGGGTGACCTTGTGCAGCTCGGCCTCGTTGTCGAAGATGAAGGGCAGGTCGAAGACCTCGAACTCCTTCACGCCGAGGGGGCCGAACTTGGCGAGCGAAGGCGCGAGCATCTGCACCGCGCCGAGCTGCAGCGCCTCCATCTCCTCCTTGTCCTTGTACAGCGTGGAGTTGGCGTAGACCTCGACCTTGACCTTGCCCTTGGTGAGCTCCGCGGCACGCTTGGCGAAGAAATCGGCCGCCTTGCCCTTGGGCGTGTCGTTGGCGACGACGTGGCTGAACTTGATCACGATCGGCGCCTGCGCCGAAGCCGGCGCGGCGAGCGCGAAGGTACCGGCGACGGCGGCGGCGATGGCCAGGATGTGGCGGCGGCGAGAGGTGCTTGCGTTCATGATGTCTCCTTGTCAAAGGACTCGGACGGGTTCGGGGCGGCCGCAGTCTTCGCGACGGTTCGCCCCCTCCTAAGCGATCAGCGCCATCCCATCGCGACCATCTTGCGGCGCACGAACGCGATCTGTGTCGCGAGCGGCAACTGCTTCGGGCAGACGTCGTGGCAGCCGAGCAGCGACATGCAGCCGAACACGCCGTCGTCGTCGCCGACGACGTCGTAGAAGTCGGCGTCGGTTCGGGTGTCGCGCGGGTCAAGGCGAAAACGCGCGATCTTGTTCAGGCCGACGGCGCCGGCGAAGTCCTCGCGCATCCGCGCCGTGCCGCACGCCGCAACGCAGCAGCCGCATTCGACACAGCGCTCGAGCTCGTAGATCTGCTCGGCGAGTTCGGGCTCCATCCGCGCTTCCAGGCGCGTCAGGTCAGGATTGTCTTGCTGCTGGTGGACCCAGGTCTGCAGCCGCTCGCTCATGCCGCGCAGCCACTTGCCGGTGTTGACCGAGAGGTCGCCGATCAGCTCGAAGAACGGCAGCGGCGCGAGCGTGAACTCGTCGCCGAGGTTCTGCGTCAGCATGCGGCAGGCGAGCGCGGGTCGTCCGTTGATCAGGATCGCGCAACTGCCGCAGATGCCTGCGCGGCAGACGAAGTCGAACTGCAGCGACGGATCGAGCTTCTCGCGGATCTCGGTGAGTGCGATGAACAGCGTCATGCCTGCCGCGTCGTCGATCTCGTAGGTCTGCAGGTGCGGCGCCACGTCGGGCCGGTGCGGGTCGTAGCGCATCACGCGGATCTTCAGACGCCGTGCCGACGCCGCGCCACCAGGAGACTCAGCGGCGAACGAGGACTTGACGGGGTGGATGGGAATGATCATGGGGTCCCGTCTCATTGGAATGGCTCGTCGATGCGTTCGTTGCGCCCGCGCAGCGTGGCGGGCAACTGATGGTCATAGGGCATCAGCGCCTGCTGCACGTCGAATCGAGGCGCCTCGGCCATGCGCTCGCGCAGCGCAGCGACCTCGGCGGCGCGCCCTGGCGTGTCGGGGTGGTCGACGTAGTCCTTCGCGCCGTAGCCGCGCCAGCCCGGAGGCAATTCCATCGCCTTCACGTCGAGCGGTTGGTACGCGAGCGTCGGCAGCGGATCGGACTCGCTCTTCCACGTCGCCAGCGTCCGCTTGAGCCACTGCGCATCGTCGCGGCGCGGGAAGTCTTCGCGGAAATGAGCGCCGCGGCTCTCGGTGCGTTGCTCCGCGCCGTAGGCGATGCACAGCGCGAGCTTGAGCATCTTCTGCGTGCGATACGCGGTGGCGAGTTCGGGGTTGGCGCCGGCTGCCTTGTGGCGCAGGCCAATGTGGCGGCTGCGCTCGAGCAAAGCCTGCAGTTCGGACACGGCGGCGCTCAATTCCGCGCCGGTGCGGAAGATGCCGACCTTGGCGGTCATGATCTCCTGCATCGCGACGCGCAGCGCCGACGCGTCCTCGGTGCCGTTGCCCGAGACGAGGCGGTCGAGCTTGGCCTGCTCGGCCGCAATGAGCTCGCGCACCAAGCCAGTCGGGATGCGCACTTCGTTGTCGGGGCGGTCGCAGAAGTCGGCGACGAAATCACCGACGATCATGCCGGCCACAACAGTTTCCGCGACTGAGTTGCCGCCCAGCCGGTTGAAACCGTGCATGTCCCAGCAAGCCGCTTCGCCCGCCGCGAACAGGCCCTTCAAGGTCGGGCTTTCACCGGTGTGATTCGTGCGCACACCGCCCATCGTGTAGTGCTGCGCTGGGCGCACCGCGATCATCTTCTCGACCGGGTTGATGCCGAGGAATGATTCGCAGATCTCCTTCACCTCGCGCAGGTTCTTCTCGATGTGCGCACGACCGAGCTGTGTGATGTCGAGCCAGAGGTGTTCGCCGAAGCGCGATGGCACGCCCTTGCCCTTGCGGATGTGCGTCTCCATGCGCCGCGAGACGACGTCGCGCGACGCGAGTTCCTTCTTCTCGGGCTCGTAATCGGGCATGAAGCGATGCCCATCGACGTCCTTGAGCAACCCGCCGTCGCCGCGGCAGCCTTCGGTGACGAGGATGCCGGCCGGGAAGATGCCGGTCGGGTGGAACTGCACCGCCTCCATGTTGCCGAGGGTGGCGATGCCGGTCTCGAGCGCGATCGCGGTGCCTATGCCTTCGCAGATGACGGCGTTGGTCGTCACCCGATACAGCCGCCCGGCGCCGCCGGTGGCGATCGTCGTCGCCTTCGCGACATAGGCACAGAGCTCGCCGCTGATGAGGTTGCGCACCACCGCACCGTAGCAGCGAGCGCCTTCGTGGATCAGCGCGATCGCTTCCATCCGCTCGTGCACCGGGATCTGCTCTGCGATCGCACGGTCGCTCACCGCGAACAGCATCGCGTGGCCGGTGCCGTCGGACACGTAGCAGGTCCGCCACTTCTTGGTGCCGCCAAAATCGCGCTGCGCCACGAGGCCGTGCGCCTCGTGGCGCTCGGTCAGCGTGACCTTCTGCCCGTTCATGATCACCTGCCGGTCGCCGCGCTGGACGCGGCTCCATGGCACGCCCCAGGCAGCGAGCTCGCGCACCGCCTTCGGCGCGGTGTTGACGAACATGCGCACGACACGTTGATCGGCGCCCCAGTCGCTGCCGCGGATGGTGTCTTCGAAGTGAACGTCCTCGTTGTCGCCCTGGCCCTTGATTACGTTGGCGAGCGAGGCCTGCATCCCGCCCTGCGCCGCGGCGGAGTGCGAGCGCTTGGGCGGCACGAGCGAGAGGATGATCGCGTCGTGGCCGCGCCGCTTGGCGCCGATCGCCACGCGCAGGCCCGCGAGGCCGCCGCCGATCACGAGCACGTCGGTGTAGATGATCTTCATTGACGCGCCCTCACTTTGGCGCAAGGGCCGAGGTCTGAACCGAGGCCGGTGCGTAGGGTTCGCCGGCCTTCGGCGCGTGCGCGATGCCTATCTTGACGTAGGCCGCCAGCGTCGCCAGGCCGAGGACGAGGAAGAACGCGGTCAAGGCCCACTTGAGCTTCTTCAGGCGCGAGCGCGTCGCGTTAGGGTCGGGCCCGGCGAACCAGCCCCACTTCACCGCGAGCCGGTACAGGCCGATGCCGCCGTGCAGCTCGACCGCGAACAGCAGCACGAGGTAGAGCGGCCAGAAGTGTTCGCTCCACACCCTGTCGGCGCTGCCGAACGGGCCGATGGTCTCGGGCCGCGTGAGCATCGCGTACAGGTGGACCGAGGCGAGGAAGAAGAGCGCGAAGCCTGTCACCACCTGCCACCACCACAGATTGGTGTCGCCGTGCTGCATCGCATTGGCGTGGTCGCGGAACGCGCGGTACTGGCCATAGTTGATCGGGAACTTGCGCACCGCCAGCATCGCGTGGCCGACGATCAGCGCGAGGATGCAAGCGACGACGATCGATACCAGCCACGGCAGCGAGCGGCCGAAGACGAAGTAGCCCTCGAACGCCTTGGCCACCGTCCACATCGCGTCCTTGCCGAGCAGGATCGACGAGACGAAGAACATGTGGCCCCACATGAAGAGCGCCAGCACCAAGCCGCTCGCGCTTTGCATCCAGTCCAGCCGTGCCGGCCAGCAACTCTTGCGAATCGCCCGCGCAAAGCCGGGGCTTGCATCGAGAGTCGAAGCTTGATTCATGTAGGGGCCCTTCAGGCGTCGACGGCGGGTTGACGGGTTCGTGCGTCGAACCGCGGCATCTTCAGGCGAGACTGCGCCGTAGCCCTTGACACAGATCAACCACCTTTGCCCGAAGCGCCGGCGCATGCCGTTCACGCAGCCGCGGCGTGCGCCGCTGCAACACGGGGTGTGTCAACTGGCGTTGCCGACGCCGGCAGGCGGCGATGCCTACGGGATGCCCGCGATGGCGAAGCGAGCGCGAGTGGCTCTGGCCGAGCTTGAACACGGCGACCGCCGCGAGCAGTTGCCGCGCCTGCTACGCCATGCTGCCGGCAGCGGCCGCGCTTTGCTCGACCCGCGCGGCGTTCGCCTGGGTCAGCCCTTCAGCGCGCGAACGGACACAAGCCAGCTCGCCTCGTCAGCTGTGCATGCGCTCGTACTTGGCCTGCAACTGTTCGCGCGTTTCGGCGTTATTCGGATCCGGAACGATGCAGTCGGCGGGGCAGACGTCGATGCATTGCGGCTCGTCGTGCGCGCCTACGCATTCGGTGCACTTGGCCGGATCGATCACGTAGATCGGTGACCCCTCGCTGATCGCTTCGTTCGGGCACATCGGCTTGCAGGCATCGCAGGCGGTGCAGTCGTCGTTGATCAGAAGGGCCATCGCGATCTCCGGTGAATGTTGATGATGGGCAGGTGCCCGCTGCTCTACGCCGAATCCTAAACGAACTCGCTGGTGTAGGACTTGAGCGCCTTCATGTAGTTGGCGCGCTCGAAGGCGTCGGGGTCGGGGCAGGACTCCTGCGACAGCGAGCCCTTCATCTGTTCGACCGACGTGTACTCGCGCTCGCTCATCCAGTCCTGCACGCCGCGCACCAGCGTTCCCACATGGCCAGCGCCGTGCGCGAGCAGGCTGCTCGCCAGCATCACGCAATCGGCACCCGCCAGCAGCAGCTTGAGCACGTCGTCGGTGGTGTGCGCGCCACCGGTCGCCGCGAGGCTGGTCTTGATCCGCCCGCGCAGGATCGCGATCCAGCGCAGCGCCAGGCGCAATTCGTCGGAGGTGGAGAGCACCAGGCGCGGCGAAACCTCGAGTTCCTCGAGATCGATGTCGGGCTGCAGGAAGCGGTTGAAGAGCACCAGTCCCGAGGCGCCGGCCTTGGTCAGCCGCGCCGCCATGTTGGCCATCGCGCTGAAGTACGGCGCCACCTTCACCGCGACCGGGATCTTGACCTGCTGCGTGACTGACTCCACCAGATCGACATAGCGCTGCTCGACCACGGCGCTGCTGTCGTCGATTCCAGTGGCGAGGAAGTACACGTTGAGTTCGATCGCGTCGGCGCCGGCGTCCTCGAACTTGCGCGCGATGCCGGTCCAGCCGCCCGGCGTATGGCCGTTGAGGCTGGCGATCACCGGCACCGAGAGCAACTTCTTGGCATCGGCGATCAGCGCCAGGTACTGCTCGGGGCCACTGTGCAGGTTCTGCACGTCAGGGAAGAACCCGTGCACCTCCGGCGACAACTCGGCGCCTTGCAGCATCAGGTCGTGGGTCGCCATCTCCTCGTGCTCGATCTGCTCCTCGAACAGCGAAGGCAGCACGACGGCTGCGACGCCCGCGGCCTGCAACCGCTTGAGGCTGTCGATCGAGCCCGTCATCGGCGAAGCCGACGCGACGATCGGGTGCTTCAGTTCGAGGCCGAGGTAGCGGGTTCGAAGATCGACGCTCATGATCCTGCCTCCGGCGTGGATGCCACAGTGGATTTGTCTTCGCTGCCCGCCGCGGGGGCGCTGCCCTCTTCCGTCACCACGCGGTGCACGCCGGCCACTTGCTCGTAGAGTTGCCAGCGCGCGTCGGCATCGTGCTGCGCTGCCTTCAGCAACTGCCTGGACCGCGCGGGATCGGACTGCGCCAGCATTGCGTAGCGGCCTTCCTTCAGCATGAACTGCTCCAGCGGCAGCGTCGGCTTGCGCGAGTCCAGCTTGAGGGGCTGGTCGGCGCCACCCATTCCGAGCCGCGGATCGTAGTGGTACAGCGTGAGGTAGCCGCTCTTGACGGCGTCGCGCTGATGGCTCATGCCGGTCGTCATGTCGATGCCGTGCGCGATGCAGTGGCTGTAGGCGATGATCAGCGACGGCCCGTTCCACGCCGCCGCTTCCTGGAAGGTGCGCACCGTCTGCACCGGATTCGCGCCCATCGCGACCTGCGCCACGTAGACGTTGCCGTAGGCCATCGCGATCATGCCGAGGTCCTTCTTGCCACTCGCCTTGCCGGCGGCGGCGAACTTCGCGACCGCGCCGCGCTGGGTGGACTTGGACGACTGCCCTCCGGTGTTGCTGTAGACCTCGGTGTCGAGCACGAGGATGTTGACGTTGCGTCCCGACGCGAGCACGTGGTCGAGCCCGCCGTAGCCGATGTCGTAGGCCCAGCCGTCGCCGCCGACGATCCAGACGCTGCGCACGACGAGACTGTCGGCCACCGCGAGCAGCCGACCCGCCTCCGGTGCGCCCAGCGTCGGCAGGATCGCCTTCAGGCGCTTGACGCGCTCGCGTTGCAACCGGATCTGCTCGTCGTTGTCCTGCGGCGCTTCGAGCAGCTCGGCGGCCAGCGGCTCACCGATTCCCGTTCGCAGTTCGCACACCAGCATCCGCGCCAGGTCGCGCTGCGCGTCGAGCGCGAGCCGCATGCCGAGGCCGAACTCCGCGTTGTCCTCGAACAGGCTGTTCGCCCAGGCCGGACCCTGCCCGGCAGCGTTCTGCGACCACGGCGTCGACGGCAGGTTGCCGCCGTAGATCGACGAGCAGCCAGTGGCGTTGGCCACGACCAGGTGGTCGCCGTAGAGCTGCGACAGCAGCTTCAGGTACGGCGTTTCGCCGCAGCCAGAGCACGCGCCCGAATATTCGAACAGCGGAAGGCGCAGCTGCGAGCCACGCAGGCCGTCGATGCTGTCCAGCGCCGGGCGCACTTCGGGCAGGCTGAGGTAGAAGTCGTAGTTGGCGCGCTCGGCCTCGAGGATTTCGAGCTTGGGCGCCATGTTGATCGCCTTGTGCTTGGCCACATGCTTGCTTCGCGTCGGGCACACATCGACGCAGATGCCGCAGCCGGTGCAGTCGTCGGGTGCGACCTGCAGGCTGTACATCAGGCCGTCGAGCGGCCCGCCATCCTTGCGCGACCACGGCACGGCCTTGAATCCTGGGGGCGCGCCCTTCAATGCCTCGGCCGGGAACACGTTCATGCGGATCGCCGCGTGCGGGCACATCAGCGGGCAGATCGCGCACTGCGTGCACAAGGCCTCGTCCCAGACCGGGATCTCGTGCGCAATGCTGCGCTTCTCCCACTGCGTGGTGCCGGTCGGGAAGCTGCCGTCGACCGGCAGCGCCGAAACCGGCAACAGGTCCCCCTTGCCATCGAGCATCATCGCCGTCACGCGCTGAACGAAATCGGGCGCCGCGCGTGCGACCGCAGGACGGCGCGTCAACTTCGCGTCGGCACTGGCCGGAAGCGCGACTTCCTGCAGCGCCGCGAGCGAGGCATCGACGGCGGCGAAGTTGCGCGCGAGCACGGTCTCGCCGCGTTTGCCGTAGGTCTTGCGGATCGCCTCCTTGATTTCCGCGATCGCCTCGTCACGCGGCAGCACGCCCGAGATGGCGAAGAAGCAGGCCTGCGTCACGGTGTTGATCCGCCCCGCGAGCCCGGCCTCCCTCGCCACCGCGAGCGCATCGACGACGTAGAACCTCAGCTTGCGCGAGAGTATGGTCTCCTGCGCCTCGCGCGGCAGCTTGTCCCACACCTGCTCGGGCCCGTACGGGCTGTTGAGCAGGAAGGTCGCGCCCGGGCGCGCGAGTGCGAGCACGTCGAGCTTTTCCATGAACTCGAACTGGTGGCAGGCGACGAAATCGGCCTGTCCGATCAGGTAGCTCGACTCGATCGGCTTCGGCCCGAAGCGCAGGTGCGACACCGTGATCGCACCGGACTTCTTGCTGTCGTAGACGAAGTAGCCCTGCGCATGCAGCGGCGTGTTCTCGCCGATGATCTTGACCGTGTTCTTGGTCGCGCCGACCGTGCCGTCG
>Ga0209048_10004343_pt1 | contig 13589 bp, 10 predicted proteins | sample FrelakmetCRP12CR_FD_187146 | JGI IMG/M metagenome (GOLD analysis project Ga0209048, IMG submission 187146) | Freshwater lake sediment microbial communities from the University of Notre Dame, USA, for methane emissions studies - CRP12 CR (SPAdes)... | ecosystem: Environmental > Aquatic >... | reverse complement strand
AATACTGGCGGGAGTCGCTAGCATATACATTACCGAGGGAAAGGCACCTTTCCCTCTTGGTACATAAAGTCCTACAGAAGTTATCGGCGTGATCTTCTCACCAGCTATTACGCCTGGTTCGACTTCTGTAAACCATTGCTCATGTGGCAATTGTCTTTCATGGAACGTCCGAACATTTCGAATAGCATGTTCAATGGCTTCACACACCGATGGATCGAGTAATTTGTGAGCCTGGTCAATTTCATCCTGTTCAACTCGCAACCGATCAGGTGAAAGTTGAACATGGTCGAAGCGCGCTGTAAATTCAATAATTGCCTCATCACCTCGCTCGCGTACAGCCTGGATAATGGGTCGTACTCGCTCAGTAAGCTCATCTATCTGTAATTCTGCGCGACGTAACAGACGTAATCGTTGAGAAGCATTCATCGTCGATAATTCATAAAAGTGGATCATATATTCCTCTCATTCTACTGACTCCGTAGCCGTGGATGCGCAGCAGCATAACAGAATGTCTTTCAAGAAGTGACAGCGTGTCTTTATTCCTGTCCGATCAAGCCTTTACGGCGCATTTGTGCCAGATCAAATTCTGTTGGATCTATGGGATTCACATGAGCCTCGGCGCATGCCCAGCCTATCAAGGCAAAACCAATCCTCAGTCCTTGCGCAATCATGGCAGGTTCGTTCGTAATAAGTAGATTTAAACAATTTTGGCGCTGTTCTAAGGACCATCCTGAGTCGTGCTGATCATAGTATCCATCTAAAACTACCTCATGTGGCCTGAATTCATCGTATTGTACCTTCATGACTGCTGCCAACAGTAACAACCAGTATCCCACCTGACTCCCTTCAAGTACCGTATCGGATTGACGGTCAACATGAAGGTGTTCACCACTTTGCACATCAGCCAACTCTTGCAATTCATCTCCTAACCGTGAAACCAGGTAACTCTGACTGTGCTCTTGTAACAAGCGTGATGTATTCGATTCCTCGCTCAAATCGTGATCGCGTAAATAGAGATAGACACCATATAACTGACGCAACTTTTTTTCTAACGCTATACTTTGTTGAGCTTTTGCTTGTATAGTCTGGGAATGACTATAGACACTAACAGGATCAAAGATTCGCTCTGCAACAGTTTCGTAAGAATCATCTGGCAGGAGACGGCGGAAATAGCAACTCCGATATCCCTCATGACATGCTGCTTTACCATGTTGTATGACCCGAATGAGCAAACTATTCTCCTCACAATTCACGAAAATATCCCGCACTTCCTGAACATTACCCGATTGTTCCCCCTTGCGCCAGATCGCATTTCGCGAACGACTGAAAAAATGGGTGTAGCCCAAATTCCGAGTCAGGTTTAGTGCTTCTTCGTTCATGAAAGCTACCATAAGCACTTCACCTGTAGCTTCGTCCTGGATGACTGTGGGTATCAGTCCCTGGCGGTCAAATTTTAGCATCTTTCGTGTCCTCATTCTCTTTTGGATCTGTTTGCTTTGGTTCAAATAGAGAGTGGTTGCTTCAACCACTATACGTTACCTTGTAAGGAATATCAATCCCGCCAAACCAATTCGGGCAGATTTGTTTTACCCTATTTTCAATCAATCTTTGACAATGGGGCGGGTGGTGCAATATAAAGAGCAAGAAGACCCTGTTTCTTCTTTAGATGAAGAAGCGTCATTTTTGGAGAAATCTGCTGGAAAGCTTCTGAAGGAGCTTTTGGAGAAAGCTCATAAATTATCTTGTAAGGATGTACAAATTTTCCTATGAAAAATACTCGACAAGCTCGCTTACTGGCTTTGGATGTGGATGGAACACTTTTGACTGATGAACTCCAGATTACGCCTGCAACCCGTAATGCTGTGCGGCAGGTGATATCTAAAGGGTTGCAAGTGGTTCTGGCTTCAGCCCGAGGCCCAAATGCCCTTTACTCGATCATGGAGGAACTGGAGATCACTGGATTGGCCATTTGCTATACAGGGGCTTTGACTTGTAGACTTTATCCAGATAAGCATATCTCACTAGAGGTTGTGAATGAACAGCGCATGAGTCTCTCATCGGCACGCCTGGTGTTGAGCAATGCTCTGGAGTTAGGGATCAGCATCGGTTGGTTTACTGGCGAACATTGGTACATCCCAAGGTTGGATCAAGCTATACATCATGAAAGTATGATTACTGGGGTTACTCCTATAGTAGACCCTGATCTCATGCACTTTAAAGATGCACCTCACAAATTACAAGCTATCGTTGGAGAGACTGCACTTTTACCCCGTCTCACTGTTTTGGCGAGTGTGCTACCGAGCGATTGTGTAGGACAGTTTTCGTACGAAACGTATCTTGAGATTATCCGTCAGGGTGTGGATAAAGCGACAGCGCTGTTGGCCCTGGGACAGCAACTTGGCATCGCTCCATCTGAAATGATTGCAATTGGTGATATGGATAATGACATAGCAATGTTACAAATGGCCGCGTTTGGTATTGCTATGGGTAATGCTCCAGCTAATGTACAAGCAGAAGCAGACTGGGTGACGGACACGAATAATCGGGATGGGGTAGCAGTCGCGATAGAGAGATTGAAGGCGGATGGATGGATCTAGCAAGAGCACCTGAAAATATTATTCGCTAATCTGGCCTCACCAGCACCCCTTTTTCTTTCAAATACTGCTTCACCTCGCGAACCCGAAACTTCCCAAAATGAAAAATCGAAGCTGCCAATACCGCATCTGCTCCTCCACTCGTCAATCCTTCGTAGAAGTGCAATAATGTGCCGACTCCACCTGATGCAATTACTGGAACTGATACCGCATTTGAAACCATGGCATTGAGTGCTAAATCATATCCTTGCTGTGTACCATCTCGATCCATACTTGTAAGGAGAATCTCTCCTGCACCAAGAGAAACGCCATGCTGTGCCCATTCCAACACATCTTTGCCAGTAGGTGTGCGACCGCCATGAATAAATACTTCATACCCGCTTGGCATGATTGGATTTGCGCGTGCATCAATAGCAAGAACAATACACTGCGCGCCAAATTGCTCTGCACCTGCTCGCAAGACGTCAGGATTTTGTACAGCGGCTGTGTTCAATGAGGTCTTGTCTGCACCTGCCCCAAGCGTAGCGCGGATATCTTCAACGCTGCGGATACCGCCTCCAACTGTTACAGGAATAAAAACTTGCTCAGCAGTACGCATGACAACATCCAGCATAGTAGCTCGTTGTTCATGTGAAGCTGTAATATCCAGGAAGACCAGTTCATCTGCACCTTCTGAGTTATAGAATTCGGCGAGTTCCACAGGATCACCTGCATCTCGTAGATTTACGAAATTAACTCCTTTGACCACTCGTCCCGCTGCAACATCAAGACAAGGGATGATACGCTTTGTCAGCACGACACTACCTCTCAAATTCCTGTATTGCGGTCGCGAGATCTATATCGCCAGTATAGAGAGCCTTTCCAACAATTGTACCTTCGATATCCAATCTTGCCAAAGAAAGTAAATCATCAATAGAACTCACACCACCAGAAGCAATAAGTGAACAAGTTATCATTTGTTGTATCTCTTTCAGCTCTGCTATATTTGGGCCTTTCAACGCTCCATCCCGAGCAATATCAGTATAAATAAATCGTTGTACGCCATCAGCACATAATTCGAATGCAAGTGAAGTTGCCTGTACTTGAGAAGTCTCGTGCCATCCAGAAATAGCTATGGAACCGCTACGAGCATCAAGTCCCACAACAATACGCTCGCCCCAACGTGCCAGAGCATCCATGAGTAATGCGCGATCAGTAAGCGCCACAGTACCAAGAACAACTCGATCTATTCCAAGATCTAGCATGTGTCCAATATCTGCCAGTGTACGCATGCCACCACCAAGTTCGATATGCAAAGAAGTACTTGCACGAATGCTCTTGATCGATTCGACATTCACCGGGTGACCTGCTGCTGCGCCATCCAGGTCGACAATATGCAACCAGCTTGCTCCAAAACGCTGCCAGCGTTGAGCAATATTTGCAGGATCTACATCATATGTTGTGACCTGGTCATAATCGCCCTGATATAATCGAACACATTGACCATCTTTAATATCAATAGCTGGCAGAATAATCATTCATGTATCCACTTCAAGAAATTGCTGAGCAATTGCAAACCTACAGATCCGCTTTTCTCGGGATGGAATTGTGTTCCCCAGACTCGTTCCGTAACGATTACGCTGCAAAATGGCGAACCGTAATCCGTGACTGCTGCTACACCGTTTGAATCCTGTGGTTCTACATAGTATGAGTGCGCGAAATAGAAATAAGCATCCTGAGGAATATCTTCAAAAATGGATAACACTGTGTGTTGTGGCTTTAGCTGGTTCCAGCCCATGTGTGGTATCTTCGGTCCATGTGGAATACGCCGTACTTCGCCTGAAAAGAGACTCAATCCGTCCACTTCACCTTCTGCATGATGATCTGCTAGCAATTGCATGCCCAGGCAAATACCCAGGAAAGGTTTGCCTTGCTGTGTTGCCTTGCGGATAGCATCATCTAAGCCACGTTCCGTCATTCTTGACATCGCAGCACCTCCCGAGCCAACACCAGGCAGAACTATTGCCTGTGCTTTATCGACTGTACCAGGTTCATCAGTGACCTGCACACTCGCTCCAACATGTTCCAGAGCCTTTTCTATGCTACGAATGTTGCCTGCTCCATAATCGATGATTGCAATCATAATTCGTACCCCCAGGGTTGTATGCCGCTATTGCCAGTTTGTATGGCCAGTGAGAGTCCCAACCAACTAATGGAAGGGGGCATGCGTTCTCTATCGAGCAAATTGAGGGTCAAAAGTGGGCAACACATTATTGCCAGTTGTATAATCTCTTTCCAATGAATAGGTAGCATCTCTCGCGACCGCAATTTCGCAATCAGAGGCCTAAGTAAATGCTCTACCTTCGTTTGCAAAATCGCCTGACGTACTGGAGTCAACGTGTAGTCGTGATCAACAATAATGGTCATCCCATGCCTTGAGACAGTCAACTGAAGATCCTGTGCAATGGTCTGTGGAAAATACATCCATGTTGCAAACACATTGTGAAACAATGGCTTGATTATATCCAATAAAGGCGAATGCCGCCCGGCGAATGCCGGATCGAAATAGAGAAATCTGTTCTGGTTTTCCAAGAAAACATTGCCAAAATGGGCATCACCGTGTCCTATAACCGTCAGAGCATCATGCGCAGGATCGAGTATAACTTTAGCGCGCTCGATTAACTCTCCTAACGTTTTTTGCTGTGGTACTCCGTTGATAACCCAACGCAAAGCAAGCAATTCATTGAAAGAAATGCCGTCCTCCTGTGTGTACGTGCCTTGCGGGTATTGAATGAGTTTCCCATCGTAAAAACTTTTGTAGCGTCCTCCCACAAGACGGTGCCAGTAAAGTTGATGGATGGGAGCACGAGCATGCTCAACTGCCGTACTTTGGGAAAACGTTGCTTGATAAATATCGAGCAATCGACCACATTCGTGTTTCTCAGCAGAAACAAGTAGATCGCATGAAATTTCTTCGCCATTGCCCACCTCAACTGCTCGCATGAGATCGAACATGACGGGCCAATATACTACCGGATAAATGACCATTTGCTGGCCGCGTTCGTGTATTGTTCGCAATGGTCTTACGATATTGTAACCTGCATAGTATAACTGCTCTGCATTGTAGTATTCTTCCAATACACCTTGCTCTTCAATATGCGTTTTGAAGAAATATTCCTCACCATCACTACGGTAAAACCCATTGAATGAATTCAAAGAAACAGCTTTCGGTGTCAGAGTAACACTCTCAGCAAACACATTCATGTGCCGTGCTAGCCAGCGTTGAAGAAGCAACTCTGCCTTCTCGCGCTCCTGAAATTGCATATGCTGGATGGTAGCCAGACTATCGAGATGTTCTAACAATTCTGGAAGCTTTGTCATATCCTCAATAGTGAAATCTGGATTACTCTGTGCTAGCAGTGTACGTGCTTCTGATGTGCGCGCTCCCGTCATTACTGCTACGGTTATCGCTCCCGCTGCGCGTCCCCCGAGAATGTCACTCGTAGAGTCTCCAACCACTACAAAGCCCTGAGACATGTTATCGTCATCAGTGTGATTCCGATCTTTCGCTACCAAGAATGGAAATGGGTGTGGCTTGCTTAAAAGCGTTCGATCGCCCAGATTGCGCAATTCAGCTTCGGCGCGTTCTACATCATCGTACGTTGAAATGTGTTGTTCATTGAAGTACTCAAGTAGTCCATACATTTTAAGCGGGTATGTTGCTTCCTTGTATACCCGACCTGTAGCGAAGCCAAGCATATATCCTTGAGCACGAAGCGTCTCTAGCGAGGTGCGTATCTGCTCTAAATGTATAAGCGGCTTCTCGTAAGAGATACAACCTTGTTTACCGGATTGAATTGGAGCATGCCCATACGTCTCTGTGTAAAGGGCATCTCCAAGATACCACTCCTGAAAAATGTTCCGGCAAAATGCCCAGAATGGACTATGACGCGAAAATACATTTCTAATGGGTTCATCCAATACTTCGCTCGCAAAAGCATCAAGGCAGTTAATAAGTTCAAGTCCAATATAACCATGAAAAATAGGATCATCGAAAACTGCTTCAAGATCTACGTTTGGGATAGGAGACTTGCGTCGATCTGGCCCAGTTGCCGCAATAGAATCTCCAAATCCTTCAATACCCCTTATCAACTTCCTGAATTTAGCTAACCAACCCTCGTCCCAGGGTTCTAAAGGAAGCACAGAAGAGAAATCCGGTAATAATCTAAGTATTGCAATGAGATGCAAGCAAACAGTAACATAACACGTATCCCAGTTTGAATTAATAGAACGACCTTTTAGGGTCATGATTTCAGATTCAGGAAAGACAGCACGACTGATAAGGCGACTTTCCTGTGCCGTGTTAACTGGATGATATTGTCCATACGCACTTGCCTTACTGCTGTCCAAACCCCAATAACGTGGACTAAAAAGCAATTCATGTAACGTCAACCCGGCTGCATCCCAATAGGCTTCTTCGCTGGTTATGACTCCATCAAGATCGAAAATTATTAGATCATTCAATGTTTTCTCTTTAGCCGTTTGTTCAATGTACGTACACTCGTAGACTCATTCTCAAAGCGATAAGTCAACGGTGTGATGTTGATATGTAGCGCTCCCGCGCTACGCAAAACTGCAACAATTTCTAAGAAATCAGTAGCAGAACCTCCTACATTTGTCACGCCAGAAATTGTATACCGGCATGGATTGGTTGCATAGTCACTTTCTGTATGTGAAGCCTGAAATTCTAAACCCGAAACCAAATGATTCAAACGTTGGTTCAGGCGTTTGAAGTTATCTTGCATTTCCTCCAGGGTCTTTGTTTGTAAATGAGCAGTGAGCATGTATCGATTTCGAGCCTGCTTACGAGCTTCGATAAGCTCTAGCATTATTGATGCCAGATTTAGCGCTTGTTTGTTCTCTCTTAGAAGTTGTGTATTGCCTATCAAGCAAGCCTGTGAGCGCAACACAATACCATCTTCTAACAACTTCAAGTGGTTTTCACGCAGTGTGGTTCCTGTCTCCGTGAGATCAACGATTAGATCCGCTGTGCCGGTTAATGGTGCGGCCTCTAAAGCTCCATGAGGAGAAATAATTTTGCAGTGTGTAATACCATGCATGCGAAGAAATTGGCCTGTCAGGATTGGATACTTCGTAGCAATGCGTAGACCTCGCTTCTTATGGGCTAAGTAATAGCCGGACAGGTGCCAGAGATCAGCACAGGTACTTATATCAATCCAATTCTCTGGGACAGCCACAACCAGGCGGCAATTCCCATATCCCAGGTCTTGTTCAAGTAAAATGATGTCATCGTCATGATCATCTTCTTGACCCTTTGTTTCAGCAGTTCCTCTATACTCTGCAAGGATATCATAACCAGTAATACCGAATGTGGCATCGCCATCTTGTACTAGCAATGGTATATCTGTGGCACGCTGAAAGACTACCTCCAAATCCGGCATACTGTTCACACTTGCAAGATACTGGCGCGGATTATTGCGGTTCACTTTCATTCCACACTCAGCGAGGAATGCCAGCGTTGCTGATTCCAGTGTACCTTTTCCTGGGAGTGCCAGGCGAATAACAGATGTTGAATTCATAGAGGTTGTTCCTCACCTGAGATCTGATGAGCAAACGAATGAATGTCTACTACGAGTTCTTCTCCCGTTACGAGATGATGTAGTGTAACCCTATTAGTATGCTGTTCGTCCTCGCCCACAATCAGTGCCCATGGGGTTTCTTTCTTTGTCGCAAGTTTCAATCCTGCACCCACACCATGCTCGGACACATCGACCTCTACGCGTAATCCAACTTCACGAGCAATCTTTGCTACTCTTAAAGCGTAAGACATATTTTGCATGTTCACAGGTATGATGAGAGCCTGTGTTTTCTCAACGAACGGGAGATTGCTTTCAGGTATCAATGGAAGCAGACGCTCGACGCCGAATGCAAACCCACACGCATTGATGTCGCGTGTACCTCCTACAGCACGTAACAGGTTATCATAACGGCCTCCTCCACAAAGTTGTGTATCAAAACCATCTTTATCCAGGGCATGAATCTCAAATACAAGACCAGTATAGTAGCTTACGCCTCGTCCAAGAGCCAGATTGAGTAGAATTTGTTGACTTGAAACAGCACTCTGCTCGATAACACCTACCAATTGTTCCAACTCTGCTAGCGGTTTGGGATCAAGCTCGTAGCGTTCTAATAGGTCACGAAGTGCTCCAAAGACCTCTGGAGGTGAACCTGATATAGCATGAAGGGCACGTAAAAATTCTAATGCATTTAGTATTCGCCTGCGTTGCTCACTGCGTTCCATTTTCCAGAGAAACCGCTCGACAACCTCGTGCCGGGCATCGTCACTCCCAAATGTGACGCTTATGCTACTCAAAAGCGAAGCAAGTAAATGTGCATCTCCAAACGATGTGGCACCCAGAGAGTTCCTGCTCATTTCGTTCTCGCCAGACATATTTTCCGGATAAAGGGCTTCAAGTCGTGCCTGTGCAATTTGCTCGCCTTCATCAGATCTACTAATCTGTTCCATCAAGCTTAGTAATAAACGAGCAGCGTGATTATCAAGTTGCAATCGATTGATAAAACCGCTCACAACTCCTATATGTCCCAATTCAAGGCGGTACGACGTAATGTGCAATTTATTGAGCGCTTCGCATGCCAGCTGTAAGATTTCGACATCAGCCGATATGATGCGACCGCCAAACATTTCCACTCCAAGCTGAGTATGTTGACGATAACGGCCTCGTCCAGGTGTTTCATAGCGGAAAACTGGACCCGCATATTGGAAGCGCAATGGCAAGGTCTGCTGTTGATAATGATCGAGATATAGCCGACAGATCGATGCTGTGAACTCAGGACGCATACAAAGATCGCGATGGTGCAGGCGAAAGGTGTAAAGATTCTGCCAAAGCTCTTGCCCAAAGCTGGATTGGAAAAGCTCGCTATGCTCCAAAATGGGGGGATCTACCGGGTTATAGCCCGCCTGGGCAAGGAATGCACTCAATCGATCCATTACCCAACGCTGTTGTTCGTATGTTTCTGGTAAACGATCATGCATACCTCGCAATCGCTCAATATGTTTCTTCATTCAGACGTCATCCTCTCGAGAGTCTGGAATTGATTGTTATTGAGGCTCCCGATCCCTTGATAATTCCCGCGAACGCTTGCGCGGCTCTTGTTAATGTACATTATGCGCATATGCTATAGCAAGCTATGCTTTTAATTGAGCGAGTACTTGTAAGATGGCCTTGTACCAGATAGGGCCAATAGCACCTTAGCTTAGAAAGATCAATCATCTTTCTAAGCTAAGGTGTAGGATAGTTCACGACTACCAGCGTCAGATCAGACTGCCAATCTTGTTGCTATTGGCTTCAATAAACCAGATCGTGCCGTCCGGTCCGCCCGTAATGGCGCCAGGGCCGCCTTTGGAAGTTGGTAGGGGAAACTCGCTAATCTTGCCTGTTAGCGTGATGCGCCCAATCTTGCCGTTCTGGGAGGGGTTCTCATCATGCGTAAACCGTTGATGATGATGCACCATACTAAAACTTACCTCCAATGTTTCATTGGAGATGCGAACATACGAACGTTCCATTTTGTCGCAGTTGTCGCGGTTGTTACACTTGTCGCAGATGTTGCGCTTGTCGCAGAAACCACTGGAGGAATTTAACTTAAAGGTATATCAGGAATAAGCCACCTGTATTTGTAACATTTGCATCAGTTGCATCGCTTGTAACAGATGTATTTGGTGAATCCTGAAGGAAATTATCCCACTTAGTGAGTACATTATGTGGATGAACACATGAAACGAGGTATTGTGATTACCACGGAAGGCCGATAAAACGGGCGCGATAATGCTGATGAACAAAATAACCCGGTCATTTGTAGGTGCCGATTTATCGGGCACACCGCCGATTTATCGGCCTTCTTGGGGATATTAGGATGTCCGAATCAAATAGTTAATATGCATAATCGGCCCCTACTGGTGTCTCGGTTATTTTGTTCATTAGTATGATCGGTGGTATGAACGATAATGCCGTTTCAAAAAAGAAGATGGATTATGAATTCGGCCTCCCTACTGTCACCCTGAGACGCAGTGAAGGGTCTGTCGCGCAGGGCACGGAGATGCTTCGCTGCGGCTCAGCATGACACTGCTCCCACGCATACGGATAGACTGGATTAATGTGTTAATCTGCATATATCTGGTTATTTTGCACAGATTGCCACTTTTTTCTACCTGAAGATAACAGAATAACATATTGATGTAATGAAAATTAGGAATTTTGCGAGGTTTATTTGTATATTATGCACAAAATCAACCCTTTCGCTTCTTACATTTTAACTCTATCTTTAGCAACGAAACATTTTTATACTTTAGTCGGAGAGATAATAAGCGTAAAGCAGCGATTGCTTTTTGCTTACCAGTTTTGAGCATTGATGGTCAACATGGTAATGAGGCCAAAGTCGGTAGATGTTGTAATTTTTGTGAAACACAAAAAGGAGAAATTTTACCATGGCCGTTCAAACCTCGAACGACTCAACTACTGGTATGAAGCCCAGTCTCGGCCTTACGGGAGTAACAATCAACGCGATGGCGCTGATTGCTCCAGGGGCATTTCTTTGGACGACGTATCAAGCGCAGTCTTCACCAGGCTCTGCAACGAGCATGTGGTTTGCAGTCTTTGTCGCAACCGCTATTGCTCTGCTTACTGCTACAGTCTATTCAGCTCTCGCTAAACGCTATCCCGAAGCAGGCACAGGAAGCTCTTATTACTTTGCGGAAGCCTCGCTCCTCCATAAAGAGGAACATCGTCATTTTAAGTTCGCACGCTTAAGTAAGTTCATTGTGGGTTGGGCCTCTCACTTATATTACTGGATTTATCCAGGCGTTATGGTGGCCTTTATGGGCCTTGTGATTACATACATCATTCAGACTTTTGATCCCAGCTTTGGCGCCGCATGGCAAGAGGCAATCGTTTGTGTGGTGTTTGCTTGCATCGTAGGAATGATTGCCTTCGTAGGAGTAACTGGTTCTACACTTGCAAACATTATTATCAATGTCATTCAAATCCTTGCATTGGTAACTTTCTCCATCCTCGCAATTGTTTATAGAATAAAGAACCCTGCAGTTCCCTACCTGCATCCCACAGTTTTTAGTGTTATTACGCCACATAGCTTCAGCGGGCTTATCTTCCAGACAACGATTGCGATCCTGCTTGTAGTTGGTTTTGAATCTGCTACGGCATTGGCTGCGGAAGCCAAGAATCCGGGAAGGGATATTCCACGGGGTGTTATGCTTTCGCTGATTATCCAGGCTGTCATCTTCTACTTCCTGGAATACTTTGCATCGAATTTCTTTATTAATAGCAATTACCATAACGCTGGAGGAAGCGGCTTCGCTGCGGCCTTTAGTTCAAGCGCGCCAATTGGGGATATGGCTCAGATTATAGGTAATTCATTGCTTGGCGGTAATGGTGTTGCTCTAGCAACGATTATCGCGGCCACTGTGGTCATCGCGCTAGTTGGTACGTCGCTCTCGTGCCTGAATACCGGCGTGCGTGTGACCTATGCTATGGGTAAAGATACTGAGTTGCCCGCTGTCTTTGGCTTTTTGCATGGCAAGTACCGCACACCACACGTAGGAGTGATCGTTTTGACGGTTATCTCAGCGCTTATAGGTGTTTACGGTGTACTGAACATTGATAATCTTACGCAAGTAATCCTGGTCTCAAACATCGGCACTTTCTTGCTATATGGTATGACATGCCTTATAGGACTTGTCGCTTTTGCAGGAATCAAAGGGCGTCCTCTCTTTAGCACTGTGATTGCTCCAATACTTGGGGGCTCACTCAATGTGCTCATGCTCATTGGTGTGCTCTACTTTGCCATCTCAGGAGGTGGCTCGATTCAAGCTGATACGATCATTGCAGTAGGTTTCGCGCTCCTGTGGTTGGTAGTTGGCTTCGGTTTCCTCTTTGGACGCAGAATTGTGAGAGGTATTCCGGTACTTCATCCGGAGGATTATAAAGCGAAGAACAGCATATCTGCCAATGTAATGACAGATGAAGTAATTGTGGCTGAAGCTGACTAGCGTTCGGCAATAACATCTTCCTCACTATTATTTGATTTAGATGTGGTTCAAATACATGTGACAGTTTCTTATCAACAGACAGAGCTAGAAGTGTCATCCTGAGCGCTAGCGAAGGATCTCGGTAACCAGCGCGTGAGATCCTTCGCTAGCGCTCAGGATGACAACATGTGACCGTTCAAAACCCCTTTAAACTTGCTTTCGGTGCCGGTCTTGCTTCGCCAGTGCTCAGGATGACAACATGTGACCGTTCAAACCGTCAAGAATAATACATTATCATTGGACCTTGCCTTAATATCCTCATTTATTGAGCACATAATGCTATCAGCTAATGTGAAGAGAGTAAGGCGCCAACTTGTTGTAAGACAGTGTTTGAAAAATCGGGTAGTACAATTTCTTGTGCAACCAATTTCATCTTGCTCTAACTCACTCGATTATGCTATACTTACTTTCAGTAAGAACGCTGTTTGTTCTACTATGCCTATGTTGTTGCCCCGGCTCAATGACGCTCCAATGTATACGAACGTGGAAACTCCTCTAATGACTTCGATAAGCGATGTCTAGCTATCGAATACGAACTGGCCCAATGCAGGCGCCTCCTACCAAATAAACACATTCTGTTTTTCAGGAGGGCTAGCGATGCAGCACCTAATTGACCCTGCATATCCACTTTACGATGCTCATTGGGAACACGATGCCTGCGGTACAGGTTTCGTGGCTCAAATCTCCGGTGAAACCAGCCACCAGTTGGTGCAAACTGCTCTTGAAGCCCTTACCCGGCTGACTCATCGTGGCGCTCAAGACGCTGATGCTGAAACAAGCGATGGCGCTGGCTTGCTTACACAGATTCCGAGGGCGATTTTTTGCGCGGAAATTAAAGCGCGAGGATTCACCATTCATGATCCAGAGGATAT
>Ga0209048_10004342_pt1 | contig 13592 bp, 11 predicted proteins | sample FrelakmetCRP12CR_FD_187146 | JGI IMG/M metagenome (GOLD analysis project Ga0209048, IMG submission 187146) | Freshwater lake sediment microbial communities from the University of Notre Dame, USA, for methane emissions studies - CRP12 CR (SPAdes)... | ecosystem: Environmental > Aquatic >... | reverse complement strand
GGGGGCTGGAACGAGCGAGCGACGCCGCCGTCTGCCCTTCTGCCTCGCGCCCTCGAGGGTTGCGTTGATTTTGGCACTGGTCGGCGTTGCTCGCTTGGCCGAGATCGCTGCGGATATCGGCACTGCGCTTCGCGCCTTGACCAGCGCCAAAATCCACAGCAACGCGGCCCACTCCAGTATTTCAACAGGCTCTTAGCGCCATCTTCACTTAAGCGCTCATCATCTTCATCATGAAAACAAAAGCCCTCGTCGTTTTTGTTAGCTTTCTTTTCAGTGCGGGAATTTCCGCCGCCGAGCTAACCGTGCATGCGGCCGCCAGTTTAGCCGATGCGATGAAGGAGATTGGGGCCGCTTACGAGAAGGAAAGCGGCGACAAGCTTCTGTTCAACTTCGGCGCGTCGAGTCTGTTGGCGCGGCAGATCGAACAAGGGGCGCCCGCTGATCTGTTCTTCTCGGCCGACGAGGCGAAAATGGACGATCTTGAGAAGAAAGATTTGTTGCTTCCGGAGACACGGCACAGTCTGCTTTCCAATTTGCTCGTAGTCGTCGTCGCCGCCGACGCGACCACGGTGCCGAAGTCAGTTTCCGACCTGACCAGGCCGGATTACCGGAAACTCGCGCTGGCTGAGCCGCAATCCGTGCCAGCCGGCATCTACGCACGTGAATACCTTCAGAAGATGGGGCTGTGGGATGCGGTCAAAGAAAAAGTAGTGCCCACGGAGAATGTTCGCGCGGCGCTGGTTGCGGTGGAATCGGGCAATGTCGAAGCCGGTTTCGTTTACAAGACCGATTCGCTTATCTCGAAGAAAGTGAAGGTTGCCATCGAGATTTCTGCTGCGGAAGGACCAAAGATTTCCTATCCTGTCGCCGTGCTGAAATCTTCCAGGGAACCGAAGAGCGCAAAACAATTTGCGGTATATCTGGCCGGCCCGACGGCGAGGTCGCTCTTCGAGAGACTGGGCTTTATCGTGGCGAAGTAGGCGCTACGCCATGACCGGCGAAGCCTGGCAGATTGTTTTCTTCACCATCCAGGTCTCGGCGCTGAGTACGCTGCTCATCCTGCCGGTCGGAATCGTGATCGCCTGGTTAATGGCACGTCGCGACTGGCCCGGAAAGGCGGTGCTGGAAACGGTGGTGATGCTGCCATTGTTCGTCCCACCGGTTGCGACCGGGCTCGTCTTGCTCATGCTTTTTGGCCGGCACGGGCCACTCGGTTCAATCCTGCAGAACGGCTTCGGGATCGACATTGTCTTCACCTGGCGCGCGGTGGTTCTCGCGTGCGCGATGATGTCGTTCCCGCTTCTGGTCCGAACGGCCCAAAGTGCGTTTCAGGAAGTGAACCCCCGCTTTGAAGACATTGCGCGCACTTTGGGCGCCAGTGAATGGCGAGTCTTCGGGACCATCACTCTGCCACTGGCTCTTCGCGGCATTGTCGCCGGAGCAGTCCTCGCCTTCGCTCGCGCGCTGGGTGAGTTTGGCGCCACCGCGGTCGTTGCCGGTATGATTCCAGGCAAGACCATGACCATCTCCTTGTCGATCTATCAAAACATTCAACTTGGCCACGACGCCGCCGCGCTGCCTCTGTTGTTTGTTTCAATCGGCATTGTCTTCATCACGGTTTTTTGCGGGCAGATCATTTCGAAACGCAAACGTCCAGTATGAGTCTGCGCCTTCATCAAATTCGGCTGCCGCTGGCCAGTTTCACTCTGGAAGTCGATGTAACCTTTGATCAGCCAATCGCCGGAATTTTCGGTCCATCGGGCGCGGGAAAAACATCCCTCCTCGATTTAATTGCCGGCCTTCGTCGACCGGTCGCGGGAACCGTCCAGATCGAGAACGAAACCATCTTCGAGGCGGGGTCACGGCTGAATCTTCCACCCCGCCTGCGCCGGATCGGATACGTGCCGCAGGATCTCGCTCTTTTTCCTCACCTGAATGTTCGCGCCAATCTCGTCTACGGCTATCAGTCCGGCGTCCCGGAAAATGAACTATTCAGCCTCGGACATGTAGCCGAAGTAATGGAAATCGCTCATCTCTTCGAACGCAATGTCACCACCCTTTCCGGCGGCGAACAACAGCGCGTCGCGTTCTCTCGAGCCATCCTTTCGGCGCCTCGCCTGCTTCTTCTGGACGAACCTATGAGCAGTCTCGATTTACGACTGAAGGAGCGCCTCATTCCATTTCTTCTCCGCATTCGCGATGAATTTCGAATCCCGCTGGTTTACGTGACGCATCACGCCGGCGAACTGTCTGCCCTTTGCGATGAAGTGATTGTCCTCGAACGTGGACAGTTTACTGCGCGCGGCGCGCCTCCGGACGTGCTGGCGCCTTAGAGGCTCGTGATGGCGTGACCACAAAAGTTGAACATGCCAAAATTATTGTTCTGCGGATTGAACTCCAAGTTCACCCGTCCTATGGGCCAAACCCAAAGACTTTCCATAACAAGAAAACGAACCCGATCCAAAGAAGAGGGAGACTCGACACTATTGCACAAATGGTCAGCAATGTAACGCTTCTATCAATTCGCCCAAGCCGAACAAAGGCGACCACGACGCAGAGCACGCTCACTATCGGTCCAATTGCAACCAAGACAGGCTTCGAGAGCCGGTAATTTAGCAAGGATACGGGCAAGTACGAAAGCACGATCGCGAACGCAGCCGCTATGTATAACATCCAGGTAACGCGCCAGTGCATCATCAACCTCCGAAGAACCATAGCGCCTTATCCCGAAAATCAGAGGATGATTATAATAAGAATCAAAGTGTTGCAGTACGTCGTATTGGATTGGACTGCGCTTCTGCAAAACGTCAAGCAAGTCGATCTGGTTCGCGTCGTAATTATACACCGTTGTCCGGGTACCGGCGGATGGCATTCCATGATAGCTCGCCAATTGCTATCTCCCTATTTGTTACAGGCCAAATCACAACCTTGTTTTCCTTAATACTACGAATTATTCCGGTATTGCGGACCAAACTGGAATTAATGGAAACATCTCGATGGATCCGCTATTTCTTTCTATCTGCAGCCGCCATACGTTTCAGCTTGACCGCCGCTCGCCTGCCATCGATGCGGGGACATTGTCGGTCCCCGGTCTACCTTCGATCGATTTTCTAGGGAATCCGCGTGTAATAGATGGCAACGGAGACGGCTCAGCCCTCCCCGACATCGGAGCTTACGAGTTTGTTCCCGGAATGACCGACATCGCGGACCAGCTTGGTTTTTCTTCAAGAAAATAACGCGTTATGGCGTTAGCCTAACGATTTGATTCTTTGGAGCCCCCCGAAAAGTGTGGGAAAGCGTATAGGGTCGCGTCTCAAAAACATTGGACATTTCACGCAGGGTCTTGCCGGTTTTGTGTGGGTGGTGGAGGGAAACGGCTAGTCTCCTGAGTGATTAAAACATCCCACGCCCTGAAGGGGGCGGCCCATTGCTTGGTTCGCCCTTTCAGGGCTTGATCAGAAATGGATCGCTTCCCCAGGGCGTTGTCCTGGGCTAGTATGTTTGCGCACTTTCAGTGCTCACCCCTGTTGCTCGCCAAAGTGCATGACACGCTCTAACGAAGAGGGCGATTCCAAATCGCCCCTCCTTGATTATCGGCTCAGGGCGTAAGTCCGTAAACTTCCACCACACCGATACCCGTCGATCCACCAACACCGCGCACGATTGCGGTGTAGGCCGCGTTGTTTCCTGGCAATGTCACCAGGATAGCCGACTCAAGATCGTTCGCCGGTGGAATGGTGGTATCGATGATCGCCTGCCGGTTCGGCGAATCCTGCCAATTATCGTTGGCTTCGATCAGGGCGCCATTCCCATCGTGCAACTCAAGCGTCGGATCCTGGAGTTTGCCCGGGACCGTCAACGACGGACCGATCGCGCGCACCAGCACCCGCTGCGACGCCGGACCGCCAATGATCGTCCCGGCGATCAAAACATCATCGTTCGTCTGGACGAACCCGCGAGTCGAGATGTTCGCCAGCTTCGAATCGAACACGCGATCCAGATCATACACTTCGACAACTGCTACTCCGGTCCCATTGTTCGCTCCACTCAGAATCACCGTGTAGGCGACGCTGGTGTTACTTGAAGGAAGGGTGGTCAAAATAACGGCTTCGTTTTCCGCCGCGGGGGCGATGCTGGTGTCGATAATTTCCTGGCGATTGTAGTTGTCCGACCAATTGTCGTTGCTGGCAATCAAAGCGCCGGTGTCGTCGTGTAACTCAAGAACGGGGTCCGCCAGAACATTGGCTATTCCAGTGAGCGACGGCCCAATCGCGCGAATCATCACTCGTTTCGCGGGAGTGCCACGCACGATAAAACCACCGATCAACACGTTGTTCCCTGTCCCGACGCTCAGGCGGGTCGAGATATTAGCCAGACGGGCACCGGCCGGCGCCGGCGCAAACTGGGCCACGAATGAAATCGGGCTTTGCGGCCAGATCGTGTTCGCTGAAGGAGCGGTGTCACGCACGTCGCTCGTGGTTAGCATGTAAGTTTGGGCCTGATTCAACGGAGAGATGGCCAGGATGACTGTGTCCGGCTCGGGACCGGTAGCCGCTGCCGAAATGAGCACCCCCTGGTCGAGCGCATAGTTTGCGACCGTGGCGGCGGTAGCAGGATCGACATGGCTGTTAAACCTAACGAGTAAATGACTTGTATCCTGGTAGAGATACACCGAGAGCACGCTCAGCGGACTCGCGATCCATTGACGCAAATTCGCCATGGCGGTTTCGTCTATCATGTTCTTCGCCAGCGGTGGCATTTTCCTGGCATCCAGGGCATTGTCCCGCTGATAAAGCGGCGACCCCTCGATGTCGCGGAAGTAAACCACGTTGTCGATCAAATCCTGATTTCCCAAGGGCGTATAAAACCGGGCGTCGAAAGCCGGCCCAACGCCGCCAGGTCTGTGGCATTGGGAACAATTGGAATCGATCCAGGAGCGCATCCGGTGTTGCACGGGAGCGCTGGTATCGCTGATTGAAACCGACTTAAGGAAATTCGGGATGTCCGACTCATTTGGCGTCGGATTGAGCAGGCCGATATGCGCAAATGTGCGCAACTGATTGTCCGTCCGTCCCGTGGACGGATAAGTGAAATTTCCGTTCATCTGATGTGTCTTTGGCCCGAGGACGTAATTGGCCGTGCTGTTGTGGCAGACCAGACATTGGCCGCGGCTGGGATAACTCCATTTCTGGATGCGAGTGCCACCCGTGCTCGTGGTGATAGTGATGTTTTCATCGAGATTGCCGGGCAACAAATCCGCATCACTGTTATCCGGGCGCCATTTATAGGTAACGCCATAAACACCGCCCATCGCTTTTCGAACCAACAGGCGCGTCTCAAGCCGTTTCCGCGCGCCCGTGATTTCATTGACGGTCAGTTCGAAGTGCTTGACGAAAACGGTGCCATCCGGAAACGACCATTCTCCCACGGGAGCGAAACTGATCTGCTCGTCAGGCAGATAGGGCGGGCCGTCATTCGGCACCGCGAGCCACCGAGTCTTATGGGCGGCATCGGACCAGAGCGGAGAGTTAACGTTAAATGGAATGATGCCGGTAGTGGGCGTAAGCGTGGTGAGATCGGTGAACGCCCCTGTGGCAGAAAGAACGGCAGGGAACGCTCCGGTGCTCGTGGCCGGCATGATGTTATTCAGGTAGGGACCAATCGGAGCTCGTGAATCCAGGCCATAATTCTGCGCGAACGCCACGGGTCCGCTCAGCGCGAGCGCAACGAGCGAACAAACAAGCCGTTTAGCCAGTGCTGGCCTGATCCATGGTTGTTTCAATCTTAGGTCCCGGTCTTGTTGTTCCGCCAGTCTCTTTGCCAACGAGATTATTTCTGCTGCCCTGCGGAGGCGCACGGTATCAAAAAAAGCGTCAAGCTGCGAGGAAAATGTACTGAAAACGGGCGCAAGCCTGTCGCTTCGCTTCATTCGACGATTTCGGGCCGGACGCTTTAGTTATTCAATTGATACGCCTCGACCACTGCGATCCCGGTTGAATTGCCGCTGCCGCGCACAATGGCGGTGTACGCTCCTGGTAACAGCGTTTGCAGAATGGCGCTTTCGCGGTCATCCGCGGGCGGAATGCCGGTTGCCAGGATTTCAGCCTCCTGATCGCTGCGCCAATTGTCATTAGACGCCAGCAAAGCACCATTACCATCGTGCAGCTCGAGCATTGGATCCGGCAAGGCATTCGCTATGCCCGCATTGGTCAGGCTGGGACCAATCGCGCGGAGAAGCACCCGGCCCTGGGTGTCTCCCAGGATGATCGTGCCGCCGATCATGACGTTATCACCGGTGCTAACGAATCCGCGTGTCGAAATGTTTGCCAGTTTCGCGTCCACCGTTCGATCGAGGTCGTAAACTTCAAACAAGCCAACGCCCGTGGCCTCGTTCTGGCCTCGAACCACGACCGTATAAGCTGCGGGATTGATTATTCCCCAAAGCGCCGACTCCAGGTCGTTGGCCGGCGCCAGGCCGCTATCGATAATCTGCTGCCTGGTCGCGGCGTCCCTCCAATTGTCGTTTGAGCCGAGAAGCTCGCCCGAAGGGCCGTGAACGTCGATCACCGGATCCGCGAGCGCTCCAGGGACAGGCAGCGAAGGCCCAATTCCACGAACGATAACCGTCTTCGCTTGTGTTCCGGTAATGATAAATCCGCCGATCATTGCGCTGTCACCGGTGCCAATGCTGAGACGCGTAGAAATATTACCAAGGGTTGGCGTATTTGATTCGACCTCAAAAGCACCGGCATCAGTTCCATCCCCTCCCACGGCATTCGTAACACCAGACTGATCGTGCGTGCGGGGCATACCTCTCTGGTCCGTTGCCAGCAGACCTCCGTTGAAGCCCTGATCAATCGCTGGACTGCCAGGAAGTAACGCCATGGTAAACGTTGGGCCTCCGTTATCCTGGAGTGGCCCTAGCTTCGGATTAAGCGGTGCGGTTGGCGTTCCGGTCAGATCCGTCGATCCAAAGCCATTGTCGCCCGTCGAAACGCCAATCAAATTGTAGCCCTGTGATTGGACCACGCCATGAAGGTCCAGGTAGGAGGAACTCCCTGCGATGTTTGCCGCCAGGATGCAGTTCTTCATGGTGACCGTGGCCGAACCATAGATAGAAATCCCCCCTCCATCCGCCAATGGGCATTCGTTTCCTGAGATCGTATCCGAAATCAGTTCGGCGGAGCCTCCGATGGCGACACCACCTACGTAACCTCCTTGAAATCCGTGAGGCGGAATCGTGTGGGCCTCGTTGCCGCTAACGGTGCAATTGATCATACTCAGCGTTCCATACGAGGCTATGCCACCGGCCGAACCCGCTTGGTTACCTGATATGGTGCTGCTCATGAGAGTGAGATTCCCACGGTTCAGGATTCCTCCCCCGTTACCGGTGCATCCGTTCTGATGAAACGAGCAATTCGTCGCGACCAGCGTGGCTCCAGCCGAATTCAAACAACCACCGCAGTCAACGATGGTTGGAACCAAGTACGACCCAACATAAGGGCCATTATTCGCGATCCGTACATTGTCCAAAGTTAGGACGCCGTTATTAAGAATTCCTCCTCCCGCATCGTTTGGAAATCCATTGGACACGGTCACGCCGGAAAGATGGACCATCGCATTTGCGCTGACTTCCAATATCCGAAAATGCGGAACAGCGTTGGAATCACGGTTGATGAAAACGATTGTAGAACCGGGCCCCGCAATCGTCAGATTCTTGTCGATCACCAGCTCACCTGTCGTGAGCACGATGCTGCCAATCACCGAGAACCCAATTGTATCGCCGGCGGCGGCGTCTGAGATGAGCTGGCGGAGCGATCCGGGACCATTATCGTTGAGGTTGCTTACCATGCTGGCCGACCAACTGGTTTGAAGGCCGAGCAGCAAAGCCAAAACGGGAAGAAGGCTCTTGGCGAATCCGAAGAGAAGCCTTTTCATGATTGAGTCTTCCTACCCCCCCGCGCCTCCTTTCGATGAGGCCGGCTCGATTCGGGGCTACGTTATCAGAGTCCCATTACAGTTCTACAAGCGCAAGACAGGTCTTATTGTGCGCGCCACCGAGGTGCGGAGCGAAGCGCACCTGTCCCGGAGGCGCCCGCCACGCGGCCCAACCTCCCTTTCAAGGCGCTTTTACGGCCTCGATTTCCATGTCGATGCTCACATCGTCTCCAATCATCGAGATCGCTTCGACGCTCTTGCTCCAGACCAGGCCAAACTCACTGCGCTTGATCGGCGCAGCGGTCACGTGCCAGCGGGTTGTTCGGTCTTTCGTCACCGATTCCGGAGAGCCGGCTAATTGAAACCGTAGCGTGATTGCGCGCGTGACGCCATGCATCGTCAGGTCTCCGGCGATTTCGCCGCCGCTCGGGCCAGTCTTTTTCACGTGCCGGCTTCTGAAGGTGATCTCGGGAAATTTTTGGACGTTAAAGAAATCTTCACCGCGCAGATGCTCGTCCCGTTTCGCCATCGCGGTATCAATACTCGCCACCTGAATTGCAACCGTGACGGACGACTCTTCCGGGTGCTCGCGATTGACCTCGATTGTCCCGTTGAACTTCGTAAACTTGCCCTTGGTCGTTCCGAGGAAATGTCCAACCTTGAACGCAATCGTCGAATGCGCCGGGTCGATCTTAAGCATCTCATTCGCGCTCGCTGAGGAGCTTGCGATCGCCAGGCACAAACCAGTGGCGAACAGCAGACGAGAACATTTCATCCTGCAAACTGCTTTACGGCCAAGACGCGTGGAAGCAAGCGCTGGTTGGTAACGCAGTGATTATCTTCTCCGGCATGAGGCGCCAGACCAAACCGCCCCTTGATTATCCCTGACGCGCGCATTTCAGCGGCGGCAAACAAGACTTGCGAGGCCACATCAACGATTTACCATTCACTCTCCACGTGCTCGGGTGGTGAAATGGCAGACACGTACGTTTGAGGGGCGTATGCCGCAAGGCATGGGGGTTCAAGTCCCCCCCCGAGCACCACGATTCAACTGGGAGGCTATTCCCTCTCCACCCATCACCGGCCAGACGTTCCGCTTCCCGATCGGCGGTGCATCCGTCATAATGAGGAATGCCGGAGACGACTCTGCGCGAACAAACCATTGCGGGCTCGGACAATGTCTTGATCACAGTCGTCGCGTCCCAGAGCGAGCTCCTTTTCCGTTTCCGCCCGCCGGCGCCAGGCAACAGCCCGCTCAATATCTGCATCGTCCTCGGAACACACCGGCACATTGGGGCGGCGATCCTCCCGTTCACCCAACACTCGGAAGGATCAACCGTCTTCCTGCCTTTCCAGAGCGACCTGCTTCTGTCGGCTGAAGTGAGATCCGGTCAGATCATCTGTTTTGTCCGCAGATGGGAACACTGGCGCTGGAGCGAGCGCGAACGGACCAATGACTTCGCAGTGACCCAGGAGGAGGGCGCATTTGTTTTCCATATTCCGCGTCACTTTCCGGGCGACATTCGAAAGCTGGATTTCCTGATTTACGCGAAGGATCCGGCCGCCAACGACGGCTGGGGATGGTTCTGGGGATGTTCGGACCACACCGTCGAGGCCGGCCCGGGGGACAAATACATTCCCCATTATCACGAGCTTGATCTGGATTCAGGGCGTGGCCTGCCACGCCGCAGGTCGCCGCGGCGACCTGCGGCGGGCCCGCTCGCGATAAGACGGCGTCGTCATGGCTCGGACAAATCAAGGGTCCGCATCTATCAACTGTTCGTCAGGCTCTTTGGAAATCTAAAGGAGACGCGCCAACAGAACGGCACCCTGGCCGAAAATGGGGTTGGCCTTTTTGCGGACGTCAATAACGCCGCCCTCGGCTCCCTCAAGCAAATGGGGTTCACCCACATCTGGCTTACCGGTGTCTTGCAGCAGGCCACCGCCACCGATTATTCCGAAGCCGGCCAGCCCGCCGACGATACTGATCTGTTAAAGGGTCTCGCCGGAAGCCCCTACGCGATCAAGGATTATTTCGACGTCTGCCCGGATTACGCGCAGGAACCAGCCAAGCGCTTGCCGGAGTTCCAACAATTGGTGGCGCGCCTTCACGAACACGATCTCAAGGCCATCATCGATCTTGTTCCGAATCACGTAGCACGAAGCTTCGATTCCTGCGTGAGGCCCGACTGCAATTTCGGCAGGTGCGGCGGCGGCGGTGCAGGCGATGATGTAACCAGGTTCTTTGATCCGCATAATAATTTCTTCTATCTAACCCCGAACGGGAACGGGCCGCCGCTCCGGTTGCCGACTTGGAAAGAGGGCGTTCCACAGAGCCCAACGTGCCAGGCGGTAGCGGCGCTCTCGGAGCGTCGGGATGGAGGCGTTGACGACGGTCAGCCGCTACACGACGACGGTCAGAGACCGCCGCTACAGCTACACGACGACGGTCAGAGACCGCCGCTACAGCAGTGCGATGGACTTTTCGACGGGGAACTGACTTTCGGCCGCGTCACGGGCAACAATGTCGTGAGTTGGACCCCACACCTGAATGATTGGTATGAAACGGTTAAACTGAATTACGGTTTCGATTTCACCCATCCGGCCAAATCCACCCGCGAATATCCAAACGCCGGGGCGCCTGAGAAAGCGATTCCGGACACCTGGAAAAAAATGGACCAGGTCATCGCGCATTGGCAATCGATGGGGGTCGACGGGTTTCGTTGTGACATGTCGCACATGGTTCCTCCGGAATTCTGGTCGTGGGCCATCGCACAGGCGCGCTCACGCCAGCCGGACGTCTTTTTTATCGGCGAAGCCTACGATGACGATCCCAGCAAAGTGCCGGGAAGCGATCCGGTCATCGCTCGACTCAACGGGGGCAAGGGCAACGTGATGTTCGATCTGTTGAATGCCGGGTTCGACGCCGTTTACGACGCCCCGATCTACCGCGCGCTCAAAAGGATCTACGATGGCTCCGGTTGGGCCAACGACATCGATCGCGAAATCGCGGACGATTTTATCTGGCACAATTCGGTGCGCTATGCGGAGAATCACGATGAGGTCCGGTTGGCTGCGCCCTCGGAATGGGGAGGCGTCGGCATGGAAGTAGGACGACCGGTGAGCGGGATTCTGTACGGAACGTCACGAGGCGCCATCATGCTCTACAACGGTCAGGAGGTGGGCGAGCCGGCCACGGGTGCGGAAGGATTTGGTGGCAATGATGCCCGCACGAGCATCTTCGATTATTGGTCAATGCCAGAACTGGTAAAATGGGTAAACGGCCATCGATACGATGGCGGACGGCTGTCCAATCAACAAAAGGTGTTGAGAGCATATTACGGCCGGTTGATCCAGTTGGTGGGCAAACCAGCCTTTCAGGCCGGTAATTTCTTTTCGCTCAACCCCGCAAACCACGACAACCCGAAGTTCGGACGTCCGCCTCACGAACAAGCGAGCGGTCATTGGTTATACGCTTTCCTCCGTTACGATCGATCGAGCCAGCAACGATTTCTTGTTATCGCGAATCTCCATCCGACCATCGCGCTCGAAGATGTGCGCGTGATCCTGCCGGCGACGGCCATGCAATTTCTCGATCTGGACTCAAACGCATCCGACACGCGGCTAACGCTTATTGATCGGCTCGCGCTTGATCCGCCGACGAAAATAACTTCAACCGTTGGGGAAGCACTCAACGGTGGACTTCCCATATCGAGAATCCCCCCACTCACGCCACTCTACCTGGAATTGGCTGCAGGAAATTTAGTGGCGCTTCTGTGAAGCGCCCAGGGTTGCGGGACAATCGCAGCGAGCAGCTTCACCGAAACGCCACTAATTTTATCATGCCTTCGACGGTCAGAGACCCCGCGATCGGAACAAACTACGACGGATCGATTAAACTTTCCGCGCCGGCTTGTCTCCGTTAGCCTGCGGCCATGGAATCGCTTTACCTGGCCCTCTTAGCAGTCCTGGCGCTGTTCGCGTTCATTCTCTGCATTATCGTCTTCAGATTCTTCAATTTTTGGCTTCGCGCCCGGCTCGCGAACGCTCCGGTAGGTTTGTTCAAGATGTTCGGCATGAGTCTCCGCAAGGTGCCGGTGGGAATGATCGTCGATAACCGAATTACCGCGGTCAAAGCCGGCATCGATATTCCGAGCGACCCGCTCGAAGCCCATTACCTCGCGGGTGGCGACGTAAACCACGTCATCCTTGCTCTCATTGCCGCGGACAAGGCCGGCATCTCCCTCGATTTCAATCGGGCCTGCGCCATCGATCTCGCGACGAAGGGCACGGGCAAGACCGTGCTCGAGGCGGTCCGCACCAGCATCAATCCGAAGGTCATCGACGCGCCCAGCGCAAACATGGGTCGCACCACCATCGACGGCGTGGCCCAGGATGGCATCGGGGTGAAGGTTAAAGCGCGCGTGACCGTGCGCTCTCACCTCGATCGATTCGTTGGCGGCGCCACCGAAGAAACGATCATCGCACGGGTCGGCGAAGGAATCGTCAGCTCGATTGGCTCGGCCGCTTCCTACAAGGATGTCCTGGAAAATCCGGATCGAATTTCAAAAACTGTCTTGGCCAAGGGGCTCGACAGCGGAACCGCCTTCGAAATCCTATCGATCGACATCGCGGATGTGGATGTCGGCGAGAACATCGGCGCGAAACTGCAAACCGAGCAGGCCGAAGCGGACAAACGCGTCGCGCAGGCAAGGGCAGAGGTGCGCCGCGCCGCCGCTGTTGCGGTCGAGCAGGAGATGCGAGCGCGGACCCAGGAGATGCGCGCAAAAGTCGTCGAGGCCGAAGCGTTGGTCCCGCAAGCGATGGCGGACGCCTTTCGCTCCGGCAATCTCGGCATCATGGACTATGTCCGGATGAAAAATGTCCAGGCCGACACTTCGATGCGGGAATCAATCGCCGGTGGCGACAAGCCGCGGACTGATGCTGGAAGTTAAATTGCTAAAAGGGTTATCCCGCAGCTGCCGGATGACAAAGGAAAGCACGCTCCAACGCCTTAACTTTTTACCCCTCTTGTAACTCCATGCTCGACCACCCAATCATCCTCATCATCGTCGTGGTGGCGGCATTACTGCGCTGGCTTTCGCAAAAGTCTGACGCCACCAGAGAAGATTCCAAAAGGCCCGTCGTTCCGAATCAACCAATTCCGCGCGGGGGCGAAACCCAAACGGAGGAGGAGCGTGTTCGGCGTTTTCTCGAGGCGCTCGGTCAACCGGCGGGTTCCGCGCCGCCGCCCAAAGTGGCGCCCAAACGGGAAGTGCGGCCACGCGGATTGCCGGCGTTACCCCCGCTGACCACCGTCCCGCCTCCTCTGCCCTCCGCTCCAGCTTCAACGATCCCAACTCCTCCACCTCTCCCGATCAAACAGCGCGTCTACACCCCTGCGGTCGTTGCGCGGGAGGCGACCTTCGAAGTGCGAGAGCTCGGGGCGCAAGCATCGAGCGATCCGACCGCGGCAGGTCCCCGCGCGGCCTCGAAAGACCAGGGTCTTTTTGCCAGCCTCGCGTCACGGAATAGTCTGCGGCGCGCGATCATTCTGCGGGAAATCTTCGGCCCACCGCGAAGTTTGCAGTCCTTCGATCCGATCAGCGGTTTCTGATTGGTCAGGCCAAGGAAGGGCGCTTTCCAAACCGCCC
>Ga0209048_10004340_pt1 | contig 13594 bp, 14 predicted proteins | sample FrelakmetCRP12CR_FD_187146 | JGI IMG/M metagenome (GOLD analysis project Ga0209048, IMG submission 187146) | Freshwater lake sediment microbial communities from the University of Notre Dame, USA, for methane emissions studies - CRP12 CR (SPAdes)... | ecosystem: Environmental > Aquatic >... | reverse complement strand
ACGATGTGATAGTATGGAGACCCCCTGTCAGAAAATAGTCTGGGACGTTCTGCCGGCAATCCGGGCAGCAATCGCGGTAGAGCTCGTCAGGTGCGGGGTTTCCCAAGTCCAAGCGGCACGAATGCTGGAGATTGCACCATCAGCAGTCTCGCAATACCTTTCAGGTAAGCGAGGGTACCGGATCGAGTTTGAAGAAGAGGCGAAAAAATCCATCGTACAGCTGGCGCAGGATTTGATCAACAAGAAACAGATCGATGTAATCGAGCGGACATGCGGGATCTGCCGGAAGCTTCGCGAAGGTGAAGGGGGGTGTACCGGTCTCATTTCCGATCACTCCGGTTCGTAATTTTTTTGTCTACCTGACATTTGTTCAATTCCCATGGTTCTGGTATCGCGATGAAGGCCGTAGAGAAAATACAAACAATTAAAAAAACGATCGCAGCGAGAGGATCTATGCTTGTTGCATTTTCCGGGGGTGTCGACAGCACGCTCCTTGCGGTCCTCGCAAAAGAAGTGCTGGGCAATAGTACAGCGTGTGTTCTCCTTGACAGCCCGGTTGTACCACGAGCTGCTGTGGAACAGGCACGCCAAATTGCATATGAACAGGGACTCAATCTGAATATCATACAAGTCCCCGTCATGGAACATGAGGAATTCCGGAAAAATCCGGCCAACCGTTGCTATTACTGTAAAAAAATATCTGCAGCATATCTCAAACAGCAGGCGGAAGAACTGGGTCTTGCCTGCATCGCTGACGGGATAAATGTCTCGGACATGGCTGAACATCGTCCGGGACTTATCGCTTCTACAGAAGAGGGGATCATCCATCCGTTTATTGAATCCGGGATCACCAAACGGGATATCAGGGAAATTGCCCGTGAATCCGGACTATCTGTCTGGCAGAAACCCTCTGCAGCCTGCCTTTCATCCCGGATACCCTACGGAGAAGAAATCACCCGGGAAAAACTCCTGATGATTGAAGAGGCTGAGGCGTTCCTCGCAGATCAGGGATTCGGACAGCTGAGGGTACGTTTGCACGGCAGCATTGCCCAAGTAGAATTGCTTAAAGAGGAGATGGGGAAAATACTGGGTATGCAACCCGCAGTAGTAAAGAAACTCAAATCAATCGGGTTTTCCTATGTCACCCTTGACCTAGAAGGCTACCGGAGCGGGAGTATGGATGAGGTATTATGAGGTATACTGTAGTTCTGCCTCACTATTGTCCATGAGAATAAGGGGGCGTCAGATATGAGTGAAAAGATGTACCGGAACCTGCCCTGTATAAAGGTTGACGGGGATACATTCGAAAATGTACTTCACGAAGTCGTTGAAGAAGTACCTGTTGCCCTTTTTGTCAACGGAAGGCATGCGATGACTGCGATGATGAGTCCGGTGCAGCTCGAGGATTTTGTTACCGGCTACCTGTTCACCGAACAGATCATCAAGGGTAATGATGAGATCGAATCCATCAAGATTGAAAAGAACAGGATCAGCGTTATCACCAAAAACCTGTTCAAAGTGCTCGGCCCAAAAAAGACAATTTTATCAGGTTGTGGGGGGAGCACATCATTTATTGATGCAGAAAAACTCCCGAAGATCAAGTCTGATTTTGTGATCAGCATGGATAAAATTAATGAATCAATCCGGGATGTGCTCTCTTCGGATCTTCACCGTACAACCGGCGGTATCCATGTCGTTGCCTTACTCGATACAATAAAAGTCATCTCGGTTTCTGAAGATATCGGCAGGCATAACGCAGTTGACCGGGTGATCGGGCACGGGCTCAGGACCGGTATTGATTTTTCCCGGACATTTATCGTTTCATCGGGCAGGATCTCTTCTGAAATGGTGCGCAAGTGCCTCATTGCAAATATTCCCATGATCATATCGCGTAGTGCGACAACGACATTAGCGGTGGAGATTGCAGAAAAGACCGGGCTAACTATTGTCGGTTTTGTGCGGGCGGGAAAAATGAATATCTATACGCGACCACAGCGAATTTCCGGAATTGGATTCGCAACCGGTCCATTATCGGTCAAGTGAATGAAGGAGCAGACACACCTGGCAGAGATCCCCGCTGCAGGGATCACCACACTCGCGGCAGGAACGGAGGGGTTCAGAAATCCCCCCACCTTTACAATCGCGCTCGATCTTTTTCTTACTCTCCACAAGGCGAAACATAGTGCCGGGATGTATATATTCAAAACCTGACAGCATTGACCGGACCTCCCGCCGCATTGCATAGCGGGTGTACGGGCACTCGGGAAGTTCGGTCCATGCATCATTAAGCATCAGATAGGTAGCGATCTCTTTTTCTGAAATCAGGGAAAGCGGCTTGATTCTCGGGATAAACTTCCCTGATGAATCAACACTTGAATTCCTGATAAGACGAGACAGGTCACCCCGGAACACATTCATTAACACCGATTGCGCCTCGTCATCAAGGTTATGGCCGGTGGCAAGCTTTGTTGCCCCTGCCTGTCGTGCACCTATGACCAGCGCTTTTTTCCTCATGATACCGCAGATACTGCAGGCCTGGCTTTCCCTGCCGGTGAGGAAAGCATCGAGTGAATCCCCGAACAGGCCGGTAAAAGAAATGCAGTGATGCTCGATTCCCAGCCGACTGGTGAGCCGTTCTGCTGACTGGATCGTTTCTTCACGGTAGCCGGCAATCCCTTCATCGATCGTTATGGCAATGAGCCGGACATCTTCCCATGCCGGGAGGAGGCGGTGCAGGAGGAGGAGAAGTGCCGTGCTGTCCTTGCCCCCGCTCAGGGCAACTGCTACCCGATTCCCGGGGATAATCATCTTTTGGTTGATTATGATATCTGCGACCCGAAGTTCCACATCCGCAGTAAAATGGGTCCCGCAGAGGTGACGATCCCTGTGACGCTGGTATATAACTGCCGGTTCTGTGCACCGGGAACATACCGGCACGTTTGATCGCACACCTTCCCTCTTCAACCATTAACCCCCGTGTGATATGCTGATAATCCGTATTTCCTCATCCGGTTCAACAACCGTATCCTCAGATATCATCATTCCGTTCCGGGATACGATTACGTCCAGCGGATTTATACCCTGTTCAATCAGGATCTGTTCGACGGGAGCAGGGCCATGCTTAAGAATCCTGCAATCCTGTACCGAAAAAATGAGTTTCATACCTTTGGGAGTATGTTGGGGGGCAGGTTTTTTAAATATCCCGTTTTTTAGGAAAATGTGGCTGGTGGGGGTATTGATAAAAAATGCACACAAACACCTTCTCAATACCCTCATATTTGATACGCTGGATCAACACATACAAATACGGAAGTGTGCAGGGTGCAGAGTGTAGCGTCACTTCACGATGAAATTCTCAGGCTGAAAGAGGATCGTCACGCGATTATTCTTGCACACAATTACCAGACCGCTGATGTGCAGGATATCGCTGACCTCACCGGCGATTCGCTTGAGCTATCCCGTGCAGCCGCCACGATGGACGGTGATGTCATCGTATTCTGCGGTGTGGACTTCATGGCTGAGACTGCTGCAATCATCTCCCCGAAAAAGACAGTTCTGCTGCCCGCTCAGGATGCCTGCTGCCCGATGTCAGATATGATCACGGCAGATGAGTTGAAACTCGTGAAAACCCGGCATCCGGAGGCAGCGGTTGTCTGTTATGTGAACACAACTGCAGAAGTCAAAGCAGAGAGCGATATCTGCTGTACCTCGTCAAACGCGGTGAAGGTGGTCAACTCATTACTAAAAGACCAGATAATTTTCGTTCCTGACCGGAATCTTGCACTCTATACGCAGCGGTTTACCAAAAAAGCGATCCTGCCATGGGAAGGTTTCTGTACCGTTCATGACCGTATAACCGCGGATCATGTGCACCAGGTACACGATCTTCATCCCGGTGCAATCATCCTGGTACATCCTGAGTGCCGCCCGGAGGTAATTGATCTCGCAGATCAGGTCGCAAGCACATCAGGAATCATAAGGTACGTGTGCGAGTCCCCAAAAAATGAGTTTATTATCGGGACGGAGATCGGTATCCTGCATCGTCTCCGGAAAGAATGCCCGACAAAAAAATGCTATCCATTATCTCAGGCAGCGATCTGCACGAACATGAAAAAGACGGATCTGAACAAAGTCCGGAATGCACTCTTCTCGCTGCAGCCCCGTATCACTGTACCAGAAGATATTGCTCATCGCGCCCGTTGTGCGATTGAGAGAATGTTAGCGGTCTGAAAAAGAGATTATTTCTCTGCTTTTTTAGCGGGAGCACTTTTTCGTTCCATCAGTTTCCTGTACATTTCCTCACCAACACATTCCTTAGCATGCCTGCACCACTGGATGCAGGATTCGATATCATTGTAGACGGCAAAACCGCACCTGCTGCATTTAACGGAGATATCGTTTGAGAAGAGTTCCACTTCCTCACCGCACTGCGGGCACTTTTTTATGGAAAGCGTGGGGGTTCTCAGGTTCGCTGCACCCGGGCAGTGATCAAGCATGGTTACCCTCATGTATTTCCAGAGTACCGGAAAAAGTATTCAGTGGCCGGATGATCCGTTCATCATCAGCATCCGGTGTATTCACCCGCGATGATACCGGATACATCGACATGTCCCCTGCCGGAAACGGTGCGAGGATTTCTTTAAGATCTCCGGCACTTAAAGGTGTTTTGGAAAGCCAGCGATCTTCATATTCGGGGATGAGAATGGATGGCATCCGGTTGTGGATTTTTGCAACCAGTTCATTGGGTTTTGTAGTAATGATCATATATGTGCGGAGAAGATTTCCATCGGGGCCTGTCCATTGATCGTAGAGGCCGGCAAATGCAAAGAGCGGGTTCTTTGGCAGGTGCATATAGAACGGGATCTTCTTTTTGCCTTCTTTTTTCCATTCAAAAAAACCGGATGCCGGAACAAGACAACGGCGGCTTTTTAGCAGATCTGTGAAAGAAGGTTTTTCAATCAATGTTTCTGCACGTGCATTGATCGGTCGTTTTGCCGTAGTTATTTCCTGTATCCAGTGAGGCACCAGCCCCCATTTCATCGGGACAAGCTCATGTTTTTCCTCATGTATGATGACCGGCATTTCATTCCCCGGTGCGATATTGAACCGTGAACGTGACCCGATCATTGGGTTGAATACCCGGAACCTGTTGCCAAGATCATCGATAAAGACTAACGAATACCTGCCACACATAGTGCATGATCATTTCGGATGTTCGTCCAGCCAGTATATCATCCTGCCGCAGGAAATCTGAAATACAGTATACCCACGATACAAAGATGTAATATTACCTATCGCCAAGTAACCGGCAACCAATGGCAGAAAACCAGCTAATCTCGACAATAAAGTATGTAGCCGCAACAAAACCGTCATTTTTCCTGTCAGAGATTATCACTTACCTCGATGAACCGTTGCCGGTGGACCAGGTGTTCAGCATCATTTCACCGATACTGTCCGATTTGGGACTCACGGCTAAAAAGGGTAAGGGGGATTTTGAGATTGTCCGTATCCCTCCTGCACAGACATATCTCATGAACCGGGAGGAACTTGAACGGCAGCAGGTATTTTTCACCGGGAGAATAATTCCTGCACCACTTTCGCAGGGGATTGAAAAGTATATCACAAAAAAAGTCGGAAAGGACTGGAACGATCCGGTGATCATCGAACGACTTCGCAGGGCGATTGTTGCCCAGAAAGACGATTACTGGAAACCTTCCCATAAGCGGTCACTGCAGTATATAAAAGGCTACAGCGTTCTGGGGTATCTTGCCTACCACTTCCCGGTATACTTTATCCAGACTGAGCACCTGCTTCTGAAGCTCGCACGCGACGGGTTGCTGAAAAAATGCATGACCATTCTTGATGTGGGAACCGGACCGGGTGTGGTACCGCTCGCGATTGCTGATTTTTATTCACGACTCGAAGATGCGAAGGCGACGATCTATTCAGTCGAGAGATCTGAAGAGCATATCGAGGCATTTACCTATTTGCGCGATACTCTCGTACCCAAAGGGGGCCGAGTATCAATTAAACCCCCGATAAAAACTGATATCCGATTAATGGACAGTGCCAGGCTCCCGGAAAAAATTGATCTGGTAATCTTTTCCAACATCTTGAATGAACTCCCGGACATCACTATGGATTCCCGGGCTGACATTGTCGCTCACATTGCAGGAAATCTCGCTCCCGATGGTTCGATCCTTATAATCGAGCCTGCAGATGAGGAGAACGCGACCCGGATGCGATCCCTCACTATTGCTTTACACAATAAAGGCCTGTCTGTCTTTAGCCCGTGTTCATTTATCTGGGGTTCAACCTGCACAGCACCCCGCTGCTGGAGTTTTGAGACTGCACCTGCTATCAAACTCTCCCGGTTGATGGAGACTCTTGCCCACTGCGAGGATTCCTACCGGTACGTGAATACCGACATCAAGTACAGTTATGCAATCCTGCGGAATGATGGAATGCGAAAGGAGAATTTCCGTGTACCCGCTGGATCAAAATTCCTCCGGTTATCCAAACTGCACCTGCATGTCGGGAAACGGATCAACGTCGCCGGCCTTAAGATGTCCGCAGAACTCGGGGATGCTCGTTCTCATGTGTTCAAGATCTGCGACGGGACTGCGAAAACACCGGTGTATGCGGTGCTGCCTTCGTATCATATAACGCCGGAAAATGACCTGATCACATCGGCACCTTATGGATCGGTTCTTGAACTGCGAAACGTACTCGTGCGATATAACAGGGCACATGACGCTTATAATCTGCTGGTTAGCCGGAATACCCATATCAACCCGTTACATGCCGGAAAACCATCCTTTGTAAAAAACAATAATAAAATTCATTTCAAAAATCCCGGGTAATTTTTTCATTATAACAATTCCCTCTCTCTTTGTAAAGCACAATAGAGTTTTGTGCTTTGCCCACTAAAAAGTAAGAACAGAATTTCACGTAAAGTATGGTATCCAGTCAAGGTGCTGAAGTGTCACTTTCAAAAGGCTGCGTTCTCTGCCACCAGGGCGCAAAGATGGTTCTCTTTGTTACGGGACGATGCACCCGCTCCTGCTGGTACTGCCCGCTCTCCGGGGAACGGAAAGGATCAGACACCGTTTTTGCAAATGAGCACCCGGTTGATATCCCGTCTCAGATGATTGAGGAAGCGGAGAATATGAGCGCCCTTGGCACCGGCATTACCGGGGGAGAACCGCTCCTGTGCCTTGACAGGGTTATTCTCTATTGCCGGTTGCTCAAGGAACATTTCGGTCCCGATCACCAGATACACCTGTATACAGCACAAGCCCCCGGAGATAATGAACTGGGACAGATGAAAGGTCTCGTTGATGAAATCCGTCTTCACCCCCCGCATGAATGCTGGAATACCATTCTCGACACGGATTACATCCGGTCGGCAAAGCGGGCAAAGGAGATGGGTTTTGATATCGGTATAGAAGTCCCGGCACTTCCAGGCCTCGAACTCCTCATCCCGGCACTTCCCTTTCTGGATTTCCTCAATATTAATGAACTCGAATGGGGTGAGACCAATGCGTACCAGATGCGTGAGCGGGGGTATGAACTTGCCGATGAACTGCACAACGCAATTGAGGGAGCAAAGATCTGGGCTGACGAATTGTGCCGGCACGACAAGGTGCACTGGTGTTCATCAGCGTTCAAGGACTCGGTGCAGCTGCGGGAACGTCTGAAAAGGATCGCACAGAATACTGCCCGTGCTTTTGATGAAATTACTCCTGACGGGACCATTGTGTATGGTGTACTTGAACCACTGCCCGACCAGAAGATGGTATGCACTCAGTTCTGCGAGCAGGAACTTGAGCCGGGAAGTTTTGAGACCTGTGGTGACCGTATCGAGATGGCATGGTGGCTGCTTGAAAAAAATTCCGATGATTTGCCCGGGAATAAGTACGTTATTGAGCGTTATCCGAACGGTGGCATGGTTGTGGAGCTTACGCCGCTATGACCCTTCGCTCGCTTATTGACCCAGTCTATGAGAGATACTTAAAGATGCAGTATCATCATGTTCCCAATCATATCGCCATCATCCAGGACGGGAACCGGCGCTATGCAAAACGCCTCGGTATCGACACCGCAAAAGGCCACCGGGCCGGGGCTGACAAGACCGAGGAGATGCTCGACTGGGCCCAGGAACTCGGTATCCGGCATATCACGCTCTATACCTTTTCAACGGAAAATTTCTCGAGGAAAAAGGAGGAAGTGGACCATCTCTTCGCCTTGTTCCGGGAAAAGTTCCTTGCAGTCCTTCGCGACGAGCGCGTGAAGAGATACAAGATCCGTGTCCAGATGGTGGGTGACAGGTCACTCCTGCCCCCGGACTTAAAGGAGGCAGTGGATGCTGCGGAAGAGGCAACGAAGGACAACACGGGATTCCATCTCAATATCGCCCTTGCGTACGGGGGCAGAAACGAGATCGTGCTCGCGGCCCGGGAGATCCTTACTGATGTCGAACACAATAAGGTCGCACCCGGGCGGATCGATGCCGCCATGGTGGAAAAGCACATTCACGGGAGCAAAGGCATCCCCCCGGTGGACCTTATCATCAGGACAGGGAACGAGTGCCGCACTTCGAACTTCCTTCCGTGGCTTGCAAACGGCCATGAGTCCACAGTATACTTCTGTGCCCCGTACTGGCCTCTTTTCAGGAAAATCGACCTCATGCGTGCAATCCGCATCTATGACCAGCGCATGTCGGCACAGAAACTTTAGTGTTTTTACTCCGCAGAAGCGGACATGAATGAAATTTATACAAGACTCATGAAAATCGTTCAGGTACTATGACTCCCGCCTCAGGGCCTCTCCGAGGAACGGCGGGGCAAGCAGGTTGAATCGCCGCACGGGAAGTCATTGAGCATTTTTAAGAGAACTGGTTTTAACCGGCAGGAAGAGATCGCGTACTATATTTCTGGCCAGTGACAGATCAACAGTAAGGATGGCTGGAAAAAAAGAGAGCAGCGCCTTGTGGCGCCAGACAACCGTTGTGATCAGGGCTGACATCTTCGAGCAGGCAAACCAGCAGAAGATCAATATCAGCGAGGCGGTAAACCGGGCGCTTGCAGAGAGGCTGGGGATCGACTACCGGCAACAGAAGATCCCGGAGGGAACCGTAGCAGAACCGCTCATTATTGCCCCCAACGAAGCACCTGCCCTGCCAAGCCATGTACCGGCAAAACCGGGAGCCCCGGCAGCTGCTGCCATCATCAACGCCGATGACCCTCTCGCAGCAAAGGCGATAAAATCACGGCTCCTCCCCAAAGAAAAACCTGCCCGGGACATATCGGCACCCGCTCCCGTGTCGGCTCCTGTTCCGGAAAAAGAGACAAAACCCCTCCATGCACTGTCTCCCGCGACTGGAAAAGCAAAAAAACCTGCACCGAGGAAGAAGAAAGAAGATGCCGCAAAAAAATTCTTCACTTCGATGATCAACCGTGAAGATTCCGACACAATACACATCGCAAAAGACGATTTATACTATACGTTCGAACGCTGGTGCCGGAACAACCGCGTTCTTCCGGTCCCCGACAAGAAATCATTTGCTGTTACCCTGAAAAACCAGTTCGCCGTTCAGGAAAATATGCTGAATGGTACACCGTCATGGATTGGCATTCGGCTGAAATAAAAAAAAAGAATCGGTTTAAAGGAAAAAGTGAATGAAATTAAGTCGAAATAATCTTTCATTTCCCAAACCTGCGGATCCGCGACTGGTAATCCCTAAGAACCCGTAAAAAATCCACTTTCCGCAGGTATTTCCAGTTCACGTCCGAAAAGAACAGCTCGGAATAGACCGACTGCCAAATGAGGAAATCTGTCAGGTGATCTCCCCCGCTCTTGACTACGACGTCGGGCGTGTACTTGAAGGTCAGGTAGGATTCGAGCATCTTCTCGTCCACATCTGACGGGTGGACATGGTCCTCGGCCATCTTGCGGATACAGTCGGTAATCTCCTCCTTCCCGCTCTTCCCGATCGCGATTACCACATCCATGCCGGTGCCGGTGATCTCTTCCTCGTCCCCGATATGGAGAATAAGGCGGGCGATAGTACTGATCTTCCGGATCTCGGGAAGATACGTTTCCATCGCGCCGGGATCGGGAGTGCTGATGTGGAAGGTGATGCCGTGGATGCTCGTTTTCCCCGTTGACTGGGACTTTTCCACGTATTTGGATATCTCGCTGCACCACGAAGTGATACGGAACAGGTTGCCGGGCGCATCTGCCATATCCTGCCCGCTGATCATGAAGCATGCATGCCCCGGCAACTCGGTTATCTGCCGTTTGAGCAGATATTCGTAAAACCAGTAAATCATCAGTACCCCAGAAACACCCGTTAAAGTTATTTTTTATCTTTTCATTTGTTTATACCTTATAGTATTGCACAGATTTTCCTTATAGTGCATCCCTGACCCAAATCAATAAAGTTGTCAGGAGCCCCAAGTAATAAAAGAGTACCACTATGTATCTCTCCTTACGGGAAGATTATCTGGAAGCAATCCAGCAGTTCTCGGAAAAAAATGCTAATCCTCCTCACTACGAAGAGCTTGCCGCAGCACTGGGTAAATCAGAGTCAGTGGTGCGTTCTGATATGGAAGACCTTGTTTCCAGCGGGGATATCGCCATTTTACCAGAGGGGGTGATTACGCTTACAGGAAAGGGAAAGCAAACCGGGGAAAGTGTCATAAAAAAACATGAGACACTCCAGTGCTTCTTATCAGAGATTCTTGGTATGGATTCCAGTACCGCATCCGATGAGGCATGCACACTTGAACATGCTGTATCAGATGAAACGATTGACCGGTTAGGCCAGTTGATGGTGAAACAGGATGGCCAGTGGCACCATGGGCTGGGGAGACACGGCAGGCAGGAAAGTACCGGAAGGTGCATGACGGGAGAGGAAGAGTGTCAATATCCCAGTATTTCTGATTGTTCCGAGGGGGAAAATGTCATCATCCACTGTATTCAGGGACGGGCATGTGCAAAACGCCTCCTTGATCTTGGGATGGTCCCCGGCGAGCATGCATCTATAAAACGAAAATTATCCAATGGGGCTCTTGTGGTGCAGGTCAAAGGTTGTGATGTCGCCCTGAGCCCTGAGATCGCGTCTGCAATAGGAGTGGAGCGCTCACCATGAAGATCGCGCTCCTGGGTAACCCCGGCGCAGGGAAATCTCTCATTTTCAACCAGCTCACCGGACTTGGTATTGAAGTAAACCGTTACCCGGGATCCTCCGTTTGTCTTGAATGTGGTAATGTCTGTTACAAAAAAGAGAAGATCGAGATCGTAGACCTGCCCGGAATTTATTCCCTTGACGGGAATTCCGATGAAGAGATGCTGGTGCGGAAATTCCTTGAACGGGCAGGAGCAGATGTCATTGTAGCCGTCCTTGATGCCACAAAACTTGAGCGAAGCCTGTATCTTTTCACCCAGGTCACCGAATTCTCACCAAAACTCATTGTCGTAGTCAATATGATTGACGAAGCCGAACATCAGGGGCTGATCATCGATGTTGACAAGCTCTCATCCTGCCTGGGAGTCCCCGTTCTTCTTACGGCTGCCTCAGAAGGAAGAGATATTGACCGCATCCTTCCTCTTGCTCTGGGATCCGGCAGGATTGCGACCCTTCAGGTCCCCTACGACCACCATATCGAGGCGGCACTTAAAAGTCTCGAAAAAACTCTCCGGACCCCCCGCTACAAGAGCTTGCTTGCACTGCAGGGTACTGGTGAGGACCACATGCTCCTTGATGCCGCGGGAGCTGTCGCTCACGAGATTGAACTACGCCACAGGATGTCGGTCCGCCAGATCATTGCAACGAACCGGCATAATTTGTCCCGAAAAATTGCAGCTGCAGCGGTCAGACAGGGAGATCGGAAAAAAACCTATGATCTGGACAGTCTCCTCACCCGGGTATTTCCCGGAGTCCCGATCCTTATCGCCATCCTCTTCTTTCTGCTCCTGTCGGTATTTGTCATCGGCTCTTGGATGGAGGGGTTCATTGTTGCGTCATTCACGGCATTGGTCATAACCCCCTTTACCTCCCTGGCATTGCCGCCCCTGTGGGACCGTATTGGCTTTTCAATGCTGATTGCACTGCAGGCAGGTTTTGGGATCGCATTCCCGTTTATCTTCACATTTTACCTGGGACTCTCGCTGCTTGAGGATACGGGATATTTGACCCGTGCCGCATTCCTTGCGGACCGTGGGATGCACCGGCTCGGCCTGCATGGAGAGGCAATCATCCCCATGGTGATAGGGTTTGGGTGCACTGTACCTGCAGTGATGAGCCTGCGTATCCTTAAGACACGCCGGGAACAGACAATAGCAGCGTTTCTTATCAGCATGGTCCCCTGCTCAGCAAGGACCGTTGTCATTGCCGGCATAGTCGCAGCTTTTGTCGGGATTCTCTGGGCGTTTTCCATCTATATCATCGTGTTCATCCTGATTATTTTCACCGCAGTTATACTCAGCCGCATTACACCCGGGGAACAGTTTGGCATGATTGTTGAGATGTCTGCGCTCCGCAGACCCCAGGTGCGTCTGGTGCTGGCAAAATCATGGCTCCGGATTAAAGAGTTCCTTTTTATTGCGATGCCGCTGTTGATCATCACCAGTATTGGACTCGGACTTTTCCAGTATTTCGGGTTGACCGATGCCTTCCAGCAGATGGTTGCTCCCATAACTATCACCCTGCTTGGGTTGCCAGCGTATGCATCCACGGCGCTGTTATTTGGAATCTTCCGGAAAGAACTCGCTTTTGAGACGCTTGCAGTTCTTGCCGGTACTGCTGATCTTGGTTCGGTGATGACAGCTGCCCAGCTCTACGGGTTTGCTATCGTGAGCGTGCTTTTTATTCCCTGCACTTCCACGATTGCTGTTCTGTACCGGCAGCTTGGGGCACGGATTACTGCCCTGATATCAATTTACACGGTATTTCTGGGCTTATTAATAGGAGCGGTTATAAACCTTCTTATGAAATGATCAATTGATACAGGTAATGGCAGAAAAGAGGGATGGAACAGATTAATCGGGTTTTCAGCGGTTTTAAACAAGGAACCACAAGAATTATTCTTATCCTCATGTGCCGTGGATTGTGTATGATTCATAGATTCTGCGTTAAAAAAGGTGTGAAACGATGCTGACATTTATTGGTCTCGGACTCTATGACAAAACTGATGTTTCAGAAAAAGGGCTTTTTAGTATCCGGAACGCTGACCACATCTTTCTTGAAAACTACACATCACGGCTCATGGGCACTTCGTATGAAGAGCTTAAGAGACATTATGGAAGACCGGTACGTCTCCTTGGTCGTGAAGATGTTGAACAGCATCCCGATGAACTCCTGAGCAAAGCAGAGAGTGAAAACGTGGTATTTCTCTGTGCAGGAGACCCGATGGTCTCCACGACCCACGCAGATCTGCGGATGCGTGCCGCTTCAAGGGGAATAAAAACGGTGATTATTCATGCAGCTTCTATCTCAAGTGCAGTCTGCGGTCTTTCCGGACTCCAGAACTACCGGTTTGGAAAGTCCTGCTCAGTACCCTTCCCGCAGAAAAACTGGTTCCCGACAACA
>Ga0209048_10004339_pt1 | contig 13595 bp, 10 predicted proteins | sample FrelakmetCRP12CR_FD_187146 | JGI IMG/M metagenome (GOLD analysis project Ga0209048, IMG submission 187146) | Freshwater lake sediment microbial communities from the University of Notre Dame, USA, for methane emissions studies - CRP12 CR (SPAdes)... | ecosystem: Environmental > Aquatic >... | reverse complement strand
CGCGAAAGCCCGGTGAGCAAGCGAATGGTCGTGGTTTTGCCGGCGCCATTGGGACCCAAGAAGCCGAACACCGTCCCAGGTTGAACAGAAAGTGATAGCCCGTCGAGGGCATGCACCGAGCCGTAATATTTTTTCAAATCGCGGGTGATGATTGCCGTCATTCTTCCCTTCCGATAAGGAGATAGGCAATGGACCCTAAAAGATTCACCAGCACAACGATCACGATCCACATCCATTTGGGACCCCTGGTTTTAGGACGGCGCACAATGTCCACAAGACAGAAGATCATCAGCCCCAATTCCAACAGGAGAATCGGTATGAGAAGGGGCAAATATTTTTGGATTAGATCAAATGGTTGCATAATTCCCTCCAGAAATTCATATGCTGCGATGGTATGTACATTAGATAAAAAGTATACACCCCAAATTTCACGGGGAAAATCTAGCGGGGATTGCCCGTATAATATGGACACCCGAAAGGATATTTTCAATGAGAAATACCTTCGATATACTCGTGCTGCTCGCCCGCCCGGCTGCCGGGAAGAGCGAGATCATCGCCTACCTGAAAGCCATGAATCCTGAGGAGCGCTCCAGGAAGCTCCACATCGGCAGCCTCGAAGAAGTGGATGATTTCCCCATGCTGTGGGCGTGGTTCGAGGAGGACGATATCCTGAGCAAACTCGGGCATCCTCGCCTGCACACGGATGCAGAGCATACCTTCCTGCATACTTACCTGTGGGACGTGCTCATCGAACGGATCGACCTGGATACCCAAAAGAAATGGCGCGATGAAGACAGCCAGCTGGAGAAGACGATCCTGGTGGAATTTTCCCGCGGCAGCCAGCATGGCGGATATGAGAGGTCGTTCCAGCACCTCAGCCGTGTCTTTGCGGAGCATGCCGCCATTCTTTACTTAGACGTGCCTTTCGAAGAATCCTTGCGGAAGAACCAGGCGCGTTTCAATCCTGATAAACCCGACAGCGTCCTGCAGCACGCCCTGAGCGATGAAAAATTGACATTGCTTTACAAGGAAATCGACTGGGAGAAGGTCAGAAGAGGAAAAGCGAATTACATCCCCATCCAAGGGGTGAAAGTCCCCTATGTAGTGCTAGACAACCAGCATGACCTCACCACCCATCCCGGAAAAGCATTGCAGGATGCGCTCGAGAACAAACTGGGGATATTGTGGAACAACTTACATCACAAACAAGATGACCCGACTGATTGACGCTAGATGCGAGGGATGATAAAATCGCCTTCGCTATGGGCGCGTAGCTCAATGGTAGAGCAGTGGCCTTTTAAGCCATTGGTTAAGGGTTCGAGCCCCTTCGCGCTCATCTTTTATTTAATTCACCAGTGCTGGATGGTGTTGGGTTTAGGACTCGACTCCCTTCGTGCTCACAAACGACTCCTGCTAAGGAGTTTTTTGTTTGAACACTAATGCGCTTGTAGGTTTTTTTCACTAACTACACGAATTTGCCAATATAAATTTCTGGTCCGTAGACTTATTTTTTCTATTTCGTGGAATTTGCAGTTTTCTTAAGATGCAATCCATATAGACGGGTGGAAGTAAACCTTTTAGAATTGAACTTCATGAGCCACCGCACCAGAATAGGAGAAACCCCATGTCCATTGATAATCGCGTAGATGCATTAACCCCGCAGGAAATAGCTGAAAAAGCTGAAGCCATCGGGGTACGCAAAGCATCTCTTCCGTTTCTGCCCCTATTCGCCCTGGCAATTTTGGCGGGGGTTTACGTGGGGTTGGGCGCCATGTTTGCTACAACTATTGCGGCAGGGGCTTCCAACTTACCTTACGGCGTGACACGCCTGTTGATGGGACTGGCATTTTGCCTGGGACTGATCCTCGTGGTGGTGGGTGGGGCAGAGTTATTTACAGGCAACAACCTTCTTGTGATCGCATGGGCAAGCCGCAAGATCAGCCTGGGCGCACTTCTGCGCAATTGGTTATTCGTTTACCTGGGGAATTTTGTCGGTTCTGTGGGAACCGCACTTCTAGTGTTCCTGGCAAAACAATATACCTATGGGCAGGGGGCGGTGGGTGAGGCCGCTCTCAAAATCGCCGTTTCCAAAATCCACCCGGATATCCTTCAAGCTGTCGCGCTTGGGGTCTTGTGCAATATGTTGGTCTGTCTGGCAATCTGGCTGACTTACAGCGCAAAGACTGTCACCGGCAAGATCCTTGCCATCATTTTCCCCATCACAGCCTTTGTAGCAGCTGGGTTCGAGCATAGCGTTGCCAATATGTATTTCCTGCCTTATGCGTTGTTGATCAAAGCTTTCGACCCGGCATTTGTTGCCACGACAAATGTGAATCTTGCCAGTCTCACCTGGGGTTCCTTTTTCCTGAAAAACCTTCTGCCTGTGACCCTCGGGAATGTCATTGGTGGAGCAATCTTGGTGTCCGGGATGTATTGGTACATTTATCTTCGAAAGAAGGGGAATTGAGGTACCTGATACTTGCAGTATCCCTTTTGCTGGAAAACTCACTCAGATTACCAGTGAAAAACATCGTGCCGTTGGTCTGATTCTTGCAACCCTGTGTCTTGTACAACTTCCCATTTGATGGGAACAAAAGTGGGTTTTCATCGTTATAATATAATATTGTATAGTGGGAAAGTTTTTCACAATCAATAGGAGGACCCGGAAATGAAAAGTGCTAAGCTATTCCTGTCGCTGGTTTCCGTTCTGACGGTGTTCAGTTTAACCGCATGCTTCGGAACCCCGGCTCAACCGACCATCGATTACCAGGCATTGATCAACACCAGTGTTGCCCAAACAGAAGCTGCCAAAGGTCCGGGCACCGGGGTTGTACCCACCACGGCACCCACCCTCGCGTTACCGACCGCCACCCTGCAAATCACGAACACCCTTCTGCCAACCTTCACCCCCATCAAGACCCTTGTGCCCACAGCCATTCCCTGCTATTCGATGGGGTTTGTGAAAGACATCACCATCAAGGATGGGACAGAGGTTGCAACGGGAGTCACGTTCGATAAAACCTGGCGACTGCAAAATACAGGTTCGTGCTCCTGGACAACCGCATTCCTGCTGCGTTTCGACAGTGGCGATCAAATGGACGCCCCCAAATATACCAACCTACCCAAAAATGTTTCTCCGGGTGGTCTGGTGGACGTATCGGTAACCATGACCGCCCCTACCACGCTCGGCACTTATCAAGGCAATTTTAAGATGAAAGCGTCTGACGGGACCATTTTTGGTGCTGGAGCTGGCGGAGTGCCCATTTTCGTGAAAATTGTGGTAACAGGACCTCTGTTTGCGGTAACCAATGTGAGTAACTGGACTGTCTCACCCATTTGTGGAAGCCCCTCTGTGACCTTTACGGCGGATATCACTACCAGCACAAGAGGACGAGTGGACACCCACTGGGTGTTCAATAACAATGGCACGCAGATCATTGGCCCATCGGACCATGTTGACTTCAGCGGTGCTCAAACCAGGACTGTCACCGCCATATGGGACCTGTCGGGTTTGGGTTTCGTAGGACCCGGTTCAGCATCCATATATATAGACTCACCCAACCATCAGATGTTTGGTCCCAGCGCAACCTTCATATGTCCCTAATTTGTTAACGAACAAAAAAATCCGGATGAAACTCCGGGTTTTTTTGTTTTCCAAAGGGGGATCTCAATTATTTTGAATTCAAAATCTGTTTCGCCCAGGCTGCCGCGCGTTCCAATTCTCCCTCCTTCAAGGGGCCTTCTGAATCTTTCACGAAAAACCCCTCTGGAGGAACTGCCAAGGTACCACCCTTTTTCACCAACAAAGCCATGATGGGCTTGTCAGCATACCCGAAAATCTTTGCAAAGAATTTCAGAATGGCAACCGGGGTATCTTCAACGGAAATCCGGGTGTCAAATGCAGCAACCCTGGTCCCTTTTAGTCCGCCTGAAGGGATGCTTCTCAATAGTTTTGTGATTGCAGGCGTGGGTTGGAACGCCCGGGTCGGGGAACCAACGATCAAATAATCCAGCTGGAGCGAATCTTGCGGTTTCACATCCACGACTCGGATGACCGGAATGGTTTCCTTCATCCCCATCGATTTTCCAATTGCTTCCGCAATCTTCTGAGTATTCCCAAAAAAAGAGTCATAAACAACCAAAGATTTCATTCATATCTCCTCGAATTCTAAATGATCCCAATTCTACATGAAAATCACACTTCCGAGAAAGGAAGGCTGGATTGACGTTCAAATGGATTTCATGTATTCTTGATTGACAGGGAATTGGGTCGACTTTATCGGATTGAAACTGCAAAAACCCTGTGGAATGGAATGAAAACTAATGCCAGGCTTGGATGACATCCTGAGTGTGATCCTGGGTGGCGGACGTGGAACCCGGCTTTATCCTTTGACCAAAGTGCGCTCGAAACCTGCTGTTCCTGTAGCGGGAAAATATCGCCTGATCGACATCCCCATCAGCAATTGTATTAATTCCGGAATCTTCCGCATAGCAGTACTGACCCAGTTTAACTCGGTATCTTTGCACCGTCACATCGCCCGCACCTACGATTTCGATGCGTTCCACTCAGGGTGGGTGCAGGTTTGGGCCAGCCAGCAGACGGTTGCCACCAACGATTGGTACCAGGGCACCGCGGATGCTGTCCGAAAGCAATTATTCGAGATCCGCTCCTCTCGCGCTGATTATGTCCTCGTTCTTTCCGGGGACCACCTGTACCGGATGAATTATTCGGAAATGGCAAATTATCATTGGGGAAGCGGAGCAGAAATTACCATCGCTGTCCAGCCCGTGGCAAAAGACGCGACCGGCAGGTTTGGCATTTTGAAAAGGGATTCCAACGGCAGGATCATCAGCTTTTCTGAAAAGCCCACCGACCCTGCCATTTTAAAGGGTTTGGTGAGCCGTAGCGACCCCGATAACCCGTATCTGGCATCCATGGGGATCTACCTTTTCAACACCGAGCTGCTGTGCGATTTGCTGGAACAAAAACCATTCGACGATTTTGGCGGGCACGTCATCCCTTATGCCATCAAAGCCCACAAGGTTCAGGGATTCGAGTTCAACGGATATTGGGAAGATATCGGTACCATGCGTGCTTTCTATGAAGCCAACTTAAGGCTCACAGAACCTGACCCGCCCTTTAATTTTATCGACCCGAATTATCCCATTTATACCCATTCGCGCTTTTTGCCCGGCTCCACCTTGCAGGACTGTCACCTGGAAAACGTTCTTTTATGCGAAGGATGCTGCCTGCAAAACGCAGAGATCCAGCATTCCGTGATCGGGTTGCGCAGCCAGATCCATACCGGAGCCCGGATCCGTGACAGCATCATCATGGGTTCTGATTATTACGAAGACATCAAGGAATTTACCCGCCTCAAGGATGGTGTGGAACTTGGCATTGGCAACGGAGCCGAAATCGAAGGTGCCATAATCGACAAGAACGCCCGCATCGGACAGGGTGTCGTGATCAAACCTTTCCCACGCGGGACGGAAATGGACATGGAGAACTGGGTGGTGCGGGACGGAATTGTGGTCATCCCCAAGGGAGCCACATTGCTTCCGGGGACGGTGATCGCTCCGGGAAAAGAAGGGGATTAGTTTGCAAGGCGACCAAAACGGGTCTCCCTTTTTACTCCCATCTTCTAGTTTCACTAATCCTGGATGGATAAACAATAAATAAAAGAAATGGCGGGCAATCATCTACGAACGATGCACCGCAATCCGGTATGTCCACCCTATAGTTCTAATTCAATTCCTTGGGGAGCTTGAAATTGCCATCCGGTTCTGGGCGAAATTCATACACTTGCACAACTGCTTTTATGTTCAATGGGCCATAAATATGAGGAAATGATCTCGGGTCGCCTTCCGGATGTTCACACTGGATGGGAGCCTTAACCCGGTCTGTTTCAATGCACAAGATCACCAGATCCTTTTTCCCTTTGAAAAAAACATTGGCTGTTCCCAGGATCTGTTCTTTCGTCGAACAATGGATAAAGCCTTCCGTGCTCAGGCTGTCCGCCATGTAAGCCTGGATGAGCCGGGCTTGCTGCCATTCCGCCCTGGTTGTAATGTGATAAATAAAACGATCTGTCTGACTCAATGTTCATTCCTCTGCACGGCCTAAAAAATAACAAGAAATCTACATTTTCAAACCTATCTAATTTCCAAGTTAAGTGTTATATAACAAAGATAATTTAAGAGAAAGGTGTAAATATTCCACTAGTTCTGAAATGAAGAGACACGGAAAACCTCCCCAACGTACGATAGCGTTTTTGTTCAACGTTCGCCATCAGTATCCTGATCCAAACGATCCCAAAACCCAACTCGAAGCCGATTTTGACGACCTCTCGACGATCAAATCAATTATAGAGCATCTGGAAAACTGCGGTTGCAGTGTCATCCCGATTGAAGCGGATGAATATGCCTATGCCAAGTTGAAGAAAAATCGCGAGCGGATCGACCTGGCTTTTAACTATTCCCTGGGAATGCACGGCCTGGATCGCTACGCCCAACTGCCTGCCATGCTGGAAATGCTGCAAATCCCCTATACGGGGGCACGCCCGATGACGGAAGCAATCATCTTGAACAAAGCCCGGATGAAAGAGGTCATCTTCGCGCACAACATCCCCACCCTGCCCTTCCAGCATTTCAACACCCCCGATGAAAAGTTGAAACGCTCCCTGCATTATCCCCTCATCGTCAAACCAGTTTCGCAGGGATCCTCCGCAGGCATCACCAATGACAGCGTGGTCTGGACGGAAGTCCGCCTACGAGAGCAGCTCGAACATATCATGGGCTTATTCCACAACAGCGCCCTGGTGGAACCCTTCATCACCGGGCGGGAATTTTCCATCCCCATGTTCGGCAACCCCCCCAAATTCCTGCCGTTCATCGAGGCGGATCACAGCACCCTGCCGGATGAGTATTACCCGATGGATTCACTGGAAGTGAAATGGATCCTGGAAGAAGAAGGGGACTCCGCCCATTTGGTTTGCCCAGCGCAACCCAGCCAAAAACTCCAGAAACGGATGGAGAATATCTGCAGCCGTGCATGGGACGCCCTCGAACTGCGCGACTTTTGCCGAATTGATGTTCGCTGTGATAGTGAAGGGAAGCCCTACATCCTGGACGTCAACTCTCCTCCAGGGTTCATCCCTCCCGAAGTGTCCACCACTTCCTATTTCCCGCTGGCAGCTCGTGAAGCCGGGATGAATTACGAAGCCTTATTAAGAAAATTGTTCGACATCGCTGAAAAGCGTTATAAACCACTTTAGATGCATACTGACATGACAACGCCGGATTTCTCCGGCGTTTTTTCTATTATTTTACTTCCTTAAATTTCACATAAAGAACAATATTCCCATCTGGCAGTTTTACATCCTTGACGTCAAAATATTTTGGCATGGCACGGATAAGTTGGGAAAGCTGTCGGTAGCCATAGGTGCGTGAGTCAAAACCAGGGTCGAGGATGCGGATATGATGACCCAAGGTTCCTAAAAACGCCCAGCCATCTTCCTGGGCTGCCAGATCAAAAGCTTCATGCAGCAACGGCATGGGGTCAGGGGGAGCTGGCTCGGTTGTTTTGGATTTTTCCCGTACCGGTCGGCTGCGACGGGCAATAGTCTCTTCGGGCTGAAGGTTCTCGGTGTACACAAACACATCACAGGCATTCACAAACGCGCGGGGTGTGTTTTTCTTGCCAATGCCCATGACGAAGAATCCTTTTTCACGGATGCGCGTGGCAAGCCGTGTGTAATCACTGTCGCTGGAAACCAGACAGAAACCATCCACTCCGCCGGAATATAACGTATCCATGGCGTCGATGATCATGGCGCTGTCGGTAGCATTCTTCCCGATGGTGTAGCGGAACTGCTGGATGGGCTGGATGGCGTAAGTCTGGAGGGCATCCTTCCAGCCCCCCATATTGGACGTGGTCCAATCGCCATAGATGCGCCGGATGGTGACCAATCCATATTTGCTCACTTCCGCCAGAATTTTATCGATCAGGGATGGCTGGGCGTTGTCGCCATCGATCATGATCGCAACTCGCCGGTTGCCAATGGTCCCGGTATTACTGCTCATTCTTTCATCCTTCCCTTATGAAATGTGGCATCTCCATTGGAATTTCCAAGGTAAGTTCCACGATGCCTCCAAATACACCCTTGCGAAACCAGGGGGATTGGAAGATCAATTTCTTCCTGCCTCTTTTTTCGATGGTGTAGACATTTTCCTGGTGACTTTCTAACATTTTGGCGAATTTCGAGCGGGACGGTTCAGGGTGACAGTCGAGTGCGTTTTTCCCAATCAGGGAAATGCCCCCATCATCCCGAAAGACTTCTTCCGCCTTTTGATTCATAGCCAAGATGATGCCGGTCTCGTCACAAACCGTGACTGCACCGGTAAATTCATCGATCCAGGAATAATCCGAATTCTTCATTAACCCTCTTTCAACCTAATTGTAATCAATTATTGGGTTCCGAGATGATTTTAAGGAAAACTGCCACCACTTTGGGATCCAGATCCTCCCCGGATCGACTCTTAATATAGGCAACAGTTCTGTCGCGATCCCAAGCGTGGCGATACGGACGGTCTGACAGCAACGCATCCCAGATATCCACCACAGAGAAGATCCTGGCGGCAATTGGAATATCCTCCCCCTTCAGACCACGCGGGTAGCCCGAACCATCCCAGTGTTCATGATGGCAGTAGGGAATATCCAGGGCGGGTTTTAGATAATCGACGGATGCCAGCATGTTATAGGCGTTCCAGGGATGTTTTTTCATGATCCTCCATTCCAAATCCGTTAGAGCAGATGGTTTGAAAAGGATGCTGTCGGGCACAACCAATTTGCCGATATCATGCAACAGGGTTCCCCGTTTAATATGAGTGAGTTTTTCTTCCGGAACTCCCATCGCCCTGGCAAGGCGCAGGGTCAGATCCACCACCCTTTGGGTATGTCCTTCCGTTTCCTTGTCACGGATATCCATGGCACGCGACCAGCCAAGGATGGTTTCATCGTAAGCGAGCATGAGCTGTTCATTCGAGTGTTCTATTTCGTCGAACAACTGCGCGCTGTTGATGGCAATAGCGGCCTGTCCGGCAAGCAAATTGACAAATTCAAACCAATCCTGGTCCAGATGTAACGAAGAGCGCGTCAAACACTCCATCACCCCTTTGATGACATTATTTGTGATCATGGGAACTGCATAGTATGAAACAAGTTCCTCACCCCGGGGAACAGGATTTATGATTTGATCCGTAGCTCTGTTAAGATCCGAAATAAAAACCGGCTTACCAGTCCGAGCTGCCTTGCCTGCCCAGCCTTCGCCGATACTCACTGAGAACCCATTGATCAACTGGGTGTGAAATCCAATCCCGTACGCAAATTTCAACCGCTTGCTTCGTTCATCATAAAGCAGGATATCCGCCGCATCCACCTGGAGGAATTTCTGTGAACTCGTCAGGATAATGTCCATGATTTTCTGCAGATCAAGGGTAGAAGAAATGGCATGATCAATCTGCCGCAGAGCGATCAATTTTTGCAAGCGGGATTCAGTTTGTTCATGCAGGGAGCTGCGCTGGATAGCATTGGCAGCCATTTCAGCGATTGAACCAATTACTCTGATCTCGGACTTATCGAACGTATCTTTTCTGCTTGCCAGCAAGTTGCCAATAACCTTCTTTTGTACGATCATCGGGTAGACCACGCCTGCTGCAGGATGATGAAGAACTTTCCCCAGCAGGAACAATGGATCCGTTTTCAGATCATGGGCAATGTAAGGGCGATGAGTCCGCTTCACCTCTCCGCTAATCCCCTTGCCTGCGGGAACATGAAACCCTTCCTGACCGGCGAATTCCCCACAACCATATTGGATGACCATGTCCTTGTCGACAGGTTCCTCCCAAGTAATCAGACCGCCATTTGCCTGCATTACTTTGACCATTTGATCGACTATGATCGGGTACATTTCTTCTCGAGATTGGGCTTTGCGTAAAGCTGTGCTGACTGAAGAAAGAGCTTCAAGTTCACGATCATGCTGTTTCTTTTCGGTGATATCCCGCAGGATGGAGAGAGTATAGGTTTCGCCCATTAATTTATACGTTGACACATGTATTTCAAGGTCAAATTCTGAACCATTTTTCTTTAGGGCTTTCACTTCATAATGGATGGGAGCTGATCTTCTCTTTTGCCTGGATTCGGTAATATCCATGAAGCGCTGCCGATCGATCGGTGCGATCAGACTAACAACAGGGATATCCTCCAGATCATTTTTTTGTGAAAGCCCAAATAGCTGTCGAAATGCAGAATTCACGTAAACAGTTTCGGACCCTAATGAAACACGAATAGCATCCTTGGAAGCTTCGAGGATCGCGTGCAACCGAGTTTCACGGTCTATCAGGTCTGCATAGGCTTTACTCCTCTGTATGGCAGAAGAAAAGGTGTCTGCGAACGTTTTCATTGCCTCAAGTTCCGTTGCGTCCCACTGCCGATCCGATTTCACCTGGTCAAAACCCAGCGAACCCCAAAGATGTCCTTCCAAGAGGATCGGAGCAAGTACAATCCCGCGTATTCCGAGGACTTCAAGGAAAACCCGTTCTTCTTTGGGTAACCGGTTCGGGGCTGCCACGATCACTTCCCCTCTTGTCAGGGTCGATTTCCAGCGTGCCATGGTTTTCGAGAATTCCACCAGATTCGGCAATTGAGAATCTTGAAGTTTGTGCTCAATGCCTGGCGCGGCCCATTCAATGAGATTCTCAGTAACCCGGGTAGGTTCAAAGTGCGTATGACTCTCTGGATACTTTAGTAGGTACACCCGGTCGACTCCGGTGGATTTACCCAGTTTTTCTAAAATGATCGGGGCTTGTTTTTTCCAATCGGCTGCTTCCAACAACCGGGTTGCGGTAAAGCTGACAGCTTCCAGAATCTCATCCCGGCGCTGGAGAGCCATCTGAGCAATTTTTTGTGTGTTGATGTTCTTGGCCACTCCCAGGATCATGATGGGTGCCCCATTTTCATCACGTATCAAGGAACCGGAGATGTCTGCCCAATAGGGTGTGCCATCTTTTTTAATGAGGAACACTTCAACCTCAGCAGAAAGGGGTAAAGAAGGATCAGCCAAATTTTCGGGAGTCATCGTTTCCCCTATGACCCTGGTTACTTTTTCGAACGAGTCATTTGTCATGAACTCATCCAGTTGCTTTTCAAGCATTTCCTCTGCTGTATATCCGGAGGTTCCCAGAATGGATGGGCTAAAGTAAAGGAATTTCAAATCCAATCCCATCAGGAAGACAATATCCGTCATATGGTCGGCTATCAGGCGGTATCGTTCCTCGGAAACACGTAAGTCCTCCTGTGCCTGGCGCTGTTCGGTGATATCCGTGATGGAAATGATCACCCTGGACAAAGTATCTTCATAGCCTGGCGCTACTGTCCAATGCAGGTGAATATCAATCTTTTGTCCATCAATCGTCTGGTTGACCGTCTCCCCCTTAAAGTCATTTTTTCCTTCTGCAATATGAAGGATCTCATCGACAACCCCACGGAGTGATTCTTCGTAGAGAACCTTGTCGAGATTTGCAAGCAATTCCTTTTTACTGCTCGCCTTGTAAAGCTCGACAGTTGCCCGGTTGACATCCAGGATCCTCACCCGTTTGGCACACTCAAAAATCACTTCGGGGTGGTCGGCGACATATTTACTAAAATTACGAACGCCCCTCTTTTTCAAACCATCTACAAATTGTTTAACCGCTGAGAAATCCTCTTCCCATAAGGAGATGGGCGAATCTTCAAACAGGCCGCGATAGCGTTTTTCACTTTCGTGCAAGGCATCCTCTATTTGATGCCGTTCGGTGATATCCAGGATGATTCCATCCAAATACAAGGGTTTTCCTTTTTCATCATAAACAGGTTGTCCCCGTTCGGAAAAGTTGCGGATCTCACCATCTTTTCTGTGGATGCGGTATTCACAAACATAGGATTTTTTGCTGACAATTGCTTCATCGGTTATAGCTAAAATTCGATCATAATCTCCTGAAAAAATGGCTTTTTGTTCCCAACGGCTGAATTCTTTGGCTGTTTCCTGCTCTGCATAGCCCGTTAATGGCCTCAACATATTATTGAGCCACTGTATGCGATTGTTTTCCTGCAAATGGAGACGAAAGACAATGCCCGGTAGATTTTCAGCAAGAGTTCGGTAGGATTGTTCGCTTTCTTTCAGAGCAGTCTCTGCCCGTTTTCTTTCGGTAATATCTTCAACGGCTATGATCACCTTGTTCAAGGTCTCTTCACAACCCGGAGCCGCTGACCAATGCAAATCGATCAGAATTTCTTTGCCTTCCAAGGTTTGGCTTAACCCTTCCCAGTGGAAGTCGGTTTTCCCTTCAGCGATCTCTTCAATTTCTTTAATGAACCACTTGTTGGATTCCTCTGTTATCACCCGGTCAAGGTTCTTGAGGAGATTTTCTTTTTGAGCCGCTCCATAAAGTTTTAATGTGGCTTGATTAACATCATTAATCCTGACCCGGTCGAGGCATTCGCGGATGGCCTGGGGATGGATTTGCAAGTATGTTTGAAAATTCTTCACGCCTTTTTTCTTAAGGGAATCCACATATTGTTTGACTTCCGAAAAATCTTCCTCCCACAACGAGATAGGTGAGTTTTCAAAAAGCCCGCGATAACGCTGTTCCGCTTCCCGAAGACCTGCTTCAGCCAATTTCCTCTCGGTGATATCCCGAATGATGGATTGGACCATGGCTTTGCCGCCAAAGTCAATCCGGTTCAGGCTGACTTCAACATCAAAAAAGGTTCCGTCTTTCTTGCAATGGACCCATTCAAAAACCTGGGGGTTGCCCTGGAGTGCCAGGTCGAATTTTTCCCCACCCACTTCAACTGAATTCCTACCGTTAGGTTGGGTTTGCGGGGAAAGTTCCGGTGGAGATTTGCCCAAAAATTCTTCCCGGTTCCAACCAAACAACATTTCTGTTTGATGATTGCAGTCCACCATTTTGTTCTGGTCTAGAATGAAAATGGCATCATTGGCTTGTTCGAAAAGGCTGCGGAAACGAGCTTCACTTTCAAGGACGTTCTTTTCTGCTTGTCTTCGATCCGTGATATCCTGGGTATAAGAGGCGACATAACGTTTCCCCGCGATTTGAACTGGGAAGATAGATTGCTGGATAAAAATATGTTCTCCATTCGAATTCAAGATTTCTGCTTCAAGTGGCCTTTTAAAGAGTGGAGAATCATCTTTCTTGATTGCTGTCTGCATCAATTCTTTCATGCTTTGGTACCGTTCCTGGGTACGGCGCTCTGGGAGGAGCACCCTGAAGAGAATATCCCAAAAATGATGACCAATTGCATCATCTCTCTTAATGTTGAATAGCTTTTCAGTGCTTCGGTTCCAGTCGATCACAAATCCGTCTTCATCTACAAGCACAAATCCTTCCGCGGATTGTTCGATGATGGTTCGGAATTTCAGTTCATTCGAAAGGGTTGCTTCCTCGGCATTCCGGCGTTCCAAGTTGAGGATTACCTGGGCAATCTGGTCGGCAATCTCACCGCCGAAGGTAATCTCGTCCTGGTGCCAGTGGCG
>Ga0209048_10004338_pt1 | contig 13595 bp, 11 predicted proteins | sample FrelakmetCRP12CR_FD_187146 | JGI IMG/M metagenome (GOLD analysis project Ga0209048, IMG submission 187146) | Freshwater lake sediment microbial communities from the University of Notre Dame, USA, for methane emissions studies - CRP12 CR (SPAdes)... | ecosystem: Environmental > Aquatic >... | reverse complement strand
TGCGTAGCGCGGTTTCCGCAGCTCAAATTGTTCAGCCTCCCGTCGTTCGTGCCGGAGGGCGGACGGCGCATCGAGCTGGGCGTCCGCGGCGAGGTTTCGGCGCTGGACGCCGCGTTGTCGTTGCTCATCGGCGGCGTGGAGGCCGGCGGATTCAGGTGGGAGCCGATCGCGGGCGGGCTGCCGGCCGCCGCGCCGGCGGGGCCGGCGGCATGACGGCCGGCCTCGGCATGGACGACAGCGGGCGCTGGTACGACGAGGTCGCCATCGGCGAGACGTTCTCGCGGTCGATCACGATCACGGAGACGCACCTCGTGCTCGGCGCGGGGCTCATCGGCGACTTCAATCCGCACCACATGAATGCCGAATACGCGAAAGCCACGCGCTTCGGCAGCCGGATTCTGCACGGCATGACGACGAGCGCGCTGATGGGAGCGCCCGTCGGCATGTATTTCCACGGCACGGCGATCGCTTACGTCGAGCACGCGGCGCGCTTCAGGGCGCCGGTGCGCGCGGGCGACACGTTGACGACGACGTGGACCGTGACGGCGAAGCACGCCAAGCCCAGACAGGGTGGCGGCATCGTCGTGCTGGCGGGCGTCTGCCGCAATCAGGACGGCGTCGTGGTCGCGGACGCGGACGCCAGGATGCTCGTCCACGCGCGGGGGTGAGGCGGTGGGCGCGGCCGCGCCCTGTCGCCGGCGCGATCCCCGAAGGGCTCAGCTCGCCGCCAGCGCGCGCGCGCACTCGGCGACGAGATCCGGGCCGCGGTAGATGAGCCCGGTGTAGATCTGCACGAGCGTCGCGCCGGCGTCGATCTTTTCCCTGGCGTCGGCGCCGGAGAGGATGCCACCAACGCCGATGATGGGCAGGGATCCGTCGAGCGCCTTTGCGAGCTTCGCCACGACGGCGGTCGCCTGCGCCCGCAGCGGCCGGCCGGACAGGCCCCCGGCCTCGTCGACATGGGGCAGGCCCTTGACCGCATCGCGGGAGACGGTCGTGTTCGTTGCGATCACGGCGTCGGCCTTGCGGCGGACGAGCACGCGCGCGATGCCCTCGATGGCCGGGGCGGAGAGATCGGGCGCGACCTTCACCGCGATCGGCGTGTACTTGCCGTGCCTGTCGGCGAGCATGCGCTGCTCCGCCTTGAGCGCGGTGAGCAGGCTCGTGAGCATCTCCTCCGATTGCAGGTCGCGCAGGCCCTTGGTGTTCGGCGACGAGATGTTGACCGTGACATACGACGCCCGCGCGTAGACGGCGCGCAGGCACGCGAGATAATCGTCGACGGCGCGCGCGTTCGGCGTGTCGAAATTCTTGCCGATGTTGATGCCGAGGATGCCGCGCCACGAGGCGCGCCCTGCGTTGGCGAGGAACCGCTCGACGCCGTCGTTGTTGAAGCCGAGCCGGTTGATCAGCGCCTCGGCCTCGGGCACCCGGAAGAGGCGCGGCCTGGGGTTGCCGGGCTGCGGGCGCGGCGTGACGGTTCCGCATTCGATGAACCCGAAGCCGAACGTCGCGAGGCCGTCGATGTGCGCGGCGTTCTTGTCGAGTCCCGCGGCGAGCCCGATCCGGTTCGGGAAGGAGAGGCCCATCGCGGTGACGGGCGACTCGGGCACGTGCCGGGCGAAGGCGCGCGCGATCCCGAATTTCGTCGCCACGTCGAGGCTCGCGAACGCCACGTCGTGCGCGGTCTCGGGGTCGAGCGTGAACAGCAGCGGGCGGAAGAACGGGTAGATCATGGCGCGGCGGTTCGCGGCAACCTCGTGCGTTCCGTCGATGGGTGGGCGGCCGATGATACCATTCGCCCCGCACACAGCCCCTCCGCAACCGTGCCTCTCCGACACGTCCCGTTCATGCGCCTGTTCGCTGCCGCGTTTCTCGTGGTGGCGGCAACCGCTTCAGCGCGCGCCCCGGCCGATCCGCCGCCCGCGGGCTACGCGGCGCGCCAGGACGTGCGCGCTTTCATAGACCAGATGGCGGAAGTCGACGGGTTCGACCGCGCGGCGCTGCGCAGGGTGTTCGCGCAGGTCCGCTATCAGCGCGACACCGTGGCGGCGATGGAGCGGCCGCTGCTCGAGCCGCCGAAGTGGTACAGCTACGCGGCGCCGTTCCTCTCGGCGGCGCGCGTCGAGGCCGGCGCCGCCTGGTGGCACGCGCACGCGGACGACCTGGCGCGCGCCGAGGAGCGCTACGGCGTGCCGGCCGAGATCATCGTCGCGATCCTCGGCATCGAGACGTTCTACGGCAGGAACACCGGGAAATACCGGACGCTGGACGCGCTGGCGACGCTCGCGTTCGACTACCCGCGCCGTGCGGCGTTCTTCCGCGGCGAGCTGCGGCAGTTCCTGCTGCTCGCGCGCGAGCTCGGCACGTCGCCGCTGGCGGCGAAGGGATCGTTCGCGGGCGCGCTCGGCGTTCCGCAGTTCATGCCGGGAAGCTACCGCAGCTTCGCGGTCGATGTCGACGGCAGCGGCCGGGCCGACCTGTGGAAGAGCCCCGCCGACATCGTGGGCAGCGTCGCGAATTACCTCGCGCGGCACGACTGGGCGCCGGGGCAGCCCGTGCTGCTCGCGGCGCGGATCGTGGACGAGTCGCGCGACGATGTCCTGCGACGGCTCGACGGGGGTCTGTCCGAGCGGCGCTCCACCGACGCGTGGGCCGCGGACGGCGTGGCGGCGGCCGAACCGACCGACGGGCTCGCGCCCGATCCGGTCGGCCTGCTGCTGCTCGAGGAGAAGTCGGCGGACGGCGAGACCGCCAGCTACTGGATCGCGTGCAACAACTTCTACGTGCTCACGCGCTACAACCGGAGCCGGCTCTACGCGGCGGCCGTCTGGGCGCTCGCCAAGGCGATCAAGGCACAGCAGCGCGGGCACTGAGCGCACGCACGTGCCGGACGAGACCCCGGGTCGACGCGTCGGCGGTCTCCGGCAATGCGACGCCGTCCGAGAGCGCCGCGACGATCGGGCCGGTGAGCGTCTTGCCGAGTTCGACGCCGAACTGGTCGAACGGGTTGATGCCGAAGAGGACGCCTTCCACGAACGTCCGGTGCTCGTACATCGCCAGCAGCTGGCCGAGCCGGTAGGCGTCGAGCTCCGGCATCAGGATCATCGTCGACGCGCGGTTGCCGGGGCATACGCGCGCCGCCACGGCAGCGTCGAGGTCCGCGCCGGCCACGCCCTTCGCCAGCAATTCGGCGCGGAGCACATCGGCGCCACGCCCCGTGAGCAGCGCCTGCGCCTGCGCGAGCGCGTTCGCGACCAGCAGCGTCTGCTGGTTCGCGAGCGGATCCGTGGCGCGCACCGGCACGATGAACTCGACGGGCGCCTCGCGCGTTCCCTGGTGCAGCCACTGGAAGAACGCGTGCTGGGCGTTGGTCCCGGCTTCGCCCCACAGCGCGGCGGACGTCGGCCCCGCGAGCGCGCCGCCGTCGCGCGCGACGCGCTTGCCGTTGCTCTCGAGGACCAGCTGCTGCAGATAGGCGGGGAGGCGGAACAGCGTCTGCGAGTACGGGACGACGACGCGCTCGGAGTGCCGCAGCTGCGCGGCATTCCACCAGCCGACGAGCCCCAGCAGCACCGGCAGATTGGCGTCGAGCGGGGCCGTGCGGAAATGCGCGTCGACGCTCGCCGCGCCGGCGAGCAGCGTCGAGAACCGGTCCCAGCCGAGCTTCAGCGCGATCGGCAGCCCGACCGCGGACCACAGCGAATAGCGGCCGCCGACCCAGTCCCAGAGCGGGAGGATGTCCGCCGTCGACACGCCGAACGCCTGCGCGGCTGCGGCGTTGCCGGTGACGGCGATGAAATGCACGTTCACGCCCGCCCCCTGGCCCAGCGACTTGGCGAGCCACGCCTTGGCGCTCGCCGCGTTGGCGAGCGTCTCCTGCGTCGTGAACGTCTTCGACGTGACGATGAACAGCGTCGTCGCCGGATCGAGCGTCTCGAAGGTGCGGGCCAGGTGCGCCGGATCGACGTTGGCGACGAAGGAGACGTCGACGCCCGCCGTGTACGGGCCGAATCTGCGGCGCGTGTGCGGCGGCGGAGCCAGCGCGGCGCAGACCATCAGGGGTCCGAGATCCGACCCGCCGATTCCGAGATTGACGACGGCGCGAATCGGCCGGCCGGTCGCGCCGATGCGCAGTCCCCCGCGCATCTGCGCGGTCAGCGTCTTCATCTTCGCCTGCGCGGCGCGTATGTCGCGGATGATGTCGGTCCCATCGACCAGCAGCGGCGCATCGTCCGCCTGCCGAAGCGCGGTGTGCAGCGCCGGGCGACGCTCGGACTGGTTGACCTTTTCGCCGGCGAAGAGCGCGGCGATCCAGCCGGGCAGCCCGGCACCGTTCGCGTGGGCAACCAGCAGCGGCAGCGTATCGGCGCCGAGCCGCTCCTTCGACAGGTCGATCAGCCAATCGTCCCACCCGAAGGAAAGGCGCCCAAAGCGATCGGGGTCGCGCGCGAAGAGATCCGCGAGCGTCGTGCCGGCCAGCGTGCGGCAGTGGCTGGCGAGGTCCGCAGACGTGGGGAAGGACATCGGTAAGGCCTCCGGAAAGGCGCGACGGCCCGCACTCGACGCACGGCCATCATCGTCCATCGCAGCATAATCCATTCGGGGGGCAACGCAAGAGCGGGCGGATCGCTCGCGCATTGCCGGTTCGAGCCGCGCGCTGCCGCAGCGTGACTCGTTTCCGATGCCCGGAGCCGGGGCCGTTCGCGCCGCACCGATCATGGACTGCGCACCGGGCGGCGGTGACGCGCACGCTATAATCGCCCGCATCCCCATGCGCATTCTGCTTTCCAACGACGACGGCTACTTCGCGCGCGGCCTCGAGTGCCTCGCCGCGACTCTCGCGCAGCGCGCGGAAGTGACCGTCGTTGCCCCGGAGGCCGACCGCAGCGGCGCATCGAATTCGCTGACGCTCGATCGCCCGTTGCTGGTTCGCCGCGCGCCGAGCGGCTTCCTCTACGTCAACGGCACCCCGACCGACTGCGTGCATCTGGCCGTGACCGGCCTTCTCGACCGCCTGCCGGACCTCGTGATTTCGGGGATCAATCTCGGCGCGAACATGGGGGACGACACGGTCTATTCGGGTACCGTCGCGGCGGCCACCGAGGGCTACCTTCTCGGCATCCCGTCGATCGCGATCTCGCTCGCGTCGAAGACGGGCACGCACTTCGAGACGGCCGCGGCGGTCGCGCTCGAGCTGCTCGATCGGCACGAGCGGCAGCCGCTCGGCGCGCGGCTTCTCAACGTCAACGTGCCCGACGTGCCGCGCGCGATGCTGAACGGCTACCGGATCACCCGGCTCGGCCGCCGCCACAAGGCCGAGAATGTCGTTGCGGCGAGGAGCCCCCGCGGCGAGACGGTGTACTGGATCGGCGCCGCCGGCGCCGCGGCCGACGCCGGCGACGGGACCGATTTCCATGCGGTGGAGCAGGGTTTCGCGTCCGTGACACCTTTGCAGATCGACCTCACGAACCGCGACGAGATGCCGTCCGTCGCCGTGTGGCTCGAAGCGTAGTTGCCGGCGGCGGGCCGCGGGGCGGCCACCGGGACCGAGGGGGAACTGAAGGTGACGCGGGGAGACAACCTGTCCGGCATCGGAATGACGTCCGCGCGCACCCGCGCCCGGATGGTCGCGCGGCTGCGCGCGGAAGGCATTCGCGACGAGGTCGTGCTCGAGGCGATCAGGGCGATCCCGCGGCACATCTTCGTCGACGAGGCGCTCGCGATCCGCGCGTACGAGGACACGCCGCTGCCGATCGGCAGCGGACAGACGATCTCGCAGCCATGGGTCGTCGCGCGGATGACCGAGCTCGCCCGCGCCGGCCACCTGCTCGAGCGGGTGCTGGAGATCGGCACCGGCTGCGGCTACCAGACGGCGGTGCTTACGCAGGTCGCGGGCGAGGTCTACACGGTCGAGCGCATCGGCGCGCTGGTCGCGAAGGCGCGCCGCAACCTCCTCGCGCTGAAGCTCAGGAATGTGCGGCTCATGCACGGCGACGGCACCGCGGACCTCGGCGAGACGCTGCAGTTCGACGCGATCATCGTCACCGCGGGAACGACGCACGTGCCGACCGCGCTGCTCAAGCACCTGAAGCCGGGAGGGCGGATGGTGCTGCCGCTCGCGCAGCACGGGGAGCACGGCGACGGCGTGCAGCGGCTCACGGTCATCGAGGCCGCGCCGGACGGCTACCGCGAGCGGACGTTCGATGCGGTAAGATTTGTCCCGCTGCTGCCCGGCCTCGCCTAGGTCGGCGTTCCCGATTTCCGATGCCGCCGCCCGAGTCTCCTCCCGCCTCCCCGTCGCTGCTTGCGTCCCTCTTCCCGCGATTCGCGGCCGGGGCGCTCGCGCTGTGCCTGGTCGCCTGCGTGTCGCGCACGCCGGCCCCGGTCGAGGAACGTGCGCCGCGGGCCAAGCCTCCCGTCGCGTCGTCCGTTCCCGCTCCGGCGCCTAGGCCCGCCGTCGAACCCGATTGGCGCCCGCAGTCGTACACGGTCAAACAAGGCGACACGCTGTACGCGATCGCGCTTGACCACGGGCTCGATTACCGCGAGCTCGCTGCCTGGAACAACGTCGAGAATGTCAACCGGATCCGCGTCGGCCAGGTGTTGCGACTGACGGCACCCGGCGCCGGCGCGCCGGCGGGCGCGGGTGCTGCGGAAGTCGTGACGGCGCCGCTGCGGACCGCGCCGCCGGTCGTCGCGGGGGAGGCGAGGCCCGCGCTCCCGTCCTCTGAAACCAGGACATTCGGGCCCGCGCCGTCCGGGCCGTCGCCGGCTGCGCAAGCGGCGCGCAACTCGGACGATTACAAGACGCAGCCCAAGGCGCTGAAGGAGCCCTACTCGGATCAGGCGTTGCGCGACGTCCAGCGCGCGGCCAACGCGGCGCCGGCACCGACCGCCGCCGCGCCCACGCCGACGGACGCCCCGCCCCCGCCCCCGGCAGCGGCGGTGGCGGCCGCGCCTGCCGCCGGTCCCGCGGCGGAGCCGAGGGCCGCCACGCGCGCGGAGGACGACGACGAAAAGGTCGACTGGTCGTGGCCCGCCCGGGGCAGGATCGTGACCGGCTTCTCCGAGGTGGCGAGCATGAAGGGGATCGACATCGCGGGCACCGCGGGCCAAGGTGTCGCGGCCAGCGCGGGCGGCAAGGTCGTCTACGCCGGTGCCGGGCTCAGGGGCTATGGAAAGCTCATCATCATCAAGCACAACGGCACGTTCCTGTCGGCGTACGCGCACAACAGGGACATCGTGGTCAAGGAAGGACAGCAGGTCGCGAAGGGGCAGAAGATCGCGGAGATGGGCAACACCGACGCCGACCAGGTCAAGCTGCACTTCGAGATCCGACGGCACGGCAAGCCGGTGGATCCGCTCAGGTACCTGCCGCCGGCATGACGCTTTCGCAGCGCGTCCGCGACGTCGCCGATCCCGATCTGCCCGGCATCGAGCGCGCGGACGAGGCTCCGCGCGACGTCATTCCCGCCGCCGTCCAAGATGCGGCGCACGGGCCCGAGCCGGATCTCTGGACGCAGGAGCTGCCGCTCCCCGAGCCTGCGCCCGGCCTGGGCGCGGACATCGTCAACGACGTCACGCAGATCTATCTGAACGAGATCGGGCAGCATCTGCTGCTGTCCGCGGAAGAGGAGCTCGCGCTTGCGCGGGCGATGGCCGCCGGGGACTTCGCCGCGCGGCAGCGGCTCATCGAGCACAATCTGCGGCTCGTCGTCAGCATCGCGAAGCACTACACGAACCGCGGACTCGCATTGCCCGACCTGATCGAGGAGGGCAACCTGGGCCTGATCCACGCGCTCGGGAAATTCGACGCGGAGCGTGGCTTCCGTTTCACGACCTACGCCACGTGGTGGATCCGGCAGGCCGTCGAGCGAGCGATCATGAACCAGTCGCGGACCATCCGCCTTCCGGCGTACGTCGTCAAGGAGCTGAACGTCGTGCTGCGCGCGCTCCGGCACCTCGAGATGCACGGACAGCCGGAGGGGCGCGACCCGTCGCCCGACGATGTCGCGCATCTGCTCGACAAGCCGGTCGAGCAGGTGCGCAAGGTGCTTGGCTACCACGAGCGCATGACCTCGCTCGACGCGCCGCTCGACCGCGAGGCCGGCGTCTCCATCGGCGACGGGCTCGCGGACGAAGCGGCACTCGCCCCCGAGCTCGTCCTGCACAACACCGAGGTGGAGGCATGGGTGCGGCTTTGGCTCGCCGAGCTTGACCGCCGCCAGCGCGCCGTGATCGAGCGCCGGTACGGCCTCGATGGCCGGGACGTCGCGACGCTCGAGGAGCTCGCGCGCGAGATCGGCGTGACGCGAGAGCGCGTCCGGCAGATCCAGGTCGAGGCGCTCGACAAGCTGCGCGCCCGGCTCAAACGGCGGGGGCTCGATCGCGACGCGCTGCTCTGACCTTCGCCTTCCCGCGCCTATGCCGGCACAGCCGGCGTCCCGCGCAACGAGGCCGGAGCCGGCAGCAGATCGACCGCCCGCTTCAGCTGATCCAGCGCTGAGGCCCTCTCGCGTGTCGTGTCCGCGCGGGCGGCGACCGGCCCGTACCGCAGCGCCGCGTAGGATTCGCCGATGGCCTGGAATGCCGCGGCGAATTCGGGCCAGCGCGCAGCGGCGCGCGTCGCGTAAGCGAGCGGCCCTTCGTGCGCCGCGCGCGGCAGTCCCGCGCGGGCCAGTCGCGCGCACATCGTTTCCCACAACGCCCGCGCGCGGTCCTGGCGACGGCGGCGCCATGCCAGCCAGAGCAGCAGCGCACCGACCCAGGCCATGGCAAACGCGACCACGAAGGCGGTCACCTGCCAGGGCGCTAGGATGTCGAGCTTCCAGGCGCGCCACAGCGACCGCTGCCGGTCGAAGTTGAAGCCGATCACGTTGCGGCGCCAGTCGTGATTGATGGCATCCCAAGACAACTGCAGACTCTTGAGGAACGTTTCGTCGAGGCGGGCGAGCAGGGGGACCGGCTCGCTCTCCGGCATCGACCCTCCCAGACCCATCTGGATGCGCGACGGCGCGACGGCCGCCGTTGGATCGAAGCGGGTCCATTGCCCGTCGACGAGAGCCTCTGCCCACGCATGCGCGTCCGACTGCCGCACGATCATGTAACCGCCGTTCGGATTGATCATGCCGCCCTGGTATCCGGTGACCACGCGCGCGGGTATCCCCGCGGCGCGCAGCAGCACGACGAACGCGCTCGCGTAGTGCTCGCAGAATCCCCGGCGCGTTCCGAAGAGAAACTCGTCCACCGGGTCGTCGCCGAGCGGCGGCGGCGCCAGCGTGTAGTAGAACTCCTCCTTGTGGAACCATTGGAGCACTGCGCCTATGTATTCGGCGTCGCCGGAGTGCGCGCCGCGGAGCTCGCGGGCGAAAGCGCGCGTCCGCGCGTTCGCGCGGGTGCTGGCGGGGGGCAGCCGGAGGTTCTCCTGGATCTCGCGTCTTTGCTCGCTGGCGCTTCCCGCCGGATAGGCGTCCCGCAGCACCGAGGTCTGCCGATACCGCAGCGGCTGCGTTACCGGCACGCGCGCGAGCAGCTGCTGGTCGCGGGTCAGCACCGCGTCGGCGATGGTGCTGAAGCTGATCCCGTCGCGTTCCGCGGTCACCTGCGGGATGCTGCTCGGCAGGTCGAGCGCGAACAGCCAGGGCTTCCAGTGCGGCTCCAGCGTGACCGTGTAGGCGATCGGCGTGCCGTCGGTGCGCGCGAACGTGCCCACCGACCTAATCGCCGGCAGAGTCCAGTCGCGGCCGTCGAAATCGGTCAGCACGGGTCCGCGCCAGTAGCGCAGCCAAGGCGGCGGCACGGGGCCGTCGAAGTCGACGCGGAACGCGACTGCGTCGGACAGCGAGAGCTCGCTGATGACGCCCGGGGCCATGTGATCGGAGAGGCCCGAGTTCGCCACGTGATCGGCGGGAACACCCCACAACGGGCCGGCGACCCGCGGAAAGAGCAGGAACAGCGCAACGGCGAGCGGAATCCCCTGCACGAACATCTTTGTCGTCACGGCGATGGGCATGCGCCAGCCGCCGGCGAGAGGGCCGAGTGCGGTCGGTCGCGCGAGGACGTAGAGCGATCCGCCCAGCAGGACCACCGCCGGAAGCGCCGCCGCCGCGGCCAGCAGCGACTGGCTGTAGAAGAACGGCGTGACGATCAGCAGGCACGCGAGGCAGACGATCATCGTGCCGTCGCGTTCGGAGCGCGTTTCGAGGAACTTGATGCCGATCAGCGCGAACAGGAACGCGACGCAGGGGTCGCGCCCGACGAAATAGCCGAGCGACTGCCTTATGGCGATGGCGGTGACGAGCGCGAGGAGTCCGAGCATCCAGGACCGGATCGTCGGAACGGCGGCATCCGGGTGATCGGCGTGGCGCGCGATCAGGATGAACCGGAGCGCGACCAGCGCGGTGCCGAGACACGCGACCCACAGCGGCACGAACGCGAGCATGGGCAGCTGCGTCGCCAGCAGCAGCGAGCCGAGCCACCGGACCTGCCAGGTCGACAGAGGGGCCGAGGGACGTGCGCCTTTCGCGCGTCGCTGTTTCGCCGCTGCGGGTGCAACGGTCATCCGGGCTTCTCCGGCAGGAGCGCCAGTGCCGTGAGCGCTGCACGGCGGTGCTCGCGCCCCTGTCCGACCGGAAGCGCGATCCCCGGTGCGGTGAGCGCGAACGGGCGCGCCGCGCGCTCGGCGGCCAGGACCCATGCGGTGAGCCGCGCGATCCGTCCCTTCGGATCGAGCGTCGCCGGCAACGCTGCCCAGCTGAGATGGACCGGTCCGCCGCCGCTACCTTCGAACTGCTTCGAATGCCATCCCGCGCCTCGGGCGACGGCCTTCCACGCGACGCGCTGCAGCGGGTCGCCCGGCTGGTATTTCCGCAGTCCCGCGAGATCGCCGTTCTCGCCGCGCGCCATCGAAAGGTCCTCCTGTCCGGCATTTCCGCCCGGCAGCGGCGGCGGGGAAGTCTCGGGCGTCGGAAAGGCGATGCCCGCCAGAGGAAAGTGGACATAGGCCCAGCCGTGCCAAAGCCCCATCGGAAATCTGGACGAGAGGGTGACGCGCCCCAGGACGATGCGGCCGCGTCGCGGCGTCAGCAACTCGAGCGCGACGGGCAACGCGGAATCGGGCACGACGTCCACGGTAACGGGCCGGCAGCCGCGGGCGGAGAGCGTCATCGCATACCGCGGCGTCACCCCGCCGGCGAGCACGAGCGTGAACGGCATCACGCCGCCGGCGAACGTCTCGCCCGCAGCGAGGGGGCGCAGCTCGATGCCGGCCAGATTGCGAAAGGTGTGAACGAGGGCCGCCGCGACGAGGCCGGCGAGCATGAACGTCGCGACGAAGCCCAGCGACAGCGAGTAGTTGAGCGAGGTGAGGAGCGTCATCGCCAATGTCGCCAGGAACGCGATCCCACGTTTCGTGGGGAGGATGTAGATCCGGCGATGGCGCAGGACCACCGGCTCCTGGTCGGCGGGCGCGTGCCGGAAGAGCCGCTGGCGGAGGTGCCCGCGCCAGCTGGAGGCGGGTCCCGCCGCGGTGGGGGTGAACGTGGTGGCGCGCATCGGCGGGAGCATCGGCTGGGCGGGTAGCGGGCAACGGCGCCGTGTGCGCGCGCAGGTGGCGTGCCCTCCGCGCGATCAGGGCAGAGCGACGGTGCGCAGCAGCGCCTGCGCCTGCAATGCGCCTGCGCGGGCGCCGCCGGCGAGCCGATGACCGGCGACGGACGGAAACACCGCCTGCACGTCCTCGGGAAGCACCATCGGGCGTCCGGACAGCATCGCCCAGGAACGCGCGGCGGCCAGGAGCAGCAGTCCGGCGCGCGGCGACAGTCCGCGGCGCGCGGCGGCGTCCGCGCCGCTGCCCACGTTGCCGCGAGTGGCGGCAAGCAGCGCCTGCACGTAGTCGAGGAGCGCCGGCGCGACGTGGATGGCGGCGGCTTCGTTCTGCCACTCGAGGAGCGTCGGTGCGTCGGCGAGGGGGGCGAGCGTCGCGAGCTGGCCGCGGCGGTCGCCGCTCGTCAGTAGGTCGCGTTCGGCCGCGGGGTCCGGATAGCCGATCTCGATGGCCATCAGAAAGCGGTCGAGCTGCGATTCGGGCAGCGGGTATGCGCCGATCTGCTCGACCGGGTTCTGCGTCGCGATGACGAAGAACGGGTCCGGCAGCTTGCGCGTCTGGCCGTCCATCGAGACCTGCCGTTCCTCCATCGCCTCCATCAGCGCGCTCTGGGTCTTCGGCGGGGCGCGGTTGATCTCGTCGGCGAGGACGACGGAGTGGAAGATCGGGCCGGCGTGGAAGTGGAACGAGCGCGTCTCGCTGTCGAAGATCGAGACGCCGAGCACGTCGGCGGGCAGCAGATCGCTCGTGAACTGCACGCGTGCGTACTTGAGCCCGAGCGTCGTGGCGAGCGCCTGCGCCAGCGTGGACTTGCCGACGCCCGGGATGTCCTCGATGAGCAGATGCCCGCGAGCCAGGAGGCAGGCGAACGCGAGCTTCAGCGGTTCGCGCTTGCCGACGACGATGCGGTCGAGCTGCGCCAGCACCGCGGCGAGGCGCCGGGCGACAGGATCATTGTTCTGGGGGGTCAGCGGGCGAACGGTCATGGCGCTTCTTCCGTGGCGTGGGTGCCGTTGCTGGGCACATTTGGCTTCTATGTCGGACTGGTCATCCCTGGCGCGCCCGGGCTACACTCCACCCGTCGGCGCGCGAGCGCCGTCGGGTGTCCGCGCACCGGGCGGGTCCTGCGCCGCCGCCGTTCAAACTCCTGGAAGCAAACGCCGTGCCGACCGCGTACATTACACATCCTTCGTCCCTTCTGCACGACATGGGGCCCTATCACCCGGAGTGCCCCGACCGCCTGCACGCGATCGGCGACCGGCTGATCAGCGCCGGGCTCGATGCCTATCTGCACCATTACACGGCGCCGGCGGCAACCCGCGAGCAGATCGGACGGGTCCACGGCCGTGGGTACATCGCGACGATCGAGGCCGAGAGCCCGTCGTCGGGACTCCACTTCCTCGACCCGGACACCGCGATGAACGCGCATTCGCTGACGGCCGCGCGCCATGCTGCCGGCGCGGTCGTGCTCGCGACGGATCTCGTCGCGAGTGGCGAGTGCCGCACGGCGTTCTGCGCCGTGCGGCCCCCGGGACACCACGCCGAGCGCCACCGCGCGATGGGGTTCTGCCTGTTCAACAACGTCGCGATCGGCGCCGCGCACGCTCTGGCGGCCCACGGCGTCGAGCGCCTGGCCGTCGTCGATTTCGATGTGCACCATGGCAACGGCACCGAGGACATCTTCTCGGACGACCCGCGCGTGCTGATGGTCTCGACGTTCCAGCATCCGCTGTATCCGTACTCGGGCCTCGACAATCCGGCCGTCAACATGGTCAACATCCCGCTCGCGGCGGGAACCGGCAGCGACGGCTTCCGCGAGGCGGTCCGCGGGCATTGGCTGCCCGCGCTCGAACAGCACCGTCCGGAGATTGTCTACGTCTCGGCGGGGTTCGACGCCCATCGCGAGGACCCGCTGGCCGGGCTGAAGCTTACGGAGGCGGATTATGCCTGGGTGACGCGCGAGCTGGTCGCGGTGGCGGCGAGGCAC
>Ga0209048_10004337_pt1 | contig 13596 bp, 13 predicted proteins | sample FrelakmetCRP12CR_FD_187146 | JGI IMG/M metagenome (GOLD analysis project Ga0209048, IMG submission 187146) | Freshwater lake sediment microbial communities from the University of Notre Dame, USA, for methane emissions studies - CRP12 CR (SPAdes)... | ecosystem: Environmental > Aquatic >... | reverse complement strand
CCCCGCCGTGCCGGCTTCACTCGACGATCAGCCCACGACCGGGAGCCGCAGCCCGGGATACGCACCCCCGCCGAGCGGGCTCGGGCCGTTCGCCCGCATCTGCCACCACGCCGTTGCCGCAATCATGGCCCCGTTGTCGGTGCAGAGCGCGAGCGGCGGGAGGAAGACCCGTCGCCCCGTCTCCGTGCCCGCGTCGAGCACACGCGTGCGGAGCCGGTGATTGGCCGACACGCCTCCGCCGATCACCAACGTCCGCGCGCCGGCTTCATCGGCCGCGGTCACGAGCTTGGCCACCAGCACGTCGACCACCGCCTCTTGGAACGACGCCGCGATGTCGGCGACATCGAGGTCGGGCCGCCGGCGTACCTCGGAGATCACCGCGGTCTTCAGGCCCGAGAACGAGAAGTCCAGACCGTCGTGCAACATCGGACGAGGGAACGCGATCGCGGCGGCGTTCCCCTCCGACGACATCCGGTCGATGATCGGCCCGCCCGGGTACCCGAGGCCGAGGAAGCGCGCGACCTTGTCGAACGCCTCGCCCGCGGCGTCGTCGACGGTCTCGCCGACGATCCGGTACCGGCCGTGATCCTCCATGATCACGATCATGGTGTGACCGCCCGAGACGATGAGCACCGCCATCGGCAGCTCGAGCTCGGGTTCCTCGAGCCACGCCGCGTACAGGTGCGCTTCGAGATGGTTCACGGCCACGTACGGGATCCCCGCCGTGAGCGCGATCGCCTTCGCCGCGCTGACGCCGACGAGCAGCGCCCCCGCAAGGCCCGGCCCGTTGCACGCGGCCACGGCATCGAGATCGCCGAAGTCGACGCCCGCCTCCACCAACGCCTCGGCGATCACGGTGGAGATCAGCTCGACGTGCGCGCGACTCGCGACCTCGGGCACCACGCCCCCGAAGCGCGCGTGCAGATCGACCTGGCTCGACACGACCGACGAGTGCACCTCCCGACCGTCGCTCACCACCGCCGCCGCCGTCTCGTCGCACGACGTCTCGATCCCGAGAATGGTCACCATCTCAATTGTCGCCCTCACTCGTGCTCGGGATACCCGAGCACGGCCTTCGGCCCGTTCGGGACTCCGTGCTCGCTCGCTCCCGACATGGTCGAGCTCCGCTCCGCCCTCCCGGCCATCCGGCCAGGGCTCCGCTTCGTCTCCGGCGCTCGCTCACCGCGCGGCACGATCGCTCTTGCATCGTCGTGATTACCATCGCTTGACCTCTTCGACGGTGGTGGTGCCGCGGATCTGGCGTTCCATGCTGTCGAGGAGCGCGGCGTATTCCGGTTGGTTCACGTCGTTGGCCCACATGATCAGCGCGTCCTCGTTCGTCTCGGCGTAGTAGTTCTTCCGCACGCCGACCGGAGCGAAGCCGAAGCGCCGGTACAGCTCCTGCGCGCCCTTGTTCGACAACCGCACCTCGAGCGTGAGGTTCACCGCGTCACGAGCAATCGCCTCGCGGGCGAGCGTCGACAACAGCCGCATGCCGAGCTGCCGACGTTGCCAGCCCGGGTCGACGGCGATCGTGGTGATGTGGCCGTCGTCGACGGTCATCATCACGCCCGCGTAGCCCACGACGTCGCGACCGACCCGGGCCACGAAATAGGCACGGCTCGAACGCATCGCCAGCTCGCTGAGGAACAACGACGAGCTCCACGGCCTCGGATACACCTCTCCCTCGATGCGCAGCACCGACCGGAGATGACGGCGGCGCATGGCGACGATCTGCACGTCGAGCGCGTCGCTCTCGGGAAGCGACGCCATCACTGCCGTCCCCGTTCCCATTGGAGCTCCGCGTCACTCTTGCGGAGGTACAGGGGCAGGAGCTCACCCGGTTGCGTGAACTCCTCACGCTCGAACCGGGCCGCCGCCAGCTCCACCAGCGCGGCCGGGCTCGGCGCGGCATAGGCGAGGCCGGCCAGCTCGGAACGGTGCACCTCGAGCAACCGTTCGCGGTAGAGGAGAGCGCCGTCGCCGACGAGCAGCACTTCGTCGCCGCGCGCCATGAGCTCCGACGCGAGGTCATCGGGTGTTCCCACCTCGTACTCCGAGACGCGTTGCACCCCACCGGGCACCGGCCGGTACAACGCGTAGAACACTTCCTTGCGCCGGCCGTCGAGCGCGGCCGCGATGAGCCGCGACGTGTGGCGCACGCGATAGGCGACGAGATCCAGGCTCGGGATGCCGACCACGGGCACGCGCAGCGACTGGGCCATCACCTTGGCCGTGGTGACACCCACCCGCAGTCCCGTGAACAGTCCGGGGCCGATACCGACGGCGATGCCGGCCAGCTGCGCGAGCTCCACGTCCAGCTCCGCGCAGAGGTACTGGATCGCGGGTGCCAGTTGCTCGGCGTGTCGCTGCGGTTCACCGGCCCGGCGGGAGAGCTGCACCTCCCCGAGCACGGCACCGTTGATGCCGATGGCGACGCTCACGCACGGCGTCGACGTGTCCAGGGCGAGGATCAACATGCGGCGCCTCCACCGGCGTAGGGCGCGAGCGCCCGTTCGAGCTCGGCTCGGCGCTCGTACCAGGACGGGCCGTGCACCGAGACGCTCACGATCCGCTCGTCGTCGGATTCCTCGGGAATCGCGGGGAGCTCGATCCACACCTCGAGTCGATCGCGGGGCAACGCCGCCGCGACGACGTCACCCCACTCCACGACCGTAACCCGCGAATCGTCGACGAGCTCGTCGAACCCGATGTCGTGCAGCTCCTGGAGATGATCGAGGCGGTACACGTCGAGATGCGCGAGATCCACTCGTCCCTCGTATTCGCGGACGATGGTGAACGTCGGGCTCACGATCGTGTCCGTGATGCCGAGTGCACGGGCCAGTCCCTTCGTGAACGTGGTCTTGCCCGCGCCGAGATCACCGGCCAGCAGGATCACGTCACCACCGCGCACGAGCGCGCCGATCGCCTCGGCCAGCGCTTCGGTCTCACCGGCCGAACCGGTGCGCAACTTCACGACGGGCCCGCCGACGAGTTCGACGGGTTCGGCGCGCTCGTCAACGCGCGCTTCACGATCACGAAGTCGGCCCGGGCCTGCGCGAGCGCCGCGCCGCCGTTGCGCAACACCGCCGACGGGTGCAGCGTGGGGATCAGCACGGCATCGCCACGGAACGGGAACCGCTGCCCGCGCAACTTGGTGATGCCCACCTTCGTTTCGAGCAGGAGCTTGGTGGCGAAATTGCCGAGGGTCACGACGACCCGGGGCCGGATGAAGCCGAGCTGCGCTTCGAGGTAGGGACTACACGCCGTGATCTCGACCGGTTGCGGGTCGCGGTTGCCGGGTGGCCGGCACTTCACGACGTTCGCGATGTAGACGTCGGCCCGGGTCATCCCGATGCCTTCGATCAGCGTGGTGAGCAGCTGTCCCGCCCGGCCCACGAACGGCTCGCCCCGCAAGTCCTCCTGCTCGCCGGGTCCTTCACCGACGAACAGGAGATCCGCCCGTGGATCCCCGACACCGAAGACCACCTGGGTGCGCGTCGCGGCGAGCTGACAGCGCGTACAACCCATCGCCTCGCGGCGGAGGTCGTCGAACGAGGCAAACCCCTGGATGTCGAGATCTTCCGGCACCGCTCTCCGCCCGGGTACGTCTCGGCGATGCTACCGCCCACTCGAACCGACAGCATCGGGCCGGGTCTCGCCGGCGACCTCCCGAGCGAAGTCGGCGAGGAGCCGGTCGATTTCCTCGGCCCGTTCCAACATCAGCATGTGACCGCCGCCGGGGAAGAGCTCGAGGCGGGCACCGGGAATCAGCCCGGCGATGCGTCGCGCCTCGAACGGCGGCGCGATGACGTCGGCCGTCCCGCAGATCACGAGCGTCGGGAGGCCGATCCGCGTGATCTCATCGCTCAGGTCGAGGCCGATCAGGCTCTTGGTGGCACCGTGGCTCGTCTCGGGCGCACACGCCAGGATCATCTCCCGGGTGAGCTCGACGTGGCTCGGCACCGGATCCCGCCCGAATCCGATCCTTGCCCCGAGGTACCCGACGTTCGGGAGCGACATGATGCTCGCCAGGTCCGGGACGTGATCGGCCACGCCGCCGACCACGCGCTGCAACCTCGGCGAGAAGCTCAGCGGCGTGCGGGCCATCGTCGAGAGCAGCACGATGCCACGCACGCGTTCCCGCGCGATGTCGGGAAACCGCGTCACGAACGCCTGTACCGCGAGCCCGCCCATCGAGTGACCGACGAGCACGGCGTCGCGGAGATCGAGTGACTCGACCACCGTTCGCACGTCCCATGCAAGCGTGTCGATCGTGTGCCCCTCGGCGCCCGACGACGACTCCCCATGACCGCGGTGATCGAACGCGATCAGCCGAAAGCCTTGGTCGGGCAGGGAATCGAACTGGAACACCCACGTGCGCGCCGACAGGGTCACACCGTGCGACAACACGATCGCGGGACCGGTCCCTCGTTCCATCGTCGCGAGGACGCCGCCATCGTGACTCGCGATACGATGCGTCGTGTCGTAGCGCGGCTGCAACGACTTCCCGGAATCCGGATCGGGCCGCTTCTTGGCACGGCTCACGATCGCCCGCTGCGCGAGGTATGCGGCGGCGCCGGCCACCGTGGTGGCACCGGCGACGATCCCGCCGATCTTGAGAGTGCGGCGCGGTGAGGGCGCCATCAGAGGTATCGCCTCGGGACGCGCGGGCCGATCTGGCACACGATCTCGTACGCGATCGTTCCGAGGCGCTGGGCCCATTCGCCGGCCGTGATCTCCTCGGCGCCCTGGCGACCGAGTAGCACGACCTCCTCGCCCACCTCGACGGCGCCCTCCCCGACGTCGACCATCAGCTGGTCCATCGTGATCGTGCCTGCGATCGGGCACCGCCGGCCGCCGACGAGCACCTCGCCGCCCACCGCGCCGAGGTTTCGAGGAACACCGTCGGCGTAACCGACGGGAACGGTCGCCACCCGTGATCGTCGCGAGACCGCGTACCGAAGCCCGTACGACAACCGCTCCCCGGCATCGAGGTCCTTGACGAACGAGACGTGCGCCTTGAGCGCGAGCGCAGGACGCAGCGCGATGCGATCCGCCAAGTCCGGCGCCGGCGGAACGCCGTACAACGCGATGCCCACCCGCACGAGGTCGTAGCGCGCGCCGGGGAACACGAGCGCGGCGGCCGAGTTCGCCGCGTGCGCGATCCGCGGCCGCAACCCTCGTGATTCGAGTTGCGCGAGCAGCCCGTCGAACACCTCGGCCTGACGCGCGGTGTACGGGTTGTCGACCTCGTCGGCCACCGCGAAGTGCGTACAGATGCCTTCGAGCTCGAGCTCCGGAGTCTGCGTGATCGACTCGACGAACATGACGGCCTGGTCGAGGGCACAGCCGACGCGGTGCATGCCCGTGTCCACCTTGAGATGCACACCGAGCGGTTCACCGCGACCGGCCTCGGCCACCGCTTTCGCCAGCGCCTCGATGCCGTGGTGCGTGTACACGACCGGCGTGAGCCCTCGTGCAACCACTTCACTCGCCGCGGCGGGAGGTGGCTCGGACAGGACGAGGATCGGCGCGGAAAGACCGGCATCTCGCAGCGCGACACCCTCTTCCACCAACGCGACGCCCAGCCACTGCGCCCCGGCTTCGAGCGCGGCGCGAGCCACCGGCACGGCGCCGTGTCCGTACGCATCCGCCTTCACGACCGCCAGCAGTTGCGCCGGCGCGACGGTCTCGAGGAGCGCGCCGACGTTGTGACGCACCGCGCCGAGATCGATCTCGCTCCACACCGGTCGGAACGCGCTGGTCTTCATCGGCTGGTCTTCATCGTCGGGTCTGCATCGGCTGGTCTTCCTCGGCGGATCGGTATTGGCGGCTCGGCATCGTCGCCTCGGCTCAGCTCGGGGGCACGGGATTCGGCATACGACCCTCCACGAGCCGCAGGGCGGCAGGAATAGCGGCCACGATGTCGCCCGCGATCAGGCCAGTATGCCCGGCGAGGTCCGCCGCCCGGCCATGCAGCCACGCGCCCGCCGCGGCGGCTTCGAACGGTGCCAACCCCCGGGCCAACAGCCCGGCGATGACGCCCGAGAGCACATCGCCGGTGCCCGCGGTCGCCAACCACGGCCCACCCACCGAGTCGATCGCGACCCGGCCATCGGGAGCGGCCACCACGGTGCCCGGACCCTTGAGCAGCACCACGCACTCGCCGGCGCTCGCCAGGCGGCGGGCCGCGGCGATGCGATCGTCGCCCACGGGTTCACCGACCAGCCGCGCGTACTCACCCTCGTGGGGCGTGAGCACCGCCGGAACCCGTAACGCGGTATGGCGAACGCGCAGCGGCGCGAGGTCGCCGTGCAACGCGTTCAGTCCGTCGGCGTCGAGCACGAGCGGGATCGGCGCCTCGGCCACGAGTTGTCCGACCGCAGCGTGCGTGCGGGGATCACCGCCGAGGCCCGGACCGATCACGACGGCGCGGAATCGTTCGAGGTCCTTGAGCACGTGCGCCGCGGCGGGTTCGTCGACGCTGCCTTCGAATGTCGACGCCAGCGCCTTGATGATGATCTCGCCCGAGGACGCGCGCTCCGCGTTCGCCGATCCCGGCAGCCCGCACCACACGATGCCGGCGCCGGCCCGCAGAGCGGCGCGGCTCACGAGCATCGGCGCGCCGGTCATCCCGGCGGACCCGCCGACGACCATCACACCGCTCCGCCACTTGTGGTCGGTCGTCTCGCGCGGCGGGATCCACTCCCTGACGTCGGCCGCGTCCACGAGACCAATGCGCGCGGGTCCGACGTCGATCCCGATATCGACGACGTGCACGGCGCCGGCGAGGGAACGGCCCGGCTCGAAGCACAACCCCGTCTTGAGGGCGGCGAAGCACGCCGTCTCGTGCGCCCGCACCGCGCGCCCCGTTACGGAACCGGTCGAGCCGTCGACGCCGGAGGGGATGTCGACCGCGATCCGCGGCATTGTCACCGGAGCCGACTCGACGGTGAACGCGATCCAATCCGCGTCGCCGTCGAGGATGCCACGGAATCCGGTACCGTACATCGCGTCGACGAACGCGTCTGCCTGTCGCAGCGCACGAGCGAACGCCGCTCGGTCCAACTCGCGGCCGAGTTCGAACACGTCGACGCGCGCACCCCACGCACGCAACGCGGCCGCCGCGACGAGTCCGTCGCCGCCGTTGTTGCCCTTGCCGCACGCGACCACCACGCGCCGGCCGTACGTGCCACCGAGTCGGCGCCGCACGGTCCAGGCAACGGACCGGCCCGCCCGCTCCATGAGCACGGCGACGGGCGTACCTTCCGCGATGGCGCGCCGGTCGGCTTCGGCCATCTCGGCCGGTGTCACGACGGGACGCATCAGATCCCGTCCACGATCGCCGGTTCGGCCAGCGCCACCACGAACGCGATCGCGCTCGCTTCGGAATGGCTGAGCGACAGTCGCCACGTCGTGACGCCACGCTCGTTCGCGAGCTCCAACGCCCGACCCGACACGACCAACGAGGGGGCACCGCTCTCGGCGCGCACGACCTCGACCTCGCGGAGATCGAACGCACCGATGCCCACCCCGAGCGCCTTCATCACCGCTTCTTTGGCCGCGAACCGCGCGGCGAGCGGGGGTGCCGGATCCGAGAACGTCGCCGCGTACTCGCGTTCGCCGGACGAGAACAACCGTTCCCCGAAGTTGGCCCGGCGTTGGAGCGCGGCGCGGAAACGGTCGATCTCTACGAGGTCCGTGCCGATGCCGACGCAGTGCATGGGCGGCCGATCAGCCTGATCGCCAGTGCTCCGCGAGCACGTAGACGGGGGCGGTCAGGAGCTCGACGAGGTCGACCCGGCCGAGCACGGCGTCGTCGAACGCCGGCTCGACCTCGGTGACCGCGTCCTTCAACGCCGCGTAGCGACCGCGGTATCCCTCGAGCACCGACCGAGCGGCCGCCCGGTCGAGCCGGGGCTTCATCTGGAGATGGAGCAGCGCGAGACCGGTGGTCTGGGTACCCTTGACCTCGGGCACGATGAGCACCGTCCGGCCGTCGTGACCGCGCGCAACCGTGACCTCTCGTTCCGTCGCCGCTCGATGCTTGGTTCCCCGGAGGCGCGGGTCCGCATCGGTGCGCGACAAGAGTCCGACGGCCATGCCGCCGCGATCGATCACGTGCACGGTCGCGGTGTCGGCGAGAACGTCGCCCTCGACGCGGTAGCGCGTGAACCCGGTCACCCGATCCACGGCCTGGTCCAAGCTGACCATGGTCCGCAGCGCGCGGTAACTGAGGCGATCGCGCGGCGCGCCGGCTTCGAGCACGGCCTGCACCAGCGGCACCCGAAGCAGGGTCTCGTCCGAACGGGAGATCCCCACCGTCACGGTCTTGGCCTGATGTTTGATCGCGTCGACCGGACGGGTCAGTTCCTCGATGCCGGCCGTCAGCGCGGCGGTGAGGTCCTCGATGACCGTGCTCGGGGTCCCGACCTTCCCGTACTCCACTTGAAACGAGTCGAGCGGCAGCAGACCGGTGGCGTACCGGAACAGCGACGCCATGCGAACCGCCGTGCTCGCCTCGAGATTGCCGTCGTAGGAGCCGCTGCGAAGACCGTCGTAGAAACGGTCCGCCGGCGCGACGAGCGCACGGCCCAGTCGGGCGATGACCTCGTCCTCGGTCCCTCGCGAGGACACCGCCGTCTCGATCGCCGCGCGAGCTTCGCGCAGGGGTCGAGCGGAGGCATCGATCGCCATCGCGGCTTCGTAGCCGAAGAGATGCCCGGCCATGGCGGAGAGGACGAACGCCACCTGAGGGTGGACCGGCGGTACGAAGATCGTTTCGAGGGCGGCGTGGAAGCGCGTCTCGCCGTCGTCGCACACCACGATCGGCGCGGCCTTGTGCGCGCGGTAGATCGCGATCTCCTTGGCGACGTCGTCGGAGTTCGATCCCGACAGCCCGGCGGCGCACGCGAAGATCAGCGGCTCCGACGACAGGTCGATGTGCTTCTTGTCCTCGGTCACGTCGCACGCGATCGACTTGTAACAGAGCTCGGACAGCTTGATCCTCACCTCGCGGGCGGCAATGTTGTTCGGTCCGTTGCCGACGACGGCCCACGAACGACGGAAGGGTGCCGTGCGCTGCGCGACCGCGGCGATGTGGTCACGTCGTTCGAGCACCTCGTGCATCGCGTGCGGCAGTTCGCGCAACGCCTCGAGCAGCTCATGGCGTCGGATCGCGCCGCGGTCCCCCTCGACGACCTGGGCGATCGCGGACGCGAGGAGGAACCCGGCCGCGATCTGCGCGTAGAACGCCTTCGTCGAGGCAACGCTCATCTCGACGTCGCGGCCGTCCGACGTGTAGAGCACGCCGTCGGACTTGTCGACGAGATCGCTGTTGCGGCGGTTCACGATGGCCAGCACCGACGCGCCGCGCTCTCGAACCACGTCGACGGTGCGGTTCGTATCGGTGGTGGTGCCGCTCTGGCTGATGGCGACGACGAGCACGTCGCTCATGTCGTCGCCGACTCGGAAACCCGAGAGCTCAGTCGCCGGCACGGCTTCCACACTCAGGTTCGGCGCCATCGAACCGAGCACCGAGGCCAGACAGAGACCGGCAACGGCCGCCGTCCCCTGCCCGATCACGAAGACCCGGCGGATCGTGCCGGCCCGCAACGCGTCCTGCACCGAGGCCGGGAACACGTCGCCGTCGAGCTCGACGCACAGCATTCCGTCTCGCTCGGCGATCTTGCCCCGCAGGGTCTTGCGCAACGAAACCGGCGACTCCGAGATCTCCTTCAGCAGGAAATGGGCGAAGTCGGCCCGGTCGATGTCGCGCGTCGTGATGTGGGCGTGCTGCACCTCGTCGTCGTGCAACGGAAGCTCGGTACCCTCGTACGAACAACGCCGAATCCCTTCGAGCGTGCCGGCACCGGCCGCATCGAGGATCAGGACCTGCCCCCGGCTCCCGGCCGCATTCTTCGGGTTCGACGGGGTCTCACCGTCCATGCGCACGTAGCGCGAAGTCTCCTCGACGAGCCCGTAGGGTTCGCTCGCCACCACATAACAATCCTCGGCCAGCCCGACATACAAAGCCTGACCACTGCCACGCAGTGCGAGCAGGAGTTGGTCCGGAGCGTCGACGGCATTGGCCGCGACGGCGACGGACCCTTCGAGCTGTGCGACGGTGGACCGGAACGCCTCAGCCGCGGTCTCCCCCGAACGGATCTGTCGGGAGACGAGCGCAGGGATGACTTTGGCGTCGGTGGTGATCTCCGCCGGCAGGGCAAGACCTTCGAGCGCGATCAGATCGGTGTAGTTGTCGACGTCGCCGTTGAGCGCGCCGATCACGTACGGTCCATCGGCGTCGCCGAGCTCCTCGTGGTTCAACGGATGAGCGTTGGACTCCGAGATGATCCCCACGCTCGCCCAGCGCGTGTGCCCCAACACCGTCGTCCGGGCGCCGTCGTGCTGTAACGCGAGGTGCAAGAGCGGATCATCGCGCAGCGCGGCACGAATCACCGCGGTGTTGTCGCCGAGCTCGCCGATCTCGGCCGCGGCCTTGTAGACGAAGCTGAGGCACCCGTCGGGCGTGCGCACCGATCGCGACCGGAACTGCGGATCGACGCCTCGTTCATCGAGCAGTCGCTTCACCGTCAGGTCGTGCAGATCGAGTGAGTGATCGCGGACGAGGAGATGCAGACCGGCAGAATCGCGGCCGCGCACTTCGAGTCGATCGAGGGCGGAGAGCGCGGTCTGCACCGACACGAAGGATTCGATGGCCGCGCCGCCGGCATCGGGTCCCGCGAGGTCGCCGACCGCCTGCGCCATGCGCACCCGATCGTGCGCGATGGCCCACGCCGCGTCCTTGACCCGGATCACGGCCGCGTTCAGCGTCTCGAGCTGGGCGGTGGCCATGCCGGCGGCGGCGTCGAGACGCTGCTCGAGCGCGTCGACCGCCGCCGTGATGTCGGCGACGCGCGCCGTGATCGACAGGAGCAGCGCACGATCACTCAACAGCGCGACGACGCCGGGCACACCGTGGAGCGACTCGTCGACCTGTTCCAGCGTCACGGCGACGAACTCGAGATCGACGACGGACAGATCCGCATCCCGGCCGAGCCTCGTCATCCGTTCGGAGGCGGCGATCAACGCCGCGGTGAGATCGGCGGCCGCCGGCGCGGATCGCTGACTCGGCCGCCGGACAACGGCGATGATCCCGCACATAGAACCGCAGTCTAGAGGGGCTCCGCGGTGACGACCGTGCGTCGGGGAGGCGCCGCGAAGCGCTCAGCTGACCTTTGCGCCCGGGACGAGACGGGCGAGCTCGTCGGCGATCGCTTCGGCTTGCTCCGGCGTGGATGCCTCGACCATGACCCGGACGAGCGGCTCGGTCCCCGATCGCCGCACGAGGACGCGACCGTCGTCGCCGAGCTCCGCCTCCGCATCACGAACCCGGTCCCAGAAGGCGCGGTCGCCCTCGATCGCGGCCGGGTCCGCCACCGCGACGTTGCGCAGCACCTGGGGGAAGGATGTCATCTCCACCGCGAGCGCCGAGAGCGACCGCCCACTGCGCGCCATGACGTCGAGCAACAAGAAGCCGGTGAGCGTGCCGTCACCCGTCGTCGCGAGCTCGGAGTAGATCACGTGCCCCGACTGTTCCCCGCCCAGCGTCAGGGAATGCTGGTCCATCGCCGCGAGCACGTTGCGGTCACCCACCGCCGTCTCGAACATCTCGATCTCGTGGTGCGCGAGCGCTCGGCGCAACCCGAGGTTCGACATCACGGTGACCGCGATGGCGTTGTTGGCGAGCTTGTTGCGAGCACGTAGATCGAGCGCGCCGATCAGCAACATGCGATCGCCGTCGATGAGCTCACCGCGTTCATCGACCGCGATGACACGATCGGCGTCGCCGTCGAACGCGAGCCCGGCATCGGCTCCGATCTCGCGCACGACCCGCTGCAACTCCGCGGGATGAGTGGAGCCGCATTCGTGGTTGATGTTCACGCCGTCGGGCGCCGCGTTGATCACGGTGAGCTCGAGGCCGAGCTCCCGCGCCGCTCGGGGCGCCGCGCCGTAGGCCGCGCCGTTCCCACAATCGAGGACGACACGCAACCCGTCGAGCCGGCGACCGTCGAGCGCCTGGATCAGATGGACCACGTACCGATCGACGGAGCCGGCGACACGAGTGGCGGAGCCCACGCTCTCGCCTTCCGGCGATAGGCCGACGCCACGTTCCAACACCGTCGCGAGCTCCGCTTCGACCTGCGCCTCGAGCACGTCGGCGATCTTGCGGCCGCCGGCACCGAACAACTTGATGCCGTTGTCGGGAAACGGATTGTGACTTGCCGAGATCATCGCCGCGGGCGAATCGAGCACGTCGGCGAGAAACGCGAGCCCGGGGGTCGGCAGGATTCCCGCGGACTGCACCGACGCGCCCTGCGCGCAGAGTCCCGCCGTCAACGCGGCTTCGATCATGGTTCCGGACTGCCGCGTGTCCCTCCCGATCAGGAAGGGCCGATCGTTGCCGAGAACCCGGGCAACGGCGCGACCGAACGCGACGACGAGCTCGGGGGTGAGATCCCGGTTGGCGATGCCGCGGACGCCGTCGGTTCCGAAGCGCAGCGTCATCGCCGGCGGCGCGGTTACCGCTTCGAGTACTGCGGCGCCTTGCGGGCCTTGTGGAGGCCGTACTTCTTGCGCTCCACGCGCCGCGCGTCACGTGTCAGCAGGCCGGCCTTCTTCAACACCGGACGCGAGTCCGGGTCGAGCGCCACGAGGGCACGGGCGATGCCGAGGCGGATCGCACCGGCCTGCCCGTTGACCCCGCCACCGCCGAGCGTCGCGTCGACGTCGTACACGTCGGCGGTCTGCGTGAGGCGCAGCGGCTCCGTCGCGATGACCTGGTGCGTGAGGATCGGGAAATAGGACGCGAACGCACGACCGTTGACGGTGATGACGCCCGTCCCGGGGCGGAGGCGCACCCGCGCCACCGCGGCCTTGCGGCGGCCGGTCGTTTGGATCAGAGGCTTGGGCACCGAGTACGTCCTTTGTGGTTGGCGCGGCGTCAGCTGACGCGGCGACCGGTGGCGAGCGGGCGCAGCTGCGGCTGCTGCGCGAAGTGCGGGTGGGTGGGTCCGCCGTAGACGCGGAGCTTCTTCAGCATCTTGCGGCCGAGACGGTTCTTGGGCAGCATGCCGCGCACGGCAAGCCGAACCACGCGCTCGGGATCGCGGGCGAGGAGGTGCTCGAGCGACTCGCTCGACAGCCCGCCCGGATAGCCCGAGTGCCGGTGATAGGTCTTCTGCTGACCCTTGCGGACCGTCACGTCGAGCTTGGATGCGTTGATGACGATGACGTGATCGCCGGTGTCGACGTGCGGCGCAAAGATCGGCTTGTGCTTGCCGCGCAGCAACGTGGCCACCTGGGTGGCCACCCGGCCGAGTACCGCGCCCTCGGCGTCGATCACGTGCCAGGCACGCTCGATGTCGGTCGGCTTGGGGCTGAAAGTCCGCACGGAAATCCTCGCGAGTGTTGGAGCCAGAACCGCTCGCGCGCCGAAGAGGCGGCGACGAGCGCGGTCCCGTAGGCTACTTGGGCTCGGGACGCCGGCGCAATCGGGCCGCTCGTGCCGTGGAGCCCTGCCGGTGCCCT
>Ga0209048_10004336_pt1 | contig 13597 bp, 18 predicted proteins | sample FrelakmetCRP12CR_FD_187146 | JGI IMG/M metagenome (GOLD analysis project Ga0209048, IMG submission 187146) | Freshwater lake sediment microbial communities from the University of Notre Dame, USA, for methane emissions studies - CRP12 CR (SPAdes)... | ecosystem: Environmental > Aquatic >... | reverse complement strand
CTTGCGGACGGGGTCGAGGTCGCCTCGGGAGTAGGCGTAGGGCGACACGTGCATGCCGTGGAGCCACACCTCGTGGTCCTCGACGCGTGCGTAGGAGTCCTGGAGGTTCGCCCGGCTGTCGCGAATCGACTTCACCTCGGCGCCCGCGAGCACGATCCCGCACTCCCAGGTTTCGAGGATGTGGTAGTCGTAGCGCGCGCGTCGGTTCGTGATGACCACCTGGTCACCACGACGGCTGGCCTCCTTCGCGGCCTTCGACCCTCCCGACTTCTTGCTCACGGCGAGCACGGTACCGGGCGCGCCCGGAATCGGGCCCTCCCGTTTCGGCGGCCGATATCGTCGGGGCATGACCGAGGGCAATCGCGAAGTCGTCAACGTGGCCCAGGCCGAGGCCTGGAACGGCGCGCAGGGATCCGGATGGCTGCAGCGCGAGGAGCAGCACGAGCGCGCGTTGCAGGGCCATCACCGGCAGTTGATGGCCGCCGCCGCGCTCGCGCCCGGCGAGCGCGTGCTCGACGTCGGGTGCGGCACCGGCCCCACCACGCGGGCCGCCGCGCGCGCCGTGGGGGAGCAGGGATCGGTCGTGGGGCTCGACATCTCCGCGCCGCTGCTTGGGCGCGCCCGCGAGCACGCCGCCGCCGACGGACTCACCAACGTGGAGTTCGTGCAGGCCGACGCGCAGGTCGAGCCGCTCGGCGCCGACCGCTTCGACGTGGTGCTCAGCCAGTTCGGAGTGATGTTCTTCGACGACCCGGTCGCCGCGTTCACCAACTTCGCGGGGGCCACGAAGGCCGGTGGCCGCCTCACGTTCGTGTGCTGGCGGGGTCTCGCCGACAACCCGTGGCTCCAGGTGATCGGCGATTCGGTTGCGGGTGGGCGCGAGTTGCCGCCGCCACCCGAGAACTCGGCGGGCATGCTCGGCCTGGCCGACCGCTCGCGCATCGAGTCGATCCTGCTCGCGGCAGGGTGGCGCGACATCGAGGCGAACCCGGTCGCGGTGCCGTACGTGTTCGGTTCGCTCGAGGAGGCCGTCGCCGGTTCGGCGTCGGTGAGCATCGTGCGCCAGGCCGTCGACACCCTCGACGACGACGGCCGGGCCGCCGCGCTCGCTTCGCTGCGCGACGCACTCGCCGCTCACGAGGGGCCCGACGGCATCGTCCTCGACTCGGGCATCTGGATCGTGACCGCCCGCCGGTAGATTCTCCCCGTGCCCGACGCGCTCGCGACCCCGACCCTGCGCATGACCCACGCGCAGTACGACACCGTCCTCGCCCACTGCTTCGACGGCTTCCCCGACGAGGCGTGCGGGCTGCTCGCAGGGCCGTTCGCCGACGGCGCCCCCACCGGGGAAGTGGGGCAGGTGTACCCGTGCCGCAATGCCGACGCCTCGGCCCGCACCTACACGGTCGATTCCAAGGATCTGCTCGCGGCGATGCGTGACGCCGACGACCACGGCCACGACATCATCGGCGTGTGGCACTCCCACACCCACACCGACGCCTACCCGTCGGCCACCGACGTGCGCCAGGCCGTCGACCCCGCCTGGTGCTACGTGATCGTGAGCCTGAAGACGGGCGAACCTGTGCTCCGGGGCTACTCCATCCACGACGGCGCGATCCGCGAGTGCGCCGTCCAGGTGGGCTGAAGTCCCGGATTCGGGGAATCCCGAGCACCCGGGTCGGACTTGTAGAGTGACGCCATGTCCGTCGAAGTGCGTCTCCCCACCCTCCTGCGCGCCCATGCCGATGGCGCCTCGTCCGTGTCCGCCGAGGGCGCGACCGTGGGCGAGGTGTTCGCCGACCTCGTGGCGAAGTACCCGGGGATGGCCGGCAACCTGATCGACGACAACGGCGGCCTGCACAAGTTCGTGAACGTGTACCGCAACGACGACGACATCCGGTACCTCGAGCAGCTCGACACCAAGGTGTCCGACGGCGACGAGCTGTCGATCCTCCCCGCAGTCGCGGGAGGCTGAGCTCCGGCCGCGCCGGACTCCGGCCATGCGCCACGACGACGTCCTCGGCCTGATCGGCAACACACCGCTCGTCGGTGTGCACGCGCTGTCGCCCAATCCCGACGTCCGGATCTTCGCCAAGCTCGAGGGCCAGAACCCCGGTGGTTCCGCAAAGGACCGCATCGCGCTGCGCATGGTGCAGCTCGCGGAGGAGCAGGGCATCCTCCGGCCCGGCGACACCATCCTCGAACCGTCGTCGGGGAACACCGGCATCGGACTCGCGCTGGTCGCGAAGCTGCGCGGCTACAAGCTGCGCATCGTGATGCCCGAGAACGTGTCGATCGAACGGCGCCAGCTCCTCGACATCTTCGGCGTCGAGATCATCGGTTCGCCGGCCGACGAGGGCTCGAACGGCGCGATCCGCCTGTCGGAGAAGCTCGCGTCGGAGGACCCGTCGCTGGTGACGCTCTTCCAGTACGGCAACCCCGCGAACCCGCTCGCGCACTACGAGGGCACCGGTCCGGAGATCTGGCGCGACTGTCCCGAGGTCGACGTGTTCGTCGCCGGCCTCGGCACCAGCGGCACGCTCATGGGGGTGGGTCGCTACCTCAAGGAGCAGAACCCCGACGTCAGGATCGTCGCGGTAGAACCGCCCGCCGGTGAGCTGGTGCAGGGACTGCGCTCGCTCGACGACGGCTTCGTGCCGCCGATCTTCGACCCCGCGGTGCTCGACCGGAAGTTCATCGTGCGCCCGCGCGAGTCGATCGAGTGGCTGCGGCGCCTGCTGCAGGACTGCGGCGTGTTCGCCGGGGTGTCATCGGGCGCGGCGGCTGCCGGCGCCGCGAAGATGGCGGCGCAGATGGATGCGGGCACGATCGTGGTGCTCCTGCCCGACGCGGGGTGGAAGTACCTCTCGTCGGGCGCGTGGACCGACGACCTCGACGAGGTCGTCGAGCGCGCAACCCGCATCAACTACTGGTAGGCACCGCTCCGGTGACCGATCCCTCCGCGATCGAGATCCGCGCCGCCGTCGAGGTGCTGCGCGCCGGTGGACTGGTGGCGTTCCCCACCGAGACGGTCTACGGCCTCGGGGCCGACGCGTCGCAGCCCGATGCGGTGCGGCGCGTCTTCACCGTGAAGGGCCGCCCCGCCGACCATCCGGTGATCGTCCATCTTGCCGAGGCCGGCGCGTTGGGGGAGTGGGCGGCCGCGGTCCCGCCCGCGGCCGTGATCCTCACCGCGCAGTGCTGGCCCGGACCCCTCACCGTGGTGGTGCGCCGCGCCGCGCACGTGCCCGACGAGGTCACCGGCGGGCTCGAAACCGTCGGGCTGCGCGTGCCCGACCAGCCCGTCGCGCTCGCGTTGCTGCGTGAGTTCGCCAAGGAGGGTGCCGGCGGCATCGCCGCGCCGTCGGCCAATCGGTTCGGGCGGGTGAGCCCCACCACCGCGGCCGACGTGCGCGCGGATCTCGGCGCCGATGTCGACGTCGTGCTCGACGGCGGTGAGTGCCGCGTCGGGGTGGAGTCCACGATCGTCGACTGCACGGGTGACGAGCCCGCGATCCTGCGCCTCGGTGGCCTCTCACGTGAACGTATCGAAGACCTGCTCGGCCACCCGGTCCCGGTGCGCCGCGGCGGGAACGGTGCCGCCGACGTGCGCGCGCCGGGGACCCTCGTGTCGCACTACGCGCCGAGTGCGCAGGTGCTCCTCGTCGACCTCGCCTCCGTCTCGCGGGTCGCGGAGGATGCGTTGGCGCGGGGGCTCACCGTCGGGGTGATCGGCGAGAAGCTCCCGGGCGATCTCCCCGCCGGCGCGACGGTGCTGGCCCGTCCCGAGGACGACGCCGACTACGCCCGCCACCTCTACCGCCACCTGCGCGCGGCCGACGCCGCCGACCTCGACACCGTGCTCGCGGTGGTGCCGGCCGAAGTGGGGATCGGCGCCGCGGTGGCCGACCGGCTCCGACGCGCCGCGGGCCTTGGCACCTGATGCCCGGGCGTCCGATCGGCGTGTTCGACTCCGGGCTCGGCGGCCTCACCGTGCTGCGCGCGCTGATCGACCTGCTCCCCGACGAGCGCATCGTGTACTTCGGCGACACCGGCCGCTTCCCCTACGGACCCAAACCGCGTGAGGAAGTCCTGCAGTACTCGCTCGAGATCACCGACGTGCTGCTCGGGTACGACATGAAGACGCTCGTGGTCGCGTGCAACAGTGCCGCCGCGGCCGCGCTGCACGTGCTCGACGAGCAACTCGACATCCCCGTGCTCGGCGTGATCGAGCCGGGGTTGCGGGCCGCGATCAAGGCGACGCGCACCGGCCGGGTCGGGGTCATCGGCACGGTCGGCACCATCGCGTCGGGCGCGTACCAGGAGGTCGCCGCCGCGAGCGATCACGACATCGACCTCACCTGCGCCGCGTGCCCGGGCTTCGTCGAGTTCGTCGAGGCCGGCGACGTCGACTCCGACCAGGTCCACGTGCTGGCCGAGCGACTCCTCGCGCCGGTGCGCGACGCCGACGTCGACACCCTGGTGCTCGGCTGCACGCACTACCCGCTCCTGGCCCGCACGATCGGCGACGTCATGGGCCGCGACGTCGTGTTGGTGTCGAGCGCCGACGAGACCGCGTTCGCGGTGCGCTCGATGCTCGAGGACGCGGGCCTCACCGCGCGGGGGACGACTCCGGAGAGCTCGCGTGACCCGCGGCACGTTTTCCTCACGAGCGGGCCCGTCGATACCTTCCGCACGCTCGGCGTGCGCTTTCTTGGTCCCGAGGTTGCATCGGTCACTGCCCACAATTGGTGACCGAGGACGTGGGTGCCTTGGGCAGGTGGCGCCTTCTGGGAGACTGCAGTGATGGAACTGACCGTGCTGGGGAGCTCGGGTTCGTTCAACGGCCCGAACGGCGAGGCCTGCAGCGGCTACCTGCTGCGCTCCGGCGACACCTCGATCTGGATGGACTGCGGCAACGGCACGTTCGGCCATCTGCAGCAGCACGTCGCCGCGGAGGACCTCACCGCGGTGGTGCTCACCCACGGTCACCCCGACCACTGCGCCGACATCTACGGCCTGCACGTGCTCTTGCGCTACGGCCTCGAGGTGGCGGGCCTGCCGGTGTATGCGCCCGAGGGGCTCGAGGGGCAACTCGCCGGCCTGGTCTCCGACTTCGGTGACACGTTCGACTGGCGCACCATCGGAGACGGCGACACCGACCGCATCGGCGACGTCGACCTGCACTTCTCGCGTACCGACCACCCGCCGCCCACCTACGCGGTCGAGGCCGCGGTCGGCGACAAGCGTTTCGTGTACACCGCCGACACCGGGCCCGGGTGGTCGGTCGACGCGTTCACGCCCGGCGCCGATCTCGTGCTCTCCGAGGCGAGCTACCTCCACGAGCACCGGCGGTCGGCCATCCACCTGTCGGCGCAGCAGGCCGGCACCGCGGCACGCGAGGCGCACGCCAAGCGGCTGATCCTCACCCACCTGTGGCCCTTCATCGACCGCGAAGCGGTGCTCGCAGAGGGCGCCGAGGCGTTCGGCGACTCCGTCACCCTGGCGGCGCAGCACCTCGTCACTACGATCTAGCTCCCTTACCGCCTCGTCCCTCCCGGGGGGCGGCCCGACAGGAGCCTCAGTGGGAATTCGACGTGACGGGCGCGAGCCCGACGAGCTGCGCCCGGTCGCCTTCACCCGCGACTTCACCGAGATGGCCGCCGGGTCGGTGCTCGTGGAGTTCGGCCGTACCCGCGTGCTGTGCACCGCGTCGGTCGAGGAGCGGGTCCCGCCGTGGCTGCGGGGCAAGGGCAAGGGCTGGGTCACCGCCGAGTACTCGATGCTGCCGGGGTCCACCCCTGAGCGCGCGAACCGCGAGGCGGCCAAGGGCAAGCAGTCGGGCCGCACGCAGGAGATCCAGCGGCTCATCGGCCGTTCGCTGCGCGCGGTCACCGACCTCACCGTGCTCGGCGAGGTGCAGATCACCGTCGACTGCGACGTGCTCCAGGCCGATGGCGGCACGCGCACCGCGTCGATCTGCGGTGGCTACGTCGCGTTGCACGACGCGTGCTCGCGCCTCGTCGGCGCCGGCAAGCTCGGCGCCCACCCGCTCACCGACCAGTGCGCGGCGATCTCCGTGGGCGTCGTCGACGCGCTCGGCTACCTCGACCTCGAGTACACCGAAGACGTGCGGGCCGAAGTCGACATGAACATCGTGATGACCGGCGCGGGCAAGTTCATCGAGGTGCAGGGCACCGCCGAGGGGGAGCCCTTCTCGCGCAACGAGCTCGACAACCTGCTCATGCTCGCCGAGGGCGGCATCAACGAGATCTTCGCCCTCCAGCGCGAGCTCACCGCGGTGCCGCCGGCGCCGCGCCGCAAGTAGTCCGGCGACAACTGGTGCAGCTCGTCCTCGCCAGCGCCAACCCGCACAAAGCGGCGGAGATCACCGAGATCCTCCTCGGTGCGGGTCTCGCGGTCGAGATCCTGCCGCGCCCGGTCGACGTGCCCGAGGTGGTGGAAGACGGCATCACGCTCGAGGACAACGCTCGGTTGAAGGCGGTCGCGCTGGTCGAGGCGACCGGCCTGCCCGCGGTGGCCGACGACACCGGCCTCGAGGTCGACGCGCTCGGTGGCGCGCCCGGGGTGTGGTCGGCGCGTTACGCGGGCGACGACGCGACGTATGACGACAACGTGCAGAAGTTGCTGCGGGAGTTGCAGGGCGTCCCGGCGCAACGGCGCACCGCGCGCTTCACCACGGTGGCGCTGGTGCGGTGGCCCGACGGCCGCGAAGTCGCCGCGATCGGGAACGTCGAGGGCGACATCGTCGACGCACCACAGGGGAGCGGGGGCTTCGGGTACGACCCGGTGTTCCGCCCCGCCGAGGGCGACGGGCGTACGTTCGCGGAGATGACGTCCGAGGAGAAGCACGCGGTGTCGCACCGCGGTCGTGCGTTCCGTACTCTGGCCGACGGGCTCCGGGTCGTGGACGCCCTGGAGGGGCAGTAGAGATGGCAGTCATCGACATCGCCGGGTTCGTGGCCGACCTCAAGGACCACGCGGTCGAGCACGGCTTCCACGTGCACGACGAGCGCCACTTCGTGGAGAGCTACTCCCTGCGCCAGAACTGGGAGGTCGACCTCCACCCGGAGGAAGGCTGCGAGGGCCCGGTCGACCTCTATCTGTCGCTGGAGATCGACCCCCGCGTGCTGCTCGGGTTCGAGGACGCGGTCATCGAGCTCGGCGACGTCGAGGACCCGCCCGACGACTTCCACTTCCCGCTCAACTTCACCTGGGCGTTGCCGCCGCTCACCCACGGCCCCGACCTCCTGGTGCTGGCCACGGAGCTCGCCGGGAGCGGCGGCCCGGATCTGCCGCTCGAGGTGTCGGCGATCGACTCGATCCCCGCGGCCACCGACGCCCCCGAACGATCGTTGCGGATCGTGGCGCACCAGTCGGTGTCGCTGCTGCACATCCGCGACGGCGACGCGGTGTCGTGCGAGATGCTCGACCGCTGTCTCGAGGTGAGCCGGTTCCTGCTCGAACGCGCCGACGCCTGGCTCGGCTGACAAGGAAGACTGACCCCTATGGCGATGCGCACCGACTGCAGGCACTACGAGAGCCGGACCTACGGATCGGGGGAGGTCGTGCGGAAGTGTCGCATCGACTTCGCGCCCGAGGCTCCGTGGCGTTGCCCGGAGAACTGTGTGGGCTTCGAGATGCGTCGCTACGACGCAGGCTGGGCGGTCGGTTCGCTGGAGAAGGGGTACGAGCCGGCCGACGAGCCCGAGCCCCAGGGTGAGGACATCGCCGCGCTGCTCGACGCCGCCGAGGAGATCGTGAACTCCGCCGCGCCCGACATCCTCGACGAGTTCGAGAAGAAGCAGAAGGGCGGCAAGTTCCTGCGCCGCAAGAAGAAGCGGAAGTAGCTCAGGAAGGCAGCACCAGCGCGGCGGTGTCGAAGTACTCGCGCCAGGAGCAGATCTTCCCGTCGCGGAACTCCGTGACCCCGGCCACGGGCACGGATCCGATGAGGGTTCCCTCCGGGCCGACGATCTCGTCGATCCGCTCGGTGAACACGGTGTTGCCGTCGGCGCTGCTCCCCACCGCCAGGACGATGACGCGGATCCCGCTGATGCCCACCTGTTCCATGCCGTCGGCGAGAGCGATGGCCTCCTTGGGGCCCGTGGTGGTGGGTTGGCCCGGCTGGATCCACTTGCAGTCGTGGGTGAAGAGCTCCGGCACCCGCTGGTTGAAGATGCGGGAGCCGTGTTCCCACGTGGCGATGAGGTCGAGGAAGGTCTGCTCGTTCGACATGAGGGACGACGGTACTCTGCCGCCGTGACCCATGCTCAGGCCCCCGCTCTCGACGCCTTCCGCATCCGCTGCCGCGAATTCGTCGATGCGCACCGGCACATGGAGGGCCGCCACCAGTCGGGTGAGACCGACGACGAGTCGCGGGCGCGCGCCGTCGCCTACCAGCGGGCGTTGGCCGACGCCGGACTCGCGGGGATCACGTTCCCCGCGGAGTACGGCGGCGCGGGGCTGACGGTCGAGCACCAGCGGGTGTTCAACGAGGAGGCCGAGGGCTTCGAGTCGCCCGCGTCGCTGTTCATGATCGGGCTCGGCATGTGCGCGCCCACGATCCTCATGTTCGGCACCGAAGAGCAGAAGCGCAGTTTGCTGCCCGGTCTGCTGCGTGCCGGCACGCTGTGGTGCCAACTGTTCTCCGAGCCGGGCGCGGGCTCCGACATCGCGAGCCTGCAGACGCGCGCGGTGCGCGACGGCGACGAGTGGGTGGTCAACGGTCAGAAGGTGTGGACGTCGGGCGCGCACTACTGCGACTACGGCCTGATGCTGGCGCGCACCAACCCCGACGTGCCGAAGCACCGCGGGATTTCGATGTTCGTCGTCGCCATGCGCACTCCCGGGGTCGACCCGCGTCCGCTGCGCCAGATCGACGGGCGCGCCCACTTCAACGAGGTGTTCCTCACCGACGCGCGACTGGCGGAGACGGCGTTGCTCGGTCCGGTCGACGAGGGCTGGCGGTGCGCGGTCACCATGCTCATGAACGAGCGCGCCGCGCTCGGCGCGGGCAACAGTGGCCAGGGCCTGAGCAGCGAACCGTTCGAGGGCCTGGTCGCGCTCGCGCAGTTGTGCGGCGCGAACGACGACCCGATCGTGCGGCAGGCGCTCGCCGACATCTACCTGCGCGAGCGCACGTTGTTACTGCTCGGGGCGCGTCTGCGCGCCGCCGCGCAGGCCGGGCGTGCGCCGGGCCCCGAAGCGTCGGTGGGCAAGATCGCCATCACCGCGCTCGACAAGATCGCCACCGGGCTCGCGCTGAACATCGTGGGCGCCGGCGGAGTGGCGTGGGAACCGGGCGACGCCGCCGCCGAGGACCGGAAGCGCGCTTTCCTGCAGGCGCCGGGCATCAGCATCGCCGGCGGGACCACCGAGGTGCAGAAGAACATCATCGGCGAGCGCGTGCTCGGGCTGCCGAAGGAACCGCAGGTCGACCGCGACACGCCCTTCCGCGACCTGCGGGTCGGCACCCAGCGCTAGGCGTCAGGCGAATACCCCACGCGCCGGAACGACGTGCGTGGGGCGCACGGCCGATGCCGTACCGCGTGTCGTCGTCGTACAACGGGAGCATGGACACACTTGACCGGTCGCTCGACGACCTGACTGCATCCTGGGGCGGCTGGCCCGCAGCCGTCCGCAATGACCCCTACCCCGTACTCGCCGCGCTTCGCGCCGAGGGTGCGGTGCATCCGATCCGGCTGGCCGACGGGCACGACGCATGGCTGGTGCTGGGCCACGAAGCGGTGCGGGTCGCGCTGATGGACCCGCGCTTCTCGAAGGACATGGTGACCGCGCTGGCCGACGATCCGGACGTCGTGGATCCCGGCCTGCCCGGTCCCGCGCTGGCGCGCCACATGATGAACCTCGACCCGCCCGACCACACGCGGCTGCGCCGCCTTGCCGCCCGCGCCTTCCTGCCGTCGCGCATCGCCGAGCTGGAGCGCGCGGTGCAGCAGCTGGTCGACGACCTGCTCGACGGGCTCGCCGCGCAGGCCGCGGCGGGAGGCCCCGACGCGGTCGTCGATCTCGTCAGCGGGTTCGCCGGCCCGTTCCCGTTCCAGGTGATCTGCGAGCTGCTGGGAGTCGACGCGGACGAGCGGGCCGGGTTCGCGCACGCGTTCCGGGTGCTGTTGCGCCCGTACCAGGGAGCGCCGCCGCCCGAGGCGTACGTCGCGTCCGACGCGATCGTCACGGGCCTCGAACGGCTGGTTGGCGCACACCGTGAGACGCACCGCGACGATCTGGTCGGTGTGCTGGTGTCCGCGGGCGACGACGAGCGGCTGACCGAGCAGGAGCTGCTGTCCACGCTGTTCCAGCTGTTCGTGGCCGGCCACGACACCACCACGAGCCTGATCGGGAACGGCGTGGTCGCGCTGCTCGACCATCCGGACCAGTGGCAGCTGCTGTGCGCCGAGCCGGACCGGATCCCCGCCGCGATCGAGGAGCTGATTCGCTACGACACGCCGGCACTGCACGCCACGTTCCGCGTGGCGACGGAGGACGTGGAGCTCGCCGGCTGCGTGATCCCCCAGGGCGCACAGGTATTGGCGTGTATCGGGGCCGCCAACCACGACCCGTCGGTGCACGAGCACCCCGAGGAACTCGACGTGACCCGGCCGCCGCGCGCGCACCTGGGCTTCGGCCACGGCATCCACCACTGCCTGGGCGCGGCACTGGCGCGGCTGGAGGGACGGGTCGCGTTCGAGACGCTGCTCCGTCGCTTCCCGGACCTGTCGCTCGCCGTCGACCGCGACGCGCTGCAGTGGTCGGAGGGCGACGGTCTCGTGCTGCGGGGGTTGGCCGAGCTCCCCGTCAGGCTGGGGCCGGACTCAGTCGAGTGAGGGCAGCCGCCGCATGGTGATCGTGTGGTCCGCGATGCGCCAGCCTGCTCCGGTGCGTACGGCGATGTCGCGGTAATCGATCGAGAACAGGCCGTCCGCCCCGCGGGGCGGTGCCATGCGGTAGGTGAGCACGACTTGGTCGTCGGTGAGCGCGGTCGTCACGTTCGTGAGGATGTGCGCGTTGGCGGACTTCGACGCCGCGAGGAACTCGCCGATCTCCGCCAGGCCCTGCTTGTGCACCTCGCGCCCTGACGCGGTGACGAGCGTGAAGCGGGCGTCCTCGGTGTACACGGTGCCCAGCGCGTCGAGATCGCAATCGTCGACGACGTTGCCATAGCGCGCGACGAGCTCGTGCAGCTCGATGCGGTCGTCAGCCGAAAGGGTCACGCGATCGCCCAGCGGATGGTCTCGCCGTCGATCTCGTCGAGCACACCGCGACGGGCGAGCGCGCGCAGGTGGGCGGCGGCTTCGCCGACGGCCATGCGCTTCATCAGCGGGTCGATGGCGTCCCATGGCTTCGACCAGTCCATGTGCGGGGCGACACTCCACGCGGTCTCGTGCCCCTGCTCGATCGCGGCGACGATTTCGCGGAAGCGCAGTTCGTGGTGCTCGCGGATCTCCAGCAGGCGACCGCGGTGGTCGTCGTAGCGCCACTCGTGCGCGGGGAGCGCGCCCTCGGCGTCGAAGTCGGCGAGCCGCTCGAGTGACGTGAGGTAGTCGCCGAGCGGGTCGTCGCCGCTCTGAGCGTTGAGGTTGATGTTCGGGGTGATGCGCGGCAGCACGCAGTCGCCGGTGAGCAGCAACTTGTTGCCGGGCTCCCAGAAGCACAGGTGCCCAGGGGAGTGGCCCGGGGTCCACACCGCGGTGAGGTCCCAACCCGGGATCTCGGGGCGGTCGCCGTCCTCCATGAGCACGTCGGGAGTCGCGAAGTCGACGAAGGGGCGCGCGGGCATCGACGCGTCGCGCAGTGCCTCGAGTTCTTCCTCGGGCGCGCCGAATCGGCGCAGCATGACTCCCATCCGAGTGAGGAGATCGCCCGGTTCCTCGTAGCGGTCGTGCACCAGCGCGGCGTCGGCCGGGTGGAGCGCGATCCAGGCATCGGAGTGGTCGCGCAACCGGCCCGCGAGGCCGTAGTGGTCGGGGTGGATGTGGGTGACCATCACGCCGCGGATGTCGGCCGCGCCGAACCCGGCTTCCTGCAACCCGTTGTCGAGCGCGTCGAACGCCTCGTCGGTGTTCCACCCGGCGTCGACGATGTACACGCCGCGGTCGGTGGCGAACGCGTACACGAGGACGTAGCGCAGCGGGATGGGGAGCGGCACCGGGATGCTCCACAGGCCCGGGCGGACCTGTTCCACCGGGGGGAGCGGCTTGAGGGCCGGAGCGGGCGACGTCATCAGGAGAGGGTGATCGCCTGCTCGGGGCAGTTCGCGACGGCGCGCTCGGCAAGCGCGTGCTGCTCCTCGGACAGGTCCTCGACGAGGAGCACGGAACGGCCCGCGTCGTCGGAGTCGAAGAGGTCGGGGGCGAGTGCGTAACACCGGCCGTGACCGGTGCACTTCTCGGTGTCGAGGACGAGGCGAAGGCTCACGGGTGGGAGCGTAATCGCCTAGGTTCTCCCCGCGCCCGGCCATCCGACGCGGCCGGCTGGTGGGGAGGCATCCATGAGCACAGCCGAGTTGTTCGATCTCACCGGCAAGGTCGCCGCGGTCACGGGCGGCGCCCGCGGCCTCGGGCGCGAGATGATCCGCGCGTTCGCCGAGGCCGGCGCCGACGTCGTGATCGCGAGCCGCAAGGTCGATGCCTGCCACGAGTACGCGGCCGAGATCCGCGAGACCACCGGGCGACGCGCGCTCGCGGTCGGCTGCCACGTCGCCAAGTGGGACGAGTGCGGCGCGCTGATCGACGCGATCTACGCCGAGTACGGACGCTGCGACGTGTTCGTCAACAACGCGGGCATGTCGCCGCTGTACCCCGACCTCGTGAGCGTCACCGAGGAGCTCTACGACAAGACGCTCGGCGTGAACCTCAAGGGCCCCTTCCGGCTCGGCTCGCTCGTCGGCGCGCGCATGGCCGAGGGCGACGGCGGCTCGATCATCAACGTGAGCACGTCCGGGTCGCAGATGATCGGCCAGACCGAGCTGCCGTACGGCTGCGCGAAGGCGGGGCTCAACGCGCTGACCGTGGGCCTTGCGGAGGCGTACGCGCCGAAGGTGCGGGTGAACACCCTGATGCCGGGGCCGTTCCTCACCGATGCGGCGAAGGCGTGGGCCGACAACTTCGAGATCAGGATCCCCAACTACCTGGGCCGCATCGGCCGTCCCGACGAGATCGTGGGCGCGGCGATGTTCCTGGCGAGCGACGCATCGAGCTTCATGACCGGTGGCACCGTGCGCGTCGACGGCGGCACGACCAAGCACGTCTGACCGGCACGTCTGAGAAGGGAACCACGGTGGAGCGCATCGAACTGCAGGGGACCGGCGGACTGAAGCTCGCGGTCGACGTCTCCGGCGACCCCGCCGCGCCGCCCGCGGTGCTGCTCCACGGCGGCGGGCAGACCCGCTACGCGTGGGGGAGCACCGCGAAGGTCCTGGCCGAGCGGGGATGGCGGGCGTACCGCGTCGACCTGCGCGGCCACGGCGAGAGCGAGTGGTCACCCGACGGCCGCTACGGGATCGACCGCTTCGCGGGCGACATCGTGGAGGTGTGCGCGCAGGTGGGGGCGGGGG
>Ga0209048_10004335_pt1 | contig 13598 bp, 13 predicted proteins | sample FrelakmetCRP12CR_FD_187146 | JGI IMG/M metagenome (GOLD analysis project Ga0209048, IMG submission 187146) | Freshwater lake sediment microbial communities from the University of Notre Dame, USA, for methane emissions studies - CRP12 CR (SPAdes)... | ecosystem: Environmental > Aquatic >... | reverse complement strand
CGAGACTTGATTTTTCATCACATCTGAAAAGTAGATGCCCCTTCGGCCTTCGTCGAAAATCTTCAGGTCCGGAAGAAAATGCCCGATATCCATCGGCCTGTGCTTCTCGTTGGTCGCAAAGACTACCCTGCCCGTCGTATCGGTGAGCATTAAATCAATATATCCTTTGGCTTTCTGAAACGGCTTTAACTGTTCGTTGAGTTCTCCCAGTGCTTTTACATACTCCGGATTGCTCCGTTCATTGATATGGGCGCATAGTATCGGCAGGTTTCTCTTGATGTTCAGATAATTTTGGCTCGACCGGATATCGGCCGTTCGTTCATTGAAAAACGTTTCGATCTTGTCTTTTTTCAGGTCCGCGATGTTGTTCAACTGCGCGATCCGCACCGTCATTAATATGTTTCTCATCTGAGGGAAAGTAACGGCGCCGAACAAAAGAAGAGGAATAAGCGTAAATGCAACAAACAGGATAATCAGTTTTTTCTTAATAGGCATGGAAAAAGCCGTCCTTCCGGTCCTTAAGCTTCTTATCGGCCTTGTTGCAGAGAGCAAAGAGGTTTTTTGATCATACTCCGGTTTATTTATAGCTGAATTATGCTGCTATCTCAAAGACTATCGTTCGTATATAGCTCACGCTCGAACCGTGAGATCTGTACAATCACTGAATATCTAAAAAGGCCGACTCAAACTCGAATCGGCCACAACTCACAACTCATTGACAATTATGGTGCCCCTGGGGTGACTCGAACACCCGGCACGCGGTTTAGGAATTATCTTCCGAGAGATAAGTTGTTATTTTTTATCAAGTCGATCTCTCGGCAATATACAAAAACCGACGTTAACTGTTGGGAATATAGCACAGAAAGCGTACAGAAGGAAGTGGAAAATAGTACGTTTTACTGCAGTTATACTGTATGAAACATACAGAACGATGAATTCACACGCCGCGAAACGGTCGGTGTGGTTTGATTCAATTCAACGTCAAATACCGAGATATCTACTTCACCTATTATCTTGCACTCGTGATCGACTGAAAACAGTACAACATTCCGGGAGAAACTTGCAAAATCCATTGATGCGACACGTCGCCACTATTATATACCGATGCGCAAAATATGGTCCTGCCAAAAATGAAATTTTTTCGCGAACATGGGTAAGAGGGTTTAGTGCAGAATGACGTAAGCAACCGCACCTCCTATATAACCGATGAAGGCAAGAAAACTGATTCTCCGGACATACCAGAAGAACTCGATCTTCTCGATACCCATGGCGGCAATACCAGCTGCTGACCCGATAATCAAGATCGAACCACCTGTCCCTGCCGCGTAAGCGATGAACTCCCACAGAAACGAATCGGGAGGAAACTGCGCAATAGAATACATCCCCATGGAAGCGGCAACTAGCGGTACGTTGTCCACAATAGCGCTTATAAGCCCGAAAATAAAAACAATTATCGCCTGGTTGCCCACCGTTTTGTCGAGCCATTGGGCAAGCGAGGCCAAGATGTGAGTATGTTCGAGCGTCGCCACTGCTAGCAGGATCCCGGTAAAGAATACAAGCGATGACATATCAATCCTCTGCAGTGCAGACGCAAGCGTTAAGTGTTGCTTTTTTTCACCATATTCTCTATCGCGGTGAATCAGCTCTCCAGCTAACCAGAGGAGTCCAAGACCGAATAGAATGCCCATAAACGGTGGCAAATGGGTCAAAGTCTTGAAGACAGGAACCGCGCAAAGTATACCGATCCCTGCGAAGAACATAAAACTCCTCTCGAATGAGGTTGTCTCATATTTACCGCTGTTTTCCTCTGCCTTATCAGGGCAGACAACAGATTTTCCTCGAAGCTGATAGCTGATGACAGCTAACGGTACCACCATGTTGACTACCGAAGGGATAAAAACTCCCTTAATAATAGCGAGAGCGGTAATTTGCCCTCCTATCCAAAGCATGGTAGTGGTCACATCACCTATGGGCGACCACGCACCGCCAGCGTTGGCGGCAATGACAATGATTCCCCCAAAAAAGAGCCTGTCTTTTCTCTGCCCTAGCAATTTCCGGGTTAAAGACATCATAACGATGGTTGTCGTGAGGTTGTCGAGCACAGCACTCAAGAAGAACGTGACAAACCCTATCAGCCACAACAGGGTCGTCATCTTTGTCGTCTTGATTCTGTCTGTGATGACTTCAAAGCCGTTATGAGCGTCGACGACCTCAACGATCGTCATTGCTCCCATAAGGAAAAAAACAATCTGAGCGGTTGCCGAAAGCGACTCGTTCAGTTGATCGGTGACATTGCCCGTAAAGACTGCATAGATAGTCCATAACAAGCCAGCACCTACTAAGGCTGGCGCACTCTTATTGACCTTAAGCGGATGCTCAAGAGCGATTGCCGCATAGGCTATCACAAAAATAATAATCAGCAAAGCATTCATAGTGCACAGCTCCTTTCAGGGTTTTTCCCTTCTATCTTTTTGTTCAGGTCGCGCATCAAAGCTCCAGGGCTGACGAAAAACGCGGGAACGGCAACTCATATAATTTCAATAAGCGTTGATAAATTAGCAGACAGTAGAATCGCAGGAAACTTTAAAAAGAATTCCGAGACTTCCAAACGCTCGCTCCTCTCCTTGATGTGATAAACAAAAAAGGCTAGCATAAGCATTGTTAATGCTTTTTTGCTAGCCCTCTTTCCAGAAACATCCCATATGCGGGGTGTTAACTGGCGCGTCAGTCCGCCAAAATACTATTTAATTTTTATTTATTTTATACCAGCTAAACAGCCCATGTCAATACAATATAACAGGCTGTTAAATTCTAGTAGGAATATTAGTGCATGACGCTTAAGAGATTTGAGCAGTTAGTTCCTTCGTAATTATCAGGGAGATGCGGTCTAAGCAACCGCAGACTTCCTTTATAACTAATTGATAAATAAATATTAATTCAAATGATGAAGGACAAAAAGCGTACATAAAAAAAGGCCGATACAGTACCGTATCAGCCTTAACTCTTTGTTTTTATTGGTGCCCCTGGGGTGACTCGAACACCCGGCACGCGGTTTAGGAAACCGCTGCTCTATCCACCTGAGCTACAGGGGCGGTTATTAAAATGCGGGATGCCGAATTCGGAATTCAAAATGAATGCTTGTTGGGGCTTAATCAATACAAATGCGCATTCGGGATTCTGAATTTTCTACAACATTCCTTCGAAATCTATTTTCTTCCGCTTGGTGATCACCCGCAGCTTATTCAGCGCCTGGGTCTCGATCTGCCGAACCCGTTCTCTTGTGATCCCGAAGTCCTTGCCGATGGCGTCAAGGGTCTTGGGCTCTCCGTCGACCAGCCCAAACCGCATCTCGATGACTTTCCGTTCACTCACTGAGAGCTGCTGGAGCCAATCGTCGATATGCTCCCGCCTCCGCATCTCATCGGAGAAGCTCGATGGAGACACGGCGTTGTTGTCCTGGAGGATGTCCTTCAAGGTATCCTCCTCCTGGTCGCCGATGAGCATATCGAGGGAGTACGTTTCTCGTACGACCTGAGAGATGCTTCGCACTTTCTCGACGCTGACCTTCATCTTTTTGGCGATCTCCTCTATTTGGGGATCGCGCCCCATGGACTGCGTGAGTTGACGCACGGCGCGAAGGTATGAGTTGACGATCTCGGCGATATGGACAGGCAGGCGGATGGTCCTCGTCTGGTTGACGATCGCCCGTTCGATGGACTGTTTGATCCACCACGAGGCATACGTACTGAACTTGAATCCCCGCCGGTATTGGAACTTTTCAACGGCCCTGATCAAGCCGAGATTTCCTTCTTCGATGATGTCCGAGAACTGCAGCCCCCGGTTGATGTATTTTTTGCCTATTGCTACGACGAGCCTGAGATTCGCCTCTATCATGTTGGCGCGGGCTTCCTGGTCGCCTTGCTCTATGCGCTTGGCCAGTTCTTGCTCTTGTTCGAACGTAAGGAGAGGGGTTTTCCGGATTTCTTTGAGATAATACTTGATTGCATCGAGACCCTTTTGGGCTGAAGCACCCTCGGATGCACGGCTGGAAGAGTCTTCATCGCCGCCCGCTAACCTGTCTTCTTCTTTCTCCGCGCGTTCCTCACGATAAGACCCCGTACCCATCAGATCATCAACCGATTGTTCCTTCTCACTCATGAACGCCTCTTTGTGCTGAAAAATATCATAGACGTACAGGTGCTCGGTTTTCTCCTATCACAGGGCAGAAGGCGTCCATACGCGATTTTCAGTAATTCCCGATCTGCCTGCTGCCGCGACACGGCGGGGCTTTGATAATCCACTCTTCGCTTTCCGAGAACGTCCCCATTGTCCGCCACGGCAATCAGCATTCTGAAAATAAACTGGTCGGGGCGAGAGGATTTGAACCTCCGACCCCTTGGTCCCGAACCAAGTGCGCTACCAGGCTGCGCTACGCCCCGACGATTTTGTATAATATACGAAGTTTCTCCGCCTGTCAACGAGGATTGTTCCTTCGTGTAAGCAGCGATACAGAAAACGCGAAAATATATTTTACGGCAGGGAATTACACACACTTACCCGCTCTTGTCTGACTTCCCCTTTGCTGCCGCGATAAAATTATCGACGGCCTCCTTGTAGTAGTCCTTTTTCTTCCTGATGGCGGCGGGTACGCGCTTTTCGTAAAGCTCCCGCCCTTCCTGCACATCGTTTTTTAACAGCTCGTAAAAAGTCCCGTTTTTTATCCCCTCGACTACCGCTTCCTGGTTATAGAGGGCGATATCGGAGACGATTATCCTGGAGAACCGTTTCGCCTTCTCGACGGCATTCGGGTCCGCTTCGTCTACCCTGGGGATATGGAACTCCTCTTTCTGTAATATGGATGCTTCAAGGCTGAACGACACCGGCATGATGGGGCTTTCCATCGGAGCCGTCGTGGGGGAAGTAACGAGTTCGGGAAAATCCTTCTCCATCTTCGCTATACTCTCGTAACTGAGCAGGGACGGTTCGAATTCCCTTTCCGGCGGCCGAGACATTTCAGGCAGGTCGTGATGATAAGCCGCTTTGAGCTCGTGCGGTGGCGCTGCGTGCTGTTCCGGGAACAGAAGTCTTCGGAATTTGGCCGGCAGATCGTTGATATGATGCTTTTCTACATAATCGTCGGCGCCATAGAGGTTTGCAGGCGTGCGCTTATACCGTTTCATATCGTATATCGACGAAACGAGCACGATCTTGATCGCTTTGGTATCGGGATTTTCTTTCAGACGTTCACACAATTCAAACCCGTACATCCCCGGCAATCCAACATCGAGCACCATGCCCTGCGGCCTCGTCTCGGTTGCTTTTTTGAGCGCCTCAACGCCGTCAGATGCGGCGTCCACCCTGAAGCCCGCATCGGTCAGTAAGCTGCAGATCATCGTTGTGACCACGCCGCTATCATGCGCAACCAGCACACGAGGACCGGTCGATTGCCCGGGCGGTTTGATTATTTTCTTCTCGCTCAACTCGGCTGGGGCAGCAGCCTGAACCTCGCGAGGAGAAGCGGCAGGATGCACTACGGACAAAACAAAGCCGCATCGCGGGCAACGCACCTTCACGCCCTTGTCGGATATCTTTGCGTCATCTATCTTGAGCTTTGCGCCGCACTCGCATGGCACGATCATAGGTTACGGTATCTCCTCACTCCGAAGAAGGGAACGTCTCGACGTTTAAACGGACCGATCAGCAGCATGCCGGCGACAAATCCTGCGACATGTGCATACCAGGCTATGCCGCCGCTGGAACCGCTTGCAAGCAATGCATTCAGAAACTGGAGCACAAACCACAATCCCAACACGGCCATGGCAGGCATCTGAACGGTCCGCACATAAAAACCGAAAATAACGAGTGTCACTACCCGCGCTTGTGGATACAGGAGCAGATAAGCGCCGAGCACTCCCGATACTGCGCCGCTCGCCCCGATCATGGGCGTTGGTGATGAGCTGTTCATGATCGCATGGGCAAAGGCTGCCATGAGACCGCACAGCGTGTAGAATATGATAAATCGTATTCTACTCATGGCGTCTTCGACGTTATTTCCGAAGATCCAGAGGTAGAGCATATTGCCGGTGATGTGGAGTACGCCTCCATGCAGAAACATGGACGTGAACAGAGTTGCCGCAGCCGGAAGCTCATTGCTTGTTGTCGTCGCGTGTGAAAAGAGCTGTTTTGGTATAACCGCAAAGGAAGTGATGAAACGTTCCCCAGCGTTATCTCCCAGCGTCAATTCATAGATGAAAACGACAATGTTCAGAACGATCAGGAAGAACGTAACGATCGCAAATCGTTCGGTTGGGTTAATATCGCGTAAAGGGATCAATACTTAACTCCGTTTTTCCACCCGCACCATGACCACAGCACCTGTTCCCTATGCGGGACCGGAGAACGCTCGTGACGCTATGAATGTACGTGCCGACAACCTATCCCCGCCGACGGCCGGTCTGAGAGGCAATGATAATTTCATCACACAATACAAGAAAACACGTGATTTGTCAATAAACGTGAGCTATGAAGCATCAAAATAAGGGGAATATATACGGCATAATCACTTTTATTGAGAACTCAATTGAGCTTTGAGGGCGGATAATTCCCTTTCTTTCTCTGCAAGAACCTTTTCGAGGTGCGCCTGGTATGATACGTCCCGTATGACGGACTGTACAAAATTTTTTCCCATGAGAGTCAGCCCCACGGCGCTTATATCAACCGGCACGAACGTGCCGTCGGTTTTACGGAGTTCACCGTGCCTGAGCGACTGACGCCCCTCTTTAACCGCAGACAGGGTCTCTCGTGGGGAAATGGGATCGACAAAAAGCTCAAACAGGTTTTTGTGCAGGAGGTCGTACTTCGTGTGCCCGGTCAAGCGTGCTGCCTGGTCGTTCGCAAATACGATATCTCCCTTTTCATCAAGAACAAAAATTGATTCGCTGGCATTTTCGACGAGCGTGCGGTATCGCTCCTCTGATGCACGGAGTTCCTCGGTTTTCTCGGCAACCCACTGTTCCAGTTCCAAATTCATCTTCCGAAGCTCGACCTGCAGCTGTTCATTTTGAATTGTCGTTGAAATGATGCCGGAGAGCGTCGTGAAAAAATTGATTTCCTCATCCGTAAACGTCCTCGTCTTAATGTAGAATACCTCCATCAGCCCGACAAGTGCGCCGTTGGAATATACATAGAGCGGCACGCAGTAGACTGATTGATATTCCGCAAGGGCAAGACCTGCTATTTCCCGGTACCTCGGATCCATACGAAAATCTTTCAGCATGACCGGTTCGAGCCTTCTTCCAACCCATCCTTCGATCCCCTCGCCAAGCATGATACGGGCTTTCCCGATGCTGCTTTCCTGGATCCCGTTGGTTGCAGTCAGCTGCAGTTCGTCCTTCTTCAGGTCGTAGAGATAAATAAAACACGCATCGGCTTCCATAACCCTGGCGGTGACGTCGGCCACATCCTTTAACCGGTCTTCAAACAAACGCGGTGAATTGGCTGCATAGTTTACGTCATAGACGCCGAGGAATTTGATAAACAAGTCATCTTTGATGTCGAGCAATTCCTCCTGCTTGAGGTGCAGCTCGAGGTTGGCGTCTTCCAAACGGCGATAAGAGCGGAAAACAGTCTTCTTATACAGCAGATATGATACCGGCGGAATGAAAAGCAGAAGCGCAAGGGACAGGAGTAGACCGCTCTTCTCACCGCGCGAGACGGTGAAACCCGCAATTGCGCCGATAACAACGGACGCAACCAGCACGAGCGCTATTGAAAAAATTAATAATCCCCTCCTGTGTTCAAAATCGCCCTGTAGCATATCCCATACCTCCCCTTTTCACCGTAAGACACGCGGCATTTGGACGCGGAACGATCGGAAACAACGGAAACTGCGGATCAAAAAGTGAACAAATCCGAATATTCAGATTTTATGCGTGTCCTGAAATTCCGTTTGTTTTATCCGCTGTGTGAATATGCGGCCGACTGCCGTTCTCAGGATCAATCTTGTATGAGTCGGACCAGGTCCTTCACTGCCTGATCCATGTGAGCCGGGACCTCAACTTCCACACCGCTTTTCCTCAACTTGAGAAACAGCTCGGTCAGCAGCGGCGGATCAATATTTGACGCCTTTAGCGCCTCGACCTGCAGAAATATTTCCGCCGGAGTACCGGCCGTGACCACACCGCGTCCTGTTGCAAGAACATACACACGGTCGGCAAACGAGGCCACCAGATTAAGGTCATGTGTCGACATGATAATGGTCATGCCTTCCCTATTGCACCTGTTCAAGAGTGTTACGAGCTCCGACCGCGATCGTGAGTCAAGCCCCTCGAAGGGTTCATCGAGGATCAGGAGTTCAGGGCGCATGACAAGCGCCCCGGCGAGCGCCACTTTCCGTTTCTCGCCTCCGGAGAGGTAGTGGCAGATTTTCTCCTGTAAGTGCTGAATTCCCAGCTCAACCATGACTTGGTCAACCATGCGGCTGATCTCTTCTTTACCATACCCATAGTTCCGGGGAGAAAAGGAAATATCATCCCAGACCGTAGGAGAAAGTATCTGGTCCTCCACGTTCTGAAGAAGCACGCCGATTCGCTCACGAACGGCATTGTATTGCTCAGCAGGGTTCACGCCGAACACGCTTACCCTGCCCTCATCCGGAGCGAGCAGTCCGAGAATGTGGTAGAGAAGGGTTGTCTTGCCCGAGCCGTTTCCACCGAGCACAACAATGCGCTCTCCCCTGTTGACCACGAAATCCAGACCACACATGTGGATCTCCGTAGTATCAGGATACACATGTTTGAGACAGCTTACACTTACGATGTTTTCCATAAAATTTTTATTTCAGCCGCGTGCCAGAGAGCATAGCGCAGGGGGCATGGGGTTTTCACTCTGCACGCTACCCTATCCCTGCTTTACTTCCACACCAGTACGAGCAAGAGAACGAACGCCCCGGTCCCGAGCGGCAACCAATCATGCGACTGGAGGCGTATCTCCCCCTTCTCAGCCATGCTGCCGTTATAGCCGCGAACCACCATTACCGCATAGAGGCGCGATGCGCGTTCCACCGCTCTCACCAGCAGCATCCCGATGCCCCTCGAAATATTGGTACTGTTCTTATACAGGCTGCCGGGAGAGAACCCGCCGCGCAACCGTATAGCTGCCGCGAAATTATCCATCATATCGAGGAGAATAAAAAGAGTCCGGTATGTCATAAACAGGCCCGCCGCAAGGATCTCGGGAAGAAAAACACTGAGTAAAGAAAATATCCTTGGATATGGTGTGCTCACGATGAGCATGAGCATGGCTAAAGAAGGCGTGATCGCTTTTACGATAAAGAGGACAGCGATCCATATTCCTCCCCCGAGACTGATCCCGTAGAGCAGCGCAAACAGCGCCCCATACCACGAGAGCACGGCCACTCTCACCCAGGGGAGCCCGGCTGCCGCTGCCACAACAAGCAACACCCCGTATCCAATCATGAGCGGGTAGGGATTTCGTGTGATCACCGCGGCCGACACAACCAGCAGGAGGAAGATGATTTTTGATACGATTGAGGCCCTGTGGAGGGGGCCGAAACCGCTCGCCGCCCAATGATCAATTCGTGCGACGTCGATCACTTCACATTCCCCTTTGATCGGCCGACCTTTTCTTTATGCAGCATATGTACGAGCAGGTCCGGTTTAACCTGAGAAATGAACCTTACTACCGCGCCTGTAATGAATGCCTCGATGATCCATCCGACGATCCCCAGCGACAATACCATGACCGCGAACCTCGATACGGTAACGTCTCCTCCCTGGACAGAACCATGTTCATCACCATGCAATAAAAATTCTGCATTAATATGAGACACGGCGACGATTCCGATCAAGGCAAGGGATGTAATGAAAAGGGTCAATACGGTAGCACCTGCAGCGCGCCAGAATACCGGCGGTCTTTTTTTGAACAAATAAAACAGGGTGTGCCCCAGCACGGCCTCGGAACCGAGGAGAAGTGTGTTGAGTCCGATCACCGTTATACCGCCGTGCCCCATGAGCGCCAGTATCAGGTTTGTAATGAATGCGGCCAGAAACCCCAGGGCCGGCCCGAGGAGAATGCCGGCGACGACAGAGAGATTGATGTGATATGCAATAGGCAAAATCTCAAGGCTCATGGCCACAAGCATAGCAGCGCTCACAGCGCCGAGAAGCGGAACATATTTTCTGAGATCAACCGACTTGAGCCGAAACAGACAAAATACTACTGCAAACGCCATGATGACAAAACCGAGTATCCAGAGCCAGACAGGCAGCACGCCGTCCGGTATATGCATATGAGTCATGAGAAACCTTTCTGAAATACAGATGCCGGATACCGGACATCCGGAATACAAGACCGAATGAAAAGCATTAGTTTATCGTCTGTCCTCTGTTACCGGTCGTCTTTCCGGATCCTTGTTATAAAGACCACTTTTCCGTCCCCGCTTACAAAAATATTCAACAACCAGCTTATGAAGCTGATCAGAATCGCACCAAGGAATGCGGCACTGAAGGAGTCGACAACGAAGCCAGGCACGACATCTGCAACGAGTTTGAGCATGGCGGCGTTAATGACCAAGGTAAACAGTCCGAGCGTCAGGAGGTTGATAGGGAGTGTAAGGATGAGCACGAACGGCCTTATCACCGCATTGACGATGCCCAGAATGCCGGCAGCGACAATTCCCATTCCGATACTCTGAATTCTGATCCCCGGTATCACTGAGCCGGCGACCACGAGCGCAACTAAGTTAATGGCCCAGCGCAGGAAAAAACCGAGCATATCATCTCCTCAAATAAAAAAATATTATCATACTTCTCCACCGTTTGCAACCGTTGAGTCGTAATTGCGGATCAATTCCACACAAGAACATGCATGCATACTCCATCGTGCTCCGCACGATGCCCGGGTGAGACCATTCATAGAAGAAACTCATTGACTTTACGCGGCTTCTATGCTAATAAATTTAAAAAAGATCAATCAATAGTTTTTCAACGGAAAGGGCATTACATGACCATGGGAATTGCTAAAAGGGCTCAGGCCATTAAACCATCACCTACGCTTGCGACCGCTGCAAAAGCCAAAGCCATGAAAGCGCAGGGAATCGATGTGGTGGACTTCGGCGTCGGCGAGCCTGATTTCGACACTCCCGACAATGTGAAGCAGGCAGGCATAAAGGCGATCCAGTCGGGATTCACGAAATATACGCCCGCAGGCGGCACGGACGAACTGAAGGAAGCCGTTATCGAAAAGTTCAAAAAAGACAACAGCCTAGTGTATGATAAATCTCAAATTATCATCTCTTGCGGCGCAAAACACAGCCTGTATAACATTGCGGAGGCGCTGTTTGATCCCGGTGATGAGGTCATCATCCCCGCCCCTTATTGGGTTTCTTACCCGGACCAGGTGCTGCTGAACGACGCGACGCCGGTCATCGTGGAAACCACAGAAGAGGAAGGGTTTAAACTCACCGCGCGGAAACTCGAAAAAACGATAACCAAAAAGACCAAGGCCTTGGTATTGAATAGCCCCTCTAACCCCACCGGGCTGGCGTATGATAAAAAAACGCTTGAGGAGATCGCCCTGGTGGCGGTGAAGAACAACATCTACGTGATTTCCGACGAAATCTACGAAAAACTCATCTATGACGGGTTTCAACATATCAGTATCGCCTCGCTCACACCGGAGATAAAAAGTCTGACAATTGTGGTGAACGGCGTATCCAAGTCGCATGCCATGACCGGTTGGCGAATCGGCTATGCCGCCGGTCCCAAAGATGTAATCACCGCCATGTCGAATATCCAGAGCCAGAGCACCTCGAACCCGGCCTCCATATCTCAAAAAGCGGCAGTCGAGGCGCTTCGCGGACCCCAGGGTTTTATTCAGACCATGAATGTCGAATTTGACAAGCGAAGGAAGTATATGGTAGACCGCCTGAACCGGTTGAAGGGCGTCTCGTGTTTGATGCCCGTGGGGGCATTCTATGCTTTCCCGAAGATATCCTCGCTCTTCGGCAGAAGGATAAACGGCAACGTCATCAAAAACTCCTCTGACCTCGCCGTGTATCTTCTTGATGAGGCGAAGGTGGCCCTTGTTTCAGGTGATGCTTTCGGCGCCGACCAGTATATTCGGCTCTCCTATGCAACATCTATGGAGAACATCAAGAAAGGGATAGAGAGGATCGAAGAAGCGGTCAACAAACTGCAGTAATCCCAATTGATGCATTTGTGATCATTTATTCATCTGAGGAGGTTTTATGAAAATCGCAACGTATCTACTGGCAGCATTGCTCATCGCAGCTCTCGGCGCTGCAGCCTGGTTCTATCTCTATGCGTTCCAGCCCATGGCCGCGGACTACGTGAGAATGAAAGCAGGCATGCCCGAGCTCGAAAAGACAAAGGCCGAAATGAAAAAATATAAGGAACAAGAAAAAAAGGAAACTGCATGGATTAATCCGGTGATAGATGACCTGAGCGCCGTCTTAAGTGACGAGATAAAAGGGGGCAAGGCAGAAGTGCTCTCTGCCGACAACAAGGTAGTAGTCAACATTTCGGAACAGACGCTCTATATGCCCGGTTCCAAAACCTTTACAAAAGACAGCCCTCAACTGCTTGCCAAACTTGATTCCCTGCTCAGGAACGACCATGTAAAAGGTAAGTACATTATTATCGGTAACACCACGCTGGCAGTGCCGGCGCAAGGACAAGGGAGAAAAAAAATGCCGGCAAAAGACGCGAGAACGCTCGCTGCGGAAAGATCTGCTGAACTCGTAAAATATCTGGAGAAAAAAGGCATAAATCAGGACGCGCTCATTGCCGCCGCATATTCATCAAAACAGCCGGAGGTCGGATTCAAGATCAAGGATCACAAAACAGTGATTATTATTGAAAACCCGCCGGTCGTCCCCGTGATGGCGACACCACAGGCGACAGCTCCCGAAGCCCAGACAAAGCCTGCGCCGACGACCAAGGGGTCAACAACGGCCGCTTCCGCTGCTCCAGCAGCTACTCCGGCGCCCCAGGCACAGCCCAAACCAATCCCCGTACAGCCTGCACAGCCGAAATCGAATTAGGCGCTTACACCTATGCCATCGACAAACGATTGTCGAAAGTCGTAACACCTTTTTTTTAACACTGATGGACACTGAACAGCCTATGAAAAGACATGATTAATTCAGATGTATATCAATGCAACTCATAGATAAATCAGCTTCTTCAGTGTCTAACAATCCGATTTTTCGTGGTTATAGTTTTTGTTAGGGGCCCGCAACGTATTCTTTTTAACAACAGGGCAAGAACAATGACCCTCCCCCGGCAGGAGCCGGGGGTTTCTTAAATCACAATAAAAACAGAAAACGTTTAGACAGGATGAACGAGATTAAGCAGAAACTTGGAACAAACGGGGCCTCGATGTCCGATGAACAGTTACAAGCAAGGATCGCTCAGCTCGAACAGGAGCTGGAAGAGTCCCATACCCATGAAAAGGTCCTGGGCGACCTGCTTGAAAAAAAACTGAACGAAATATATATCCATTACCACATATCGCGAACCATCGGTTCACTGTTGGATATGCAGGAGATGCTCACC
>Ga0209048_10004334_pt1 | contig 13598 bp, 12 predicted proteins | sample FrelakmetCRP12CR_FD_187146 | JGI IMG/M metagenome (GOLD analysis project Ga0209048, IMG submission 187146) | Freshwater lake sediment microbial communities from the University of Notre Dame, USA, for methane emissions studies - CRP12 CR (SPAdes)... | ecosystem: Environmental > Aquatic >... | reverse complement strand
TATCCGTAGCCAATGCGGTAGTAGACGTTGTCGACCGACTTCGGTTGTCCGCCGTAGCCGGAATGGACGAGCGGCAGCGCACGAATCTCCAAGTCGAGGCGGGCGAAATGCGCCGCCAGCGTCGGCTTCTGCAACTCCTCGGGGCGCAGCGCCACCATGATCAGCGTCCGTCCGCGCAGGCTGGCCGGCGGATTCCAGTACGCGAACATCAGGCCTTCGCCGCCGAAAAGTCTCCCGATCGCGGTCACCTGCAAGGCTCGCGGACCGCTCGCGCCGCGCGTCGCGGGCTCGCCGGCGGCGCGATCGCGCGACTTGCCGTAGAAGGAGAGTTCGCTGGCGATCTGATACGCGTCCATGCCGACGATTACGGGTGCGGCGCCGGTCCGCGTTTCGATGTCGGAACCGACGCTGGCGAGTTCGCGCGCCACGCCGGACCAGCCTAGCAGCGGCGCGGCTTCCTTCGGGTACCCGACCCCGGGGAACCCGAGCACCAGGTAATAGTAAAGAAGCGCGTAAACGACGAGCAGCCCGCCGAGCAGGTGCGGCGCGGTCACGCGCAGCGCGCTGCCGATTCGTCGCGCCCGCAACGCGCGCGCATGCACGATCGCCCAGCCCGCCAATGGGAGGATCGCCAGCCATAGCGGACCCGTCCAATTCAGTCGCGGCAGATGGCGCAGCGCATCCCACGCGAACACCGCGAGCGGGACCAGCACGAAGCAGGCGACGAAGCGGCGGTTGCGCGCGTCGGCATGCGCCGGCTCCTCAACCGCGCCGCCCGCCGCAGTCCACTGTCCGGAGAACAGCAGCGGCAGCGCCAGCAACGGCAGCGGTGTCGCGACCACCAGCACGTTGCCGAGCAGTCGATGCAGACTGAAGCGCGACTGGGTGCCGAAGCGGTCCCCGGTCTGGAACTTGAACGATGCCCAGTCGTGCACAAAATTCCAGTACACCACCGGAACGAACAGCAACGCAGCGGCCAGCATCGCGAGATACGGCTCCGGGCGGATGAGCCAACCGCGTGCGCGCTTGTCCACCAGGCAGTACGCCAGCGCGGCGGGCCCCAGCAGGGCGATGGTGTATTTCGAGAGCAATCCGAAACCGATCGCGACGCCGACGCCCAGCCACGCGCGGCGCTCGCCGCCCACGAGCGCCCGGTGGAAGTAGTAGAGCGCCGCCGCCCACGCCGCGGCCAGCGGCGCATCCGGCGTCATCATCGCACCAGACGCGAAGAAGAAATACGGCAAGGCCGCCGCCAGCGCAGCGGCCAGCATCGCCGCGGTGCGATCGACGAGGCGCCGGGCAAGCAGGTAGGCGAAGGTGATGACCGCCAATCCGCACGCCAGGGCGCCGAGGCGAACGCCCGCGGGACCGTGCCCGAGCACGAACTCGCCGGCTGCGATCAGCCACGCCACCAGCGGCGGGTGATCGTGGTAACCGAAATCGGGATGCACCGAATAATTCCAGTAGTACGCTTCCTGGGGCATCACCGGCACGGGCCGCATGTTCAGGACGTGGAGGAGGACGACATACGCCACGACGCCGATGGCCGCGAGCGCCCACGGTGACGTGCCGGCCGGCTCGGCCCGCTCGCGGCGCAAAACGTAGTACTCGATGCCGAGGTAACCGACGACAGCGCTCGCGGCGACGGCGCAGACCGCGGCGATCCACACCGGCAAGCCCGCGGCAATCAATGTCGCCAGCGCACCGCCGCGCACTCCGAGCGCCAGCGCTGCCACGGCGATGGACCGCCCGGTCGTCGTGCCCAACCCGGCGCCAACGGCACGCGGCGCAGTTGTGCCGGCCGACGTGCGCGCGCGCACGCCAAGTTCGACAACCGCGCCGGCGATGAACCCTCCCAGGCTGGCCATCGCAAGATTCGCCGTGGCGGCAAGCAGTGACAGTGTCACCACGAGGTCGACGCTGCTGCCGGTCAGTCGCCGCATCGCGTGCGGACCTCCGCCGCCCGGCCGCGCACCGGCTTCCGCCCAAATGCGCGAGAGCACTTCGCGCAAGTTCGGCCCCATGTCGCCGGCGGCGGTGCCTGGCGCCGCGGCGGTGGACGGTGAGGCCGACGAGTCTGCGGCCTCGGAAGTCATGCCGGGTGCACGCGGGTCGGCCATCGCAGCAGTCGAAGGTGTGCCACGACCATGCATCAAGCTCGCCGTCGAGGATGCCTAGCGTGCCTCAGACGACTTCCAGGTGTAGACGGCGGTGACCGCGTAATTCCACACCACGCCCACAAGAATGCCGCCGAGGGCCGCCAGCACCCACGTCGTGTTCGCCGCAAACAAGTACGAGGCAATGCCGACGTTGGCGATGGCGCCGATGCTGCAGGCGAGCGAGAAAGAAATCCAGCCGCGCAGCCATTGCCAGCCGCGCAGGCGCTTGTCTCGGTACGTCAGTTCGTTGTTGAGCGCATAGTTGCTGGTCATCGCGACCAGCGTCGCCCACGTCTGCGCCGTGGTGAAATCAGTCTGGAAAATCTTGAACAGCGCCCCCAGTACCGCGACGTGGACCGCGACGCCTACGCCACCGACCAACGCGAAGGCGACGAAGCGCACCGGGATGTAGCGCCCGATGAGCTTGTCGAGCACGAGCATCAGGTACTGCCATACTGCCTGCCCGTCGAGCTTGCTCTCCCCGGCATGGCGGATGCGGAACTGGTAGGGCAATTCACGGAAGCGCAGAGGCGCCGGCGACGACGCGAACAGATCCAGCAGGATCTTGAAGCCGATGCCCGACAGGTCGCGCACGCGATCCATGAACGCCTGCCGCCGCAACATGAAGAATCCGCTCATCGGATCAGTGAGTTCGGCGCGGAGCACGAGCCGGCTGAGCTTTGTGGCGATCCGGCTCATCCTGGCGCGCGACTGGTGCCAATCGCCAAGGCCGCCACCTTCGACGTAACGGCTGCCGATGACGATATCCGCGTCTCCCCGCTGCAGGATTTCCAGCATGGTCGGCAGCAGCGTTTCGTCATGCTGCAGGTCCGCGTCCATCACCGCCTGGTAAGGCGCGCTACTCGCCAGCAGCCCTTCGATGCAAGCCGATGCAAGCCCGCGCCGCCCGATGCGCTGGATGCAGCGCACCCGCGTGTCGCGGCGCGCAAGCTCGCGCACGCGATCGGCGGTCTTGTCCGGCGAGTCGTCGTCGACGAAGATCACCTCCCACGCACGACCGGCGAGCGCCGTGTCGAGTCGCTGCACCAGCGCGGCGATGTTGTCGCGCTCGTTGAACGCCGGCACGACGATCGAAAGCTCGACCCCGGACGCAGGCGCTGGACTGGCGTCCTGCGCGCGCACGCCGGGACCCGGCGCGACTGCGAGGTTGGTCGTCGTCGGCGCTGCCCGGGCGCCTGCCTCCGAAGCCGTCACACCGCGCCCGGCTTCTTCGATCGGAATGCGGGCGCATTCGACATCACGCGGAGTTGCAGACTCAAGGTCACCTCGATGGTTCGCCGCCCTGCCCGATGGCGAGCCGACGGCGGCGCATGATGATGCCGCCGTTGCCCAATGAAGGCAAGGCGCAATGCTCGGGCCCGCCGCGCTGCGCAATACGGTAGCGACACGGCCGCAAAGGGGTTGCGTCTTGACTCCGCCGTAGACTATGCTATTGTCATAGCTCGACTCCGACCCCGAACCACGACTCATGCGCGAACGAACCCTGGTCACCGGTAGGCAATACTTCGGCATGGACGCGCTTCGCCTGCGTGCCGCAGCGTCCCGCGTTCTGGCTCGCGTAGTCGGGCTGCCGCCCGAGCAAGCCATGGTCAGCGCGCGCAATCTGCGCCGGGATTTCCACCTCGATACGGTCGTCGGTAAGGAGCTCGTCCACGGCCTTGTTGCCGAAGGGCTGCTCGAGCCCCGCAGCGAGCGACCCGACGGCTACCGCCTCACCGAACGCTTCATGGAATTCGCCCGAGCGCGGGTCGTCGAGCCGCTGCAGCGCGACCGCGCCAGGGAACTGGGCGCACGCGCCAGCGATCTCGCACAGCGGATCAACCTCGAATGGAGCCGCAACCCGCTCGAGATCGACGCCATCGCCGCGTTCGGCTGTTACATGAGCCGCGACGCGAAGCTGGTCGAGTTGCCCTTGGCAATCGTCGTCCGGCCGCGCAGCGCTGCGCGCAGGGCGCGCTGGGGACGCGCCGTGAGCAAATCCGAGGGCGCGCGCACGATACGCGTCGCCTTTCGCGAGCTGAGCTCGTTCGTGCGCGTGCACATGGTCAGCGACCGATCGCAGCTTCCCCGACCCTTCGCGCTGGTGTTTGACGAGCTGTAGCGTCGCGCGCAACCTGGCGAGGGGCCCCATGCACAGCATGGGGATGGACGGCAATGCGGTAGAATCGTTTCGCGCGTCGAGAGCAACTTCCACCGGCGTCGCGATTGCGCGTGGGCCTGCCATGCTCGATCACCTCAGACTGATGCCCTCATCGGCAGCGGGATTTCCATGACCTCCGCCCTGCAGGCGAGCTATGAAGAGCTCCCCTACCGCAGCCTGCCCTTCGCCCAATCGCATCCGGACCGGCTGGCGACGCTCGGAGCGCTGTTCGGCATGGCGTCCGCGCCCGTCGAGCGTTGCAGAGTGCTCGAAGTCGGCTGCTCGGCCGGCGGCAACCTGATCCCTGTCGCCGCGACGCGGCCCCAATCGGAATTTGTCGGCATCGACTTTGCGCACGCGGAAATCCGCGCCGGCGCCGCCGACGTCGCGGCGCTGGCGCTCGCCAACATCCGCCTGAGGGAAATGGATATCCGCGCCTTCGATGATTCTTTCGGACAATTCGATTACATCATCGCGCACGGCGTCCTGTCGTGGGTGACGGACGACGTGCAGGAAAAGCTGTTCGCGATCTGCGCCCGCCATCTTGCGCCCAGCGGCATCGCGTACATCAGCTACAACACGCTTCCCGGCTGGCGCACCCGCGGCGCCATCCGCGACGCGATGCAGTATCACACCCGCCGCTTCCCCGACGCCAGGACTCGCGTGCTGCAGGCGCGCGCGCTGCTCGAATTCTTTGCGGAGGCGCTCCAGAACGACGCATCGGCATACGGCGCAGCGCTGCGCGACGAAGCGCAGCGCCTGCGCCAGCAACCGGACTTCTACATCTTCCACGACCACCTCGAGGAAGTGAACCAGCCGATGTATTTCCATGAATTCATGGCGTGCGCGACGCGCCATGGCCTGCGCTTCCTCGCCGAAGCCGATTTCCGGACCATGCTGTCTCACGAACTCTCGCCAAAGGTAGCGCAGACCTTGGCGCACGTCGCACCTGACCTGCTGCAACGGGAGCAAATGCTCGACTTCCTGCGCAACCAGACATTTCGCCAGACGCTGCTGGTGCACGAGGCGGTGACGTTGACGCGCCGCCTGTCGCCGACGCGGCTGTTTTCGCTCTACGTCGCCACGCGGGCGGCGCCCGTGCGCGCCGAACCCGATATCGGATCGGCGGCGATCGAGGAATTTCGCACGCCCGAGGGCGCCGTGCTCACGACGCACCGGCCGGTCACCAAGGCGGCGATGCTGGATCTGGCGCAACGCTCGCCCATGGCCTGTGGCTTCGACGAGCTCTGTTCGCGTGCGCACGCCCGCCTCGGCGGACAAGGGGTACTCTCCGTCGAGGACCGCGACGCGCTGGCGTCGGATCTGCTGCAATGCTACGCCGCCGGAGTCGTCGAATTGCAGTCCGCCGCCTCGCCGTTCGTGATCGAGCACGGGGCGCAGCCGGAGGCGAGCCCGGTCGCCCGACTGCAGGCGAACCGGGGCATCCAGGTCACCAACCTGCGGCACGAGTTCATCACCCTCGACGACGATTCGCGCCGCCTGCTCGCCCTGCTCGATGGCCGCCGCAGCATCGACGAGCTCGCGCCGCACGCATGGCAGGATGATTCATCCGGAACCGCGGCGGCGAAGCTCGGGTCGACGCTAGCGCGCCTCGCGCGGCAGGCGCTGCTGGTGCGCTAGCCGATCACGAAGCAACCTTCGGGCCCTTGAGGTCCCACCCGAGGTCGGTTGCGTCCTTGCCCGCGACCGAATACAGCGCACCCGGCGCATTGCGAGTCTTCTGGAACTGCTCCAGCGTCTCTGCGCGCATGGCGGCGTAGATGTGCAGGTTTGATACGCCGACCACCGCGCCCAGCTTCTCCAGCACGAAGAAGATCACTCCGTAGTGGATCATGCCGCGCCAGTCGCGCCGGCGCACGAGGTCGCGCTCCTCGTCGGTGAGACCGGCCGCCGCGAACGCAGCTTCGGGGTCCGCGAGAAATTGCGCCCGGTGCGCGGGCTCGATCATCCGGTGCAGAAACTCGTTCAGCCGGTATGCCTTCACGCTGCGCGCGAAGTTGAAGGGGTACGTGCCGCCAAGCTTCTCGACGCCGTCCAGCTGCCGCGATGCAGCGGCGCGCGAACGGACGATGGCGTCAGGATCGGGCACCGCGTCGACGTCCTCGTAGATCGCCGTGCCGATGCCGGCCATCGACGGCAGGTAGTAGCTGCGATGCAGGCGCCGGATGCGCGGCGCCATCGCACCGCGCATGATGAGCCACATGATGACTTCCGCCCCCTCGAATCCGCCTCGCGTCGCGTAGTCGGCGTGCGTCATCGCGGCGAGTTGCTCGGGATTTGTCTCGAGCAAGTCCATGAACTGCGCGTCCCACTCGGGATTGTTGAAGCCGGCGCGCTCACCGTGGACCTGGTGCGATAGGCCTCCGGTGGCCACGATCGCGACGCCGATGTCCGCGGGATAGCTTTCGATGGCCCGGCGCAGCGCCTGGCCGAGACGGTAGCAGCGCCGCGCGGTCGGGATCGGAAACTGCAGGACACCGACCTGCAGCGGCACGATCGCGGTGGGCCAAGCGGGTTCGTGCGGGAGCATCATCGACAGCGGCGAGAAACAGCCGTGATCGAGCGCGCGATGCTGGAAGAACGACAGGTCGAATTCGTCGGCCATCAGCGCCGCGCCGAGGTGCGCAGCCAGCGCCGGATCGCCGCGCACGGGCGGCAGATCGCGCGGACCGCCGCCCTCGTCGGCCACCGCGTATTCGGCGCCGATCCCCAGCGCGAACGCCGAGTAGTGATCGAAAAAGAACGACGTGACGTGATCGTTATAGATGAAACACAGCACCTCGGGCCGCTTCTCGGCAAGCCATGCCTGAATGGGCCGGTAGGCCTCGAAGATCGGCGCCCACACCGGGTCGTCCTGCTTCTTCTTGTCGTAGGCGAAGCCGATGGTGGGAGTGTGCGAAGACGCGATCGCGCCTACGATTCTGGCCATGGTCGACGGTGTCCCAGCGGGCGGGCGGACCCGCCTATTGCAGGCGTATCTCGCCGTCGAATTTGACGTTGAGCTTGAGTCCCGCTACAACGAGCGTCACCTCCGCGGGATAGACTTCGGTGCCTTTGATCGTTCCGTCGGCAAGCGCCTTTGCCACGGCCTGCTCGATCTCGCGCTGGGAATTGATGCCGACCATCTTGAGGAACTTGCGGATGCTGAGGTTGAAGGTTTCCTGATTCATCGCTGTCTCCGGGCTCGCGCACAGGCGCTGCAGCGCTCATTATCCGCTTATCGCGGGCGATGACGAATGCGCGGCGCTGCCGGAGCGGTTTTCGTGTCGCACGGCGATTCAATGACAAGGAGCTAGACGTGGCAGACAAATTCCGTGTGGGACTGACCCGGGACATCCTCGACGCGCGCGGCGAACCCGCCTTCGGCAAGGCCGCCCTGCGCGTGCTCGATTCCGCCACCGATCTGGAGTGGGAATACCTGCCGAAGGTCGTTCCCGAGATCGACCCCGATGTCGCCGCGCGCTACGACGCGATCTACGTCAACACCGCCCGCGTGCCGGCCTCCGCGGTAGTGCGCTCCGACTGCCGGCTGCGGGTGGTTGCGCGACACGGCGTGGGCTACGACTCGGTGGACGTCGCCGCCATGACGCGCGCCGGGATCCTCGTCACCAACACTCCCAGCTCGATGCCGCGGCCGGTGGCGACGATCGCGCTGACGTTCATCCTCGCACTGGCCGGCAGGCTGTTCCTGAAGGACCGCCTGACGCGCAGCAGTCGCTGGCACGAGCGCATGGACAACATGGGCATGGGCCTGACCGGACGTACCATCGGCGTCGTCGGCGCGGGGCGCATCGGCAAGGAACTGCTGCGCATGGCGCGCACCTTCGACGTGAAGGCGCTGGCGGCAGACCCCTACGTCAACGACATCGAGCTCGGCTACCTCGGCGCGCGCAAGGTCGAACTGCCGACGCTGCTGCGCGAGGCCGATTTTGTCGTCGTCTGCTGCCTGCTCGACGTGCGCACGCGGCACCTGATCGGCGCGAAGGAATTCGCGATGATGAAGCCTGACGCGTACTTCATCAACGTCGCGCGCGGGCCGATCGTCGACGAACCGGAGCTGATTGCGACGCTGCAGGAGAAGCGCATCGCCGGGGCCGCGGTCGACGTGTTCGAGCAGGAGCCAGTCGATCCCGCCAATCCGCTGCTCGCTATGGACCACGTCATCGTCACTCCGCACTCGCTGTGCTGGACCGACGAATGCTTTCACAATATGGCGTCGACCGGCCTGAAGAGCATCGTCGACGCACTGAACGGTCGCGTACCCGAGTTCGTCGTCAATCGCGAAGTGCTCAATGACTCGCGCGTCCGGGCGTGGCTGCCGCAATAGGCGCCGTTGCGGCAGGTCTTCGCGCAGGTTGCCCGATGTTTATGATAATGGCATAATTGCCGCTCGCTGGCCGTGAAAGGGCTGCGCATGAAATCCGCGGCGCTCGCCTCCCTTGTTTGTGTAACTGCGCTTGCCGTCGCAAGCAGCGCGGTGCTGGCCTCGGCCACGCTTTCGATACCACCACTCTTCCCTGCGAACAACATCTGGAACACGCCGATCGACGGCTTGCCGGTGGACCTGCGCTCGGACGCGTACGTGACCACCATCGGCGCGACCCGTTCACTGCATCCGGACTTCGGCACCGTCTACAACAGCGCGCCCAACGGCATTCCCTACGTCATCGTATCCGGCACGCAGCCGCGCGTCGCGGTCAGCTTCGCCTACTCCAGCGAAAGCGACCCGGGCCCCTACCCGATTCCGGCGGACGCGCCGGTCGAAGGCGGCGCGCAGTCCAGCGGCGACCGCCACGTGTTGATCGTCGATCGCGATGCGCGCAAGCTCTACGAACTCTTCGCCGCCTACCCGAACGGCGACGGCAGCTGGCGCGCCGGTTCGGGTGCGATCTTCGATTTTTCCGGCAATGCGCTGCGGCCCGCGACTTGGACCTCGGCGGACGCCGCAGGACTACCGATCCTGCCCGGGCTGGTGCGATATGAAGAGGTGGTGGCTGGCGAGATCCCGCACGCACTGCGCTTCACGGCGCCGCAGACGCGCAATGCGTACCTCTGGCCCGCGCGCCACCAGGCATCGAGCCTCGCAGGACTCGACTACCCGCCGATGGGGCAGCGCTTCCGACTCAAGGCGGGCATCGACATCACGCATTTCGGCGCCAGCGTGCAGATCATCCTGCGCGCACTCAAGAAGTACGGCATGTTCCTCGCCGACAACGGCAGCAGCTGGTACCTGAGCGGCGCGCCCGATCCGCGCTGGAGCGACGACGAACTGCATCAGCTGGGGCAACTGCACGGCAGCGACTTCGAGGCGGTGGACCAATCGGCGCTGATGGTCGATCCGAATTCGGGACAGGCCAGGGCGCCAGCGGTCGCACCCGGCGCCGCGACGGTTGCCGCGGTCGAATACTACTGCGCTGCGGCGGACCGCTACCTGACGTCAACCTCCGCGGACGAGATCACCGCGCTGGACAGCGGTCACGCGCCCGGTTGGACCCGCACGGGGCAGACGTTCGCCGTATTCGCGGCGACGGTTGCACCCGCCGCGAGCTGTCGTTTCTGCGCCCTGCCCCGCACTGCCGACGGCGCCCGCACCGCCGCCGTGGTCGTCGCGCCGTGCGCTGCGGCAGCGATGCGCTTCCCGAACCTGTGGGTGGTCGATGCCGCCGCGCTCGTCGGCCAGGCGCAACCGAATGCCGATGGCAGTTGCGGCGCAGGCACCGTGCCGGTCTTCCGGATGGCCGACAATCGGCCCGACCTCAACAACCGCTACACCGAGTCGCTGGCGATACGTGATGCCATGCTCGCCAGGGGCTGGACCGCGCAGGGTCGCGGCGCGCTCGGCGTGGCGATGTGCGCGCCCGCGGCGCAATGATGGAAGCCGTCGCGGCGGCGCCCGCGGCCGTCGGACGAATTCAATTGCCGGGGGGCGGTACGGCGATGTCGGCGTTCGCGCACTTCAGCGTCTTCGCCCAGTAGTCGCTGCCCACGCCGTAGAATGCGCTGAGCTTGCTCTCGACGGCAAAACCGCCGCGCCCCGCCGCGCGCATCGCCTTGAGGCCTTCGCAGTTGGCCTGCACTTCGTCGCGCGTCGGGACGCGTGCGTGCGCGCATTCGTGGAAGAAGATGAAATCGTGCACGACCGGCGGCAGGCTCTTGAGCTTGTCGGTGTTCCAGACGATTTCGTACCCCGATCCTGCCTGCGACGTAATGCCGGTGTGACCGAGTTTGTAGACGGTGCTGCCGGGCGGCGCGGCGACTTCGATCACGTCCCGGCCGCCTGCCGTGCAGGCTGCCGTCGTGCCATCGGCGAAGGTGAACGCGCCCGCCGCTGCCGGCAGGATCACCGGGAATAGCGCGCAGAACAGGCGCGCAAGAGATCGCATGGGCAAGCTAGAGCGGCGGCACGAAGCCGTTCTTGCCGACGGTGATGCGATCGGCGTTGAGTGCGCCGTCCGGCAGCCTTGACGCGTACACGACGACGTGCGCGCCCGGCACCAGCAGCGCGCGATCCGCGGGCTCGACCATGACGATCGGGGTATCGGGCGGCACGACGACGACCTTCTCGCCGCCCGGATAAGTGAGCGTCAGACGACGTATCGATTGCGACCCGCCGACCCCGGCTACGGTGGCGTTGGTCATGGTATTGCGCGGCTTCGAATCGTCGGCGAGCTTGCTGACAGTCGCGTTGGTCATGGCGTTGCCCGGGGTGTCCATCGGCCGATGACCTTCCCCGGCGCCGCGCATCGATTCGGGGAAGATGTGCACCTCGACGGCGGCGAGCGTGCCGTCAGGCTGAGGCTGCGCGGTGGTACCGAGGTAGGTGCCGGTCACGATCTGCGCCATGGTCGCCGGCGAGCGGGCGCTCAGGCGGGTCTGGTCGCCGAACGCCACGACGACCAGCTGGCCATCGTCCACCCGCACCTGCAACGCCGTCGCGTCCTGCCGGACGACGACGCCAGCGATCTTCTGCGGCTGCGCGTTGGCAAGGCCGCCTCCGAACAGCAGGCAGGCGCCGCAAGCGCACAGTATCCCGCGAAAACTGAGCAGAGCCATGGATCCCTCCTCTGTCGACCACGACCGCCGGCGCGGAACCCCGCGCCGCGCGCAGCCCCGCTGCAGTCACCGACCCGCACGCGTCGACGGAGTTCCAACTCGGTCACTTCCGCGTTGACGCGCCAGTTGCCGCGCTCCTTGACCAGCGGCACCTCGCACCCCAGTTTGCCGACGGTGGATGAACTCGTGATGAGCAACATTCGCTCGAGTCGGGCGCGTGACCCCTGATGATACGCACCGATTTGTCCGGTTGCTCATCGGCAAGATAGTGCACCTCGGCAAGATAGTGCAAATAGCCGGCGACGTCGTTCTTCGTTTCGGCGGCAGCCCAGCCCTGCAGGCCTTCGTCGGACACGAAACCTTCAGCCAACCCCTTTCCCTCTTGACCAGCGCGCCGCGATACGCTTTTCAGCCCGCGGCGGGGCCACCGCCTCGAATTTCGCCTGCTCGCGCGCGGCCGCCTTTCCGAACCGGAAATCGCCGCACGCTTCGGCATGAGCCGCACGCCCCTTGCGCGAGGCGTGCCGTGACACTCCCGCGGCGCAGACCGGTTAGCGCGAACGCGCGCCGTCTCGGCACCCGTGCACGAACGGTCGCGCCGGTGGTCGAGCGCCGCTTCGAGGCGTCATCAAGGCAGCCATTTGCGCAGCGCGGCGACGCCTTTTGCGCAAAGCGCTCCGATTTCGGCCGAGCGCATTGCACGCGCCTCACGCTCGACCATGAAGTGATCGTAGGCGGTCCAGTAGCGCTTATCGGGGGTGTCCGCAGAGTCGATCTCAGCGGCGATTCCGCAGCGCAGCATTTCGGGCCCATTGGAAGCCGTTTTACCAGTCCGTTCCGCGCGCAAGGCCGCATCCGGCAGTCTGGTCTTCAACTGCAGCGAAAGTATTTCGGTAAGTGCGAGTATCATGGAAATTCCTTCGGTAAAGAATTCATCGAAATGACCTTTTTGAGGTCGCGCAATGACGATAGCGGGAGTAATCCGAGGGGTCCAATCGCGAATTTCGATGGTCTTGATTACCGTTATCGATGCGCCAGCACGTATTGGTGCAATGCATCAATTCGGACCACTGGTGGACGCCGAAATAGGTCGGAAATCGGGCCCCATTGTATCCAGCGCCGACATATCGCCGTACTTGGAGACATGGCGACCATTCACGCATGCCTGCAGATCGCTTTTGCGGCGGACTTTCCATCGCCCGCACCATGCCCCTGTCCGGCCCCCGCTCCGGCGGCGACAGGCGCGGCGCACTATTCGGTACCATTGGCGCCGTCGCGTCTGGAGAGCCCATGCACGGAAAGTGGATTGCCTTTGTCGCCGTCCTGGTTGTTTTCCTGGCGTGCGATGTCCTGTGGCTGGGTTTTGTTGCCAAGGACTTCTATCAGGCACAGATCGGTGCGCTGATGCGTGATCCGCCCAGCTGGGGCGTGGCCGCGTTGTTCTATCCGCTCTACGCTCTCGGCCTCGTCCATTTCTGCGTGGCGCCAGCGCTCGCACGCGGCACCTGGACGAGCGCGCTGGCGACAGCCGCATTGTTCGGGCTGGTCGCCTACGGGACCTACGACCTGTCGAATCTGGCCACGCTCAAGGGCTGGCCGGTCGCAATGACCGTCGTCGACATGCTCTGGGGAATGGTCGCGAGCGGCATTGCCGCGATCGCGGGATTTTTCGCCGGAAACGCGGCGCGACGCGCCCGCTAGCGGTCGTGGCGCGGCAGCGCGATCGCGGTCACGGCTTGCACTTGCTGCGCAACTCCTGCGTCTGGCGCATCGCTGCCGGGAAATCGGGCGACGTGGATTGCACCGACTGCGACAGCTCCTGCATGCGCGGCTGGTACGACTGGATGCGCTTGGCGATCGGCTCCATCTGCGCCATGAGTTCCTGACGCTTGGCGAGGTCGCCCGCTCGATAAGCAGCCGCCGCTTGCGCGCTCAGCCTTTGCAGCGCGCACTGGTCGGGCGCGATCTTGGTCTGGATCTCCATGAACTCCTGCGCTTCCTTCGACAGCGCCAGCGCGTCGCTCGCCGCCAGCGCAACACCGAGCGCCAGCACCACGCTGCACCAGAGAGCGGGCAAGGCAGGTCCAAGCAGTCCCATGATCGATCTAGCTTACCCGAACGCGCATCGCGTTCAAGGGCCCGGCGTCCATCGCGATACCCTCGGCTAAGGAGTCTCCGGGAATCCGGCGCCGGATCGGTATTGG
>Ga0209048_10004333_pt1 | contig 13600 bp, 12 predicted proteins | sample FrelakmetCRP12CR_FD_187146 | JGI IMG/M metagenome (GOLD analysis project Ga0209048, IMG submission 187146) | Freshwater lake sediment microbial communities from the University of Notre Dame, USA, for methane emissions studies - CRP12 CR (SPAdes)... | ecosystem: Environmental > Aquatic >... | reverse complement strand
AAGGGAATCGAAGCCGAGCCGCTCCGCCTCGTCCACGAGGTCGCCGATCCGGCCGAGCCCGTCGAGGAGCGAGAACTCGGAGTGAACGTGGAGGTGCGTGAAGTCGTTCGGGGCGAGGGTCGTCACGGGAAGTCAATGGTAGCCCGGGGATGGGTCGGCGGGCTCACGGCGAGCGCGGCCGGGCCCGCCGGCGCGCGACGGCAGGTCTCGACCGCTAGGATCCCTCGCATGACGACCCCCCGGATCGACGTCGCGCGCCTGGCCGAGATCGACCGCACGGCCGCACGCGAGCTGGCCGACACGGGCCTGCCCGGCCTGGCCGTCGGGCTCACGGGCCCAGGCGGCCAGCCGGTGGTCCGGACGTATGGCCTCGCCGACCTCGCCGCCCGGCGCCCCGTCGAGCCGGAGACGCTGTTCGAGATCGGCTCAATCGGCAAGACGTTCACGGCCATCGCCATCCTCCAGCTCGTCGAGGAGGGCCGGCTCGACCTTGACGCGCCGGTCGTCGACGCCCTGCCGTGGTTCGAGGCGCCGGTCGTCGGCCGGCCGATCACGATCCACGACCTCCTGACCCACACCGCGGGCATCACGGTCGGCATCGACGGGACGCCGGAGGCCACATCCCAGGTCTGGGCGCTCCGCAACCGCCGGCCGGGGTCGCCGCCCGGCGAGCGCTTCCACTACTCGAACGTCGGCTACAAGACGCTCGGGCTCATCATCGAGACGCTGGAGGGCCGGCCATACCCGGAGGTGATCCGGGCCCGGATCCTCGAACCGCTCGGCATGACGGCCACCGAGCCGGCGATCACCAACGCCATCCGGCCGCGGCTCGCGGTGGGCTACGACTACCTGCACGACGACCGGATCGGGTACCCGGGGCGGCCCCTCGCCCCCGCGACCTGGGTCGAGACCGCGACGGCGGACGGCTCGATCGCCTCGACGGCCGGCGACATGGCCGCGTTCGCGCGGATGATCCTGCGCCGCGGCGAGGGGCCCGACGGGCGCCTCCTGGGCCAGGCCTCGTTTGCCCGGATGGCCAAGCCCCACGCGTGGCCAACGCCCGACTACGGGTACGGCTGCGCACTGGCCACGCGCGTGCTCGACGGCCGGACGTTCCTTGGTCACGGCGGCGGGATGATCGGCTACCTGGCGGCGCTGCAGGTGGATCCGGCCGCGGACCTCGCGGCCGTCGTCCTGCAGAACGGCCTCATGGGCAGGCCGATGGCGCTTGCGCGGGCCGTCCTCGCCGCGGCGCGCGGGCCAGAGGTGGGCGGCATGTCCGGCGCGGCCGTGTCCGCTGCGTCCGTGTCCGATGGGTCCGTGTCCTGCGCGTCCCTGTCGGCCGCACCGGGCGCCCGCGGTACCTCCACGGGACAGGCATCGGACGCGGACCGCTCGGGCGGCGGCAATCCTCCCGCGGACGAGGCATCGGACCCGGACCGCACAGGCGTCTACCGCACCGACCCCGGGCAGCCAGACGCCGACCTGCTGGAGATCACGGCCGGCCCCGACGGCCCGACCCTCCGATGGCGGGGCCGCTCGCTCATCCTCGAGGCGTTGGGCGACGGCAGCTTCCTCGCCCCCGACCCGGACCTCGACCGCTACGCGCTCCGCTTCGAGCCCGCCGGGGATCGGCCGGTCGTCGTGTGGCACGGCCCGACGCGGTTCGTCCGGGACGGCGCGGCTGCATCTCCCCTCCCCGCCCCGGATCCGGCGGTCGCCGCCCTGGCCGGCCACTACCGCTCGCACGACCCATGGGTGACCAACTTCCGGGTCGTCCTCCGCGGCGACGTTCCGTGGCTCGTGTTCCCAGCCGCGCCGGACGGGTTCGAGGACGAGCAGCCGCTCGTCCTCCGTGCGGACGGCTCGTTGAGAGTCGGTGACGACCCCGGCGGCCCCGAGGACCTCCGCTTCGACACCGTCGTGGACGGCCGCCCGTTGCGGGCCTGGCTGTCCGGCTTTCCGTACTACCGCATGGGGTGATCGGCCCGGCGATGGCCGATCCCCGGCGATAGCCGATCCCCGCGACCACGCCCGTGCGATCCGGCGTGCGGACGTGCGTTGTTCCGAGATACGCGTGGTGTTCGTACTACGGACGACCCAGGGTGGCGGGATCCGCTCCGGGCCGGCGCGCACGCGGTCGGGCGGGCCGGGCCGAGCGTGGATGCGGTCCGTGCGGGTCCCGCGGCGGCCGCCGACCCGGCCGCGGATCTCTCGGACCACGCGGAGCACGAACTGGGCGCGTAATCCGGGAATCCTGAGAGGCCAAGGGGGCGGCGCGCGGCGGCATGCGGGGCAGTCACCACCGCCTGACATCGAGCCTCCCGCCGCGGCCGGCTGCGGTAGGCTGCAGCCGTGGACGACCTCCTGGACGATTCTTCGGCGATCCGCGACCCGATGACCGACGCCTTCGACGCGGCGCTGGAGGCGGCGATCGCTCGGCTTCCCGACGCGTTCCGCGCCCAGCTCGCTACGGTCGCGATCGTGGTTGCCGACGAGGCGACCCCCGAGGAGCTCGCGCTTGTCGATGCGCCCGGGCTGTTCGGCCTCTATCGCGGGGTTCCGCGGACGGTGTTCGGTGCCGACCACGTCCCGATCCCCAGCGTCATCACGCTCTACCGCGGGCCGCTGGAGCGCCACTGGCGCGGCTCCGCGGCTTTGGTCCACGGCGTCGAGGAGACGCTCCGCCACGAGCTGGCGCACCACCTGGGAATCTCCGATGCGCGCCTTGACCAGCTGCACAACGGCGGCTGAGAGTGGACGCACGCATCCTGCTGGTCGAGAACAGGGGCCCTCGGTGCTGAGAAGCCATTCCGCGACGCGACGCGGCCACCCAGCGGCCGTGCGCCTGGCTGCGGTGATCGCCGCGACCGTCGGCCTCGTCGCCGCCTGCGGCGGATCGGTCGGCGTCGCCGGACCCGTCCCCACGCCGACCGCGACTCCTGCCGGATCCGTGGTGCCCGGTGATGGGACGTCGCCCGAGCCAACCGCTCCGGCGTCGGCCGTTCTGCCAAGCGCCTCACCGGCCACGGCCACGCCGAGTGCCTCGCCGAGGACGTCACTCGGAGCGCCGGCCGGGCCCACGGCGCCGGTGTCGGCTTCTCCGGCCGCGACGACCACGGTCCGCATCTACCTCTTCCAGCCCGATCCCGCCGGCGGCGACGCCCGCCTCGTCCCGGTCACGCGGACGGTGCCCTCCACCCTCGCCGTCGCGACCGCGGCGGTGCGGGAGCTGCTCGCCGGCCCGGCGCCGAACGAGCGCGGGCTCCTCACCATGATCCCGGCCGGCACGCAACTGCTCGGTATCAGCATCGACGGGAGCGTCGCCGCGGTCGACCTGACCGGGGCGTTCGAGTCCGGCGGCGGAAGCATGTCGATGTTCGGCCGGCTCGCCCAGCTGGTCTACACGGTGACCCAGTTCCCGACCGTGGACACGGTCCGGCTCCGGCTGGACGGGCAGCCCGTGGAGAGCATCGGCGGCGAGGGCGTGATCGTGGACGTCGTCGACGGCGGGATCGTCGGCCGCGGCCTGGGCCGGCCCGACAGCACCTCCAGCCTTCCGCCCATCTTCGTGGACCGGCCGGCCTGGGGCGGCGCGTTCCCGTCGCCGGGACGCGTCACCGGCCTCGCGAACGTCTTCGAGGCGCAGTTCCGGCTCCAGGTGCTGGATGGCCGCCGCCGCGTGCTGGTGGAGGCGCCTGTCCACGCAACCTGCGGGACCGGCTGCTGGGGCGCGTTCGACGTCACCGTCCGGTACGGCGTCTCGGCCGCGCAGTGGGGCACGCTGCGGGTCTTCGACGCGTCGGCGAAGGACGGGACTCCAACCGACGTCCGCGAGTACCCGATCTGGCTCACGCCGGCGGGATAGGCCGGGCGGCCGCCGTCGCCTGCACTCGTTCCCCGCCGCGGACCGCGACCCCCTACGGGAAGCGCGCGATCGCGTCCACGAGCAGATCGATGAAGCGGGGCCGGTCGATCGCCGTCCCGACCGCCACGTTGGGCGCCAGACCACGCAGCCCGTGGAGATCCACCACGGTCCGTCCACGCGTCAGCTCGCTCTCCGTCTCCACGTCGACGCGGTAGGGCACCTCCGTGACGAGGCCCGGCGCCACGAGACGGGCGACCGCGACCGCGTCGTGGATCGGTGAGCCGTCCCAGCCGTAACGCTCGCGGTGGAAGATCGCGAAGAACCGGAGCAGGTCCGCGAACACCCGCCCGGTTTGCGTGCCCAGCGCCTCCAGGCGCGGGATATCGGCATTCCGGAACAGGGCCGCGTGGGTGACTTCGAGCGGCACCAGCGCCACCGGCCGGCCGCAGTCGAGCACGATCGCGGCCGCCTCCGGATCGGCCCAGATGTTGAACTCGGCGGAGGCGGTGAGATTCCCCTCCCCGATCGCCCCGCCCATGATGCTGATCTCGGCAATACACGGGAGCAGCTCCGGGTGCGTGCGCACGAAGAGCGCGATGTTCGTGAGCGGCCCGGTGGGGACCAGCGTGACCGGGTCCGGCGAATCGCGAACCAGCCGGGCGAGCAGCTCAACGGCGCCCTCCGCGACGGGTCCGACCGTGGCCTCCGGCAGGTCCGCGCCGTCCAGGCCGGACGCGCCGTGGACATGGTCGGCAACGCGGATCGGCCGGACGAGCGGGCGGGCCGCGCCAGCCGCCACCGGGACATCGGTCCGGCCCAGGAGCGTCAGGACACGGAGGGCATTCCGGGTCGTGTTCTCCAGGCCCGCGTTCCCGGCCACGGTGGTGATGCCCAGGACGTGCAGCTCCGGGCGCGCGAGCGCGAGCGTGATCGCCAGGGCGTCATCATGGCCCGGGTCGCAGTCGAGGATCACGGGGCGGGGCGGCACGTCCGGAGGGTACCCGGTCCGGCCGTTCCCGCGCGCGGGCGCGAGGAGCGCGACGCGCGATCGCCGCGCAGGCGGCGTGTGACAACCCTATTCTTCAATCGGCAGATGTCGCGATAATCGGCAGATGTCGCGATCCGGCGCATCTTGCCCGGTCAGCGGGCGCTCGATACGATGCGCCACAGGAGTCCGCCCGGCAGTACCGGGCGATCGCGCCACCGGGCCTCGCTCGAGGTTCAGTTCGCGCAAGGAGGAGCTCATGATCAGACGCACCAGCCGGCTCGGCTTGCTTGCCGCGACGCTTGCGATCGTCGCGTCCGCGTGCAGCGGCTCGGCCACTCCCGTTCCGTCAGCCGGCTCAACGCTCAAGATCGGCCTCGTCACCGACGTCGGCAAGCTCAACGACCAGAACTTCAACCAGTACTCCTGGGAAGGTGCCCAGGATGGTGCGACCGCGATCGGCGCGGCCGCCCCGAAGTCCGCCCAGAGCACCGTCTCGGCCGACATCAAGACGAACATCCAGGCGTTCGTCGACCAGAAGTTCGATGTCATCGTGACGGTCGGCTTCGCTGCGACCGCGGACACGACGACGGCCGCCAAGGCCAACCCGACCATCAAGTTCATCGGCGTCGACCAGGCGCCCTGCGTCACGGAAACCGGTGACAACGATCCCAACTTCGGCTGCAAGGGCGACTCGGCGAAGCTCCTGCCCAACTACCAGGGACTCTCGTTCAAGGAGCAGCAGCCCGGATATCTTGCCGGCATCGTGGCCGCATCGATCAGCAAGAGCCACCACATCGCCGCCATCGCCGGGACGGCCTCCGTTCCGTCGAACCCGAACTACACGATCGGGTACTTCAACGGCGCCCGGGCGGCGGACCCGACCGTGAAGGTTGAGATCCAGTACGTTTCGCCGGCCCCGGATGCCAAGGCGTTCGCCGATCCGGCCGGTGGCAAGGCCTTTGCCCAGCAGCTCCTCGGGGCCTTCCCGGACGTTGACGTCCTCTTCCAGGTCGCCGGCTCGACCGGCAATGGCGTCCTGCAGGCCGCCTGCGACGCGAAGATCAATGCCATCGGCGTCGACGTCGACCAGTTCCTCTCAACCCCGGCCACCAAGCAGTGCACCGTCACCAGCGCCGAGAAGAACGTCCACAATGCGGTCATGGCCGCAATCCAGCGGGTCGCGGCCGGCACCGACCGGGGCGGCACGCTCCACCTGGACATCACGACGGACTCGATCGGGCTCGCGCCATTCCACGACTTCCAGAGTCTGATCACCGCCGACACCCAGGCCAAGATCGACAAGGCCATCGCGGACCTCAAGTCCGGCGCGATCAAGGCCTGCGTCGAGGATGCCTTCGGTTACTGCAAGAACACGAAGGGACAACCCTGAGCAGGGATAGCCATTTGAGCGGGCCGTCGCCGACCGGCGCCGGCCCGCTCGACGTATCGGGGACGAATTTCGCGTGACGGCCGCAGCCGCACCCACCGGCGCCCCCAGCGTGATCGCGCCGGCCCTCGAGATGCGGGGGATCACGAAGCGTTACCCCGGCGTGCTCGCGAACGATCACATCGACCTGTCCATCGCGCCCGGCGAGATCCACGCCCTGCTCGGCGAGAACGGGGCCGGCAAGACGACGTTGATGAACGTCCTCTACGGTCTGGCCACGCCAAACGAGGGACAGATCCTGCTCGACGGCCAGCCGGTCCGGATCGCCGGGCCGTCCGACGCCATCGCGCGGGGTATCAGCATGGTCCACCAGCACTTCATGCTTGTGCCGGTGCTGACCGTCGCCGAGAACATCCTGCTGGGCGCCGAGACGATGGCCAACCCGATCTTCCTCGACCGGGCTGAAGCCCGCCGGCGCATCCACGAGCTGGGCCAGCGGTTCGGCTTCGAGATCGACCCGGACGAGCGCGTCGGTCGGCTGTCAGTGGGCTGGCAGCAGCGCGTCGAGATCCTCAAGGCGCTGTACCGGCAGGCCCGGATCCTGGTCCTCGACGAGCCGACCGCCGTGCTCACGCCCCAGGAGACGACGGAGATCTTCGCGGTTCTCCGACGCCTCAGGGACGAGGGTCACAGCATCATCTTCATCAGCCACAAGCTCTACGAGGTCCTGGAGATCGCCGACCGCATCACGGTCATCCGCCGGGGCCGCGTTGTGGGCCAACGTCGGCCCTCCGAGACCAACGAAGACGATCTGGCCGAGCTGATGGTGGGCCGCGAGGTCCAGTTGACCGTCGACCGTGGCGAGAGCCACCCGGCCGATGTCGCGCTCAGCGTCGAGCACGTCACGGTGAAGAACGACCGCGGGCGCGAGACTGTGGTGGACTTGTCCTTCGAAGTCCGGAAGGGTGAGATCTTCGGCATCGCCGGCGTCGCCGGCAACGGCCAGGATGAGCTCGTCGAGGCGCTGACCGGGCTGCGCCGGCCGGCGGGGGGTCGGATCCACCTCGACGGCATCGACGTCACCCACGAGGGCGCCCGCGAGTTGCACGGACGGGGCGTCTCCTACGTCCCGGCCGACCGGCACCGGTTCGGGCTCGTGCTGTCGTTCCCGCTCACCGACAACCTCGTGCTGACCGACTACTACGCCGCCCCCTACGCGCGCGGGCCCATCCGCGACGACGCCGCGATCCGCGCGCGGGCGATCGAGGCGATCGAGCAATTCGATGTCCGGACGCCGTCGCCCGACGTTGCGGCAGGCACCCTCTCGGGCGGCAACCAGCAGAAGCTCATCGTCGCGCGCGAGTTCGGCCGCGATCTTCGGCTGCTCGTCCTCGACCAGCCCACCCGCGGGCTGGACGTCGGCAGCGTCGAGTTCATCCATCGCCAGGCGATCAGGAAGCGCGACGCCGGCACGGCCGTCCTCCTGGTGAGCGCCGAGCTCGACGAGGTGCTGGAGCTCTCCGACCGGATCGGCGTCATGTACCGCGGTCGCCTCGTCGCGATACTCGACGGCCGCACCGCCGATCGTGAGCAGGTAGGCCTGCTCATGGCGACGGGCGGTCGCGAGGCTCCGGCGCCAACCCCAGGGGCCCGGGGCGAAGGAGTCGCCTGATGGTCGCCCGCCTTCGCGGCCAGCTCGCGGTACCGGCTGGGGCCATTGTCCTGGCGCTGCTCGTCGGGGCCGTGATCATCATCGCCACGAGCCCGCTGGCAACCGGACGGTTCGACCCGACGCTTCCCCTGGTCACCTACTGGGCCATCATCCAGGGCTCGCTGCTCTCGGTGAACGGGCTCATCGACACCGTACGGAGCGCAGCCCCGCTGATCCTGGTCGGCCTTTCCGTCGGGTTCTGTTTCAAGGCCGGCCTCTTCAACATCGGCGGCCAGGGCCAGTTCCTCACCGGTGCCGTCACGGCGGCCGCTGTGGGCGGGGCCCTGGCGGGAGCGCCGCCGTATATTGCCGCCCCGGTTGCCATCCTGGCGGCGATGGCCGTGGGTGCGCTCTACGGCATGATCCCCGGCTTCCTCAAAGCCTTCACCGGCGCCCACGAAGTCGTGACCACGATCATGCTCAATTACATCGCGATCCAGATCGTGGCGTACCTGATCCAGGGACCGCTTCGCGCTCCGGGATCGTCGTTCGCGCGTTCAGCGGACGTCGGGAACGCGGCCATCCCGGTGATCATCACGTCCGGTGGGCACCAGGCCCACCTCGGGGTCATCTTCCCGTTCATCGCGGCCGGGATCATCTGGTGGCTCCTCTACCGGACGACGATCGGGTTCGAGATCCGGACCGTCGGCGCGAACCCGGATGCCGCCCGCTACGCGGGCATGCGCCCGCGCTACCTGATGATGCTGGCAATGTCCGTCGCCGGCCTGCTTGGCGGTCTCGCCGGCGCGGGTGAGATCCTCGGCGTGTCGGGCTACATGCCGGCCGCCTACTCGACCAATGTCGGCTTCGACGCGATCACCGTGGCCCTCCTCGGCAGGGTTCACCCGCTCGGCATCGTCTTCGCGGGGTTGCTCCTGGGCGCAATGCGGGCCGGGGCGGGCCTGATGCAAATCCAGGCCGGCGTCCCCGTGCAGATGATCGACGTGCTCCAGGGGGTGATCCTCTTCTTCCTTGCCGCCGACATCGTCGTGCGCCGGGTCTTCCGGATCCGGGCGGCCGCGGGCGGCGTCGCGGAGCTCGCGACTGTCACCGGCACGTACGGCGGCACGACCAAAGCGTCCCAGCCATGAACGGCCTGTTCGACCTGCCGGTCATCGGGCTGGTCTTCCAGCTGCTCGACTTCCTGACCAAGGTGATCACCCTGAACGGGCCGATCATCCTCGCCCTGGCGACCCCGCTCGCGCTCGGGGCACTGTGCGGGGTCATGTGTGAGCGGTCCGGTGTCGTCAACATCGGGATCGAGGGGATGATGCTGGCCAGCGCCTTCGTCGGCTGGTTCGTCGCCGCACTCGTGGCCCAGGCGATGCCGGCCGCACCCGGCGCGTTCTTCGGGGTCACGCCCGCGCTCCTCATCGGCCTCGTGGCCGCCGTGTGTTGCGGGATGCTCGTGTCGACCCTGCACGCCTGGCTGTCCATCAGCCTCCGGGTCGACCAGATCATCAGCGGCACGATCATCAACATCGTGGCTGCCGGAGTCACCGGCTACCTCGACGTACTGTTCAGCACGAATCCAATGCCGACGGCGGGCAAGTTCGAGGCCTTCGCGCCGCCGGACGCTCTGACCGGCCTGCCCCTGGTCGGCTGGCTCTTCAAGATGTTCCTGGCGCAGGGTCCGATCACCCTGTCGGTGATCGTCCTCGTCGTCGCCCTGGAGATCCTCCTCTTCCGGTCGCGCTGGGGGCTCCGGACGCGAGCCGTCGGGGAGCACCCCAAGGCCGCCGAGACCGTGGGCATCGACGTGATCCGGCTGCGCTATCGCAACGTGATCCTCGGCGGGGTGTTCGCGGGCCTGGCCGGCGCATGGTTCACGCTTGACTTCGGGAACTCGTTTCAGGGCGGGATGACCGGTGGGCGAGGCTTCATCGCCCTGGCGGCACTCATCTTCGGTCGCTGGCGTCCCATCGGAGCCTTCCTGGCGGCGCTCCTGTTCGCGGCATCCAGCGCGCTTGGGATCGCGATCCGCACCACCCCGCCATCGGGCGAGCTGGGCCGGATCCTGACATCGATCCCGGAGGAGGTCTTCGCTGCCCTGCCCTACATCGTGACGATCATCGTCCTGGCCGGCGTCGTCGGGCGAAGCATCGCCCCGGCGGCCGACGGTCAGCCGTACGAGCGCGAATCGGCGACGTGAGCCTGCCGACAGGCAGCGACACCGCGATCTCGGCACGTGGTCCGCTCACGGGAGCGCGCGTGACTGCGGTGGAACGCGCCGACCGCGCCCGTCTCGCGGCGATGCTGGACCTCCAGGAGGGTCGCGGCCGCGTGCCGCTCCTCGGCGATGTGGAGATCCGCGAGCTGCTTCGCACTGCCCGGCGCATCGCGGTGATCGGGGCGTCGGATCGGCCGGGCCGTCCGTCCGGCGAGGTCTTCGCCGCGCTCCTGCGGGCCGGGTACGACGCGGTCCCGGTCACGCCGCGCTGCGCGAGGGTCCACGGCCAGGCGGCCTTCCCGGACCTCGCCGCGGCCGTCGCGGCGACCGGCCCGTTCGAGATCGTCGTCGTCTTCCGCCGCGCCGAGAACTGCCCGGCGCACGCCCACGAGGCGGTCGCGGCGGGTGCTGGCGTTCTCTGGCTCCAGCTGGGCATCGTGAGCTGGGAGGCCGCCGAGATCTCCCGGACCGGCGGCCTGGAAGTCGTGATGGACCGCTGCATCTCCGTGGAGCACCACCGGCTCCTGCGCTGAGCCCGGCGGGCGTGCGCCGGACGGGTCCATGAGAGTCACCCGGCGAGGAGATCGGCGAGGAGATCAGCGAGGAGGTCCGACTCGGCCAGGTCTGCCTCGGCTAGGTCCGCCTCGTCCCGGCCGATCGGCCCCGATTCGGGGCGCGCGCCTTGCGCGTGTTTCGCAGCCTGCAACAAACCGCCGGTGTCGCGCCGACGAACCACGTTTGCGGGCTCCCGGCAGGTCCGCCCGGACGGATCCACCGGCCCATCGGCCCCATTCGTTGCGTCACATGCGGCAGACACGCCCTGAGGGTCGAGCTGGGTCGGTCCGGGGCGCCTTCGGGGGCGGCCCACAGCAGGTTTGGTGCCTACTGTGCAACGGGCGCCGGCGTGGGCGTCCGGGACGCGCGTCGGGCGCCGGCGTCGGGCAGCCGGGAGCGACCGGGCGGGCGGTCACAGGCCCGCACTCGCGAGCGAGCGCCGGTCCCGGAGCTACCGGACGATGAGACCGGCGATGACCAGCACCACGCCGGCGGCTGCCACGGCAAGCGCCCGGCGGACGCGCGAACGCAGCACCGACTTCATGACGTCGGCCCCGGTCGTGCCGCCCGCGGCGTCGTCGAGGCCGCCGCGCCAGGCGCGGTAGCGCTCCGCATTCGCTTCCTGCGCGCGCATCGCCTGGTAGCGGCTCCACGGCACCCGGGCTCGGACCAGGCCAACGGCGACGAGTCCGAGCCCGCCGGCCACGAGGACCAGGCCGAGGAGGCTCACGCCGACTCCCCTGCCCCGCCCCCCAGCCGCTCGCGGAGCGCGGCCTGGACGATGGCGGCATTGGCCTGGCCGCGGGTGATCTTCATGACCTGGCCCACGAGGAAGCCCGCCGCCTGCGCCTTCCCGGCCCGGTAGTCTGCGACCGCCGCCGGGTTCGCCGCCAGCACGCCGTCGAGGACCACCCCCAGGACGCCGGCATCCGAGATCTGGGCGAAGCCGCGCTCGGCGACCACCTCGACCGCAGGCTGGCCGGACGCCACGTGGAGCGCCAGGACCTCCTTCGCGTTCGGACGGGAGAGGCGACCCGCGAGCACCTCGCGCAGGACGTGGACGAGCGACGCCGCGTCGGCGCGGCCCACGAGACCGGCCGCGGTCCGCTCCGCGGTCTCCTTGGCGGCCCGACCGTAGTCGCCGCTCACGAAGTTCGCCAGCTCCTTCGCCGGCAGGTCCGGCCCCGCGGCGCGGAGCGCCTCGAAGGCCGAGGTCATCGTCTCATCCGCCACGATGACCGCCGCGTCGTACGGGGAGAGGCCCAGCTCGTCGCGATAGCGGGCGCGCCGGGCGGCGGGCAGCTCCGGGAGCGCGGCCCGGATCCCGGCGAGCCAGGCGACGTCGAGATGGAGCGGCGGCAGGTCGGGCTCCGGGAAGTAGCGGTAGTCGTCCGAGGACTCCTTCACCCGCATCAGGTACGTGGCACCTTTCGCGTCGTCCCAGCCCCGCGTCTCCTGGCGAAGCGTCTCGCCGGCTTCGAGCGCGGTGGCCTGGCGCTGGATCTCGTAGGCAATGGCGCGTTCGACCGCACGGAACGAGTTCATGTTCTTGACTTCTGTCCGGATCCCGAACGGCTGCGTGCCGCGGAGGCGCAGCGAGACGTTCGCCTCGACGCGCATCTGTCCGTTCTCCATCTCCGCGTCGGAGACATCGATCGCGCGGAGCAGGAGTCGGAGCTCCTCGGCGTACCGGCGCGCCTGCTCGGCGGTCCGGACGTCCGGCTCCGTGACGATCTCCATGAGCGGCACGCTGGAGCGGTTGAAGTCCACCAGGCTCAGGCGACCTCCATCCGGGCCCGCCGCATGAACGAGCTTCGCCGTGTCCTCCTCGAGGTGGGCCCGCGTGATCCGGATCGTGACCGGTCCTTCGGACGTGTCGAACGTGAGCGATCCGCTGGCGGCCAGCGGCAGGTCGTACTGGCTGATCTGGTAGCCCTTCGGCAGGTCCGGGTAGAAGTAGTTCTTGCGGTCCCAGCGGGTGGTTGCGGGCGCCGTGGCCCCGATCGCCGCCCCGGTGGCCAGCACGTGCTCCACCGCCCGACGGTTGATGGTCGGAAGCGTGCCGGGCAGCCCCAGGCAGACCGGGCAGGTGTGCGTATTGGGCGCTGCGTCGGGATGCGGGACGGCGCAGGCGCAGAACATCTTGCTCGCGGTCCGCACCTGGCAGTGGACCTCGATCCCGATGACGGCCTCCCAGCGCTCCAGGGCAACGGCGCTCGCGTGGGTGGGCGCGGCCGGGGCCGCGGCGCGGGTTGGGCCGGCCGCAACGGTCACGCGGCCGTGCCCCCGAGGCTCACCATCAGGAGCCCGTACATCGCGATCGCCAGCCAGGCCAGCGCGGCCACCACCGGCCGGGCGAATCGACGCACGCGCGTGCGCGCGAGGATGGGCCGGTTCGCGTCGATCGACGCCCGCGTCGGATCACCGTCATCAGCCAGGGAGACGAGCGCGGCGCGTGCGTTCGCGTAGCCGCGCCAGGTGCCGAACGATGCCGCCACGAGGCCGCACGCGGTGAGGGTCACGCCGAGCATGGCATGCAGTGTCGCATACGGCCGGTCGAGCCGCCGCCAGGGACGGCTCCGCTCGGCCGCTCGAGCTCCGGGACCTGCTCGGGGTCGCACCCACGAGAAGGCGCGCATGCAGAAGAGGCCGTGTCCAAGCGGACCCGGCCTCTCGTGCTACCCGTGCCGGACCCGTTATGCCAGTCCGGCGGCCCGGAGTACCGGCTCAGAACCCGAAGGGGCTCAGCCGGCCGACGAAGGTGCCCCAGTTCGCGAGCGACGTCCGTGGCCCTCCGGGGATGTACTCGGCGGCGATCCAGATGTTCCCCTGGGAGTCCGCCACCGCGGCCGAGTAGTCGCCCCAGCGGGCCGTGCCGTCGCCGCCCCAGGGGGTGGTATAGGCCGAGAACCCGTCCTCGG
>Ga0209048_10004332_pt1 | contig 13600 bp, 15 predicted proteins | sample FrelakmetCRP12CR_FD_187146 | JGI IMG/M metagenome (GOLD analysis project Ga0209048, IMG submission 187146) | Freshwater lake sediment microbial communities from the University of Notre Dame, USA, for methane emissions studies - CRP12 CR (SPAdes)... | ecosystem: Environmental > Aquatic >... | reverse complement strand
CAGCACCGCTGCATGGTGGTAGTATGCCCCGACACCTTTCAGGCCATAGACAAGGAGTGAACGGAGTGACCTGACATCGTCATTTACGGCTGCATCGAGGACGATCTCCTTCTCTTTCTCCATAATTTCTGTCTCACTTTCTGGTTTCCATGTGCAGGCATCAGGCTCTTTTCCTTCGAGTGGAGGGATGGAGGCCCTGATCCTGACTGCCTTGATGATCAGTTCCTGGAACCTTTTGTTGTCGAAATTGACATTTGTAAGGGTAGAAAAGAGTGCCTCAGGGATAAACGATGATGCATCCCTGTTCTCCTTCCCCTTCCCGATCGCTGCAATATTTCGTATAGATATTCCCTTGCACAGGTAGAGAAGGACGTCCTGGAGCGCTGCGGTATCTCCTTCCTTTCCACATACTCCCTTAATCGTGCATCCGGTCCCTTTTGCGGTTTCTTCACACTGGTTACAAAACATGGTTATGGCACCCACATAGTTTCTTTTTGCTACGATGTATCTTTTTGATACTAAATGATATATAGTAAGAAGTTTCTGAAATGATACCATGCAGGAAGGGTGTACGGTCAACCAGACAGTGAAATACCTGACAAAAAAGTGGACGCTGCTGGTAATCCTGGAACTTTTCAAAGGGAAATCCCATACCCGCAGGTTTGGTGAATTAAAGGACTCAGTACCTGGGATCACTTCGAAAATTCTCTCTTCACGCCTAAAAGAACTTGAAGATGAGGGACTGGTGAAAAGGCACGTCGAAACAGGCAATTTCCCCATAAAGAGTGAATATACCCTCACCGAAAGCGGACTTGAGATTGTCGAGATCATCAAGGGGATGAAAAGGTGGGCGCTGAAATGGAAGATTGACAACATCGCCTGCGGTAACCAGGCCTGTGAGAAATGTGTCCTGTAAAAAAAAAATTATTGCTCTAAATGAACGGTTACTGACAAATTTGAAATGACAGTCCCGTTTTTCTCCAGTGTAACATTGATCGGGTAGCTACCAGGGTCAAGTCCTGAACATTTCGAACAGGAGGGGAGATGATAATCATACAGGAATATATTCGGCCCCGGTGTGAGGTTTGCATTCATACTGTGCGATAAACGGGTCTGGCCATACGTGTCAGTTATTCCTTCTATTTTTAGAGATGTGTCGGTCGTAAACCCGGTCGAATTGACGAGGATCTTCATCATCATGACATCGTTGGAATGGTAGAGGTCCCTGTCCGTTGTCACAGAGAAAACCGTTGCCCTGGCAGGCCTGAACAGGGATGTGAGGACCATCGCGGAGGCCGTGATGAGTATCACCACAACTATAATGGCAATGACCTGGGTATTTTTTTGCATTCAGGAAGCTATTTTCTGTGCATGCTCATAAAAACAGCTATTGTACCCGGGTGGATTACAAAAAAGATGAAGGCCCTGCCGGGCTTCCTGTGATAAATTGTCAGCGCCTGATAAGATATCCTTTGTGGAGGGTCCGAATGCAGAATTCCTGGAAATTTCAGAGATTTAAAGGCCATTTCCTATCCCAACCGGGGTCGCCAGAGCGGCGGGGCAGAGCCCCGGCAGCATGGGGACATCTGGGAATACCCTAATCCCCAAGATAGATTTGAACATGTCAACAGAGCCAAGATATGCCTTGATTAACGTCTCATTTTCAGGAACCTGACGACCTGTTCAACCACTTCGGAATTCCGTGGCAGCTTAGTATGGCTGTAGTGATCCGGGTACTGGTTAAAATTTCCCATATCCTTTGGCAGAATAACGATTTCGGCCCCGGAAAGATGTGAATCGGAATGTGTGACAATTCCATCTCCTTCCCAGGTCAGGCGCCATGTGCCATCGGGAAGAAGTTCAGGTGTCTTTCCTTTGAATTGCGGGAAGAGGTCTGGTGTCTCCGTCAGATTCGTTGACAGGATTATCCGGTAAGCAATGTCTTTTCTAAGCCCGGCCCGGGAAAGCGTCTTCATAGTCTGGCTCCCCGGGCGAAATTCCTGGACAATCACGTCATCTGCGGGAATGTATCCTTCCGGCACAAAGACCCCTGTCAGTGTATTGATAACCTTCGGGCCATGGTCAGGGTGATTGAACAGCTCCGCCATAGCCGAACCGTTATTCGGCGGCCCGATGCCTATAAGCTGCCGCACCCTCTCCCTTTTTTCCTTTCCGTCAACCACTTCAAGCAGGTACCGGGCAATGCAGGTCCCCATGGAGTGGCAGACAATATCGAGGTAGCCTGAGTAACCTGTCTCTTCTCTCACCGAGTTGATATAATGCTGCAGACCAGTCGCTATCTCTTCGAGTGAGGTATCATCCATCGCCACGTGGTCAAAGTTCCAGAAGGGAATATTCTCCTCAGAAAGCCTTGAAATAAGATTTTTCCAGATCCCCGGGTGGCTCTTCCAGCCATGGACCAGTACAACCGGACAGTCCTGCATATCCTGATCATCAATTCTGTCGCAGAATACGATAGAGGTTTTGCCGGGTATGAACCTGAAATCGTTACGCTCCGCGAACGATATTGAAGGTGAACCCGCGTACCGTGATGGTATGGGACATAAGACTGGCAATTCCCCGCAAATTGCACAGAGGACCTTTCCCCGGATCACTGGATCAAAAAAAATCTTTATGAGGATCCGTGACCCAATGAACCATATCTTCCGGGGCACTATATTGGAGACGGATTGTGATGACTGATACTGTTTTCCCCGTTCCCATTGCAAAAGGGCGGGAGATAGTCAATATGCTGCCCGGGATGGCAAACCGCCATGGCTTGGTTGCGGGGGCAACCGGCACGGGGAAAACCGTCACCCTGCGTGTCCTTGCGGAAAATTTCAGCAGCATGGGAGTCCCTGTCTTTATGGCAGATATTAAGGGTGACCTTTCCGGTATGGTGATGGCAGGCGGGGATAATCCGAAGATCACCGAACGTGCAGCAGAGGTCGGTCTTCCTGGTTTTTCCTACGAAGGTTATCCTGTCACGTTCTGGGACGTTTATGGGGAACTTGGCCATCCCGTGCGGACGACGATCTCTGAGATGGGCCCGTTGCTCCTGGCACGGATACTGGACCTGAGTGATATCCAGTCAGACGTATTGACGATGCTTTTTAAAATTGCGGATGACCAGGGCCTTTTATTGCTGGACTTAAAAGACCTCAGGGCGATCTGTCAGTACTGTGGCGATCATGCAAAAGACTTCCGGACACAGTATGGAAATATATCAACTGCAAGTATCGGCGCAATACAGAGGGGCCTGCTGACCCTCGAACAGCAGGGTGGCGACCGCTTTTTCGGGGAGCCTGCGTTAAACATCATGGACTTTGCCAGGACCGATCCCTCCGGCAGGGGGATAATCAATGTCCTTGCTGCTGACAGGCTGATGCAGTCACCGAAAGTCTATGCGACGCTCCTGCTCTGGCTCCTGTCGGAACTGTTCGAACAATTCCCGGAAGCTGGGGACCCACCGAAGCCAAAACTTGTCTTTTTTTTCGACGAGGCCCATCTGCTCTTCCAGGACACACCTGATATGCTGAAGGAACGGATTACACAGGTAGTCAGGCTGATCCGGTCGAAAGGGATCGGGGTATTTTTTGTTACGCAAAACCCCCTCGATCTCCCGGATGCAGTCCTCGGCCAGCTCGGGAACCGTGTGCACCATGCGCTCCGTGCCTTCACCCCGAAAGACCAGAAAAATGTAAAGGGTGCCGCCCAGACGTTACGGGTCAACCCGGCGTTTGACACCGCTACTGCAATCACGGAACTGCGGATCGGGGAAGCACTGGTCTCGATGCTGGATAGCCAGGGGAGGCCCATGGTTGTCGAACGGGCACTTATCTATCCCCCGCATAGCAGGATGGCCCCGCTCACCCCTGATGAGCGTAACCAGGTTATCCGGAATTCACCATTCCATGCACAATATACGACCATTGTTGACCGGGAGTCTGCATACGAACAATTAAAATCCAGGGCAGAAAAAACAGTTCCGCCAGCAATTGCAGAAAAACCAAAGGAAACCCCAAGCAAATCCCCGTCATCTGGTAAGCAGTCAGGCACGGGTGACCTCATCGGCAAGGCGGCAAAGGGTGCGGCGGTTGTCATCGGAAGCCAGATCGGCCGTGAAATTATCCGGGGGATGTTCGGTTCATTAAGCGGGACCAGAAAAAGGTAATCCGCCTGTATTGTGGCAAACAAATTCTTTTTTGAAGTGATTCAACAAACCCGGCAATTCCTGCAGTTATATCGCTCTGTTGATATCCTGCATTATGTTTATGTAATGCTGGGCAACGTAGGCAGGAAGGAGGTTCATCCCCTAACTGCCCGACCCCCAGCAAGACATCATGTGGGCCGGGTTCACCTGATGGGCTTTCAGAATAAATCAGACCTCTGGGAGAACATTCCCTATTCCAACCGGGGCCGCCTAAGTGGCGGGGTGAAACCCCGGGACGTGAGTAAATTTAGAGGACTCCAAGAATCTGTACTATAAATGGCGGAAGTCAACATAGCCGGATATTTGTGTTTTTTTCACCCGCAACGGCTTATTGTATCTCATCACCAAGTGCTTCCCTGCTCCGCATCTGGTAGAGGGCCATTGGGTCCATCTCGCCGAATTCGTCTGTTCCGGTCCTCATGATGACGTTTTTTATGCCACTATTGACGATCATTTTTGAACAGAGAAAACACGGCCAGATCCGGGTCAGGTCTTCTGTCTCCACATCGTAGCCTGCAAGGTAGAGTGTGCACCCGCGTGCAAGTTTTCCAGCCTGAAGAAGGGCATTCATCTCTGCATGGACACTCCTGCACCGTTCATAGTTCGAACCGGATGGGATATTGTGGTCTTTTCTCCAGCAGTTGTTCAGTTCAGTGCAGTCCATCTGTTTCCGGGGGGCCCCGGTGTAACCCGTGGAAACGATCGTGTTATACTCATCGACGATGATGGCGCCAAAATTGCGCCGCAGGCAGGTACCCTGGTGGGCACACCGGTATGCCAGGTCAAGAAAATATTGGTGCCTGTTGGTTCGCATTAAAGAAAATATGATAAGACATTGTATTAAAGAAGCAGGGTTTGTGAATTTCACTATCCCTGGTGACAGGTATGGGGTGGTCAGGGGTGAATTACCGGAAAAAACACTGCCACAACGAACGTGATCATCACCAGTTGCACAGCAAGAAAAACCGGCACCAGCAGGAATTTTGTTTTCTGCGTTTTATGTCTGAACATCCGCATGGCGAGATATGACCCGAAAGGGCCAATCAAACCCCACATCAACAGGGTACGTTCAGGAGTCCTCCAACTGCTATTCTCAGCTTTCCTCTTGTCACTATAATAGGAAAAAAAAGCTATACCATTTATTACCGCTAACAGCAGCAGAAAATATTGTAAATCCTGTATCGGCATCACCACTGGTGGTCACAATCCTGCTGTTACAGAGTAAGATCTTTCTCGAAGATTACCATGTTTGCCTCTTTCTCATCCGTTATGATGAAGCGCCAGGTACCGTGAGGGGTGAATGGTTCGATGCCCGAAATGCTGCTTAGATTATTTGTGACCAGGTAATTACCGGGGCTTCCTGATTGCCTGAAGACGAGAAACCGCTCCCCTACCCGGATTTCAGATCCTGTGACCGAGGAATTAACACTTCGGGTAACACCTTCGGGATCCGTAAGCCTGATATTAGTTCCATTCGCCCCGAAAAATGCCAGACTATCTCCGGATACCTGGTAAAAACTGATCACCGGTACGGTTGGTGCACCCGGGTTGGTACTGTTGGTACCCTGTATTATTTCCACCATGAACCCGGCAAGAGTTGGTTTCTGGGGGACGAATGGCATTCCCAATACCACTGCTGCAGTGATCCCTGCAATCATTACGACCATTGCTACCATGAGGATTGTCCCAATCACTTCTGAAACTGCCTGATCGGGAACCTGTTTCATGTGACATTAATGGTAAATGTGATCGTAAATGTTTTCCGGAGCCGGGGGGGGTGAAAATGCATTGAATACCGCGATAAGCGGCCTTGTTTAAATCCTATACCGAATTAAAAAATTAACAGAACTTATCAGACAGGACGGGGTTTCACCCCCTCCCTGTCCCACCCCCGTTAAGATACTCTTGGACAGGGTTCAATTGGGGCATTCAAAGAAAAATTTCAGAGATTTGGAGATCATACCCTATCCCAACCGGGCCGCCAAAGTGGCGGGGCGGAGCCCCGGGAACGTGACTAAATTTTGGAATAACCTAATGACCAAAATAGATTGAGAGGATTTCAACAAAGCCAGAAAGGCAACAATTCCAGCTCGTGCCTTTCGGCAGGAGCTACCTGGTAACCCGGTCTGATCCTGACTTCCCTGTCCCGCCCGCAAATATTAAGTATATAAGAATATAATTATATTATAATGGATGAGTGCAACAGGCAGTTCGTAGAAGAGATGGAAGGGGTGTTCAAGGCCCTTGGGGATTACAACCGGCTCTGCATTATTTATTTCCTGGCGAATGACCAGGCTGGTGCCCTCGGTGTCAACGATCTTGCTGGAATGCTCGGGATATCTCAACCGGCTGTCTCGCAACATGTAAAGATCCTGAAAAATGTGCGTATTATCGCGTCAAGAAAGGAGGGAAACCACATGTATTATTCATTTAACCGTGAAAGCATGGTCCGCTACCAGGAAAATTTTGATGAATTGTCCCGTAGTGTCATGGAAAAGTGCAGGCAGGATAGTGAAAGAAAAGCAATAAACCGGTGAATTATGAAGTCATGTATTATCTACCATTCATATTCAGGCGTTACCCGTGGCATCGCCGAAAAAATCAACGCTGCCTGCGGGGGAGACCTTATTGAGGTGAAACCGAAGGACAATTATTCAACGCTGTCCGCCTACTCGGTGGGATGTATTCGCGCAAGGAAAGAGACGTGTGACCCGATAAGTCCGGATACCATAGATGTATCGTTATATGACCTGATCATTATCGGTACTCCGGTCTGGGCCTGGAAAGCGACACCCGCGATCAACGGGGCAATTGCTGCTCTAAAAGGGTGTGAAGGAAAAAATGCTGTCATATTTGCGACCTGTGGGAGTTCGGCAAAAGATACCCTGCCGATAATGAAATCCGCACTCGAAAAGAAGGGAGTCCGTGTCTCCGGGGAAATAGTCCTCAATAAATCTGAAATTTCCGGGAACGAGAAAATTAATGACCTGATTACCATGGTCAGGGCAGCAGCAGATCGTGTGTAAACTGCTTGCGCAGGATCATTCGGACGATTTGAACATGACCTCATGCCTTCTCCAGAACTGTCATGAGGGCCGGGGGCACCTGTACCGGTAATCCTGTTTTTTGAGATAGTTCAATTCACCGGGATCGGGTAATCACAATATACCCCCTGGAACCAAATGTCAGGTACAGACATAACACAACCCTGCCTCTCATTACGGTGTGTTGTCCGGGGACACCAGGACTGATCCCTCTGCACCACCGATGGTGTACGGGTACGGTTTACGATAATGATCGGGAGGATGAATGGGAATGGTTATGGTTATTGAATCACAGGGTCTCACGAAGCAGTTCGGGGATACCATGGCGGTGGACAATGTTACCCTTTCTGTGCCGCAGGGTTCACTTTTCGGTCTGCTCGGACCGAACGGGTCAGGGAAGACGACGATGATCAAGATGCTTACCGGCCAGATCAGGCCCACGAATGGCCAAATGACTGTGCTTGGCATCAATGTTTTGAACGACCCTATTGGCGTGCGGAAGTCTGTGGGGATAATTCCTGAACAGGAGACGCCGCCGAGCTTCCTGACTGCCATGGAATACCTTGCCTTCGTCGGGGCGGTCAGGAAGATCCCGGACATCGATGAAAAGGCGGCATGGTGGTTCCGGTTCCTTGAGTTCGAAGATAAGCGCGATGTACTCTGCAAAGACCTCTCCCGTGGGACCCGGCAGAAGCTGATGTTCGCCCAGGCGTTCCTCCATAAACCCGTCCTCGCCCTCATTGATGAACCCCTTATCAATTTCGACCCGATTATGCAGCGAAAGGTCAAGGAGTACCTTGCAGAGTATGTAAAATCCGGGGGGACCATTTTTATCTCAACCCATATCCTCGAGATTGCGGAAGAGATCTGTACAGGGTTTGCCATTCTGCATAAAGGTAAACTGCTCTACAGCGGGGCGATTAGTGAACTTGCCGGTAAAAAACAGCACCTTTCAGAGTTTTTCTTTTCGCAGGTGCAGGACGATTGAGAATGTCTGAAATTCTGCAGCCGACTGTTGCAAGGGGGCCTGGCCATGGGGCTTGATCTGTTTGGCAGCATGATGAAAGAAGAGTGGCGGCTCCATTCCACTATGTTCGGGAGCCTCAGTTTTGCCCTGTTCCCGGTGCTGATCTTTGGGATCGTCTTTATGAGCTCATTCCTCCTCCCCCTTTTCCGGGCAGTGCTTCCGGCAGGTGACCTTGCCCTGATTATAACGGGGGTCTTCCTCCTCCTCGGGGTGATGGTAGGTGGCTTTGGTCTTCTCGGGAACGAGGTGATGAACCGGCGGTTCGGGCAAATGAGCCTGCTTGCCTATTCTGCGCGAAGTCTGCCCTTGTCTGAACGATATATCTTCACCAATTTTGTTCTCAAAGACATCGTCTACTACCTTATCCTCTGGGTGCTCCCGTTCGTACTGGGGTTCGCAGTTGCTTCACCGTTCATCGGTGTACCGCCAGGCTATCCGCTCCTCCTCTTTGCAAGCCTGACCCTGACATTTCTTTTCGGGCTGTCAGCGATATTCTTTCTCTCTACCGTGTATTCACGCTCCAAATCCGCGCTTGCCATCATATTTGCGGCAGTCCTGGTCATTGCAGGATGGGCATACCTTTCATATGGGACAGGTCTTGCAGACCTGTTCCCACCTCTCCAGCTGCTGCATAACGGTGCATGGCCTGCTTTAATCGAGTCCTGTGTCCTTGTTGCCATCCCGTTTGCGGTCTCAATAGCGCTCTTTACCCCCGAATACACAGGGACATCCAAACGGTTTTCTAATCTCCTCACCCCTCTTACAGGAAAATTATCATTCTTCCCGTATCCTCCCCTGGCAGCAAAGGACCTGGTTGACCTATGGAGGAGCGGCGGTGGCGTCGGGCAGGTAATCTTTTCGTTTCTTCTCCCGCTTGGACTGATCTGGTTCTTTATGTCCGTGTTGAGGGCACTCGTCCCTGATTACGCCGTCCTGCTCGTGTTCGCGGTGATCGCCGGGATTATTTCAGCGACCATGTACACATGGATTACTTCATTTGACACCTTTTGTTCCTATGCCTGTCTCCCGGTCAGTGTTTCCACGCTTATTACAAGCAAGATTTGTACATTTACGGTGCTCCAGGTGATACCGGCGGTGTTCATGGTGGTCGTTACCGTCATTACCGGCGGGATACTGTACCTCATCCCTGCAATGGCTCTCTGGTGTGCGTTTTCTTTCTACTCACTCTCTGTTTCTATATATCTGACCGGTCTTACACCGAATGTCCTTGTTTACGATGTGAAAGTTCTGCTCGCTTTTATGGTCCTTGTCGGAGTCCCGGTGATAATTATTATCGCGCTCGCGTTCATTAACCCATATTTCGGGATCGCTGCGCTATTGCTGGGTATTCCCGCAGTCGGGCTTGTCAGGAAAGGATATAAGAGGTGGGAAGGGAAAGACATGGCCTCATTCTAGCGGGGCATCCCTGGTCACTTCACCTTCCTGAGTAGTGAATCAATTCCGGGGCATTCAGCTACAAAAACCGATTTTTTTAAGGCCGGCAGATCAGCAGGCATGATACCGAGGCCCCCCCAGCTAAACCCGCCATGCCTGTTGGTATCCCGGCGTCGAGCTGCATAACGAAGACCTTATAGTGTGTGAAGGCAGAATACTCGTTTATATGCCGCGGGTCCTGGTCATTGATGATGCCGAATATGCAAGAGATATTTTGAAAAAAATCCTCGTATCCGGGGGTTATGAGATTGCAGGCGAGGCAGGCGACGGAGAGGCAGGGGTGACGGAGTTTTCCAGGACGAACCCGGATATTGTTATTATAGATATGATCATGCCGAAGATGAACGGCATTGAGGCCATAAAGGCAATTAAAAAGATTAAACCAGATGCAAAAATTATTGTGATATCTGCAGACGGGCAGGCTGCCCATATCGAGGAGGCAGTAAAGGCCGGGGCACTGAGTTACATCAATAAACCATACCAGTGGAGCGTGGTGCTCAACGAACTCGCCCAGTTGACCGGTGGGCCGGAGAAACCATAAATTATCGATCAAACCTTTTTTTGAGGACGATTGATCCCGATCTACCCCTGTTTTCAGTCTGGAAGTTATTATTTTTAAAAATGCTATCCTATCCATTGTTGAATTGTTACAAGTACAATTGCATTTTGAATAATTACCTGCAGGGATAGCCATGGTTTTTCCCTCAGTAATAGTGTAGGATCAGCTGGATTTACGCCCTCCTGTGCGAAACGGTAGTATACCTGTATGAATACAGATACCCGTGTATCGCTCCTGATGGACAAGTATCCAGGCGAAGCTGCGTTCATTCGTGAAACTGCCCTCCGGATTGGTTCTGCAACAACAAAAGAGGAGCTCCTTGGTATCCTTGCGGAAGAAATCGGGCGTTATTCAAATTTTGATTTACAATTGATTGGAGGACGGTTATACAATGAGATCCGGAAACTCCCCTCCCCCTACCGGGAGGCGATCCGTCCTTATTTTATCGAGCAGCTCTTCGGTATGCACCATGCCCTGCTCCTGGTATACCGATCTGGAGCGTCCTGTCCACCATCCGGGCCCCTTCGAGATCCCGTGTTATTCGGCGATTATTGCAGGATAATCCCTGATGGCTGTTTCTCCTGGGATGACCAGTTTGAAAGGAATCCTGGTCTCCGCAATCCCAGGATGCGCCTGTTTTATTACCTGATTTCTGCATTTACGATGTTCGTACTCGATAAACCCGGTCACCCTGTCGGGATGCCGTTTCCCGGGGGTTTTACCGTGGAACAGAGGGGTAGTGATTTTTACTGCCTGATTCGGGACAAGGAAAAAGAAGTGTTTTATTCAATCTGCAATTTTTGCCCTGCCAAGCAGACGGAAGAAAACTCCCCGACCTGATCGGGCAATCCTGCACCGGTAAGCTGCTCCTGAATAAAGTATTTCCAATAAAAAGACCCATTTATGATGTTGAAATGGCACTATCAAAATATTTTTTAAATACGGTGGATTTACTTATTCTCCTGATATTTGAGGTAATTTTTTTTGGCCTCGTGTTATGGGCGATTGAGATAGGAGATATTGCCAGATCGTATGCCGTTATTGCGGTTATGATAATTTCCCTATGCCCGCTGCTGGTTGAAAAACTGTTAAAAATCACCCTGCCGTTCGGCGTAAAAAGTATCATTGCCCTTTCCCTGTTCCTCCATGTTGCAGGCGGTGTGATGCGGTGGTACTGGTCTCCCACCTTCCCCCTGTTCGACAAGGTTGCACATTTTGTCTCCGGCCTGTCGGTTGGCCTGATTATCCTGGTGTTTTTTCTCCTCCTTGATATGTGGGGAGTCAGGTACCGGAAAACAACAATACTTATCGCTATTTTTCTACTGATGGCCTTTTTCGGGGGTATGTGGAAGGTCGTAGAAATATCGAACGATGTGCTGAATCACACCATATACAATGACGGGCTCTCTGACATAATCGGTGACGACGTGGCCCATACAATCGGGTCGCTTGCCGCTGTCGCTGTTGCCTATCTCTATTTCATATCAGTTCCTCCGGGGGAGAACTTACATTACCTTCTCCGGAGACAAGTCCGGCCGAAAAAGGCCGGGCCCGTTACCTTATAGGAAAGCCGGGATTAGATCGGTAAAAAGGCGGCCTTTCGGGGCTTAAACCACCATATTGTCACGGCCTTCCATAATTCAGGAGCAGGTAAAAGGGGATTACATTACTGATTATTGCGATAATAGTCAGGAATAACAGCAGTTTTGTTTCACGGTTTAACAGTGCCATGCGGGTTCACTCAAAGATTCGTTATGTGTTCTATTGTATTGTTTACATTTTCCAGGGTTGCCCTGATCATGTCACATCATCCTCCCATGTTCCTGCTCCACCGGGTGGAAATACAGGACAAGGAGGGCGAGGATCAACCCGGTGAGGAGGATCCAGAACGTCAGGCTGTCAGGATGGATGAAACCCAGGCTGGCCTTGTATTTTACGGTATGAAATGCATTGACCGACCAGGGAAACGTATCATAAAAATTCCGGTACAGCGTCTGCAGGAAAATAACTGTAACGGCTGTTAAGGCGATAATATACGTGATTACCCTTGTCTTTCCTGGTATAGCTGTTCACTCCGTTATCAATAAATGCAGAATATTTTTTGCTGTGTATCATCTAAAAACATTGCATTGAAGGTATAGAACCTGTGCAGTACTACGATCTCCGTTGACAGTTCAGGGAGTATAGATGAATCAACGACGAAGGGTTGTCACAGCAATCGGACTATTCAGCTCCAAGAGGGGGCTGCTGGTCGTCTGCCGGGGCCGGGAACTCTCGTTTCGCTGCCTTTGCAGGGTCAGCAGCTGGAAATCAGTGAATTATGGTCGCCACTGATTATTTTCAGTGCCAATACATTCAATTCAGCAGGATGATAAGGTAAAGATGTTGGACTTTCAGGGTTGGAAATGACGAGCGGTACCAGAACACCACGTATTATTCCCGATCGGCCGGGACTGTTCAGAATGTCTGAACAGATCGTCTCCCCGGCCGGGAAACGTGTTGTCCTCCTGATTGCGATTCTTGCCGGTTTTATCACGCCTTTTGACGGGTCTGCGGTCAATATTGCGCTCCCGGTTATCGGTGCAGAATTTCACATGGACGCGATCGCCCTCTCCTGGGTATCTACCGCGTACCTGCTTGCATCAGCAATTTTTCTCGTGCCTTTTGGCAAAATCGCAGATATTTACGGGAGAAAAAAAATATTTCTTATCGGTATCGTAATCTTTGCCGCTGCATCGTTTGTAATGACGCTCGTGGCATCTTCCGGGATGCTCATCTTGGTACGAGTCCTCCAGGGGATCGGAAGCTCCATGATCTTCGGCACCGCCGTTGCCATCCTTACCTCGGTATTCCCCCCCGGTGAACGTGGGAAAGTGCTTGGTATCTATATTACCGCAGTTTATATCGGGTTGTCAACAGGGCCTTTACTGGGCGGCCTTCTGACAGAACACTTTGGATGGCGGAGTATTTTTTATATCAATGTCCCGATCGGCATCCTCGCCATTATACTGGTGCTCTGGAAACTCAAAGGAAAGTGGGCTGACAGCAGGGGGGAACCGTTAGATATCGGTGGGTCTGTGATGTACGCGGTCTCAATCGTTGCGGTCATGCTTGGTTTCACCACCCTCCCTGATCTTACCGGTGTCATTCTGATTGTTACAGGAGTGGTCTGTGCAGTACTATTCCTCAGCTACGAGCACCGGAGGGAATTTCCAGTACTGGAAACGAAACTGTTCACCAGGAGCAGGTTATTTGCATATTCCAACCTTGCCGCCCTTATCAATTACAGTGCAACCTACGCG